>OHJZ01000049.1_pt1 | contig 88303 bp, 82 predicted proteins | sample 1568691 | NCBI WGS metagenome assembly OHJZ01 (sample SAMEA3879593, study PRJEB24766) | human gut metagenome | biome: human-associated habitat; feature: feces | place: USA | collected 1985/1987
CACGATGCAAAACCAACATAGCAAGCAACGCTAAACACCCATTTTTAAAAATTATGTAGGTTTATCGACAGTCTGAAACGGACATCGGTGAATGCCGATGCCCGTTTTTATATTCAGTTTAACCGCTTACCTCTTCGTCTTAACCGTCAGCGTACTGCTCCACGAGCCATACTGCTTAGTATTTCCGTAAGTCTTGTACGCTCTTATTCTGAACTTGTAGCTTGTATTTGCCTTTAAACTCTTGACCGTATAGCTTGTAGAAGTAGCCTTAGTACCCGTGTAAACAGTTACCCACTTACCGTCCTTGTACTGCTGTAACTGGTAACCGCTTGCGGTCGTACCCTTGTTCCAGCCGAGCGTTATTGAATTCTTGGCTGTGGATTTAACCTTGAATCCGCCAACGCCGTAAGGGTTGGTGTTAACTTTAACTTCACTGCTCCACGAGCCGTACTGCTTAGTATTTCCGTAAGTCTTGTACGCTCTTATTCTGAATCTGTAGCCTGCCGTACCTGCCTTTAAGCCCTTTACAGTGTAGCTTGTGTTGGTAGCCTTTGTTCCGGTGTAGATAGTTACCCACTTGCCGCCCTTGTACTGCTGTAACTGGTAGCCACTTGCCGTTGTGCCCTTGTTCCACTTTAATGTAACAGAGGTACTTGACTTTGTAGAACACTTGAAACCGCCTACGCCGTAAGGATTGGTATTAACCTTAACTTCACTGCTCCACGAACCATACTGCTTAGTATTTCCATAAGTCTTGTACGCTCTTATACGGAATCTGTAGCCTGCCGTACCTGCCTTGAGCTTCTTTACAGTGTAGCTTGTATCGGTAGCCTTAGTACCGGTGTAGATAGTTACCCACTTACCATCCTTGTACTGCTGTAACTGGTAGCCACTCGCCGTCGTACCCTTGTTCCACTTTAATGTCACTGAGGTACTCGACTTTGAAGAACACTTGAATCCGCCAACACCGTAAGGGTTTGTGTTAACGGAAAGTGGCGATGTATAATCGCTGTAAACACCGTCCCTGACCGCTCTCATACGGAACTTGTATCCTGCTGTTCCTGCCGCTAATCCCTTGACGGTATAAGATGTTGTCGCATTGCTTGTTATCTTCGCAACATTGACCCACTTTCCGTCCTTGTACTGTTCTATCTCATAACCGCTTGCATTTGCATTCTTGTTCCACTGCAATGTCACGTTCGTGCTGAATATTGACTTAACCTTGAAGCCGGTAACATTGGCAGGTTTTTCGGCTGTAATAAGTTCATAGTCAAAGCCATTGTCCTTTGCGTACTGTTCGCCGGCTGTGCCGCTGTAGCAGTAGATTTTAAAGTTGTCTTTCTTTTGGTAAACATTAAAATCAGGTGATTCAGAACGGTATCCGAAGGCATAGATCATTATTTCTGTTACATTGAAAGGAATTGTTACATTTTTGAGAGAAGAACAATTTAAAAAAGCACAAGCCCCGACTGTTGTAATACTCGCCGGTATATCTATATCCGTCAAAGAAGAACAATTACTAAAAGTATAGTATGCAATTTCTTTCAAATTACTTGGCAACACAACTTTACTAAGTGATGTGCAGTCCATAAAAGCAGAGTAGTTGATTTCTTCAACGTTATCCGGTATTATAACAGTCGACAAATTAGTATTGCCCTCGAATGCGCTCCGCTCTATAGATTTTACGGTTTTAGGAACTTCGTACTTTGAATCTTTTTTATTTTGAGGATAACTTATAAGACTCGGATTATCAAGACCATCAAAATCACGTTTTCTAAACAAAACTCCGTCAACCGTATAAAAATCATTATTGGATTCAGGAACATTTATGCTTTCCAATTTTTCGCAGCCTAAAAAATATTGGACACTATATGTACTGACCCCAAGTTTTTCCGACAGTTGTATTTCTTTTAAATTTTTTGCACCATAAAACGCATTAAAAGACATTTCGCAAACATTATCGGGCATTACATATTTTGTTTGACTGTAATTAGCCGGATAACTGACTAATATTGTTTTGTCTTTGGAATATAAAATCCCGTTGTCGGAAGTAAGATACGGATTTTTGCTGTCAACATATATTGCTTCCAATTTACTCGCATAATCAAATTGAGAAAGCGGAACAAAATAATCTGTAAATAAGTTTACACTTGCATTGATTGTTATTGATTTAAGATTTTGATTATAATTGAAAACACCACAATTAACATCTTCAGGAAATTCTTTTACTTCATCAGGTATTTTATAAGTATCTCCTTTTTTATTTGACGGATAATATATCAATTGGCTCATGTCTTTTGAAAATAAAACGCCATCAACAGAACGGTAATAGTTATTTTTTTCTGAAACATTTATTTTTTCAACTGACGGGCATTGTACAACCGGAACACTTTTGATGTCGGACACACTTTCAGGAATATTTATTTCTCGCAGATTATTACATTTTGCAAAGCTTATCCAGTACAATATTGTAACGGTATTCGGAATATTAACAATTTCTATAGTATCGTTAGAAAAGGCGTATTCTCTAATTGCGGAAACCTTTTTACCATCAATCTGTTCGGGTATATTTACAACTTGTTCTTTTCCTGTATATGCCATAATATATACTGTTTGATCTTTGTCACGTACTCTGTACTCATAGTCCCCATAAGTATAAGTCTCCGCACTTGCCACATCAGCTACACTTTCGCTGACAATAGGCAGGTTATCACACAGCGGTGTTGCAACGGCTGTCAGCATCATGACCGCCGACAATACCGCCGCACCCAGTCTTTTTACACTTTTAATCATAATTTTCCTCCTTAAGCGACTGTATACAGTTGTAAAATAACCGCAATCTTCTTATTTGATAATACCTTATATTTTTCCCTCTTTCAACCTGTCAGGCAAAATCAACTTTCGTAACGACAAAAAAAAGCACACAAATTCCGATTACTATACATTGTAACAGATAATATAAAAAGGCACAGTCCACCCTACATGGACTATGCCTTAATTACCATATTGAATTTTACGCAGAAATTTTGTGCATTACTTACAGGAGTGCTTTCAGAAAGCCCCCCCCCCGTTTACATAAATTGTAATTCATCATCTTGCACATATTTTTCTCCGCAAATATTAATTATAAATGTTTTTATTGATTTTATTTAAGTATATCACCGTGAACAATATCTGTCAAGCATTGACCACTAATTATCTGATTATTCGTTTATATCTTAGACAAAAATCACCGCCGGAGCCTCCCCCGACGGCGAAAAAATATAGTTTAAAACTTACTCAACCGTTTTAACCTTAACGCTTGCATACTCGCTGAACTCGGTCGTACTGCCGTCTTTCGACCTCACTTCCCGCCGAACACAAAAATCGCCAATATGATAATTGCGAGCGAGCCGATACATATTATCCAGTTTCTGTTATATGTCCGGTTCATCTTCTTCTCGTGTTCCATACGCTCCAGACGCTTTTTCAGCTTGTAATCGGGTTCACGTTTCATACTTTACTCCTTTCGTTTCACGCTTATGAGCCAAGCTCCTTTTCCTCTTGATTGCCATCTCGATCCACGCCTCGTTTTCCTGCTCTATAACGGTTTTCCCGCCTTGCTTCGCCATAACTCTTATAACTTTCTGCAAATCGAAATAATCATCGTAATCGCTTATTTTACTCCAACTATTTCCTTTGTAATAAAACGTATCTGCTGAGCAGGTTACTCCATCCGCCTTTAAATTCCACAGCTTCTTGCAATATATAACTGTCAATCGGGGTGTGAAGCCGATTCTCTTTTATATCATTCAGCAAAGCCCCAAGCAGCCATAAATATTTGAGCGCCATATTGAGCCATTTCTGCGCATTTCCGTATGTAAAGATGCTTTTATTGCTGTTCACTCCATCATAACAACCTATAATTTTCCCGCAAGTTTTTTTGTACCATTTGTCAAAACTTTCCTGCGTCGAACGATTGACTTTTACGTTGTAAATTTCTTCTATTATCAATTTCGTTGCATTACAATAAGCTAAATATGATTCATCGTATAACTCTTTACTTATAAAAGTATTATAAGCACCCATCATAGTCGCATCGTTATATGCCTTTTTAATTATATTCTGTATTAAGTCATTATGATTGTTTTCGCATTCTTTAGTCTTAAAATATGTAAATATAAAAAATTCTCTTAATGCCTTGCTCTGCTTGTCGAACTGTTCGTTACTCATAAGCTCCCTCGAATTCCCATATAATTACATTCAGACTTCAACAATTTATTACTTACAGTTTATTACTTTTATTTTAATATTCGGATAAAATCAGCGTTATAATTCATCGAAATTCATCACTTGTCGCTCAAAGCGTGATTTCTCACATTTTCCTGATTATATCTATTATCTGCGTCATCGGATCCTCGTTGTTGGATCCTATTATTACATCAGCTGATGATTTTACCTCATCGTGCGCATTACTTACAGCAACTCCCAGATCGGCACTGCGTACCATTTCAGCGTCATTCGGATAATCTCCTGCCGCCACCGTGAACCTGTCCTCGCTTCCCGTCACCCTCAGAAGCTGCTTATATCCATAAGCCTTGCTCACGCCCTCGGGCAGAAGCTCGTAGAAGAACGGCGCAGACAGTACCCTGTTCGTCCCCTCGGCACAATGCTCGTCTATGAACCTCACAAGCTCAGGCATCTTGTCCTCAGGGTAAGCGAACAACACCTTAAGCCAGCCCTCATGCGGTATATCGTCAAGGCTGCATACATCCCCGTGTACGTTCTCAAGCGCCATATGAGCCCTCTCAACATCGTTCAGTGCCGGCACATATACCGTGTGCTTGTGAAGCACCTCTATGCCCACATCGGGGAATCTGTCCATGACCAGTTTTATGTAATCTCTGGCTTTCTGCGTAACCTCGCTCTGCCACAGGAATTCGTCCTTGCCAAAGTCGTACACCGCCGACCCGTTGAAGATGACCGCAGGTATCCTCAGCTTCAACTTTTCCGCAACCGGCCGTGCCATTGAATAGCCTCTACCGGTAGCTATCGTGAACATTCCGCCCTTGTCGCAGAATTCGTTTATTGATTCCATATCCCTTTGAGAAATCTCTTTCTTATCGTCAAGAAGTGTGCCGTCAAGATCGCTCATTATTATCACATTTTTGAAGTCCATAGTTTCTTTCCTTTGTTCAAGCCGTTTATATCTCTGTCTTTTGGGTTTCGAGGTTTGCGAGCAGCTTTTTGAAGTAGTCGGGCAGCTCGCTGTCAAATTCCATATACCGCCCGTCAGGGTGGATAAATCCTATCTTTTTTGCGTGCAGGCACTGTCCGCATAGCCACTTCGGACTGCCGTTTCCGTACACCTCGTCACCCGTCACCGGATGACCGATATATGCCATATGCACCCTTATCTGATGCGTCCTTCCCGTTTCAAGACGCAGCCTTACAAGCGTATTGTTCCTGTAAGTCTGCTCGACAAAATAGTGGGTTACCGCCTCTCTTGAATTCTCGGTCGTAACGCACATCTTCTTGCGGTCGGTCTTGTGTCTGCCTATCGGCGCATCGACCGTCCCGTCCTCTTTTATAACGCCCTGAACGACCGCCATATATTCCCTTGTAAAGCTGTGTACCTTTATCTGTTCGGCAAGTATATTGTGTGCGGTATCGTTCTTTGCCACGATAAGAAGTCCGCTCGTATCCCTGTCTATCCTGTGTACTATACCCGGGCGAATTACCCCGTTTATCCCTGACAGGCTGTCGCCGCAGTGGTACATAAGCGCATTTACAAGCGTTCCGCTGTAGTGACCCGGCGCAGGATGCACCACCATTCCCTTGGGCTTGTTCACTACCAGCAGGTCGCTGTCCTCATAGACTATATCGAGCGGTATGTTTTCGGGCAGAATATCCGCAGGCTGAGCCTCCGGCACATCAAGCGTCACTGTATCTCCCGTTTTGAGTTTCTGATTCTTGGCGGCAATTTTTCCGTTTACAAGACAGCAGCCCTGCTCAATAAGAGCGGCGGCTGCTGATCTGGTTATTCCCGTATCCTGCAATGCAAGAAACTTGTCTGTTCTTTCGCCGCCTGTTTTACAGGTAAATTCGTAATGCAACGTTACCCTCCATAGCGGTGTTATTTATCTTCGTTTGTTGATTTCTCTATTTCCCCGGCTGCTGTACTTTTCTTTGCCGAGCGTTTGTTCTTCTGCTCTTTTATCTCGTCTGCTACAACAAAAAGCAGTAATCCAAGTGCTCCGAGAACGGCGCATATATCCGCAACATTGAACACGGCGAAGTTGATTATCCTTACATCGATAAAATCAACTACCTCGCCTCTTATCACTCTGTCGATAAGGTTACCGATACCGCCTGCCACTATAAGCGACATGGACCATATATACGTCGGCTTCTTCACTCTTTTTGAAAGCATCAGATACAGCATAACAACGATAACCACAGCCGTAAACAGTATAAGAAACAGCTGTTTTCCCTCAAGGATACTGAAAGCGGCTCCGGGATTTCTCTCGTAGGTGATATTCAGTACATTTGTATCTCCGAATGATATTATCGGTATCGACTGGTGAAGCTGCATATTACTGTCGATCAGTATCTTTGTCAGCTGGTCAAGCCCGATAAGTCCTGCGGCTGCCGCAAGAGCGATATATAGCATTAATTCCGATTCCTTTCGTTGTCCGGTATTTTTCTGACGTTATTTCAGTTATTATAATTACTTGTTCTTTCCGAACTCAAGCTCGGATGTGGGAGCGTTCTTTTCTTCCTTCTCGTTTTTAAGGCTGAAAAGCACAGATTCACCCGTTACCTTTTCTTCCGCCTTCTTTTCGGGAGCGGGAGCAGGCTTAGCTTCGGGAGCGGTCTTCGCCGGAGCAGGTGCAGGCTTTGCTTCGGGTGCAGGCTTTGCTTCAGGCGCAGGCTTTGCCGGAGCAGGAGCAGGCTTCTTTGCAAATGCGCTGTCCTCAGGCTTTCTCGCCTCAACTTCCTTAACGGTATTTATCACGAACTCATTCTCGCAAGCCTTGGGCATAGCCTTTATATTCTCGATATGTGCGCTGTATGCGGCAAGAATCTTGTTTGTATAGTCCTGCACTTCTTTTCTTGTTCTCTGGAGAACAATCTGCTCTCTTTCAGTCTGCTGCATCATAATTGTGTGAATCTCGGCAGCCTTTGCATTGGCATCGTCAACGGTCTGCTTAGCTTTTGCGTTTGCTTCGGCAAGATTCTTCTCACCGAGCTCCTTCTTCTTTGCCGCAAGAGCGTCCGCATCCTTGATAGTCTTTTCAGCCTTTTCCTGAGCGTCTTTTCTTATCTTTTCGGCATCTTCCTTAGCCTCGTTCACTACAGCTATACCCTGCTTTTTCGCAATGAGCAGAGCATCTCTCAGAGCGTCCTCATCCTTACGGTACTCTCTTATTTTTTCCGCAAGAACCTCCAGCTTCTTTTCGAGCTCCTCGTTTTCATTCTGCAGCTTCTTATATTCGATAGATACGTCCTTTAAGAAAGTATCTACCTCGGCGGCATCGTAACCGCCACGCTTAACCGTATCAAATTCTTTGGATACTATATCTTTAGCATTCACGGGAAAGTCCTCCTAAATGTACTCTAAATATATTTTTTAATCGTAATATGTATATTACCTTTTCTGCCTGTTTCACCGATACACTGCAATATGAACTTGCCTTTTCCTCTGACGGAAAACACATCGCCCTCGCTTAGTTGCTTTGACACATCGGTACATACCGTGCCGTTCAGCGTCACAAGCTGTGGCGTAATATACTTTTCCACAGCGCCTGTCCTTGACGTACAGGCAACGCATCTGACAATATTGTCAAGGCGCATTGAAGCTACCGAAAACCGCATCTCCTCATATTTTCTTGCGGGCAAAGTAAAACCTGCGGTAATGCCCGTCTGCACCTGCACTCCGACCCTGCCTATTTTCGTTATACTGTCTGCAATAAGCGGTGCTACCTTTTCGTAGACAAACACTGCCGCCTTCCCGTCGATAACGAAAATATCACCGACAGTGTCACGCTCAATACCGAGCGCCATAAGCGAACCCAGCACATCTCTGTGTGTCACACTGTCCTCTTTTCTGAAGGTGAACGTCACCGCTTTTATCGGGAACTGTTCAGCCGTGTTTTCATCGGACACAACGGCATAGGATGCATCGGAAATCGCACTGCCGTCAAAATAATATGACGGAAAAAGCCCAAGACAGCATCTGAGCGGATCTGCATTTCCTGCGCCTGCACAAAGCAATGCCGTAAGCCCTTTCGGGATACCGACAGCTTTTATCTGTGCAAGCTCGCTTTCGGACAGAAAACGGGTAAAATACGGGCGGGATCTGTCAAGGCAGTCCCTCGCCGCATTTTGTATATCTTTGACAAGTTCACGGTCTGCCATATCAGTCCAGATCGTCGAAAATATCCTCGCCCGAAATGCTGCTGATTTCGTCTATGAATTCGCCTGAAATATCAACGTTATAAGGTGCGAGAACGTATGTTGTATCTGCGATCCTCTTTATCTCGCCGCCCGTTATGTAGCTTACACCACCTAAGAAGTCGATGATACGGGTAGCTATATCCTTATTTGTGTTGTTGAGCATAAGGATAACCGTTGTCTTGTTCTTGTAAAGCTCTGCTATCTCGGCTGTATCGGACAGCTTCTTGGGTCTGTTTACAACAAGGTGCAGAGTTGTGCTTGCGTTATAGGTGTATATCTTATTTGCGTTTGATGCCTGTGACGAGCTGCGTGAAGGAGCCTCCTGCACAGGTTCTTCCTTTGCGGATTCAAGCTCGTTTGAGTAACTCTCATCGTCATCCGATCCGCCCCATCTTCTGATTTGATTTTTAAGTCCTTCTAATGCGCTCATTGTTTGTTCCTCCGTTTTTATATTTTCGAATAATTTCTGTAGCCGAAAAGACCGCTGCCTATCCTGACTAACGTTGAGCCGTACTTTACGGCTGTTGCATAATCGCCCGACATACCCATTGACAGCGTATCCATGCCGGACAGGAAAGAATATTTCTGCTTTGAATTTTCAAAAAGCTCCTGCATTGACGCAAAATACTTTTCGTCGCAATTCACAGGCGGAATGGTCATAAGCCCTCTTATCCTGACGTTTTCAAGCCCGGATACAGCTTTTGCCGTTTCAATAAGCTCAGACGGTGCAATACCGCCCTTTGACTCCTCGCCGCCTATATTGATCTCAAGGAGTATGTCTTTTACAAGTCCGTGACTTCCTGCCCTGCGGTCTATCTCAGCCGCAAGATCGACACTGTCGACCGAATGTATCATACTCACCTTATCAATTATATACTTTACTTTGTTTTTTTGCAAGCCCCCGATGAAGTGAATTTCGGATTTTTCCGAATAATTTTCGTATTTTCCGAGAAATTCCTGTACTCTGTTTTCACCCAGCAGGTCTATGCCAAGACTTTCGGCATAATTTATCTTTTCGCAGGGTACTGTTTTTGTGACCGCCATAATGCGAACCGTATCGCATCGTCCTGCTTTATCCATAGCTTCGGCTATATTCTGTTTTACAGCCGTATAATTGAGCTTTATATCCTCAAGCGTTGTTTCTTCGGCGGATTTAGAGATTCTTTCCGTCATAAAGATCCTTCCCTTCAACTATAACATCATCGTAAAGCGACAGATAGCCCGACTGTCCCGAAGTATCACGGACAATGACATAATCCTCGCTTGAATATATGCGGTCTACCTGTACGAAGTAAGCCTGAGAGCCTTTTTTCACATAGACTCCGATGTTGTTTTCCTTGTCAAAATGGATAGCGGACGAAGCTATGCGTATACCGTTATAGCTGTCTACAAGCAGCTTGAACCTGCCGACTCTTGACGAGGCGATAACCGAATTCAGATCATCTGCAGAGAATATCGCAACATAATCGTTGTCGTACTTTTCGACATTTTCGACCTTTGCGGTTATCTCCGTCTGGTCTGCGCCGAGTATCAGCCGTACCTTTGTATTTTCCGTAAGTACAGCCGCCTGACCTTCTGTAAAGGTCGCCGCCAGCTTCCACTTATAATCGTCTATCATCTTGCCGATTATGTCGCCGGAAGCTGTTGTAAGCTCAGGTGTCTTTACCGTTTCGGAAATCTCCGCAGGCGTTATACTGTCGATGTTATCGTATGTTATCTTGCTCTCGTACCCGTCGATGCTGCTTACGAAATAGCCTGTTTCATCAGCCGTGACCTGAACGGGCGAAGCCGAAATCCTGCCCTCAAGCGTCTTTATCTTTGAGTTGAGCGCCGAAATCACCGATGAATAATCATTCACCTTGCCCTTGACCATATCACGCTTGCTCTGCAGGTTGAGCATTTCGTATTTAAGCTGTGAAACGGCAGTATAATCGCCGTTGTTTATAGCTGTTATCAGCTTGCTGTGCTTTTCGGTTATCAGCTTGTCAAAAGCCTCTATCTGAGAATTATCCGTACCGACAAGGCTCTGTGCGTCCGTCAGCGTGTCTATCCTCGTTTTCAGCTTATTTATATCCGCAGTAAGCGATATGTCGGCCGCCGAGCCGTAAGCATTGGCTATAACGCTGTTCTTGCCGACCTTTGAGCCGTCCTCATGCTCATACTGTATCGTGCCGTTTATCTTACGGCTGACGGTATGCTCGTTTCGTGCGAACACGCCGTAAAACTCGATAGTATCCTGAGAATCGTACTTCAGCGCCACCTCTGTTTTATAGGAGTGGTCGTTTCCCGCAAAAAACTGACCTGCGATGGTCAGGAGCAGGAATACGGCAAGAACCACCGTTACGAGCTTTGTTGTTAACGTCCTGTCCATATATCCTTATTCTTTTACGTCTTCGCTGTCCGTCCTGTCGAATGCGTCAAGGATGGATACAGCTCTGAGAGGTGTTATTGTCGAGATAGCATGCTTGTATATCAGGTTCTGCTTTCCGTCTGTATCAAGGATGACAGTGTAATTGTCAAAGCCTCTTACAAGTCCCTTGAACTGAAAGCCGTTTGTAATGTAGATAGTTACAGGTATCTTCTCTTTTCTCGCCTGATTTAAAAATACGTCCTGTAAATTGAGTTCCTTTGCCATTTTGATTACGTCCTTTCTTTTCTCCGCTTTTTTGCGGAACATAAAATAAAATAAAATCATAACTGTTTTTGTGATAAATCACAGCTACAGATAGCTTAACTTATATTGTAACACATATTGATTGAAAATTCCATAGCTTTATGGCAGTTTGGGGAGATTTTTTCGACAAGTGAGAATTTTACTTGCTTTTGTTTCTTACACTGCCGATATAATCTATTGCCTCGTCAACAATCTGCGAAAAGTTCTTTCCTCCGTCAGCCTTGATATAATGGATTCTTTCGTCACGGCGGAACCATGTAAGCTGACGCTTTGCATATTTTCTGGTTTCCTGCTTCAGCCGCTCTACGCAAGGTGTAAGAGGGCTTTCGCCTTTAAGATACGGCATAAGCTCCTTATAGCCTATCGCCTGCGCCGCCGTAGGATAATCATCAATATCAATAAACTGCCTTGCCTCCTCGACAAGTCCTTCGGCAAGCATTATGTCAACACGCCTGTTTATGCGGTCGTACAGCGTTTCCCTGTCATAGTCAAGCTGTATCATACACGGCTCATACGGCGAAGGGGCAAGCCTTGAAAGGCGCTGTTGCTCGCTCATTGTCTTTCCCGTAGTCTTGTAGACCTCAAGCGCTCTTATTATCCTGTTGAGATTGTTCTCGTGGAGCTTTTCCGCCGTTTCGGGATCAATTTCACGGAGCATTCCGAGCAGAAAGCCGTTGCCATTTTCCTGCGCCAGCTTACGCAGTTCGTCACGGTATGCGTAATCGCACTCGGTTTCCTCAAAGCTGAGATTGTCGATAAGAGAGCTTATATAAAGTCCTGTGCCGCCGGTTATTATCGGGAGCTTTCCTCTTGCCGCTATATCTGCGATAATACCGTGTGCCGCCTTAACATAGTCAGCTACAGAAAAGCTGTCGTGCGGGTCGAGAAAATCCATAAGGTAATGCGGTATGCCCTGCTTTTCCTCCTCTGTGGGCTTTGCGGTGGCTATGTTCATACCTCTGTATATCTGCATAGAATCGGCTGAGATTATCTCGCCCGAAAGCCTTTTTGCAAGCTCGACCGAGAGAGCGGTCTTGCCCGACGCTGTAGGTCCGCAAACCACTACGATAAACTGTTTATCCATAACTCAACTCCTGTTGAAGAAGCGTTCTATCCTGTATTTTGAAAGTGCGGTCATAACCGGCCTGCCGTGCGGACAAAAACGTATTGTCCTGTCATTCATCACTCTGTCGGCAAGCGCCTGCAATTCGAGAATATCCGTATCATCGTGCGCCTTTATCGCCGACTTGCAAGCCATCGTATGAAGCATATCGTCAAAGAGAGCGCCTTTCTGGTCGGTGGCAGTGTTCATAAGCCGTTGTGCGACATCGGATACTATTTCCTGCGGCGAGCATTTCACTACGGACGGCATTGCGGTTATCTGCACTGTGCTGTCATCGCAGAAAACAAGCTCTATACCGCTTTGCTCCACATATTCGTAATACTCGTGCAGTGCCTCGTATTCTTCGGGTGACAGCTTAAGCTCGGTTTTGTCGATAAGAAGCTGTGAGGTGGTGATAAACTCCTCTTTCAGCTTTTCAAACCTTATGCGTTCGTGGGCGGCGTGCTTGTCGATTATTATAAGCTCCTCGCCCGCCTCGCACAGTATATAGGTCTTTAAAAATTCTCCGATAACACGAACACTTGTTTTTTCGGGCTTCGGCTCGTCTATCCTTTCAACCGTTACCGGCTTTGCGTTTATAAATCTGAAGCCTTCGTCAGTTTGCGGTGCTGTTACGGGAATATCGTCCGTATCATCGTCAACGGTGACAACAACACTGCTGCTTACCGCCTTATATGACGGGATGTGCGGCTCTTTCGGCAAAGGTATTTCGTCAATAGCTTCACCTGTGTTTTCTTCGGGCTTTGTGCTGTAGTCCGAGCGTGTGCTGTGCAGTGAAACGGGCTTTATTGTGCTGTCGCCGTATATTTTTTCGGCTTTTACCGTTTCAGTCGGTTCTTCGGGCTTTATATCAACGACCGGACGTTCCTCAGACATAAGCGGAAGCGTTACGGGGATATGTGCGAGCGTCTGCTGTTCACGCTTTATTATTTCGGGGTTGTGCCTGAAATAATCGTCTGCGTTATCGTATTTCTTCGGTTTTTCAAGCTCTATCTGCCGTTTATCGTCTGCGGCGTTCACCAGTGCGTTCTTTACCGCAAAATACACCGCATCGAACACAGGCTTTTCATAAGCGAAGCGTATCTCGGTCTTTGCGGGGTGTACGTTTACATCGACTGTTTCGGGAGAAAGCGATATGTTCAGTATGCAGGCAGGGAATTTTCCGACCATCATACTGTTGCGGTACGCCTCCTCAAGCGCCGCCATACAGGTGGTGCTTTTTATATATCTTGTGTTCACGAAAAACGTCTGCATACTTCTGCTGTTACGGCAGAAAAGCGGAGATGAAACATAACCGCTTACATCTATGCCGTTAAGCGAAAAGTCAACGGGAATAAGGCTGTCGGCAAACTGTCTGCCGGATACCGCCTTTGCCGCAGATAAGAGCGAGCCGTCACCCGATGTCATTCTGACGCTTTTGTTATCTCTTATGAATCTGAAGGAAATATCGGGGTGGGAAAGGGCAAGTCTGTCGACCGTCGCCGCTATGAAATTGCCCTCGGATATGTCTTTTTTGAGGAATTTAAGTCGTGCGGGGGTGTTGTAGAAAAGCTCCTTTATCACGATAGTCGTGCCTGTGGGACAGCCGCAGGATTCGTGTTCCTTTTCCTCGCCGCCTTCGATAATGTAACGTCCGCCGAGTTCATCGCCGTCCTGCCGTGACATCATCTCTATCTTTGCGACCGCCGCAACGGACGCTAACGCTTCTCCTCTGAAGCCCATCGTCATTATGCCTGTAAGGTCGTCGCCTGTGCGAATCTTGCTTGTGGCATGACGGAGAAAGGCTGTCGGCATCTGAGCGTAAGCTATGCCGCAACCGTCGTCCGTTATACGCATATAACTGATACCGCCGTGTTTTATCTCAACGGTGATATGCCGTGCGCCTGCGTCTATTGAATTTTCCACAAGCTCCTTTATTACGGAGGACGGGCGTTCTATGACCTCGCCTGCCGCAATAAGCTCCGCTACGCTTTTATCAAGCAGTCTGATTTCGGGCATTGATTTTCCTTTTCTTTATAACATTGCTTTTAGTTCTTCAAGCTTTGCGTAAGCCTCTCTCGGCGTCATATCGTCAAGGTCGAGGTTTTTTATCTCGGCTATAACGTTCTGCCTGCCTGTTGCCTCGAAGTCTATCTGGCTTTCGGATTCCTCCTCGGCTCTAAGTTCAAGCTCACGCTGTATTTTCGGTGCTTTTTCAAGCTCGGCAAGAAGCTGTTTTGCTCTGTCGGTGACTTTCTTCGGAAGTCCTGCAAGGCGTGCGACCTCTATGCCGTAGCTGTCGTCCGTGCCGCCCTCGACTATCTTGTGCAGGAACTTTATATCCTCGCCGCTTCGCTTTACCTTTACGCTGTAGTTACGCACACCGTCAAGCTCGTTTTCAAGCGAAATAAGCTCGTGGTAATGCGTTGCGAAAAGCGTCTTGCAGCCAATAGCCTTTGAGCTTATGTACTCGGCTACCGCTTTTGCTATTGATACGCCGTCGTAGGTCGATGTTCCTCTGCCTATCTCGTCAAGGATAACAAGTGAGTTTCTGGTCGCTTCGTTAAGGATAGTTGCAACCTCGGTCATCTCGACCATAAAGGTGGACTGACCTGCGGACAGATCATCGCTTGCGCCGACACGGGTGAATATCCTGTCCACTACTCCGAGCCTTGCGTAGCTTGCAGGCACAAAGCAGCCTATCTGCGCCATAAGGACTATCACGGCTACCTGCCGCATAAACGTGGATTTACCCGACATATTCGGGCCTGTGATTATCATAAGGCGGTTGCTTTTAACATCAAGGTAAACGTCATTCGGGGTGAAAAGTATCTCGTTGACCATCTTCTCAACAACGGGGTGTCTTCCGTCCTTTATCTCTATGACGCTGTCATTTGCCATCATCGGACGGCAGTAGTTGTTTTCTATGGATACAACGGCGTAACTGCACAGCACGTCAAGCGCCGCTACAGATTCGGCGGTCTGCTGGATAAGGTCGAGCCTCTGTGCGATAAATTCACGCACCTCGGCAAATATTGCCGCCTCAAGTGCAAGTATCTTATCGTTTGCGCCGAGTATCTCGTTTTCTATCTTCTTAAGCTCATCGGTAATGTATCTCTCGCCGTTTGTGAGCGTCTGCTTTCTTACATATCTGTCGGGCACCATCGACACGTTGCCCTTTGAAACCTCTATATAATAGCCGAACACACGGTTATAGCCGACACGCAGATTCTTTATGCCGGTAGCCTCTTTTTCCTGCTGTTCTATCTGAGCGAGCAGGTCCTTGCCGCCGCCTGTGATATTTCTCAGGCGGTCAAGCTCCTCATTGAAGCCGTTCTTTATATAACCGCCGTCCTTCATCAGTGCGGGCGGTTCATCGGCTATCGCTCTTTCTACTAAATCCGCAATATCATCAAGAGGGCTTATCTTCTTATCAAGGCTTCTTGTAAGCTGTGTGCTTATCTGCGACAGGTCGCTTTTAAGCTGAGGAAGTATCCTGCAGGTAGCGCCGAGTGCCTTTACATCCTTTGCGTTTGCCGCCTTGTAGATTATCCTTGTCATAAGACGTTCAAGGTCATAGACTTTCGCAAGGTCGGTCTTTATATCATACAGCGCCGCAGAATTGTTTATGAGCGCTTCTACCGCATCGTGTCTGCGTATGATAGCCGCCGTATCTGTAAGCGGCTGCTCTATGCACTGTCTTAGCTTTCTTCTTCCCATTGAGGTATCGGTCTTATCAAGCACCCACAGAAGCGAGCCTTTCTTTTCGCCGCTTCTCATTGTCGATGTCAGTTCAAGGTTTCTTCTTGTGGCAAGTCCAAGCTGCATAAATTCGCCGCTGCTGTGTACGTTCAGCTTTACAAAACGTTTTGCTCCGCTTCTTTGTGCCTTATACAAATAGCGCAGCAAAGCGCATAAAGCCCTTAATGCGTTGTCCTTTCCGGCAAGGCCTATTTCATCTGCCGTGCCGCCGAACTGTGCAGTTATCTCGGATACGTCATCTATGGAAAAATCCTCATCGGAAAGCTGTTCCGCAGAGCATTTTCCGTAACGGTTCCTTATAAAAGTATATGCCTGTTTCCGATTCAGAAACTCCGCATTGAACAACAGCTCAACAGGGGTATACTGTGAAAACTGTGCTATTATATCCTCGTCGGTCTTTTTTGAATTTGCCTTTTCAACTGCGTGCACCTCGCCCGTTGAAATATCGGCAAACACCATACCTGTGCCGTTTTCTCCGACATAGATACAGGAAATATAGTTATTCGAGCCGTCCTCAAGCATTGACGCTTCTATAACCGTGCCTGCGCTGACAAGCCTTACTATATCACGCTCAACAAGTCCCTTTGATAACGCAGGGTCGGTTGTCTGCTCGCAGATAGCTACCTTGAAGCCTTTATCTATCAGCTTTTTTATGTAGCCCTCCGCAGAATGATGCGGTACGCCGCACATGGGCGTACCCGCTCTTGATGTCAGCGTCAGCTCAAGCTCCTTTGACGCTACCATTGCGTCCTCGTTGAACATTTCATAGAAATCGCCCAGACGATAGAATAATATATAATCCTTGTAATTTGCCTTGATTTCAACATACTGCTGCATCATAGGCGTGAGCTTTTCTCCGCTGTTTCCTGCTTTCAAGAGTTTCATTCCTTTCGGTTTTATTGTTTAATCTTACAACGCCATACTATCAATGCCATTCAGTCAAGGCAATCAGTGGCATCCTCCGCAGGTCGAGCATGAGCCTGAGCATCCGCCAGCCTGTACCTCGCAGGTATCAGGGTCTTCACCGTCACAGCACAGTGCGATAATGCCGTTGATCTCGTGTAACAGCTTATCCATATCAGCCTTTGCCATTGTGAAATCAGCCATATGCTCGTTCTGCATAACGAGAGTGTATAATCTCTGCATCTCCTTGTTCTGTGTGTCAAGCTTTTCCTTGTTCTGCTCTTCCTTAGACTTGCTCATTTCAAGCGCTACGTTCTGACGTGCAAGGTTGAATTCACCTATAAGCTCCTGAAGCTCCATATCAGCGTCATTTGCCTTCATTGCCTCGTTATAACGTACATAACGCTCGTCTGCCTGTATAGCCTTACCGAGCTCTCTTGCTGCTTTGATTGCGTCCATTTTATTTTTCCTTTCTTTCCGCTTTTGCGGCTGTTAAAAATATATATCTGACGGGGATTCCCGACCGATTGCGAAAATTCAGTCATTCACGCTTACAAGCTCGCCTGTGACTGCCCAGGGCAGAGCTTTTTGTATTCTTACCGTGACGTACTTTCCTATCATATCCCTTGTGCCGTTGAAATCAACGATAACACCGTGGCGGGAATGGCCTGTCATAAGTCCGTCAGCCGTTCTGCCGATGCCCTCGCACAGAACCTCGACCTCATCTCCGATAAAACGTTCATAAGCCTTTTCACCGATAGAATTCTGCACATCAAGAAGCTGTCTGAACCACTTTCCCTTATCCTCATCGCTTATGGGATCGGGCATAGCCGCCGCCTTTGTTCCCTCACGCTTGCTGTAAATAAAGGTGTATGCGGAATCATAGCGTACCTTCTTCATAAGCTCCACAGTGCCGAGAAAATCCTCATAAGTTTCGCCGGGAAAGCCTACTATAATATCTGTAGTGAGTGCTACCTTCGGTATGCGTTTTTTTGCATATTTGATAAGCTCAAGATAATGCGCCGTGTCATAGTGGCGGTTCATTTCCTTTAAAATTCTGTCGCTTCCGCACTGTACGGGCAGATGCAGATGATACGATATATGCCTGCTGTCAGCTATCGTATCTATAAGCTCGTGCGTGCAGTCCTTAGGGTGAGATGTCATAAAGCTGAGCTTATATTTTCCGGGTATCTTATCAAGCTCGGAAAGCAGCTTTGCAAAGCCGAAATCATATTCCTTGCCGTAAGAATTCACGTTCTGTCCGAGCAGTAGTATTTCCTTATATCCGTCATTTATAAGCCCTTTTACTTCGGCTATGACCTCTTCGGGCCTGCGTGAACGCTCTCTGCCTCTTACAAAGGGAACTATACAATAGGTACAGAAGTTGTTGCAGCCGTACATTATCGGCACGCTTGCCTTTACCTTGCTTTCTCTTATTACGGGAAGTCCCTCGGCAATAACACCGTCACTTTCGGGGATAGACAGCGTTCTGCGGTTCTCGCTGAGCTTTTCGTATATCATCTGCGGTAAGGTATGCATAACATGAGTGCCGAAAATAATATCGACCTGCGGGAACGATTTTCTCATTCTCTGTGCTATATGCTCCTGCTGTACCATACAGCCGCCGACCGCAATTATTAGATTTCTGTTTTTCTCTTTCAGCTTTTTGAGTGCGCCTATATTGCCGAAAACTCTGTCCTCTGCGTTTTCTCTTACGGCGCAGGTATTGAAAAGGATAAGATCCGCAAATGCGGTTTCGGGCGTGAAGCCGTAACCCATCTGTGCAAGCATACCCTTTATTTTTTCTCCGTCGCTCACGTTCTGCTGACAGCCGAAGCTGTGGACGTGTGCCAGCGGCATCTGCTCACGCTTTGCGTTTATCGCTTTTACTTTTTCTATATATTCCTGCTGAACAAGCAGTTCTTCCTTGTTTATCTCTTTAGTCAAGCTGTTTCTCCGTTTCTTATCCAAAGTCCTGTTGCAAAGACAGTATACCATAAAAGACAGCATACCATAATAGATTATAACATTATTTCGTCGTGCAGTCAAGCACGATGAAGTGATGTTAGAACGTTCTCAGGCAATTATTGCCTGAGGTTGTTATAACAATCACAAAATCGTGCCATCAAGCACGATGAAATAATGTTAGAACGTTCTCGGACGGTTGCGTGAGCAAAGCCGCATTTTTATGCGGCAAAATCGGATACAGACGATTTTTAGTCCGAGGTTGTTATTGCGTAAGCAAAAACGTTCTCAGCCATTGCGTAGCAAAGCCGCATTTTTATGCGGCGAAATCGTCTTATGACGATTTCAGGCTGAGGTTGTTATAACATAAAATCAAGTCGGTGTCAACCGACACGGCGGTACGCCGTCTTTTGACTACAGACAAAAGTAACCGGAATCAATCAACAAGCGGATTTTTTATATAAAATTATCCTTTAATCGTTCAAGGTATTATAGACTACCCTTACGCCTTGAACAATATCATTTTCAGAATAAAACACCACGGTAAACATTTGACTATGCTCTATCACGAATGGCTTTTGATTACTCTCCTGAATGCCGTAAATATACCTGTATAATCCACGCTCCTCAAAAACGTTGATTTTTGAGGGTTCCCCGTATTTTTTCAGCACATCGTCTTTCGATGAAACATTCGGTGTTATGCCACCAATTGAGCAGTCGTCTGTTTCAAGAGCAATGTCGTAGATATAACCGTCATCTTCCTTTCCTTCTTTAAAGTTACCGATTCCTGCAACAAACATTTCATTTCCATTATAGTAAAAATCAGCAAGTCCCGTGTCGTCTACATAATGAGTTTCACGTTTTTTGTATGTCCATTTATCTTCCAAGTCTCCGATTTTTTTCGGGAGTTCAAGTGTCACACCCTTTACAATGATACTTTTACGGACAGTATCAATATCAAAGCCTGTTGTGTCCTGGCTATCGTAAACGATGTCAGAACTTATATTGCTGTTTTCCATTGATTCTTTGACACAGCCCGTCAGGCTGTAAATAATCGCCGCCGTAATCAGCAACGCAGTTATTCTTTTGATTTTTTTACCGATGCAATTATCTGTTGACATTTTTCCCTCCATAAATTCCGGTTTGTAGGGCAGACTAACTACCCCATAAACTCATTATACCACGCATTTCCAATTTATGCAACCGATTTTCCTATCAAATTGCCATTGGGCTGACATCGTAAACCGCATAAAAAAGAGCCTTGCGGCTCGGGAATATAGGAAAAGGAACAACAGTGACGGTCGCTCCTTGTGTGTTATACTGCTCGATAAATAGGAATTTAACGTTTATTCGAAGATTAAAGTTTCCCGATGAGAAAAAACTAATTTGATATTTTTCTTTGGATTCATCAACAACATTAAAGTACCTTGTTCTTTTGTTCCCATTTGTGTTGTCATAGCCAAAGAACGATATGGTTTAAAGCCGCATTTTTCCTGAACTCGTTTAGAGCGTTCATTAAAGTTATAATAACCGCAAAGCAGAAAATCATAATCCAATTCATTGAACAAATAATCTATTACTGCATTTACAGCTTCGGGTACAAGCCCGTTTCCCCAATAGTCTTTACTCAAAACATAACCTAATTCTCTGCCGTAGTAATCCTTGAATTCTGTTAAAGCATCTTCTAACCCATACTTTTCTATGCCAACAGTACCGATTACTTTATTGTTTTCCTTCAAGCAAATTGCAAATACTTTATCATTGCTGATAAATGAATTCATAATACTCTGAGATTCGGCAATACTTTCATGGTGTTTCCAGCCTGCCATCTCACCAACGCCTTCGACGGACGCATATTCATAAAAATCTTCCAAATCGGTTTGTCTGAATGGTCTAAGAATGAGCCTTTCTGTTTCTATCACTTTTCCGTTTATTCTGAAATCAGCGTTCATATTTTCACCTACTACATTAAATTCCGATTTATAGGGCAGATTAACTCCCCCATAAGCTCATTATACCACGCATTTCCAATTTATGCAACCGATTTTCCTATCAAATTGCCATTGGGCTGACATCGTAAACCGCATAAAAAAGAGCCTTGCGGCTCGGGGGTATAGGAAAAGGAGCGACCGGGTGGGTGGCTCCTTTTGTGTGTTAAACTGCTCGACTTATCGGAAGTTTAGATTCTTGAAATTATTTCAACAGTTTCATTGATAATGCTTTCAAGTTCTTTAGCACCATCAATCACATAATCGCAAGTTGCCAAATGATTTTTCACCATCTGAATATAGGCTATTCTTGCATATTTCAAATATGTATCCATTTCATTGCAAATTTCATCTGACGTAGCATCTTTCATATCTCTGAGAACTCTTCGAGCCATTGCTATATCTAACGGTGTATCAATAAATATGCAACAATCCAAATAAGGTTTTATCATCTGATGTTGGTATGCAAACGGATAGTCCAACAGTAAACAGTCATATTCACCACTGCGGACTATTTTATCAATATCAGTTTTTAACGGCGATAAGTCCCATACATGAACATCTGCTCCTTCTGACACCCATTTTGAAAAATCTTCTACTTCTCCTTCAAATGAGTAGTTATCAAAGTGAAGTGACGATGTTCTCGGAAGCCTATCTTTAACCGCATTTACGACTGTTGTTTTTCCGCCTGCTGTCACAGCTCCAATAGCTATTATTTTCATTATATTATATTCCCCCACAAATACGATTTGCCGGGCAGTTAACCCGCCCTCTTCAACTCATTATACCACACATTTCCACTTTTTTCAACCGTTTTTGCAAAGCGAGCTGTAACGCAATTGGCAACAGCTTGCCGGAATCAAACAAAAAAGCGGAACAAGGAGGTCTGCCCGGTTGCAATCCTCCTTCATAAATGCTATAATTAATTATCCATAAAAAAACGGACGAAAGGACTTTATATGAATACATTATTTAAAGGGATAACCGCAATTCTTCCGGACGAAGAAAGCGGATTTTCCGCAAAGGTATGCGATATTGCGGTAAGCAACAGCGTTATCTCCTATATCGGTGACGATGCAGTAAAAAACGGCTTTGTTCCGGACAGGACGATTGACGGCAGGGACAAGCTCATTACAGCAGGGCTTGTAAACAGCCACACGCACAGCTATATGTCGCTGTTCAGGAACAGTGCGGACGACCTTATGTTCCACACCTGGCTGTTCGACAGGATAATGCCGATGGAGGACAAGCTGACCGCCGATGATATGTACTACGGCACACAGCTTGCCTGCCTTGAGATGATAAAGACGGGTACAACGGCTTTTCTCGATATGAATATCGCCCGTGACTGCATTACAAGAGCGATAAGCGAAAGCGGTCTGAAAGCGACAATATCAAGAGGTCTTGTAGGAAACGGCAGAGATGACGAGGGCGGAAAGACAAGAATTGAGGATACGCTGTACGATATGCGTACCTACGGCGACAACAAGCGTCTAAAATTCATGATGGGTCCTCACGCTATATATACTACCGACAGGGGCTATCTTGAGCTTGTAATGGAGAAAGCCGCAGAATACGGCCTCGGCATAAACATTCACCTTTCCGAATCGGTAAAGGAAATTGAGGACAGCATAGCACAGAACGGCTGTTCGCCTGTCAAGTATCTTGATGATATGGGAATGTTCAAATTCCATACGGTTGCCGCTCACTGCGTACAGCTATCCGACGAGGATATTGATATTCTCGCTGAAAGAGGCGTATATGCCGCTACTAATCCTATCAGCAATGCAAAGCTCGGAAACGGCTTTGCAAGAATACCCGATATGCTCGACAAGGGTGTAAAGCTGTGTATCGGCACTGACAGCGCAGGAAGCAACAATACGCTGAATATGTTCAGCGATATGAACTTCATCTGCCTTGCGCACAAGGGCAACTGCCGCAGTGCTACAGCGGTTTCTGCACGTCAGGCACTGAAAATGGCTACCGAAACGGGCGCAAAGGCTTTAGGCTTTGACAACACGGGAATACTTAAAGTAGGCTATGCGGCTGACCTTACCGTAATGGATATGAAATATCCCTCGCTCCAGCCTGTGAACGATCCTGTTGCGGCTATGTGCTACAGTGCGAGCGGATATGAGGTCGAAAGCGTTATGGTTGACGGTGAGTTCTTAATGGAAAACCGTGAGATAAAGGGAATGGACGAGGAACGCATTTACTTTGAATGCAATAAAGCGATGAAAAGAATAGACGGTTAACGGAAAGGAAAACGAAATGAGCATTATAAGAGATGAGAGCCTGTGGGAAAGCGGCGAAACAAAGATAAACTGGGTAAAGGCAAATATGCCGTTACTGCGTGGAATTGAAGAAGAATTTGCGGTATCAAAGCCGTTTGCGGGACTGAAAGTAGCGCTTTCGGTACACCTTGAAGCAAAGACGGCTTACCTTTGTCGTGTAATGGCGGCAGGCGGCGCAGAGATGTATATCACGGGCAGTAACCCACTGTCAACGCAGGACGATGTTGCGGCGGCTCTTGTACACAGCGGACTTAACGTATTTGCGTGGCACGGTGCTACTGCGGAGGAATATCACGCACATACGGCAGAGGTTATCAAGATTGCTCCCAATGTTATCATTGATGACGGCGGCGACCTTGTAAACCTTATCCACAACGAATATCCCGACCTTATCCCGAATGTTATCGGCGGCTGTGAGGAAACCACAACGGGAATTATCCGCCTTGTAGCTATGGATAAGGCTAAACAGCTCAAGTTCCCGATGATGCTTGTAAATGACGCAGACTGCAAGCATCTGTTCGATAACCGCTACGGCACGGGTCAGTCGGTTTGGGACGGCATAAACCGCACAACAAATCTGATTGTTGCGGGAAAGAACGTTGTAGTAGCAGGCTACGGCTGGTGCGGCAAGGGCGTTGCTATGAGGGCTAAGGGACTTGGCGCATCGGTAATAGTAACCGAGATAAATCCGATAAAGGCAATGGAAGCAGTTATGGATGGCTTCAAGGTTATGCCGATGGTCGAGGCGGCTAAGATAGGCGACTTCTTCGTAACGGTAACAGGCTGTAACGATGTTATCGGAGAAAAGGCATTTCTTAATATGAAGGACGGGGCTATCCTTTCAAACGCAGGTCACTTTGATGTTGAGGTAAATGTTGCGAAGCTGAAGGAAATGGCTGTTGAAACGGGCGTTGCAAGAAACAACATTCAGTACTACAAGCTGGCTAACGGCAACAGGATAAATGTTATTGCCGAGGGCAGACTTGTAAACCTTGCCGCAGGCGACGGTCACCCCGCAGAAATAATGGATATGAGCTTTGCTATACAGGCACTGTCAGCCGCATATCTTGTGAAAAACAAGGACAAGCTGAAAGCCGGCGAAAAGATGACGGTAAACGTTCCTGCCGAGGTTGACAAGGAGGTTGCCGAGAGAAAGCTCAGATACTGGGGCATTACAATTGATAAGCTGACTAGGGAACAGGAAAAGTATCTTGGTAGCTGGGAAGTGTAAAATGTAAATCAAAATACAAAAAGCTACCGCAATGAACTTTACGGTAGCTTTCTTTTATATTATTTATCCGAGCTTTTCAATAAACTTATCCGCCTGCTCTCTTGTGCGAAAAACAACTATCTCCCTGTTGTTTTTGTATTTCTCAAGCAGTCTGTATACTTCGGGGAGCTGATTTGCCCTGAAGCTTTCTATCCATTGTCTGAACTCAGGGTCAAGCTCATTTTCAAACCACGGCATATCCTCACGCTTTTTGCCTATGCGTGACAATGCGCCCTCAATGCAGATTTCAGTCGGCAAGTCAAACAGAAACACTGTGTCACAAGCCTTTATCCTTGTTTCAAGAGTGCGCTGATAGTTGCCGTCTATTATCCAGCTGTCACGGGATATTATGCTGTCGAGCTGTTTGTCAAATTCTTCCCGTGAAATGTTCGTGCCGTCGGGCTTATGCCATATCATATCAAGATAGTACAGCGATAATCCTGTGGCGTCACGGAGCTTTCTCGAAAACACGCTTTTACCCGAACCCGAACAGCCTATTACCACTGTCCTTTTCACCGGTTATTCGCTTACAAGCACTTTAACTATCTCGCCGACATACATCTCGTGAAAATCGCCTGCGGCATAGCACTTTTCAATAAGCGACTTGTCTATAAAAGAATCGGGCGTCATGGGCTGTCTGTACAGCTTCTTGCAGACAAGCACAAGCTTTGCCTGCTCTATATAAGCGTAATCGTCCGTTGCAGTGCCTGTAAGGTCGGTCTTTGCAAGCTTATCCTCATCTCTGCCCGAATGTGAGCCGAGATAACTCAGCGCTTCCCTGTGTCCGTCGGGGAGGAATGACAATGTGTAATAATCGCTCTTGTCAACAAATTCCTTTGTGTATCTCTGAGGACGGATATAGACTACCGTTGTGGGCTTGTTCCACAGCTCGCCCATCTGTCCCCAGCTTACTGTCATTGTATTATAGCCGTCCTTGTTTCCAGCCGTGAGCAATGCCCACTCCTTGCCGATAAGCGTGGAGGGATTTAATTTCAGTTCTTCTACCGATATTTCTTTCATAACCGTAATTCCTTTCGTATTCGTAATAGGGCTATACTTATTTTAGCATTTTTTCGCTGTGTTGTAAAGGCATATCATCACTTTACATTCTGCCACAAAAAACCGTGATTTTCACCCGAAAATTTTACTTGCATTTTTCCCCGTATTATACTATAATTAATTTTGTATGTTAAGCACACTGTTGAAACCAATCGGGGTTGAGGGGCGAAGCCCCCGTTAATCCCGCACAACAATCCCAAACGGGGTTGAGGGGCGAAGCTCCCATGCAGGTTGTCAACCGTTAGTGTCGTTGCGTCTGTGCAGTGACAGCCATTTGTGCCGTTGCATCTGTGCAATGACAGCCATTTGTGCCGTTGCATCGTGCAACGGCTTTGTGTGGCTGTCTTTATGCATCCTTGCATAACGGCTTTGTGTGGCTGACTGCAAGCATCCTTGCTTGGACTTGGGGCGGTAGCCCCCGTTAATTCCGCACAACAATCCCGAACGGGGTTGAGGGGCGAAGCTCCCATGCAGGTCGTCAACCGTTAGTGTCGTTGCGTCGTGCAACGACTTAGTGCGGTTGACCTTAAGCCTCCTTGCTTAACAAGGGCGGCAGCCCTGACTTCTCCCCCTTCCTGGGGAAGGGGGCAGGGGGATGGGATATTAAAATTGCTCTTTATTTGAACTTAAAGCAAGTTATTTAAGGACACATTCTCAACTCCTTATCCCGCACAACAATCCCGAAAACCGCATACATTGGATTATACCTCCAAAAAAATTTTCAATAAAATACCCTTAACCTATTGACAAAGTAGGTTTTGGGTAGTATAATAGCATCATCGGAACAAAACCGATGAGAATTATAAGTTTTGAAACAAACGGAGGAAATACGATGTACGCTACTATTTCATCAACGCACAACAGAATAATGTGTTGCTGTATCAGCTCCCGGACAAGTAAAATGGCATTTGGGTGCAGCGGCATTGTTGTCATACAGCCGTAAAAGCACTGCGGCGACTGTCATTTGTCCGGGAGCATAATTGCCCGGCTTTTATTTTGCCTGTGGCACAGTAAATCGAAAGGATGTGACGGTATGGATCTTAACGCTATCGCTGAGTACCTGCCGCTGTTCGGGGAAGCCGCACTGCTGACTGTAAAGCTCGGTGTTCTTGGTATAATATTCTCGATCATCATAGGGCTTATATGTGCAGTGGTTCAGTACTACAAGGTACCGGTTATCCGCCGTATAGTTTCCGTCTACATTGAAATAAGCCGCAATACACCGCTTTTAGTACAGCTTTTTTTCATCTATTACGGACTGCCTAAAGTCGGCATACCGACCGACGCCGAAACCTGCGGTATCGCAGGACTTGCCTTCCTCGGAGGAAGCTACATGGCGGAGGCTTTCAGGAGCGGACTTGAATCGGTAGACAAGATACAGACAGAAAGTGCCTATTCTCTCGGAATGAACAAAATGCAGGCAATGCGTTATGTGATACTTCCGCAGGCAATGTCGGTAAGTATCCCGGCATTTGTCGCAAACGTGATATTTCTTATGAAGGAAACGAGCGTGTTCAGTGCGATAAGCCTGCTTGACCTTATGTTTATGGCAAAGGATCTTATGGGAATGTACAACGATACCACCGAGGCTCTGTGCCTGCTGGTCGGCTTCTATCTCATAATACTTCTTCCGATCTCAATCGTCGGAACGATAGTTGAAAGGAGGGTACGCCGTGCAGGATTTGGCGGTTAATCTCGGAATAGACGTTCTGTTCAAGGGTACGAACTTCATAAGACTTCTCGGAGGGCTGTGGACGGCGCTCTGGATAAGCCTTGTATCCGTTGCGATAAGCATACCGCTCGGTATCGGAATGGGCGTACTTATGACAAAGAAGAACAGGATATTGAAAGCCGTTCTTCGTGTGTATCTTGAATTTATAAGAATAATGCCGCAGCTCGTGCTTCTTTTCATAATGTTCTTCGGAACGACAAGAGCTTTCGGCTGGGATCTTTCGGGCGAAGCGGCCTCTATAATAGTATTCGTATTATGGGGCACTGCCGAAATGGGCGACCTTGTGAGAGGCGCACTTATCTCAATACCGAAGCATCAGTATGAAAGCAGTGAGGCTCTCGGACTTACAAATACACAGACTTATCTTTATGTTATCATACCGCAGACGATAAGACGGCTCATACCGCTTTCGATAAACCTGATAACAAGAATGATAAAGACGACAAGCCTTATCCTTATGATAGGAGTTGTAGAGGTTCTGAAGGTCGCACAGCAGATAATAGAAGCTAACAGAATGACAAGTCCGAATGGTGCATTCGGAGTGTATCTGACGGTATTCCTGCTATACTTCATCGCCTGCTGGCCGATAAGTATGCTTGCAAAATACCTTGAAAAGAAATGGAGCTAAAGCGTATGGCAGATGCATTATTAACAATAGACAACATCGTAAAGCGTTTCGGTGACACAACGATACTTGACGGTATCAGCTTTTCCGTAAAAAAGAGCGAGGTCATAGTAATAGTAGGGCCGAGCGGCTGCGGAAAGTCAACTCTCCTGCGCTGTATAAACGCACTTGAGCCGATACAGGAAGGCAGTATAACGCTTGACGGCGATGTAATCGAAAGAAACAGCAAGACGCTTCCTCTTTTAAGACAGCGTATAGGAATGGTATTCCAGAGCTATGACCTGTTCCCTCACCTGACGGTGCTTGACAATATTCTTCTCGCACCTTGCAAGGTACAGAAAAGGGATAAAGAAGAGGTAAAGCAGGAGGCAATGTCACTGCTCGAAAGAGTGGGACTAAAAGAAAAGGCTAAAAGCTACCCCAGAGAGCTTTCCGGCGGTCAGAAGCAGCGTGTGGCTATCGTCCGTGCGCTTTGTATGCACCCTGAAATACTGCTCTTTGACGAGGTAACTGCGGCACTCGATCCCGAAATGGTCCGTGAGGTACTTGACGTTATGCTCGATCTTGCAAAGCAGGGTCGCACAATGCTGATAGTAACACACGAAATGCAGTTTGCAAGAGCGATAGCAGACAGAATAATCTTCCTCGACAACGGAAAAATCGTGGAAGAGGCAACGCCCGATGAGTTCTTTGATAATCCTAAGACAGAAAGGGCAAAACAATTCCTTAACACATTTGAGTTCGACTCGGTAAGAGCAAAGAAAGAACTCACAGAATAAAGAGAGATATTTAAAGGAGATAATCACAATGAAAAAGTTAAACTTCAAGAAGCTGATAGCACTCGGTCTTACGGCAGCTGCGGCAGTAGCTTCATTCACAGCGTGCGGCACAAACGCAACAAGCGGCGGCAGTGACGGCAACACAGGCTCGAAGGTTTACCGTACACTTGACGAGATAAAGGCAAGCGGTAAGATAAACATCGGCGTATTCTCAGACAAGAACCCCTTCGGCTATGTTGACGAGAACGGCGAATATCAGGGCTATGACATTTATTTTGCAAACAGACTCGGCAAGGATTTAGGCGTTGAGATAAACTATGTTTCGACAGAGGCCGCTAACCGTGTTGAATATCTTGAAACAGGCAAGGTTGATATTATCCTTGCAAACTTCACTGTAACAGAAGAAAGAGCGGAAAAGGTTGACTTTGCACTTCCTTACATGAACGTTGCACTCGGCGTTGTTTCACCCGACAGCAATGTTATCACATCGCTCGACAACTGGAAGGCTGAGGACAGGATGATTGTTATCTCGGGTACAACGGCTGAGCTTTACCTCACGAAGAACTACCCCGACATCAAGCTCCAGAAGTATGATTCTTATGCTACGGCAAAGAGCGCTATCGAAAACGGCAACGGTGTTGCGTGGGCTAACGACAACACAGAGGTTATCGCATTTGCAAAACAGAACAAGGGCTATACTGTAGGCATTGACGCACTCGGCAGCCAGGATACTATCGCTCCCGCTGTTACAAAGGGCAACGAAACGCTCCTTAACTGGATAAACGATGAAATCAAGACACTCGGCAAGGAAAACTTCTTCCACGCAGACTATGACGCTACTCTTACAGACACATACGGTGCAGACTACAAGGAAACACTCGTTGTAGAGGGCGGCGAAGTAAAGAAAAGCTGAGAAAGATATATAAATACAGTTTATGAGGAGCCGAAAAGCTCCTCATAAAAACTTTAAGTGCAGGTGAGAACAATGAAAAGGATACTTTGCTTCGGCGACTCGAATACATGGGGGCTTATCCCCGGCACTGACAAGAGATTTGCCGACGGTGTACGCTGGACAAGCATTATAAGAAACGACCTTGAGCAAAGCGGCTATGAGATAATAGAGGAAGGGCTTTGCGGAAGAACAACGGTTTTTGAGGACCCCGACAGGATAGGAAGAGCAGGCGACAAGCTGCTCCCCGTATTCCTTGAAAGCCATGCTCCGCTGGATATGGTCATTATAATGCTCGGAACGAACGACTGCAAGCCCGTTTATAACGCTGACGCAGAAACGATTGCGCACGGTGCGGAGCGTCTTATCGAGCAGGTAAGAGCGTATGCCGGTAATTGCCGTGTCCTGCTCATTTCACCTATAGAGCTTGGAAATGACGTATGGCAGGATAAATACGACCCGCAGTTTGACGCAGGCTCGCCCGCCGTTTCACGAAATCTGAAATACACCTTTGCAAAGGTCGCAAGAAAGCACGGTACAGATATACTTGCCGCCTCCGACCACGCAAAACCAAGCAGTATAGACTGCGAACATCTTGACGAGAACGGACACAATGCGCTTGCCCGTGCAGTCGAGGACAAGATACTCAGTATTTACGGAAGGGCGGCTTCATAAACCAAATGACTAAAAAGCAACTTATCAGGCACTCTTTCATAAAGAGCCTGCCTGTACTGTGCAGTTATCTGTTTTTAGGTATGGCATACGGAATGATGATGGCGGAGGCAGGGTATCAGTGGTACTACTCGCTGTTCTCCTGTCTGTTCCTCTACTCCGGAACCTGCCAGTTCTTACTTATAACATTTTTCAGCAGCGGAGCGTCACTACTTACGGTGGCGCTCACTGTTCTGCTTGTAAACAGCAGGCAGAGCTTCTACAGCCTTACATTTCTGAAGGATTTCAACGCTATGGGAAAGCGTAAGCTGTATATGATACATTCGATGACGGATGAAACGTATGCGGTAAACACTACGCTCGACTATATGCCGGAGGACGACAAGCACAGCACCATGTTCGGCGTTGCGCTTTTCAGCCATTTCTACTGGACGTTCTTTTCGGTACTGGGAAGCGTTATCGGACAGCTGCTCCCGTTTCAGCTTGAGGGCGTTGACTTCTGCATGACGGCACTGTTCGTCATTATCTTTATTGACAAGTGGGAACACGCCGACAGGCACTCCCCTGCGCTTATCGGTCTTGGGGTAGGCGTATTGTGCCTGCTGATCTTCGGTCAGAACAGCTTTATGCTCCCTGCTCTGCTCTTATCCACAGCACTTTTACTGCTGATAACAAATACAAACTTCGGTAAGAAAAAGGGCGGAAAGGATAACGATGAGGTAAAAACGGCAGATGAAAAAACAGAGATAGTTACTTCTCCGGAAGATATTATCACCGATGAAAAGGAGGAGCGGAAGATATGACACCAACTCCTATGACACCTTTACAGATGGTGATAGCGATAGTTATCAGTGCTGTTATCACATTCTCACTGCGTGCACTGCCCTTTGTAATCTTTCACGGCAACAGGAAAATGCCAAAGTGGCTCGAACGCATAGAAAAATCGCTCCCGGCTATGATAATGTCGATACTTATAATCTACTGCCTGAAGGACATCGGCGACAATATGTTCGGCGTAGGCATTCCAAGGCTTCTTGCCGTTGCTATAACGGGCGGAAGCTATAAATTGTGGCATAACACTTTCGTAAGTATGGCGGCAGGCACGCTGTCATATATGGGTCTGCTGTACTTATTCAGCCATGTGCTGACAATGGCATAAGGAAAGGAAAATAACTTTGGAAATAACCGTAAGCGAACTTGAAAGGCTCTCTCCCGACAGCTATATTTTATATGACACACGCAGTGAGCAGGAAAAGCTGTACGGCGTTATGGAGGGTGCTGTATCGGTTTCGGCAGACGAGCTTTTAGCCGCACCGCCTGAGGACAAAACTCAGAAGCTGATTATCTGCTGTGCAAGAGGAAAATTCAGCGTAGATACCGCAGAACAATTATCGGAAATGGGCTATGACGCTTATTCGCTTTCGGGCGGATATGCCGCATGGCTTCTTGCTGTAATGCAGAAGGAGCAGGCTGACGAGGTTTCGAAGCGTGTCGAGCAGAGCCTGCAAAAGAAGTTCCGCAAAAAGATATGGGCGGCATTCACAAAGGCTGTAAAGCAGTATGAGCTTGTAAAGGAAAACGACCGTATCGCCGTATGTATTTCGGGCGGTAAGGATTCGATGCTGATGGCTAAGCTGTTCCAGGAACTTCACCGCCACAGCGATTTTCCGTTCGAGGTGAAATTTATCGTAATGGACCCAGGCTACAGCACGGCAAACAGGAATGTTATCGAGGAGAACGCACGCAAGCTGAAAATACCGATAGAAATATTCGAGTCGGACATTTTCGATTCGGTTTATAACATTGAAAAATCTCCCTGTTATCTTTGTGCGAGGATGAGGAGAGGTCACCTGTATAACTATGCAAAGAGCCTTGGCTGTAACAAGATAGCACTCGGTCATCACTATGACGATGTGATAGAAACGATACTTATGGGTATGCTGTACGGCGCTCAGATACAGACGATGATGCCGAAGCTCCACAGCACGAACTTTGAGGGAATGGAGCTTATACGTCCGCTGTACCTTGTGCGTGAGGACGATATAAAAGCGTGGAGAGACTACAACGGTCTGCACTTTATACAGTGTGCCTGCAAATTCACGGACACCTGCACTACCTGCAACAACGAGGAGAACCGTTCAAAGCGTGTGGAGATAAAACAGCTTATTGCAAAGCTGAAGCAGACAAATCCGGAGGTTGAAAAGCATATTTTCAAGAGCGTTGAAAATGTGAATATTGATACTGTCATTGCGTGGAAAAAGGGAGGAGAAAAGCATCACTTCCTTGACAGCTATGATAAAATGATATGATATTTGCATTTTCTGTGCGGATAAGGTAAAATATAATAGCAAGCTATGCCGTCACGGTTATGAATTGTGACGGCACTTAATTTCTCAAGGGAGGCGGATAAACTGAAAAAACACAGACTCAGGCTGAAAGAATTTGTCCGCCTGTTCACGCAAAGCAAGCGTTTTAGAATAGTGCTGTACACCGCAGGCTCGCTGACGCTGAATGTCGCCTATGCCGCATACAACGGCATTCTCGGTCTGTTCTACGGCTCGATATGGTTTATGATACTGTGCGTGTATTACGGTCTGCTTGCCGTGATGCGTTATATGGCTGTATCGTATGAGAAAAAGCTGGACAAGGGCATACAGGTAGTATCGGAAGTATATGTAATGCGGTTTACGGGTATGATGTTTATTGTTATGAGCGTGGTACTTATGCTTATCGAGCTGTACAGTATGATACACAATACGGCACGGCAATATGCACGGCTCGTCATCGCAAGTATAGCTGTGTACACGGTCATAAAGCTTGCCCGTGCGATAATCAACCTTATAAAAGTGCAGCAGCACCGCTCGCCGCTTCTCAGCGCTATACGAAACATTTCTCTTGCGGACGCAGGCGTATCCGCAGTTACTCTTATCCGCTCGCTTACGGTATATGCGATGTGGCTCAGCGAAAGCGATAAGCTGATAATAATAACCTGTTCTGGCGTTATCGTCTACCTTACCACACTTGTACTGGGAGTTGCTATGCTTCTTCGGCATACGGACAAAAACCAAAGCGCAGATAAAAATGCACCGATAACGGCAGATAACAGCGGTGACGCTTCAAAAATCGACACGGTGAAAGAAAGGCTTACCGAAAACTTTGTTAAGATAAGCGACAATGTGGTTGACAGGTACGATGCAATCTCGGATAAGGCGAACGAGAAAAACGAGATGCTGAAGGAACATTTTGAAGAACGTGTGCGACATATCGAGGAAAAGCGGAAGAACAACGATAATAAATACTGATTTCTTCGTAAACCGTGAATTTATTTGAATTTACCTATTGATTTTTTATTTCAGATGTGTTAAAATATCTGTAGATTTCTTGAAAAAGAAGGGAGAATTTTAATATGTTTATCTCAGAAGACGTAAAATATGTCGGTGTAAACGACACCACAATCGACCTGTTTGAAGGTCAGTACAAAGTGCCTGACGGCATTTCCTACAACTCTTATGTCATTCTTGACGAAAAGACGGCGGTTATGGATACTGTCGATATAAACTTTTCGGCAATATGGCTTGAAAAGGTAAAAACGGAGCTTGGCGACAGGAAACCGGATTATCTGGTGGTTCAGCATATGGAGCCTGACCATTCGGCAAGTATTGCGGAGTTTCTGAAATTCTATCCCGATACAACGGTAGTCGGCAACGCAAAGACATTCACGATGATAAAGGGATTTTTTCCCGACCTTACCATAACAAACACGCTTACCGTAAAAGAGGGCGATACTCTGACGCTTGGCAGTCACGTTCTGACTTTTGTATTCGCTCCTATGGTACACTGGCCGGAGGTTATGGTAACATATGACGCAAAGGACAAGATCCTGTTCTCTGCGGACGGTTTCGGCAGGTTCGGCACACCCGACAGCGAGCAGGCGTGGGATGATGAGGCACGCAGATATTATATCGGCATTGTTGGAAAGTACGGTGCGCAGGTGCAGGCGCTTCTCAAGAAGGCCGCTGCGCTTGATATAGAGAAAATCTGTGCGTTACACGGTCCTGTACTGAGTGAAAACCTTGCACATTATCTTGATCTTTACAACAAGTGGTCGTCATACGTTCCCGAAAAGGACGGTGTTATGATAGCTTATGCTTCAATCTACGGCAACACAAAGAAAGCCGCAGAGCTTTTATATGACAAGCTGAAGGCAAAGAATGTTGATGTTATTATCACAGACCTTGCAAGATGCGATATGTCCAAAGCAATCTCGGACGCATTTGCTTACGGCAAGCTGGTGCTTGCAACGCCTACCTATAATGCGGATGTGTTCCCGTTTATGAGAACGTTCATAGAGGGTCTTACCGAGAGAAACTATCAGAAGAGGACGGTTGCGTTTATCGAAAACGGCGCATGGGCGCCTATGGCGGCTAAGGTTATGGCAGGTATGTTTGAAAAGTCGAAGGAGCTTAATATCCTTGACAAGACGGTCAAGATTACCTGTGCGCTGAATGATGCAAGCGCGGCACAGATTGATGAGCTGGCGGAAGAGTTGGCATAAATAAATCGAATACTGAAAATCGCTCCCGGCTGATGTGGTCGGGAGCGGTTTTATGTTCTGTTTTATTCTCTTACTCTCTGTTTTTCAGCACCTCGGCAGGTGTTATCCTATTCAGCTTTCTTACAAGGAGCGTGCTTGTGAGAAGATATATCAGCATAACGGCGATAAACAAAGCGGGATATAAATACCACGCAAAATTGAGGTTTATTCCGCAGGCAACGTTAGAGATAAACGAAGGATATATTCTGTCCATTACAAGCTTTGACAGCGGTAAGCAGATTATTGCCGATATTGCTATAGTGATTGCGTTACCGTCAAGGTACAGCTTCTTAACGTCTTTTTTGCTGTAGCCGAAGGTTTTCAGCAGTGAGATGCCGAACGAACTTCTGTCTATCATAACGCCCATCATAAGATACATTACCACTACAAAGATTACAGCCGATGTGCCGACAAGCGTTATAACCATTCCGCTCATAAGCTCGGTGAATATCTTTGACGAGCGTTCAATATCAGACTTTGTTGTTACCGAGTAAATTCTGCCCTCGTCTATGTCAAGTGCTTTGTCGGACAACACCATATTGTAGTAATCATCGTCCTGTCTGAAAAGCTCTCTCATACTGTCAATATCCATAAATACAGCAAGTCCTGCGGAATAATCGCTTATACTGTCGACAGTGAAAGCATAGTCGGTGCCTGCCGCCTCATCGGTAAGTATGAGCTTGTCGCCCTCGGCTACTCCGTATCTCTGGGCTACCGATAACGACGCTGTGACAATGCTTTTTCCATTTTTCACATCAACGTTATAATACGGATTATCGCTGTCTATGCCTATTACCGTAATATCAAGCGTGTAGCCGTCCTTTTCCTTTTCGAGCGATTCGACATAACACGCTTCGCCGCCATCGGGAACTTCGGAGGTCGGATATTTAAGCGTATACATATACTCGTATGTTGCGCCTGCAAGCGTATCTGTTGTTACGTTATTACACATTGAATAGCAGTCAAGTCCGAGCATAAGGATAAGCATTGAAACGAACATACAAGCCGCAACCGTGATATTCGCTCTCATCTCACGCAGAAGCTGACGTATTCTGAACTTTCTTACAAAGCCGCCGCTCTTTATCTCCATACGGCTGATATTCCTTACGTTCTGCTCGTTTCTCATAAGCGACAGCGCCGGTGCGGAAAGACGTCTGTTTATAACAAGCGCATTTACTATCGCCGCTATCACGGGAGGAATGACAACGGCATATATCACAAGGTAAAGCGGTATTACCGTCTGAAAATCGGGCAGTGAAAAATACGAGTAGCTGTCCGCAAGCTGTGACTGTATCGACATAGGGGAAAAGCCTATCGCCGAGCCGAGAACGCCGCCGATAAACGCTATTATCGTGGGGAGCATTATGTAGTGCCTTATAAGTGCGCCTTTACTTACTCCGAGAGCGTACAATGCACCTATTACACTGCTCTCCCTGTTTATCTGATGAACAACGAATACGGATATTACATAGGCAAACAGCGCCATAAGAATTACGCAAGCCGCAAGTCCGCCGTACTTATTCATTACGACATCGCCTGCCGCACCTGCGATACGGACGTTATCCGCTCTTTTCACAAACGATGTGAGGTTGGTCAAATCAAGGTCGAAAGCTGCATCGAGCAGTTTTCCGATATTGCTCTTAAGCTCGTGTATACCGTCTGCAAGCTCGCCTGCGCCGTCCTTTGCGTCTTTTGCTCCGTCTGCAAGCGCTTTAGCGCCGTTCTTAGCGTCTTTTGTGCCATCGGCAAGCTCCTTTGCTCCGTTTACCGCATCGGTTGCGCCTGTCGATAACTGCTCTGCTCCTCTATTTGCACTGCTTATGCCCGATACAAGCTCAGACGAGCCGCTTTTTGCACTTTTAAGTCCTGAGGCAAGGCTGTCCGCACCGCTTACAAGAGCGTTCATCGTGGGAGGGATAAGCCCTGCGGAATCTGCTCCTGCTATTGCGCTGTTCAGCGAAGAAGCGCCGCCCGACAATTCGCCAAGACCCTTATCAAGAGCCGATGCGCCGTCATATATGCTTGTCATACCGGTGTGAAGCTGTACTGTGCCGTCATATAGAGTCTTAAGTCCGTCATACAGCTTATCCGAGCCGTCCGACAAATCATTCATACCGCCGTAAAGCGTGTCGGCTCCGTCCGACAGGTCTTTGAGCCCGTTATGAAGTTTGTCCGCACCTTCGGCTAAATCATTGATGCCATTTTCTATTTCGGTACGCTTTTCAAGCGCCTCGTTTACCGTTTCAAGATAATACTTGTCGGTAACCTTCGTATAGTCAAAATCAAAATCCTCGATAAGCTCCTTCAGCTCATCATCGGTCATATCGTTTCCGAGAAGATAGCCGTATGTGAAGGTCTGCGCCGATTTTGAACTGTCCGACACTCTTTCGTACTCACTGTCGGTAACAAAGATAATACCGAAATTTTTGCTTGATACAGCCATATCGGACATATTCTGATACGGTGCGTCATAGTCGGGAGATGCGCCTATGCCGCATACGGTATACTCCGTACCGCCGACTGTCAGCTTACTGCCGACATCAAGGCTGTGTTCTTCCGCATATCTGCGTTCAACTGCCGCTTCGTTGTCTTTAGACGGATATTCGCCGCTTATAAGCTCGACAAGGTCGATATTTCTGCGATTCTTCATCACTCTGAGAGTTGAACCGTCCTCAGCCTTTATATCAAGGCTGTACATACGTTCAAGGGTAACGCCCTTATCGGTAATATCCTTTTCCTGCTCATCTGTCAGAGGCAAGAACGTTGTGAACTGTCCGTCCTCAACGTGATTTGCGGCGTTATGCTCGTCTGTTCTGATAATAATCGTTTCCGAGCTTGCCACCATCGCTGTCACCAGATACATACAAAGCACTATCAGAAGCAGCAGTGCGATGTACTTAGGGAGATTAGACTTAAACTCCCTCGGTATTCTTTTTGAAAGCACCTTGTTCATATTAAAGATCCTCCAGCTCGGCGGCAGGTATAAGCGTTTCGTTGTAATAATCCTTTTTGATAAGTCCGTCCTTGAGGATTATCACCTTGTGCACCATATTCTTTATAGCATTGTTATGCGTTACTATCAGCATAGTTGTGCCGTATTTCCTGTTTACCTGTTCGAGAAGCACAAGTATATCTCTCGAAGTTTTCGAATCAAGTGCACCCGTTGGCTCGTCGCACAACAGAAGCTTCGGGTTCTTTATCAGCGCTCTTGCTATGGCGCATCTCTGCTGCTGACCGCCGGAGAGCTGTGACGGAAACTTCTTTCTATGCTCTGTAAGTCCGAGCGTATCGAGAAGCTCATTCATATCAAGCGGCTTATCGGTAAGGTACTCGCATACCTGAATATTCTCCTCGACAGTAAGATTAGGCACAAGGTTGTAGAACTGGAATATAAAGCCGAGGTTTGCCTTTCTGTACTTTGCCAGAGCATCAGCCTTTAGCCCGAATATTTCCGTGCCGTCAACCTTTACAGAGCCGCTGTCCATAATGTCAAGGCCGCCTATGCAGTTAAGGAGCGTCGATTTGCCCGAACCGCTCGTTCCCTGTATTACGCACATTTCTCCCTTTTCAACGCTTGTGGTCACACCCTTCAATACCTGTGTGTAGCCTGCATCTGAGCCGTAGCTCTTTTTTACGTCTTTTACTTCAAGATACATCTCTTTGTCCTCCCGTATCATTATTAGTTTTATCTAACTGTATTAGTTATTGCTAACATAACAGTGTTATCCTGCGGCGTTTTTAATGACCGCCGAGTAAGGCGGTCAGCATTATTCATCTTTTACAAACAACAAATCAAACCACATCTTTACCATTGCTCCGATCATTTTTTCGGCATACGCAAGTCCCTTCTCCTTTTCGGGAACGTGGGTAAGCAGATGGATGAACATCTCTATATCCATATGGGCGAGCCAGTGAAGCATATATTGGTCAATGCGGCAACCCGGCATATTTTTAAGCAATGCCTCTGCACCTGAGCGAAAGCCCTCTTCCATAAGTGCCACAAAATCATCTGTGCAGTTTTCGTAGACCGAGCCTTGCGACTTTGTGAGCAGCAGCAGGAATGCGTCATAATTATCATAAAGATAACCGACCATAGTGACTGCCTCTTTATGAGTTGAAAGCTGATTTTCAACGCTCCTCGTCTGCTCGTCCGGCGAACCCATATACTCCTCGTCCTCACGGTTATGCTTAATCAGCATTTCTTTCAGCTTTAAAAGCGGAGGTGCGACAATTGCACTGAACAAATCGTCCTTATTTTTGAAAAAGAAGTACAAAGCGCCTGTCGTGACACCTGCGTTTGTACAGATTTTTCTGAGCGAGGCTTTTGCAAAGCCGTTTTCGAAAAACTCTTTCTTTGCGCTGTCTATCAGCTTTTGTCTTGTTTCGTTATCGCTCATAAAGGCACTTCCTTTCCGCAGAGATTTCACATAACACTGTTATCTTAACCTATATCCGTCTTAATGTCAATACCCCTGACACCATTTCATAGCATTGCACCAAAACAGCAACATAACAGTGTTATGTAATTGTGCGGAATTACAACAAACATTCTTTCGGACGGCATTTCAGGTATGTTTTTTCCTGTCTTGGAGTATTCGTCCGTCAATTCGATAAAATTTTAACGATTTTGGCGAAATCGGTTGACAGGGCTTACATTTTTTAATATAATATTATATGTATAGACAGACGGAGGAACTATATCTTCCGCACAGAAAGGCAGAACAAATGAACGGTACAATTTCTAGGCAGGCACTTAGGAGATTGCCATTCTATCTTGATTATCTGAAGAAAAAGCAGGCGGACGGGGTACGCAATATTTCCGCTACCACTGTTGCAAACGATCTTAAACTGAACGAGGTGCAGGTCCGTAAGGATCTGGCATCGGTGAGCGTTACGGGAGGCAAGCCGAAAACGGGTTATGTTGCGGCGGAGCTTATCCGTGATCTTGAGAGCTTTCTCGGATATGACAATACGAAAGAGGCGGTAATCGCAGGTGCGGGAAAGCTTGGACAGGCGCTTCTCTCATATAAGGAATTTGACCGCTACGGACTTAACATAGTAGCGGCATTTGACACGGATGAGAGCATTATTGACAGCAAGCGCATACTTCCGGCTGAAAAAATGGCGGATATATGCTCAAGGCTTAAAGTACATATCGGTATAATCTGCGTTCCTCCGGAATGTGCACAATCGGTATGCGACAAAATGGTGGCAAGCGGTATACTTGCAATATGGAATTTTGCACCTGTACATTTGTCTGTTCCGACCGGCGTAATAGTCCAGTATGAAAATCTTGCGGCTTCTCTTGCGGTGCTTTCACAAAATCTGGAGTTTGAAATCAGGGATGGTCACATTTTCTGATAACTCCGCTTTATTCGAAAGGAAACAGTATTATGAAGAACATCAGCATCTGCGTCGGCAGCTCATGCCATTTAAAAGGCTCGTACAAAATAATCGAGCTTGCAAAAGACTACATAGCAAACCACAATATCGGGGATAAGGTAAACCTCGGCGCTGCTTTCTGTCTTGGAAGATGCACAGACGGCGTTACGATAAAAATAGACGATGAAATAATCTGCGGAGTAAACGAAAACAACTTCCAGCAGATATTTGACGAAAAGGTACTTGTCTGTCTTGACTGACGGAGGTACAAAAAAATAAACAGGAACGGTGAATTTTAAATGCTCACAACAGGAACAAAAGGAAAAGCGGAAGTTAAGGTCGATGACACCAATACGGCTGTCACAATGGGCAGCGGCTCACTCAAAGTTTTCGCTACTCCTGCGATGATCGCACTTATAGAAAAGGCTGCCTGCAAGGCGCTTGAAGGACAGCTTGAGGACGGACAGACCACTGTCGGCACAAAGCTGGATGTTGCACACGTTGCCGCTACTCCCGTCGGTATGAATGTTACCGCAGAAGCGGTCCTTACCGAAATCGACAACCGCAGACTTGTATTTGAGGTCGTTGCAAGGGATGAAAAGGATGTTATCGGCAAGGGCTCTCACGAGCGCTTTATTGTGAATGCGGAAAAATTCACTGCTAAAACTTATGGCAAGGTGTAATATATGAGTTATTTACGGCTGAAGAAATCCAACTGCAAAAACTGTTATAAATGTATAAGACACTGTCCGGTAAAGTCTATCCGTTTTTCTGACGGGCAGGCGAACATTGTCGAGGACGAATGTATTCTGTGCGGTATGTGCTTTGTAGCCTGTCCGCAGAACGCAAAGCAGATAAGAAACGATGTGGGCAAAGCGAAAGAGCTTATCGCCTCGGGTACTCCCGTTTATGTCAGCATTGCTCCGTCCTTTGTGGCAAACTATGACGGTATCGGCATAACCGCTTTAAACGACGCTCTTAAAAAGCTGGGCTTTGCGGGAGCGGAGGAAACCGCCGAGGGCGCACAGCTTGTTACCGAGCAGTATGAAAAGCTGGTTGCGGACGGCGAGCATAAAATAATCATAAGCTCGTGCTGTCACACGGTAAATACGCTTATACAGAAATACTACCCTCAGGCTCTCCCCTATCTTGCACAGGTGAAATCGCCCATGCTTGCGCACGGAGAGATACTCAAGAAGAAATATCCCGGCTGTCACACCGTGTTCATCGGCCCGTGCCTTTCGAAAAAGGCGGAGGCTGACGCTTACGCAGGTGCTATAGACTGCGTGCTTACATTTGAGGAGCTTACAGGCTGGCTCAAGGAAGAGAACATAGAGGTCTGTCCGGTTTCGGACAATGCCGGAAGAAGCGACAGAGCAAAGACAAGGCTGTATCCCACGACATCTGGCATTCTGCGTTCTATGAACAAGGATAACCCCGAATATCTCTATATGGCGATAGACGGCGTGGAAAACTGCCGTAACGCTCTGCGTGATATTATAGACGGCAACGTGGGAAAGTGCTTTATAGAAATGTCCGCCTGCGTCAACAGCTGTATAGGCGGTCCTGCGATGGATAAAAAGCACGAGGGCGTTATACACGAAAGAAGGGCTGTGGACGAGTTTGCAGGAAGCGGCAGATTTGATACTGTGGAGCTTGCGGATATGACAAAATCGCTCCCGTTTATCAGTATGCAGAAAACCATGCCCGGAAGCAAGGCAATAGAAGAAATACTCCGCAAGATGAACAAGAGCGATCCGTCACAGGAGCTTAACTGCGGAAGCTGCGGATATGATACCTGCCGTGAAAAAGCGGTAGCCATTCTGCAGGGCAAGGCGGATCTTACAATGTGTCTGCCGTATCTCAAGGAGAAAGCGGAGAGCTTCTCGGATAATATAATCAACAACACCCCCAACGGCATTATGGTGCTCAGCGAGGACCTTGAAGTACAGCAGATAAACAAGGCCGCCCGTGAAATAATGAATATAAAGAGCCTGTCGGATGTTATGGGCTGTCCTGTTGTCAGGATACTCGACCCGGTATCATATCTTGAGGTTATGAGCACGGGCGAAAATATCCACAACAAGCGTACATATCTTGCCGAATACGGAAAGTATGTCGAGGAAACGATAATATATGATAAGAGCTATCATATCATAATGTCGATAATGCGTGATATTACAGGCGAAGAAATATCAAGGGCAAAGCGTGAGAAGAACGCCGCCGAAACTATTGCGGTCACTGACAAGGTAATCGAAAAGCAGATGCGTGTCGTTCAGGAAATAGCGTCACTGCTCGGTGAAACGACCGCTGAAACAAAGGTTGCACTTACAAAACTTAAGGAGAACCTGTCAAATGATGAACAGTAAAGCGTTCAGCTTCTGCACCGATATAGGTTATCTGAGCGTCAACAAGCACGATGAACAGCTTTGCGGCGACCATGTGGAGCTTGTCGAGCAGGACGAAAACTCGATTGTTTTCGTGCTGGCAGACGGACTGGGAAGCGGTGTAAAAGCGTCAATTCTTTCAACGCTGACTTCAAAGATAATATCCACTATGATGGCAAACAATATGAGCGTTGAGGACTGCGTTGCAACTATGGCTTCCACCCTGCCCGTTTGTGAGGTACGCAAGGTCGCATATTCGACCTTTACGATCATCAGAGTGGTAAACAACAAGGAAGCCGAGATAATCCAGTACGATAATCCGCAGGTGATAATGCTGCGTGACGGCAAGAATTTTGACTATCCGAAAACCATAAATCAGATAGACGGCAAGACGATATATATTTCAAAGGTACAGCTGAAGCTGGACGATACCTTTATCACAACAAGTGACGGCGCTATCTATGCAGGCGTCGGCTCGTCGCTGAATTTCGGCTGGCAGAGAGATAATATAATAGAATTCATGGAAGGCGTATATGACAGGGAGTATTCCGCAAAGGCGCTTGCCACGCTTCTGCTTGACGAATGCGTAAGGCTGTACGGCGGCTCGCCGGGCGATGATACTACTGTCGGAGTCATTAAAATCCGTGAGCGTGAACAGGTGAACCTTATGATAGGTCCGCCGTCCGACCCAAAGGATCTGAACAAGATGATGACGCTGTTCTTTTCAAAAGAAGGAAAGCATATTGTCTGCGGCGGTACGACATCTACACTTACGGGACAGTTCTTAGGAAAGCCGGTTATACCCTGCCTTGACTACATCAGCCCCGATATTCCGCCTATGGCTACCATTGAGGGCGTAGATATAGTTACAGAGGGCGTTATCACGATAAGCAAGGTGCTTGACTACGCTAAGGATTATCTGGGTGAAAACAAGCTGTACGATGACTGGACGATACTTCAGGACGGCGCATCGTGCATAGCGAGAATGCTCTTTGAGGACGCTACAGATATTAATTTCTATGTGGGCAGAGCTGTCAATGCGGCACACCAGAACCCTAACCTGCCTATCACCTTCAATATAAAAATGCAGCTTGTTGATGAACTGAGCAAATGCCTGAGGCAAATGGGCAAGAAAATAAAAGTAAGCTATTTCTAAAGAGAAAGCCGATATAAAAAAGTAGAACAAGAAGAAAAAACTATGTGAAAGGAGCGGCCGCTCGGGCGGTCGGCGGGGAAATCCGCAGTAAGAAAAATGGACAAGAAGTTAAGAAAGTTTGACACCAAGGTACAGTATCTGAAGTACAAGGTTTTAAGAGAAGTCGCAAGACACGCATGGACGACAGAGGGTACTGAAAAGCCTGCGGATTCGTTCAGCTTCTTTAATGACGTTGCGAAGAAAATAGTCAAGGATAAGCCCACAATGAGATGCTGTATCTACAAGGAGAGAGCTATCGTTTCGGAACGTATTAAAATCGCTATGGGCGGCGATCCGACAAATCCCAACGTAATTGAGGTAATAGATATTGCCTGTGACGAATGTCCCGTAGGCGGCTATGATGTAACGGAGGCGTGCAGAGGCTGTATAGCGCACCGTTGCGAAGATGTCTGCCGTATGGGTGCTATCACATTTGACGAGCATCAGAAGGCGCACATCGACAAGTCAAAGTGCGTAAACTGCGGTCAGTGTGCAAAGGTTTGTCCTTACGGCGCTATTCTGGAATTCAAGCGTCCGTGTGAGAGAGCCTGCAAGATAGGCGCTATCTCAAGAGCGACAGACACAAGCTCGGCGGCGGCTCACATTGACAACGACAAGTGCATTTCGTGCGGTGCGTGCGTTTACACCTGCCCGTTCGGTGCGATAAGCGACAAGTCATATATCGTTGACATTATAGAAACGTTAAAGGGCAGTGACAACAGCAAGAATTATAAGGTTTATGCGGTTGTAGCACCCTCGATCGCAAGCCAGTTCAGCTATGCGAAACTCGATCAGGTGGTTACGGCTATCAAGCAGCTTGGCTTCCACAGCGTAGTTGAGGCGGCGCTCGGTGCGGATATGGTAGCGTACAAGGAGTCAAAGGAGCTTGCCGAAAAGGGCTTCCTTACAAGCTCGTGCTGTCCCGCATTCGTAATGTACATCGAGAAGGCATTCCCGACTATGACAGACAAGATTTCACACAACCTGTCACCTATGGCTGAAATAGCAAAGTACATCAAGGACAGCGATCCCACAGCCAAGGTAGTATTCATCGGACCTTGCACAGCAAAGAAGATGGAGGTACAGTGGGATAAGGTAAAGCCTTATGTAGACTATGCAATGACGTTTGAAGAGTTACAGGCTATCTTCGACAGCAAGGATATAGAGGTATCCGAGCTTGAGGGAACGGTGCTTGATAACGCATCGTACTACGGCAGAATATTCGCACGCTGCGGCGGTCTTGCAGACGCAGTTGCCGAGGCTCTCAAGGAGCAGGGCAACGAGGACTTCAAGCTGAACGGACTTTCCTGCGACGGTATCGAAGAATGCAAGCGTGCGCTCATGCGTGCATCAAAGAATCTTCTGCCCAACAACTTCATTGAAGGTATGGCTTGTGTCGGCGGCTGCATCGGGGGAGCAGGTTGCCTGACACACGGCGAAAAGAACAAGGCAGAGGTTGACAAGTACGGTAAGCTCGCACACGAAAAGACTATAACAGAGGCAATACAGTCTTTTTCACACGTTGAACCTAAAAAAGAAAATTAAATATTAAAAGGGTTATAATTTAACAGAGGTTTTTCCCTCTGTGATGAAAGGATATGGTTTTAAATGAACCTGCTGCATCTTAAATATGCGGTTGAGATCGAAAAAACCGGTTCGATCACAAAGGCGGCAAACAATTTATTCATGGGACAGCCTAATCTCAGCAAGGCTATAAAAGAGCTGGAAAATGAAATCGGCATCACAATATTCCGCAGGACTACAAAAGGGGTTGCTCCTACGGAAAAGGGCGGCGAATTCTTAGGCTACGCAAAGGCGGTGCTTGATCAGTTTGACGAAATGGTATCGCTCTACAAGCCTAAGGTGGATGACGGTGTGCGTTTCAGCATTTCCGTTCCAAGAGCTACCTATATCACAAAGGCATTTTCAAACTTTGTGAGCCTGCTTGATACCGACAAGGAAATATCCATCAATTTCAAGGAAACAAATTCGATGGACGCTATCAACAACATCCTGAACTTCGACTTCAAGCTGGGAATAATCAGGTATCAGAATATCCACGAAAAGCAGTATTTTGCAATGCTTGACGGGAAGAATCTGAAATACCGTCCGTTATGGGAGTTTGAATACAGGCTTCTTGTGAACAAGGACAGCCCGCTTGCCAAGGAAAATCCGGACGGTATAGTGAAATATTCCGACTTAGAGGATTATATCGAGATAGTACACGGCGACCTTTCCGTGCCGTCGCTGTCATTCTCGAAGGTATCACGTTCAAGCGTTTCGGAACACCGTAAAAAGCGTATATATGTTTATGAAAGAGGAAGTCAGTTTGACCTGCTCGGAAACCTGTACAACACTTATATGTGGGTTTCGCCCGTTCCTAAAAGCTGTCTTGAACAGCACGCAATGGTACAGCTGAAATGCGATGTTCCCTACAAGGTAAACAAGGACGTGCTTATCTTCCCGAAGGGCTACAGCTTAAGCAAGCTCGATGAGCAGTTTATAGCGGAGCTTGAAAGAGTAAAGGAAAAGATAAAAATGGACGGCTTATATTAAGCCATGAAAGAAAGATGACAATGGATATTAACAGTATGCTGTACCGTCTGTGCAGTGTTGACGGCGTTTCGGGCGATGAAATAAATGCGTCCGAAATTGCACTGTCAATGCTTGAAAGCTACACGGACGACTGCAGTATTGACGATTTCGGCAACGTTATCGGACATATAAAAAGTACGGGCAACAAGCCGAAACTTCTGCTTGACGCACATATCGACAGGGTGGGACTTATCGTATCGTTTATTGACGATAACGGCTTTATAAAGGTCGGTGCGGTAGGCGGTCCCGACAGACGTGTGCTTGCGGCGCAGAGTGTGACGATTCACGGCAAGGAAAAAGTGAAGGGCGTTGTATCCGTTCTTCCGCCCCATGTAAAGAGCGGCGACGGAGTGCCTAAAATTGAGGAAATCGTTATAGACACGGGCTATACAAAGCAGGAACTTGAAAGCCGTATTGAGCTTGGCGACAGGATAACCTTCGACTGTGAACCTGTGGCTATGCTCGGCACAAGATACTGTGCAGGTGCGCTTGACGACAGGTGCGGAGTGGCTTCTATACTGGTTGCTCTCGAAATGCTTAAAAGTAATGAGCTTGCGTTTGACCTTGACGTATCGTTTACAACGCAGGAAGAAACGGGAGAGAGCGGTGCGAAGATAGCCATATATGACCTTGACCCCGACTATATTCTTGAAATGGACGTCAGCTTTGCGAAAACTCCCGACAGCGACAGGGCAAAATGCGCCGATATGTCAAAGGGCGTTATGATAGGCATTGCGCCGTCACTTTCAAGAGAACTGTCAGGCAGGCTCATATCACTTGCAAAATCGGAAAATATTCCTTATCAGCTTGAGGTCATGGGCGGGAAAACAGGCACAAACGCCGACACGATGAGCGTGAACAAGTCGGGTGCAAAGGCGTGTACGCTGTCCATTCCGCTTAAATTCATGCATACTCCAGCCGAAATCATCGACACAGACGATGTTATATCAACAGCAAAGCTGATTACGGCTTTTGCCACGAAGGGCGGTGCCGAAAATGGCTGAATTGTTTGAGAATATAAAAAAGCTGTGTCTTGCCGACGGTACGAGCGGTGATGAGGGCGATGTAACAAAGCTGATACTTTCAATGCTGCCGCAGGAGTGCGATGCAAAAATCGACCCGCTGGGCAACATCATAGTAAATAAAAAGGGTGCTACGACACCAAAAAACAAGGTTATGCTTGCCGCCCATCAGGACGAGGTCGGATTTATTGTGACCTACATCACCGATGACGGAAATCTTAAATTTACAACTGTCGGCGGTATCAATCCCGAAGTAGTAATCGGCAGACAGCTTCACTTCAAAAACGGCACTGTCGGAGTAGTCGGCGGCAAGGCGGTACACCAGCAGTCGCCCAAAGAGCGCGATAACCCGGTAAAGCTTGACACGCTGACAATAGACATCGGCGCTTCATCAAAGGCGGAAGCGGAAAAATACGTTTCTCCCGGTGACTGCGCATATTTCAGAAGCGATTATACCGAACTTGGCAACGGCTATCTGCGTGAGAAAGCGCTTGACGACAGGATAGGCTGTGCCATTATGGTAGATATACTGAATAAGAATCTGCCGTATGACGTTACCTGCGTGTTTACTGTGCAGGAGGAGATAGGTACGAGAGGCGCAAAGGTTGCCGCTTATACGGTAAAGCCGGATTATGCTATTGTCCTTGAAACCACCACAGCCTGCGACTTTTCGGGCAATGACGGTGAAAAGCGTGTATGCGAACTTGGCAAGGGCTGTGTAGTAAGCTATATGGACAGAAGTACGATATATGACCGTGAGCTGTATCGGCTCGGCTTTGAAAAGGCAAAGGAGATAAACGTTCCCTGCCAGACAAAGACGCTTGTAGCAGGCGGTAACGACAGCGGAGCAATCCATTCAACTGTCGGCGGTATCAGAACGGTCGCACTATCCGTTCCGTGCAGGTATCTGCACTCGCCGTCGTGTATGATAAAGAAAAGCGATGTGCAAAGTACCGCTGAGCTTGCGTATGCAATGTATCTTGCGCTTGCGGAAAAATGATAAGAAGAATATACGGCGCACTGCCGCCCGATTATCCGTCAGACAACGTGATAGTCGGGCGGATAAATGCGTATTGCAAGGCTTACGGAACGGGGTACGACTTCTGCACGTTCTATGAGGGCGATACCGGCGATAATATGCTTGCCCTTTATTACGGCGGCGAGCTTTATGTTCACTGCAACGAAAACGGCGATTCGCAAAGCATTATAACGTTTTCGGAAATGCTCGGTGCAAAAGCCGTAATGTCGGATATCAAGCTGTCGGAAGAATCCGAAACGCTTTATATAATGACATCGGGACAAATGCCTGCCGTGTGTAACAATCGGCTGAAAGCGGAATTTACCGAGGACTACCGCACTGTATTTGAGATACTGAAAAGCGGATTTTCACTTTCCGACTATCAGTTTGACGAATGGTATGCAGACACCTGCCACCGTGTACGTCACGGTATATCAAGGCTTATCGTAATGCATTACGGGAGCGAACCCGCTGCAACGGCGACAGTGCTTTTCGATGATGATAAAAGCTGTTTTCTGTCGCACATCGCAGTAAGACGGGATATGCAGAAAAACGGTATAGGAACAGCACTGCTTTCCTGTACGGCTAATTTACTTGACAACAGAAAAATAACGCTTATCTGCAAGAAAAACGTACAGCGGTTTTATATAAACTGCGGATTTACGGCGACAGGTACAGCGTATGAAATAGCAAGAGGATAAAAATGGAATTTTTCAATATTGACGGCAGACTGCTTGAAACGGCAAAGAAGGCCGAAGAAATGGCAAGCGAACAGTTTGCGAAAATCAGCGAAACCGCAGAGTACAACGGAAACAAGGTGCTCTCCGCATTTATAAACAACCGTGTCAGCGAAATGCATCTTAAAGGCACTATCGGCTACGGCTACAACGATGACGGCAGAGATAAGCTTGATATGGTATATGCCGAGGTTTTTCGCACGGAGGACGCACTTGTCCGTCACAGCTTTGTAAACGGTACGCACGCACTCTCCACTGCCCTGTTCGGTGTGCTTCGTCCCGGTGACACACTGCTGTGTGTAACAGGCGCACCGTATGATACATTAACGGAGGTCATAAACGGCGAACACGGCGGCTCACTGAAGGAGTTCGGCGTAAAGTATGCGCAGGTGAATCTTCTCCCCGACGGCACACCCGACCTTGAGGGAATAAAGGCGGCTGTTGCTAAGGGCTGTAAGGTGGCATATATCCAGCGTTCGAGGGGTTATTCGCTCCGTGATTCGCTGTCAATAAGCAAGATAGGCGAGATAATCAGCGCTATCAAGAGCGTAAACAGTGACGCAATTATAATGGTTGATAACTGCTACGGTGAATTTGTTGAAAAGCGTGAGCCTACCGAGGTCGGCGCAGATCTTATTATCGGCAGTCTTATCAAGAATCCCGGCGGTGCTATTGCCCGCACAGGCGGCTACATAGCAGGCAGAAAGGATCTGGTCGAGCTGTGCAGCTACCGTCTGACTACTGTCGGAACGGGCAAAGAGGTAGGCTGTTCGCTGGACGAAAACAGGGGTATGTATCTCGGCTTCTTCTTAGCTCCGCAGATAGTTGAAAGCGCTGTAAAGACATCGGTTTTTGCGTGTGCATTCTTCTCACTGCTCGGCTATGAAACGTTCCCGAAGTACAATCAAAACAGGACGGATATAATCGCCGCAATAAAACTCGGCACACCCGACGCTCTCTGTGCATTCTGCAAGGGTATACAGAACGGCTCGCCGGTTGACTCTATGGCGACACCTGAGCCGTGGGATATGCCCGGATATGACAGCAAGGTCATAATGGCGGCGGGTGCATTTACAATGGGTGCAAGCATTGAGCTTTCAGCAGACGCACCGCTTAGAGAGCCGTTTGCGGTATGGCTACAGGGCGGTATCACCTATCCGTCCGGAAAAACAGGAATATTACTTGCCGCACAATCAATGCTTGAAAGCGGCGAACTGAAAATATAATAAACAAATAAGTCAGGGTTGAGGGGCGGTAGCTCCCCAACAGAGAAATATAAAAAACAGAAAGGATACCCACTATGATAAGAAGTATGACGGGTTTCGGCAGAGAACAGGCTGTAATCAACGGCAGAGAAATCATCGCCGAAATCAGAAGTGTTAATCACAAGTTCTTTGAATTTTCGTCAAAGCTCCCACGCAACTACCAGTATCTTGAGCCTAAGCTGAAAACAATGCTCAAGGAAAAGATAACAAGAGGTAAGGTCGAGCTGTCGCTCCTCGTTTACAACATAGATGTAAAGGACACCTCGGTAAAGGTAAATGAGCAGGTAGCATCACAGTACATAGAAGCTATCCGCACTATCGCTCCCGACCTTGGCATAACGGACGATCTTTCCGCATCCGATCTTTTCAGAATACCCGATGTATTCACGGTGATAAAGGAAGAAACAGACGAGGAACAGCTTTGGGCTGATATTTCATCGGTAGTCGGCTCGGCACTCGACAAGTTCATTGCAATGCGTGAAACAGAGGGTGCGGCATTAAAGGCTGATGTACTCGAAAAGGCAGACGTAATAGAGGATATGGTAAGCAAGGTTGAAATTTACTCACCCGAAAGCACCGCCGCATACCGTAAGAAGCTCGAAGACAAGCTCAAAGAGATACTCGGCTCATCGGATATTGACGAGCAGAGAATACTCACCGAGGCGGCTATATTCTCCGAAAAGACAGCCGTTGACGAAGAAACGGTACGTCTGCATTCACACCTTTCACAGCTGCGCTCAATGCTCGACAGCGACAAGGAGATAGGCAGAAAGCTTGATTTTCTGGTGCAGGAAATCAACAGAGAAACAAACACTATCGGCTCAAAGGCGGCAGATATACGCATAACAAGACTTGTTGTGGATATGAAGAGCGAGATTGAGAAGATAAGGGAACAGATACAGAATATTGAATGAGCGGCTGTGAGCCGCCTCAGATTCGCCGTTCTGACAGTTTGAGTTTTGCTATAATTGCGTTGACGGCGGATGTTGAAGGTAGTTTGAGTAGCAGTAATTATTTTAGTGCAAACGGAATATAATAATAGCGCATATTTACCGCTTGACAATTTCGTTGTAAAGTGATATAATGTGTGTAGTGATCGAGTTACAGAAACCTGTGAGGCCTGTGACCGGGGGAGTTTCTGCGGAAACTCCCTTTTTACTTTTTGGGGGATTTATAAAATGCCAAAGCCTTTTCTTACTTACACACAACAGATTGACAAACTTAGAAATGAAAAAAATCTTATTATTGATGATGAAAACTCAGCAATTGACACACTTCATCAAATCGGATATTTCAAACTCATTGGTGGATATAAACACCTGTTCAAGAATAAAACGACCGGGAAATACAAGGATAACACACATTTTGAAGATATTGTTGCACTTTACACGTTTGACGAAGCACTGCGTGAACTCAATCTGAAATATATACTTAAAGCTGAACAGCATCTGAAGTCACTAATCTCCTATCATTTTTGTGACCGATTTGGTGAGTCGCAAACAGCTTACCTCACTCAAACCAATTATGAATATACCACCAATAGGAACAAGCAAGACATAAATAAACTTGTAAAACTGCTTGGAGATAAGTATGTCAATAACAAAACAGATTATCTTTATATTGAACATACCAAAACAAAGCACGGAAATTTACCTTTATGGGTACTTATAAACGCTTTGACATTCGGAAATATCTCAAAAATGTACTCGCTTTTTACCCAAAGTCTGAGAATAAGTATAAGTAAAAATTATGCTTGCCTCAATGAAAAGCAATTAGGTCAAATCACAACCGTCCTCACAAAGTTCCGGAACGCCTGTGCTCACGGAGAACGATTATTTACATATAAAACATCTGACAGCATTCCCGATTTGCCTATTCACAAAAAACTTGGGATAGCTAAAAAAGGTGTACAATATATTTATGGAAAAAATGACTTGTTTTCAGTTGTAATATCATTACGTTATATGCTTACAAATGAACAATTCAAAGATTACAAAGAAGCAATGGCAAGACTTATAAATAATTATGTAAAAAACTCAGTAATACCACATACTGATATTCTTAAAGAAATGGGGTTTCCTTTAAACTGGAAAGACATAACGAAATATAAAAAGCTATAAAACTGCCCTCCCTGCATAAACAGGGAGGGCAAGTTTTTTATAACAGCAGAAGCATTTTCTGTTTCAGCTTTTTTCGGGACTGCATATCTTACACGGCACATACCCTTGCGCTATCGCCCCGTCATAGTCATTCGTATAGCCTTTATTCTCTTCGCTCATCCGACTTACCGATGAGCAGCCTGCACGGTGTATCTTCATAGTGTTAGTATTCAGCACATACGAATAGCTTACGGGATTTTCTTCCGCAGGTTTCTCTGTTACTGTTGTAGTAGTTACTTTTGTTGTGGCTGTCGCTTTAGTCGTTTCGGATTTGCTCTCCCCGGACGATGCACCGCCTGCCGCACTCGGCTCTGCATTCACGGTTATTTTTTCGCCGTCACAGGTCATTATTATATCGCCCTGCAGATCGGTGCGGTATATCTTCACTCCTGCACCTTTCAGCCTGTCGAGCGTTTCGGTGTGCGGATGTCCGTATGAATTGCCCATACCGCAGGATATGACCGCATATTCGGGGCTTGCCGCTGTCAGAAAAGCTCTGCTTGTCGAGGTACTGCTTCCGTGGTGGCCGACCTTCAGCACATCACAGTCTATATCGGCTGTAATAGTGTTTTCCTCGCCGTTTTCCGCATCGCCTGTGAATAAAAACTTCCTACTGCCGTATGTCAGCATCACCATAACGGACGAGTTGTTAAGGTCGCTGTAGTCCTCCGTAACAGGCGCTATCACAACCGCCGACAAATCGCCGTCAGAGAAAATCTCCGTTCCGGCTACTCCGATTTTTACCTTAGCACCGCTGTCGTCTATCGCCTTAAGCATATTCGTATACGTCTTTGTCGTGTGCGTTGCGGGACTCAATATAACGTTTTCGACATTAAACGCACCGATAACGTCAGCCATACCGCCGATATGATCGCTGTGCGGATGAGTGGCGACAACATAATCAAGCGTATTGTATCCGCAGGAATAAATATAGTTGCTTATCCTGTCCGCATATTCATTTTCAGCCGCATCTATAAGCATTGTCTTTGTATTCGGCAGTTCGATGAAAATGCTGTCGCCCTGTCCGACATCAATAAAATGCACCTTCATCTCATCACTGTCAAGGTTATTTACATTGTCGTTTTCTTGGGTAACGCTCTGCGTCTCGCCGTATGATGAGCCTTCAGCCGATACTTCCGACGAAAATCTGGATGAGGATGAAGCATTTTCCGACGAAAAGTCGGATGAGGATGAGGCATTTTCCGACGAAAAGCCGGATGAAGATGAGGCATTTTCCGATGAAACCGGTGCATTTGCCGTACAGCCTGTAAGCATTACAAGTGCAGTCAGCACCGCTGTTATTTTCTTTCTCAAAATATCACTCCTTACACTATATATTTTAGCACACCGATAACCGCTTGTCTATATTTCCGGCGGAGGTTGTACTGTTTATCGTACAAAAATACGGTCACGGACTGTTGCCCGTGACCGTAATTCATTTATCAGCTCTCACTGCAAATCAGCTTTTCGCCGTCATAGTCTACCGTCAGCGTACTGCCGGGTGCTACATCATCGGCTATCAGCTTTCTTGCGATAAGCGTTTCTATCTTACGCTGTATGAATCTCTTGAGCGGTCTTGCGCCATAGTTGGGGTCAAAGCCGTTGTCGATTACATAGTCCTTTGCGGCATCTGTAATAGCAAAGCCTACCTCCTTATCGGCAAGACGTTTCTTAAGCTCGCCGAGCATGAGATCGACAATACCGGAGATCTCGTCCTTGCGGAGCGGCTTGTAGAATACAATCTCATCAAGACGGTTGAGGAATTCGGGTCTGAACTGCGTTTTAAGCAATTTGTTGACCTCGTTTTTTGCTTCTTCGGAAATCTCGCCTTTATCGTTGATACCGTCAAGGATATACGATGAGCCGAGGTTACTTGTCAGAATGATAATAGTATTCTTGAAGTCTACCGTTCTGCCCTGAGAATCGGTGATTCTGCCGTCATCGAGAATCTGTAACAGGATATTGAACACATCGGGGTGAGCCTTTTCTACCTCGTCAAGAAGTACGACCGAGTAGGGTTTTCTTCTTACCGCTTCGGTAAGCTGACCGCCCTCCTCATATCCGACATATCCCGGAGGCGCACCGATAAGACGGCTCACGCTGAATTTCTCCATGTACTCCGACATATCAATACGAACCATGCTGTGTTCATCGTCAAACAGAGCCTCGGCAAGAGCCTTTGCAAGCTCCGTCTTACCAACACCGGTAGGGCCTAAGAACAGGAACGAGCCTATAGGCTGATCGGGATTTGCGATGCCTGCCCTTGAACGCAGTATAGCCTCGCTTACCTTTTCGACAGCCTCGTCCTGACCTATTACACGCTTATGAAGTATATCTTCCATATGGAGCAGTTTTTCACGCTCGCCCTCCATCAGCTTTGAAACAGGGATACCTGTCCAGCGGCAGATAATCTTTGCAATTTCTTCCTCTGTAACTTTATCGTGCAGCATAGATGCGGACTTTGACTGCTCTGCCAGCTTTTCTTCTTCCTCAAGCTCCTTCTGTAACTGAGGGAGCTTGCCGTATTTAAGCTCTGCCGCCTTGTTCAGATCGTAGCTTCTTTCAGCCTGCTCAATAAGGCTGTTGGTGCTTTCAATCTCCTCACGCAGTTTCTGTACCTTTGAGATGGCGTTACGCTCGTTCTCCCACTTTGCCTTCATCTCGTTGAACTTTGAACGCATTTCGGCAAGCTCCTGCTGTACCTCGGCAAGATGCTCAACGGAGATACGGTCGGTTTCCTTTTTGAGAGCGGCTTCTTCTATCTCGTGCTGCATTATCTTTCTGCGGATGTCGTCAAGCTCTGACGGCATAGATTCCATTTCTGTCTTGATGAGCGCACACGCTTCATCAACAAGGTCTATCGCCTTATCGGGCAGGAATCTGTCCGAAATATATCTGTCAGACAGCGTTGCGGCGGCGATAAGCGCCGAGTCGTGAATCTTTACGCCGTGGAACACCTCGTAACGTTCCTTCAAGCCACGCAGTATAGAAATAGTATCCTCTACCGTAGGCTCGTTTACCATTACCGGCTGGAAACGTCTTTCGAGGGCGGCATCCTTTTCAATGTACTGTCTGTACTCGTTGAGCGTTGTCGCACCTATGCAGTGAAGCTCGCCTCTTGCAAGCAGAGGCTTCAGCAGATTTCCTGCGTCCATTGCACCGTCAGTCTTGCCTGCGCCTACTATGGTATGAAGCTCATCTATGAACAGTATTATCTGACCTTCGGATTTCTTTATGGTCTGCAATACCGCTTTAAGCCTTTCCTCAAATTCGCCTCTGTACTTTGCGCCTGCAACAAGCGCACCCATATCAAGCGAGAATATCTGGCGCTCCTTTAAGTTTTCGGGAACATCTCCACGCACTATACGCAGTGCAAGTCCTTCGGCGATAGCTGTTTTACCTACACCGGGTTCGCCTATCAGCACGGGGTTGTTCTTTGTCTTACGGGAGAGAATACGGATAACGTTCCTTATCTCAGTATCTCTGCCGATAACGGGGTCGAGCTTGTTCTGCCGTGCCAGTTCCGTTAAATCCTGACCGTACTTTTTAAGCACGTCGTAGGTTTCCTCCGGATTCTGTCCGGTAACACGCACACTGCCCCTTACCTGCTCAAGTGCCTGTAAGAATGCCTTTTCGGTAATACCGCACTTTGCGAAAATGTCCTTAAGCTGTGAGTTCGGCTTTTCAAGAAGTCCTATGAACAGATGCTCTACCGAGATATACTCGTCCTTCATCTGCTTTGCTTTTTCCTCAGCGGCTGTAAATGCCTTATCAACATCGGGAGATACATATACCTTTTCAGGATCTCTGCCGCTGCCCGTTACCTTCGGAATTCCTGCGGCGCTCTGCTCTGTAAGCCTTGTAAGCTGTGAAGCATCAGCACCCATCTTCTTTATAAGCTGAGGGATAAGTCCGTCCTCAGCCTGAAGCAGTGCAAGAAGAATATGCTGCTGTTCTATGTTCATGTTCTGATATGAAACAGCTATACTCTGCGCAGTGCTTATAGCTTCCATTGATTTCTGTGTCAGATTGTTTGTGTTAAGCATATCACATCATCCTTTCTTCGTTTGTACAAGGCATCACAGGATAACCTTCAATGTCTTGATACGCTCATTATAAAGTGAATCCACAAGCGAAACCGCCTGCTTTCTGTTGTCTGCGTTTTCAAAATAGAGCTTAATTGCCCTGTCAAGAAAATTGACATAATCCGCAATAGCCTCTGCGATAAGATTCGGGTCGCTGACGCTCCTGCCGTCCTTGATGATAGGCTTGTTGAGCATCCTTACCATCTTATCGTTGTCTATCTGCATCACCACGTCGATTTCATCAAAGCGTGACAAATGTCTGCGTTCTATATTCGCAAAGCAGGTCAGGAAATCGTTCATCAGCTCCATCAGTGCCATATTCTGCGTTCTGAAGCTGACCTTCAGCCTGCCCAGATACCTGTCCTCTCTGAGCAGTTCTACGGAGTAACGTATAGTCGGCTTGTATTTATAAGGCAACGGGCTTTTTATAAGCATTCCTCCATCGCCCGCCACAGTCTGCAAGCGGAAAATCTCATCGTCAAAAAAACTGCCGATATTTTCCATTATGTTACGCATCCGTATCTCCGGCGTCTGCATCGACAGCTTTTCGGCAAGTATCCTGTCTATCAGTGCCGAGCGGCTGGTGTTCATTCTGTACGCAAGAGAGTCTATCGCCCGTACTATCTCATCGGTCAGTACAAGACTGTATACGCTTTTACTCATTTTTGACGATCATCCCTTTCATATTCAAATATCTATTTCAATTTCTATCTCAACAGCCTGTTTCCGACTGTGACTATATTGTAGCACATTCTTCATAACTTGTCAAGTGTTTTATATAAATTTTTATACGAATTATGAATAAAATTGCAAGTTTTATTTGTTAATTTTTACCGTAGTCAGCAGTTATATAAAAAATCCACTGCACGAAAGCAGTGGATGCAGATTGTAGAAATAGTCTTTTGTTTGATGTGCTTCTATTATATCGTTCAACTCCGACAATGATAACAGGCTACCGATAGTGCTATTTGTAGGATAGCACTTCTCGGGTTCGCTATTCGAGTGGGTACACCTGTCAATATGAACGAGGGAAAGAACCAAAGAGACTAGGGCAAGGGACTTGACAGCCCCTCTCCCTATCTCTTAGGTTCTCTCCCTCGTGGCTCCCTCTTTCCTTACTCACACCCCCACCCCGTCGGGGTGTTGGCGGAACTCGTATAACCACCTGAACATTGTATATCCTGTTAATGCAGGGACGCTTAACGCTACACGTCCGCAGGTTAGTACATATATCTTAGGTTAGTGGCGTTTTTTGAAGGGTCAATGTCAGTGCAGTTGCTTTGATAAGGTCACGAAATTATTAATGCCCTATCGACGCTGAAAATGTTTTCGGCGGTGTTGACGATATATTTCACTTCGTGGCTTTAATAATAATCCTTTTATCATCAGCCTTTTTGTTATGTTTAAGCCTGTATTTTGCGGTGTCTGCCGATAAGAACGCCGTTTTATAATCCGAAGCTGTCTTTCAGTATCTTTTTTCCGCTTTCGGTGACAAATATTTTCTCATACGCATTTCTGACCGCATTTTCGCTTGCGTTGTCCTCGTACAGATTTACTATGAAATCCGCCTCGATGAGTATCTGCAGGTCTTTGCCGTCAATATCCGTATATGTGTGGTGGCGAGCGATAAGATGCGTCACACGCTCTGCGACATCCTCATATCCGCCGACCGACTCAAGAATTTCCATTGCGATAACCGGACCGAGCTTTTGCTGTATCTCGCCGTCATTTCTGCCGTAGAGCCGTTCGCCCTCGTGAATGCCTATATCGTGAAGTATCGCCGCCGTTTCAAGAGCTTTCATCATTTCGTCAGACAGCTTCTCCTGCTTACCGATAAGCCTTGCGAAGCTGTGTACTTTTATAAAGTGCTGTATCCTTTTAGGGTCGCCCTTGTCATATTCTATCGCCGCTGTCAGAAGCCTTTCGTGCATAATATTACCACCTTATTCGCTCTTGCTGTCAGCGGTGCTGTCAGGCTTGCTGTCTGTTTTGCTTTCGGTATTGCTTTCGGGTTTGCTGTCCGTTTTGCTCTCTGTCTTGCTTTCTGTTTTGCTGTCGGTTGCGGTATCCTTCTTTTCAACCGTCTTGAAAACGGTATCCGATATTACCTTTATCTTATCAATGCTTGCCGTAATCACACGGTTATCCCACATTGTAAGTATATACGGCTTGTCGCCGTCGATTATATCGCAGTAAAGCGTGGTGTACTTTTCGTCATACAGCGTTATGTTTCCAAGCTCGGACAGCTTTCCGTCGGCATAGCTGTAGAACTTGCAAACGCTGACCTGCGATATTCCGTCAAAGTACATAACGGGTATTCCGATTGTTATCTTTCCGTCCTTTTCATAATAGGCAAGCTGTGAAATATCGTCGCACACGGGGCTTGTAAGATAGCTGTTCCAGTCGCCCGAAGTATTGCTTTCTGCGGTGATGGTGACCTCCGCTTTCTTCTCGCCGCCTACGGCAAGCAGGATGCCCTGTCTGTTTCCGTCCTTGTCAGCCTTTACGGTGACCTGCGCTGTCACATTGTCGCTCAGCTTCACGCTGTTGGTGTTTTCTGTGTTTTCCGCCTGTTCGCCGTTGTCGGCATTCACGCTGTACTGCATAGGGTCATCGCCGTATGATGTTACAGTAACGGTTTTTCCAGTACCGCTTATCGAAGCTATTCGCTGTCCGTCTGCGATGCCTTCACAGAAATTTATATTGCCGAGCGTTTTGCTCGTTGTGATAATGACATTATGACGTTCATCACCGGAATATATTTCTCCGAAAGCCGCAAAGTTATCATCCATCGCAATAACCAGAGCGGGATTAAGAGCAACATCGGATACTCCGGTTATCATACTGCTCATCAGATCGTCAAACATTATATAAGCAATCTGTGTGTAATATTTATTGTTTATCCTGCTCGTGTCGGTCGCATACATTCCGTCAGAGTTTGCCGAACATCCGCCGATGTCACCGACTATGACGCTTTTCGTCATAACCTCATTATCTCCTGCAGGAGCTATCATTGTTGCGGTATAATAGTTAAGTCCGCTTACATAAGACGGTACCACCATATTTTCAAATTCAACAGTCTGCGTTGTTCCTTTATGTGTGTATGCAGGAACAAACGTTTCCGGTTTCTCCGATTCGGCTTTATCAATATCAAAGCTGTCTTTCGTTACAGCACAAACTTTATTACCGTTTGTATATAAATCAACAAGTTCTCCCGAAAGTATATATTCATCGGTTGCTTTTCCGCTTAACATTCCGCTTTCATCATAGGTGCGGATAACCGTTGCGTTGTCCTTACTGCCGACAACCGCAAAATACTCTCCGCACTTAACTATTCCTGCATCGGTAAGACCTGTTTCAAAGCTGAAATTGTCGCTGAGCTTGCCGTCCTTTTCCTTAGCGCCGCATATCTCTGTATCTTTTACCGTAGCGACCAGATTATCGCCGTACACGTTTTTCGGCAGAGCGACAGGCTTCTTTTCGACCGTCACGAAGGTGTCGGGAAGCTGATAGCTTATCTTGTCCCGTGCGGCTGTGGCTTCATTCAGAAGCGTTTCATAGCTGTCTATGTTCTGCTCGACCTTTCCGGGAATATCATATGTAAGGTCGGGAATTATTCCGCAGGCTCTGAGCTGATTCAGTGTAATTCCTCCTGCGACAAGCACTGCCGCACCTATAAACGATGTGATAAGGCAGCCCTTTCTGCGCTTTATGACAACGCAATCATCTTTATCGTCAGATACGTCATAATCCGCATTGCTGTCCATAAGCTCGCCTATGGCACTGCCTATCTCCCTTGCGTTACTGCCTATCTTTTCATCATCGGATATTATGCCGTCAAAATCTTCCGCTTCCTCGCCTGCAGGATTAGCTTCTGCGACAGGCGGTGCCGGTATGCAGAACTCCATAGTAACGCTTTTGCTGTCGCGGTCGGAGTTATCAGTCGGGGTGCTTTCTTCCTGCGTAGCAATGCTTTCCTTTTCCGTATTATCTTCTTCGGCTGCTTCGACTTCTGCGGCAGGAGTTTCCTCAACGTTTTTCTGCTCGGATTCGGGCGTATCTGTATTACTGTCTGTATAATTCGATGAATTTTCTACAGTTTCGACATTTTCTTCGCTGTCAATTTCTTTCTGCATACGGAGAATAAGTGCCTCAGCCGCAGAAATCTTCTCACTGTCGAGTGCTTCCTGTGTGTTTGCTTCGGGTGTATTTTCGGATATAGCTGCTGTATCTTTCTGATTTGTTCCTGTTTCTTTTTCTTTATGAACGTTCTTTTTTGCGGTAAGCTCCTCAGTCATACGGCGGAGTGTTTCTTCTTCACGGCGCTTTCTCTGCTCTGCAAGCTCCTTGCGCTGAGTGGCAACCGCAATTATCATACGGTAATCTTCTCCGCTCAGAACGGAATTATCCAGTATCTGCAAAAGCTCATCGAACTTCAGATGAGGGTTTTCCTCTATTCTTCTGAACTCCATATTACCGATTTTGCTGTTTCCTAAAAGCTCAAGAAAATCCGAACCGCTTATTTTAAGCTCCTTTAGCTTACGCAGAAATACTCCTGCGGTCATATCTCCGTTATCCTCGAGCAATCTCCTTATTTCTTCCGGTTTCACTCTGTCAGGTATCTCTACGGAAGAAACGTATTCTTTTATCTTTTGTTCCAGACTAACCATCTATTTTCTTCCTCCGTCAGATATTCGATCCCGAAAGCAGTTGTGCTTTCAATGTTACCTCTGCATTGGTAAGGCAGACCCCTACCGTTTCTTCGGTATAGCCGCACAGCTTGGCGGTTTTCTCCGCACTGCATCCGCACACCGTGCTGACGCTTAGTACAAGACGCTCTATGTCGGGCAGATCGTTGAGCGCATTTCTTATCTCCGAGCCGCTATCTGTCTTGGTGCATAGTTCACCGCCCGTTTTGTTGATGTGTCTTATCTTAGTGCAGAGTATTTTTACGAGCCATTCTATGAACTGCGGCGAAGAAGTAAGCCTTGCCGCAGGCAGTGCCGCAAAGCTGTCAAGCACTGTCAGGCGTACCGCCTCTACAGCGGCATCCTCGCTTTTCATTGCCATTCTCGCTATTTTATATACAGGTCTGTACACGGCTCTGTAAAGCTGTGCGTAACCTTCCGTATCGCCTGTCTGTGCCTGTTTTATAAGGGCGGATAATTCCTGTGCGTTCATCTTCTCACCTCAAAATGTACATATATATATTTATCATACCACAAAATCCGCTTTATGAAAAGCCTTTTTCGCAAATTTTCACATTTTTCATTTCCCGCCATCCGTTATATTGTTGCACGGGGAGATTATTTATGATAAAATAACCGTATAAACGGAGGGCTTTCTATGACCGAAAACGAATTTGAAAAACGCTTTATGGCTGAAATGAGCGAACAGCAGAATACCGCTGTCAAGGCTGTACAGGGAGCAGTTTTACTGCTTGCCGTACCCGGCAGCGGAAAGACGACCGTGCTTATAACGAGGCTTGGATATATGATAAATTGCTGTGGCATCAGCCCCTCTGAGATACTGGCGGTGACCTATACCAGAGCCGCTACGCTTGAACTGAAAAAGAGGTTTGCCGACCGTTTCGGAAGCGAATGCGGCGCAGGTCTTGAAATAAGGACAATAAACGGTCTGTCCGCCAAAATCACCGAGTATTTCTCCACGGTATACACGGATGAAAACGTGCCGCATCTTATGAGCAGGGAGGGCGACCGCAAACGGCTGATAAGCGAGGTTTATCGCCTTGTCACAGGCGAATTTGCGGACACCGCTACCATAAATGACATCGGCGCCATGATAACATTTGCAAAGAATATGATGCTGTCGGACGAGGAGATAGAGGCGCTTTCGGGCAGTGGCTATGACACGCTGAGAATATACAGGGAGTACAACCTTGCGCTGTCGTCACGCTCGCTTATGGACTATGACGATCAGATGGTGACGGCTCTTGACATACTCCGTAAATATCCCGATATACTTGCATACTTTAACGGAAGATTCCGCTACATCTGCGTTGACGAGGCGCAGGATACATCTAAGATACAGCACGAGATCATTCGCCTGCTTGCCGCAAAAAGCGGTAATATATTTATGGTAGGCGATGAGGATCAGAGCATCTACGCTTTCAGAGGAGCGTACCCTGAGGCGCTCATCGACTTCGAAAAGACGTATAAAAACGCACAGATACTGTTCATGGAGCAGAATTTCCGCTCTACTCCGGAAATTATCGGGGTGGCAGATTCATTCGTAAAGTGCAATCGTTTCAGACGTGAAAAGACTATCCGTGCTGTGAACAAATCAGGTATACCCGTCCGCATTGTACGCTGTGAACGCAGAAACGCTCAATATGACTTCCTGTGCGGTATCGCCGCAAGAAACGAACAGCAGACAGCGGCGCTTTTCAGAAACAACGACAGTGCAGTCGTTCTTGTCGATATGCTCGAAAGGAACAATATCCCATACAGGCTGAAGGGCGGCGAAAAGACCTTTTTCACAAGCAGGCCTGTGCTTGACATCACGGAAATAATCAGATTCATCAATAACCCGTATGACATTGACAGCTTTATGGCGATATACTATAAAATAGGGCTTTATATAACAAAGCAAACCGCAGAGGCGGCTTGCAAAATAAGCTTGCAGAGGCACATCACGATAACCGACGCACTGCTCGGCATTGATACAGGTACTCAAATCAGCGTAAATTCAAAGCGGAATATAAAACAGACGGCTCAGCTGATGCAGCAGGCGCAAAACAGCAGTGCAACAGAAGTACTGAGCATCATCCTGCACGGGATGCAGTATGCGGATTACGCCCACAAGAACGGGCTTGACGAAAACAAATATGATATTCTCCGTATTCTTGCGAGAAACGTAAACAGCAGTGCGGAGCTTATAGACAGGCTTTCTGAGCTGAGCGGGATCATGGCGGAGCATAAGGACGATCCTTACAGCAAATTCACGCTGTCTACCGTGCATTCAAGCAAGGGGCTTGAATATGACTGCGTTTACCTGCTCGATGTAATAGACAATGTGCTTCCGTGCATCACTAAGGACAAGCTGAACGATAAGGAGGATATAAAGCAGTACGAGGAGGAGCGGAGGGTGTTCTATGTTGCTGTGACAAGAGCCAGAAAAGAGTTGTATCTGTTTTCGTGCAAGGGCGAAAGCTCGGAATTTCTTGACGAGATAGATAAAAATCTGCCGATAGAATACACGGACAGCAACGATATATTCTTTTCTTTGTTTGCAAGAGATATGCTCGGACGTGTTTACTGCGACAGCAAAAACGGCAGAGGCATTATCATCGCCGGCTGTGCGGAAAAGCTGTGCATACGCTACACAAGCGGTAAGACAGAACTTAAAACGCTTGCCGAAATGCTAACGGACCGTGACCGCACGGTAACATATATAAAGAGTGAGGAGCTTGAAAAGCTCAATGTTACCGCCGAAAAGCCGATACCGAAAAAGACAGGGAATATAAGCCTCAAAGCAGGCGACAGGATATATCACAGCTCTTTCGGCAATGGTGTGATAAAGAATATCGACAAAGCGGGAATCGGCACAGTTTATTTTGAAAGCAACGGCGAAACAAAACGGTTAATGCTCAAAGCGTGCCTTGACAAAGGAATTATCGTCTTATCTTAACAAATAACGTGATATTCTGTGCTTTTTTCGAGCTGTGATGTGAGGTAATGCCGCAGACGGCTTCTCGCTGTAGGCAGTACGAACAAAGTAACCCGTAGGATACGGATTTTTGGCAATACAGAGCCGTTTACGGCGGATGCCTATTTGCCGTGCGAAGCTGTTTACTTAAATTTCCTTAATGTTATGACTTAAATTTACATACATTTGATTAAATTTTCACATATTACGCTCTGGGCTTTTGTGCAAAATAGCTGAAATTTAAACTAACAAACTGTAGAAATAGTGAATTGAAATTTATTCACTTTTCGGTTATAATATAATTATAATCATCTTGTGTAAACGTATACACGCAAGAGTAACTTTAAGGAGGACTAAAATGAAACTCTCAAAGAGAATTCTCGCTTGTGCAATCACAGCGGCTATGGCAACATCAATGCTCTCAGCCTGCAACGGCTCGACGACCACAAGCGGTTCTGCAAGCAATGCCGGCACATCGCAGGGCAATTCAAGCACGACCGAAAACAGCAACAGCGGTAATAATTCTTCTACAGACGGAAACGGCGGCAGTAACGGCGGCAACATTGTAGAAGCACCCTCAAACGGTGACACGCTCAAGTGGCTCGGTTACTATGATCTTAACACAGACGACAAGGAAATCGTCGACAAGTTCAATGACGCAGGATATAAGGTAGAGACAATTTCGACAAGCTCAACGGAATACTTTACAAAGCTCGCACAGCTTGTTGCTTCTTCCGACTCTCCCGATATGGTGCGCTATGAGTGGCAGTCATACCCCCACGGTGTAGCAAACAACCTTTATACTTCACTTGACGATTATGTTGACTTTGACAGCGATACATGGTCGGGTATGAAGGATATGATCGAAAACTTCAACTACGGCGGAAAGCACTATTATCTTCCCTACCGTGTAAATCCCGGCGTTGTACTTATATATAACCAGACTGCTCTTGACGATGAAGGTATCAAGACAGACCCGCTGGAGCTTTATAAGGAAGGCAAGTGGACATGGACGGCATGGAAGGATATAATGACCGAATGGTGCAACATCGGCGATGATTACTACGGTGTAATGCCCACAGGCTTCGTTGCAATGCCTTTCATAGTTTCGACAGGTACAACGCTTATAGACGTTGACGGTCCTAACAAGCAGATCATCAACAACATGAAGGACGCTAACGTCCAGAGATGTCAGGAGTTCCTTTCCGACATTGCAAATCAGGGTATGGTAAATGCAGAATATACAGATCCCAGTACCTGCCTTTCCGCTACAAAGACACTGTTCGCAGAGTTCGGTCTTGACTGGGGCTGGACATCGGCACAGGCTGCAGCTAAGGATCAGGATATAAGATTCGTTCCGATACCCAGAGATGACAAGGCTGATAAATACTACACCAACACCGATACATTCGGTTATCTCGTTCCCGCAGGTGCAAAGAACATAAAAGCTGCTCTCAAGTATATGGAAATCTGCCGTCTTAACGAAATCGACCCTGAGCTGATTGCTAAGTCAAAGGCTGAAATGACGGCCGAGCATCTTTATTATCCCAAATGCCCCGAATGCGGCGTTTCTACTGCAGACAAGACTATAGAAAAATGCCCCAGCTGTGGTGCAGCACGCAGAGAGAACAAAAAGCACTCGGCAATGTCTGAAGATCTGTACCAGATCTATTCCGATCTGAAGGACACAACAAGCGACAAATTCGCATTCCTCTTTGATGATTGCTTCGGCTTCTCAACCGACCTTACAAATATGCTCCAGCAGGGCGACAGCGAAGGTAAGGGCTGTGTACTCGGCGGACCGTTCAAGTTCGGCGAATCCTACACAAATCTTCGTGATTCATACTACGGTACAGTAGAATCATTCCTTGAGCCTTACAGAGCTTTAATGCAGAAGAACTGAGGATAAACAAGTCAATAACAACAACGAAGGCACCGCTTATGCGGTGCCTTAAGTTATATATGCCTGTTTTACACGGCATCTTTTTCTTCTTCCTTTTCTTCCATTGTGATAATTATAAATGCCATAGTCATAAACACGGCACAAATCATCACAGCCCACTGATTTATCGCTGTCACGCACAGATCGCCTGCGACAGCGCCGACGGCGAACATTGCGTTTATGCTGAAAAGAAGCAAGCCTTTTCTCAGATCGTCCCTGTTTTTATGAGCGACATATTCGCATATGGACGAAGCCGCTGTTCTCATATTGCCTATACACATTGTGGTGGCGCAGGCGTAGCTCTGCGGATATGCGCCTCTTATGCTTATTTTTCTGAATGCTTCTACCTGTGCGCCGCAGGCAAGAGAAATAATGCAGTTGCAAAGGATATTAAGCTCATACGGTATAAATGCCGCCGCAAAGAGTGTCACCGCCTCGAACAGAATAACTATCTGCCGTCTGTGGAGCGCTCTGCCCTTGAAGATATGATGCACCGTCTGTGCAAGTACAACACCTGCTATAAAAGCCATTACAGGAGCAAAATATCTGAGGGCGACAACAAAATTGCCTTTTGCCAGATTTACCGCCATAAGAAGAATATTTCCCGTCTGGGCATTGGCGAATACCTCTCCCCTGCACATATAGGAGTATGCGTCCATAAATCCTCCGGACATTGCAAGAATGTATACAAGCACCATTGAATTTTCGCAGACGCTGATTTTCTTTTTCATAACATCACCGATAGTAATTGTAGCACATCGCCGCATATCTTTCTATTGTTAAAAGCAACAAAAATTATCATAGGCATCAAGGGTGAAATGTAAAAAAGTAAACGGGCTGTCCGAAGCAGCCCGTTAAATTATCGTCAATTGATTTTGTTGCCGCAATTCTGACAGAATGAAGCACCGGGAGTTACCGGAGTGCCACAGTTGCCGCAGAATGACGGCGAATCCTGCTGTACCGGAGCCTCTTGTGCCACGGCCGCCTGCACAGGAACTTCTGTATTTGCATCTTCCTGAGGTATATTCTGCGGTGCATCCTGCTGAGCAGGCTGATACTGTGCGTTGTCTTGCGGTATATTCTGCGGAACTTCCTGCTGGGCAGGCTGATACTGTGCGTTGTCCTGCGGCATATTCTGCGGAGCAGGCTGCTGATATTGCTGAGGGTAACCCTGCGGAATATTCTGTCCGTACTGCTGAGGATAGCCCTGCTGAGCATTCTGTCCGTACTGCTGAGGATAGCCCTGCTGAGCATTCTGTCCGTACTGCTGGGGATAGCCCTGCTGAGCATTCGGCTGACCGTAAGGCTGATAAGGGTTGTACTGAGGTACTCCCGCAGGTGCGGCTGCGCCTCTTATAAGACCGTTTGCGGCATTGTATTTTCCTCTTGCTATACAGCTTACGATAAATGCCGCCAGTCCGAGCAAGCCTGCCGTAACAAAATACAAGGCATAAAACAATATGGGCGTGCCGATACCTGCCTCTGAGCCGAAAACCGACAAGGGCGACATACCGAATCTCGTAGGAGCTATCAAAAATCCGAGCACCACTTTCAGAAATCCATCAGCCGAATCAAAGAAACCGTCGGACGCAATATTAAGCAACAATGTAATGATAAGGAATGCAAAAATAAGTAATATGCCGACGATAAAATCAATGACGGAAATCACCTGTGCGGCTGTTTTTGCCCCTCTTGCCTTTCCTTTTATGTAAAACGGTGCAAGAATAAAGCAAGCTATTGACGATAAAGCCACCACAATGGCAACTATGAATAAAATTGTCGGAAATGTCATATATTCCGAAAACGCATCTTCAATGTAGCCGGTCAGCTCTTTTAGGTTTTGTGATTCAAGCCCCATAATTTTCCTCCTTGATAACGGATAACTGTATTTCCCGTAAATTGTTTTATCACATTAAATGTGATCTACAATACCATTTTAACACAGTTGATAACTCAAGTCAACACAAAATATATTGCCTTTTGGAGCTTAATGTGATATACTGTTTTTATATAAGCCGTCACACAGACTGTCGGCTTACAGATAAATGTACTTAATGAAAAACAAACAGAATATGATTATTACTATTACAGAGCAGTATGGCTGCTCATCCGGTTAAGGAAAGGCGGAACAAGATCATGTGTGGAATAGTAGGATATGTAGGTGCAAAAGAATGCACCGCAATACTTGTAAACTCACTTACAAAGCTGGAATACAGAGGTTATGACTCGGCAGGTATAGCCGTGTTTGAGGGCGACAGGATAAAAACCGTCAAGGCAAAGGGCAAGCTCAAGGACGGACTTATCGAAAAGCTGTCACACGAGCCTCATTTCACAGCTACGGCAGGTATAGGTCATACACGCTGGGCAACGCACGGCGAGCCGAGCGACATTAACTCTCACCCGATAGGAAACGGCAGAGTGTCAATCGTTCATAACGGTATAATCGAAAACTACCGCAAGCTGAAGGAATTTCTCATATCTAAGGGATACGGCTTTGAGAGCCAGACCGATACCGAGGCTGTGGCAAAGCTGCTCGACTACAACTATGACGGCGACCCTATAGATACAATAATCAGGACGATTGCCGATATAGAGGGAGCGTATTCGCTCGGCATAATGTTCAGGGAGCATAAGAACCGCATATTTGCGGCAAGAAAAGAAAGTCCTCTGATAGTCGGCAAGGGAAAGGGCGAAATGTTTATTGCGTCCGATGTTACCGCTATAATCGAATACACAAGAGAATACTATCTGCTTGAGCCGGGAGAGGTTGCGGATATAACAGCCGACGGTGTTACGTTCTATGATATGCACAAGAATGTCATAGAAAAGGAATTACAGGTTGCTACATGGGATGTTTCGGCGGCTGAAAAGGGCGGATATGCTCATTTTATGCTCAAGGAGATATGCGAACAGCCCGACGCACTCAAAAAGACGATAAATCCCCGTATCAAGGGCGGTATGCCTGACTTCTCCGAGTGCGGACTTACAGATGAAAAGCTGAGGAGCTATCGCCATATCTATATAGTAGGCTGTGGCTCTGCAATGCACGCAGGCATGGTAGGAAAATACGTTATAGAAAAGCTGGCACGCACTCCCGTTGTTGTGGATATTGCGTCGGAATTCCGCTACCGTGATCCTCTGCTTGCGCCGGACGATCTTGTAGTTATTATCTCGCAGTCTGGTGAAACGGCAGATACGCTTGCCGCTCTGAAGCTGGCAAATTCAATAGGTGCAGACACGCTTGCGATAGTAAACGTGGTAGGCTCATCCATAGCAAGAGAAGCAAAGATGGTAATGTATACCCTTGCGGGACCTGAAATATCGGTATGCTCCACAAAGGCGTATATGGTACAGGCGGCATTTATGTATCTGCTTGCTTTCCGTGTTGCATACGCAAGAAACGCAATTGACGAAGAACAGTGCAGACAGCTTATATCGGAGCTTTCACAGATTCCCTCAAAGGTACAGAAGTGCGTTGACGATCAGACACAGTACCAGAAGGTAGCGTCCAAGCTGATAAGCGCAGACAGCCTGCTGTATATAGGCAGAGGTCTTGACTATGCGCTCAGTATGGAGGGCAGCCTTAAGCTGAAGGAAATTTCCTATATCCACTCGGAAAGCTATGCCGCAGGCGAGCTGAAGCACGGCACTATCTCCCTTATCGAAGACGGTATGCCGGTCATCGCAGTTGCCACACAGCACGATCTTTACGAAAAAACGATGAGCAATATAAAGGAAGTAAAGACAAGAGGCGCTACTGTTGTAATGGTATGCAGTGAAGATATGAAGTTTGACGGGAACGATGTTGATTATCCCGTTATGCTCCCTCTTGCAAGGGATCTTCTTATGCCGCTTGTCGCTGTAGTCCCGTTACAGCTTATCGCATATTATACTGCGGCGCTCAAAAACTTTGATGTTGACCATCCGAGAAACCTTGCAAAATCGGTAACGGTCGAATAATCACGGAAAAGGAATGTTCAAATGTACGATATAACAGGCGCAGTTTCTCTGTGGGATCATCTGGCTGAAACCTCAAAGCCGATAATAATATACGGTATGGGGGACGGCGCACAGAAAATACTCGATGTATGCTCCTTGAAGAATGTAAAAATATCGGGATTCATGGCGAGCGATGACTTCGTGAGAGGTCACAGCTTTGCAGGCTTTGAGGTGAAAAAGCTGTCCGATATTGAACGGCAATTCGGTGACTGTATCATACTCGTTGCTTTCGGCACTCATATTGACGAGGTGATACAGCGTATCATTGCCATTTCGGACAGGCACGAATTATACGCTCCCGATGTTCCGGTAATAGGCGGAGGATTATTCACAAAAGAATATGCCGAGGAGCATAAAGCCGAGCTTGAAAGAGTTTACTCGATGCTTGCGGACGAGAAATCAAAACAGGTTTTCGACGGCTGGCTTGAATATCGTATAACGGGAAGGATACAGCCGCTTTTACGCAATCAGACGGATAAAGCGGAAGGATATGAAATTCTTGACCTCGGCGGCAACGAAACCTATGCGGATCTCGGCGCTTACAACGGCGACACGATAACCGAGTTTCTGGAAGTGACGGGCGGACAGTTCAACAAGATTTTTGCGATGGAACCTGACGGGAAGAATTACGCAAAGATGAAACGCATACACTACAAGCTGAGCCCTTATGACTTCAGAACGGTGAATGCGGGTGCGTGGAGCTGTGATACGGTCTGCGAATTCATATCAAAAGGCGGAAGGAATTCATCGCTTATCCCATACGAAAAAGGTAAGCCTGTCAATCCGTCACGGATAAAGGAGATAGAAATGCGCAGTCTTGACAGCTTTGTAAAGGACGAGCGTATAACCTATATAAAATATGATGTTGAGGGCAGTGAGAGCGAGGCTCTTGACGGCAGTAAGACGGTAATAAAGCGTGACAAGCCGAAGCTGCTCGTTTCGCTCTATCATCGCACGGAGGATATGTTCGCCCTGCCCATAAAGGTAACGGAACTGAATCCGTCATACAAGCTGTATTTAAGACAGCACCCGTATATTCCTGCGTGGGATATGAATCTTTACTGCATATAAAACTATGTCTGAAAGGGAAATGAATGAAAAAAATCGTACTTGTTATCCTGCTTGTGCTTGTTACCGCAGGAATAGGGCTTTTGCTGTATATGCTTCTTACACGCACAACTCCCGTGTACGCCGGCAGCAGCAGGGAAATTATAAGTGACGGCTCAAATTTTGCCGTTTCGGCAAGCTATTATTCGGGGCTTGACAAGGCAGAGGTCGATACTGCCCTGCTTGATGTGCAGGACGGCGTTGAGGGCGCATTGACGGCTTATGACGCAATTCTTGCAAAGGGAACGCCCGTATTCCACCCCACATTCAATATAGCCTTGTCGGACTACGGAACGGGTTATTTTGCCGTGCAGGGATATGCGGAGGATATACCGCTCGATAATCAGAAGCAGGTAGGCTTCTACTGTGCCGACCTTACGCTTAATATATATACGGACGGAAACTCAAAGATAATATCCCTGCGGAACATAATGCCTACCGAGCTTACACGTCAGAATGTTACTCTTCCCGTAATATATGAGGATGCATTATCCGCAACGGCTCTTCTCAGCGACAGCACTGATTTTGATATGAGCCTTGCTTTTCTTGACGGCAAGACAAGCACTACGCTTACTTTTGAATGGACATATAATGTACGCTGCAGTGTTCCGCTGAATCTATCGGGACTTGACGAGCAGACGGTGAGCGCCGACATCACATTCACTAACAACAACGGCGTTGTAACAGCCGCATTTGCCGGTTAATGCAAAAATTAAAATAAAGAGTTGCACAGATTAAACATTTAATGGATATTTTATAGTTGCTAATCGCCATAATTATGTTACTGTGCAACGGTTTTTTGACGAAATTGCATAATTCTTTGCAAGAAAACGAAAAAACGCTTGCAAAACGGCTTTATTTGCATTATAATTAAAACATGGGTGCAGTGAAAAACTGCGTTAAAATTCTTTATTATAAGGAGTTTGCGATAATGGAAAAGAATGAACTGATAAAGCTGAATGAAGAAGCTAAAAAGCAGTATGACGAGCTTTGCAAGCAGGGTCTGAAGCTGGATATGTCAAGAGGCAAGCCCTCTCCCGCACAGCTTGATTTATCACTTGATATGCTGACGCATTGTCTTGACGGTGATTATATGTCGGAAACCGGTGTTGACTGCCGTAACTACGGTGTGCTTGACGGTATAGAAGAAGCAAAAAGACTTTGTATGCCTATGCTCGGTGTTGCTCACGATGAAATAATCATCGGCGGTAACTCAAGCCTTCAGCTTATGTACGATACAATGGCAAGAGCGATGCTGCTCGGCGTTCTCGGCGGCGACAAGCCCTGGGGAAAGAACGAGAAGGTGAAGTTCCTCTGCCCCGCTCCCGGTTACGACAGACATTTTGCTATCTGCCAGAGCCTCGGCATTGAGATGATTACAGTACCTTATACCCCCGACGGTCCCGATATGGACGTTGTAGAAAAGCTGGTAAGCGAAGATGAGCTTATCAAGGGTATCTGGTGCGTACCTATGTACAGCAACCCCGAAGGCATCACCTGCTCGGACGAAACGGTTAAGCGTTTTGCTAACCTTTCGCCTAAAGCAAAGGATTTCAGAATATTCTGGGATAACGCTTACTGCGTTCATCACCTTACAGATACTCCCGACACTCTGCTGAACCTTCTTGAAGAAGCTAAAAAGACAGGCAAGCAGAATATGGTATTTATGTTTGCGTCCACATCGAAGATTTCGTTCCCCGGCGGCGGTCTTGCATTCATCGGTGCCAGTGCGGAAAACATCAAGTTTATCAAGAGCCAGATGACATTCCAGACTATCGGCTACGATAAGCTCAACCAGTTAAGACACGCTCGTTTCTTCAAGGATTTTGACGGCATAAAGGAGCATATGAAGAAGCACAGAGCTATAATCGAGCCTAAGTTCAAGATTGTTCTTGATATGCTCGACAAGGAGATTGCTCCCACAGGCTTCGGCTCATGGCACAAGCCCAACGGCGGTTATTTCATCTCATTCAACGGTCTTGACGGCACAGCAAAGCGTACTGTTGAGCTTTGCAAGCAGGCAGGAGTTGTTCTGACAGGCGCAGGTGCGACCTATCCTTACGGCAAGGATCCTCACGATAACAATATCCGTATCGCTCCGACATATCCTACCGAGGCAGAGCTTGCAAAGGCTATGGAGGTATTCTGCGTTGCGGTAAAGATTGCGGCTACCGAATCGCTTTTAAAGTGATTTCTCTTTCATAATGTTGACGAAACATTAAAATCGTGTTATAATAATAGGGCTGATTTACGTCAGCCCTTTATATTTACGCCTGTAGCTCAGTTGGATAGAGCAATAGCCTCCGACGCTATGTGTCGTGCGTTCAAATCGCATCAGGCGTGCCAAATTCAAATCCTCGCAAATCCGCATTATAGACGGATTTGTGGGGATTTTTACTTACATCAATTTTAAACGTCAAAGACGTAAAATTATGCAAAAATACATACAAATTCAGAAAAACACTAGTCAAATGCTAGTCAAGTTATGAGGCTAACTATTTTTTGCATAAGTGTACTGTTTTTAGTACACGATAATGTGTATTATTTATAAGTCGGCAGAACAAAAAAACTCTTTACAAATCTCCAAACAAGTGTTATAATTAAATTACCGAAAAGGTAATGTAAAGAGGTGAATGTTTTTTCTTAATGGAAATAATGTATAAAAATAAGGCGGTTGAAAAACAGTTTTCGTCAAAGCATCAAAACAATTGGAAATATCCCACTTTAGTTAAGGAAAAATTACTTGCGGCCGAAAACCTTTTTATACAAGCCGAGTCATTACAAGATATCGTTTCCTACCCACCTTTCCATTTTCACAAATATAAAGATGAATGGAGCATATATTTAGGTAAGAAACTTGGATATCGAATTACACTTATTCCATGTGATGTCGACGGAAATTCCATTACAAGCGGTGACATAATAGCACAATGCAAAATAATAAAAGTGGTAAAGATAACGGGGGTGTCAAATCATTATGGCAAATAACATAGTAGAATACAGTGACATTATGGCGTTTCATCCTGGGTATTATGTTGCAGAAATCGTTGACGATATGGGCATAACACAAGAAGAGTTTGCAACACGTCTGGGTACAACACCAAAAACTCTCAGTAAGCTGATAAATGGACAAATAAATCTTTCAAACGATATTGCAAAAAAACTTTCTTCAATGTTAGGAAGTAGTGTTAACTTTTGGCTGAATTTACAAAAAGCCTATGAAGAAAAAATTATTGAAATCGAGCAAAAAAGAGATTTAGAAGAACAGGCAGAAATAGCTAGAATGATAGATTATTCATATTTTGAAAAGGTTGCTGATCTTCCGTCTGCACATTCAATTTACGAAAAAGTAACAAATCTGTGCAGATATTTTATTATCTCTAATCTTAAAATTCTGCAGCAGCCTGACTTCTTGGTTAATTATCGTAGTGGCACTAAAACGACAAACGATAAAAACATTGTAAACGCACAAGCATGGTTACAAACTTCACTAAACTATGCCCAAAATATAGCCACTGCTCCTTACGATTCTGATAAACTTAAATCGTATTTGCCTGAAATCCGAAGCATGACATTACAAGAACCAAATGAGTTTTTGCCGAGATTATCTGCAATCTTTTCAGAGTGTGGTATAGCATTTGTATTTTTGCCTCACCTCAAAAACTCAGGAATAAACGGTGCAGTAAAATGGATTTCCAAACAAAGAGTTGTACTTGCAATGAACGACAGAAGAAATTATGCAGATACATTTTGGTTTTCGTTATTCCACGAAATCAAACATGTACTTCAGCAAAAAATTAATACTGTTTTTATAAGTTCAACATCAGAAGAAAAACAGAATATGAATGCAAAATTTGAGGCTGAAGCTGATGAGTTTTCAAGAAACTGCCTCATTCCAGCAAAAGATTTTAAAAATTTTGTGGCTCCGGATAAATATATATCCGATGCTGAAATAGTTGCATTTGCAAAAAGCATAGGAATAAATCCCGGTATAGTAGTTGGCCGTCTTCAATACGAAGGTATCATTCCACAATACCGATGTTCTGCTCTGAAAAAGAAATATAATTCAAAGGATTTTGAACAATTTATTTTAAATTTATAATCACAATGTCAATATGCACAAAAATCCCCCGACAGAGCCTTTTTGCTCCGCCGGGGGATAACTATTTATTCAGCCTTTAAATCCTTAACGTACATCCATCCGGTAACATCAGTACCAATACCTATCAGTGCTTCTTTGCCGTCCTTTGACATCGCGATAACGTCAAAGACCGTCGTATAAACAAACGGATACGGTTCCGTGCCGTCAGAAAAAGTAGCGCCGGCATTGACCTTAACTTTACCACCAACCTTTACTGCCTTAGCAGCATCTGCTGACGGTGCCGGCTGATCGGCAGGATAAAGATCAGATATGTACATCCAGCCTGTCCACTGATCACTGATACCGATACGGGCTTCCTTGCCGTTGCGTGACAGCAGCTGTACGTCATAAACAGTGTTGTAGACTTCCGTAAACGGCTTTGTACCGTCCGAAAATGTCGCTCCTGCCTTTACTCTGACCTTGCTTCCGACCGTAATAGCAGTGCTTGAAGGCTTCTTTGCCTTATAAAAAGACTTTTCGCCCATCAAGTACGGCAGAGGATCTACATACTGCGTACCGTCAAACGCATCAAAGTGCAGGTGCGTTCCGTAAGAGTAACCTGTATTGCCTTCCGTGCCTAACACCGTGCCGGCTTTAACCTTCTGACCGACTTTAACCTTTACACTGCCCTTGACCAGATGCAGATAACGACTGTATACTCCGCTCTCGTGCTTGATGCGGACGTAGTTGCCTGCTGTATATGTATCACTAAAGCCGTCAACAAAATCCTGCATAGCGACAACCTCGCCGTCTGCTACGGCAATTGCATTGCAGGCATGACCTGCGTCATTGATAAAGTCCATACCGTGATGCGTGCTGTAGGACGGCTCTCTCGTGCCGTAATCGGCTGTGCAATACTCTGACTTGCTTTCCAGCACATGATACTTTAAATTGTACTTTCCACTCATATTATTCTTCCTCGCTTTCCTTCTTCAGCTGAGCCATTATATCTTTCAGTTTCTTCGGCACGGGCAGCCCGAGATTGCCCGCATTTTCGATAATCGACAGCCCTTCATTTGCTATGTAAAAAAGCATAACCGCTGACATAGCCACAGGTGTACCACCTAAAACATACATATCCGCTATGTGTCCAAGCGACACAAACACAAGGATCATCAGCTTTTTGGCAAGCCCTCTGAAGCCTACCTCGCTGGATAACTGCTTGTTAATAGCCGCTACGACAACGCCGGTAATATAATCGGTCGCCATAAACGCTATCAGCGCCCAGAACAGCCCCGTAACCTCTCCGTACATAAATCCCAAAACCGCCCCGACAGCACCTGCTATGCTGTCAATAATTATCTGTATCTTGCTCATTTTTTCGTCCTTTCTGCCTATTCGGCGCTGTTTGCTTCTTCTTTTCCCTGCTTTGCGAGTATTACGAGAGCTTCCTCACTATCGTCAGGAATCACCCTCGCTCCCTGAATAACTGCGTCCTCAGTTTCGATGCCGCCGAGGACAAACGTTCCGTCCGGAAATATCTGCATTTTCATCACCTACGCTCTCTTGTTTGTATACTTTATCATGAATGACAGGGTCTTTGCTCCTGTCACCGACATTGTTATATTGCCGTTTTCTATGTTGAGATGCTCAACGGAGCCGTCTACGCTCAGTACATCCCTGTCGTATGCCGTTGCAATTGTCAGCGTCAGCACTATTCGGTTTCTGATAGGATTCGTGTTGCTGTTATAGTACGGTTCGATTTCGACTTGATTGTACCCCTCACCGTAAGTTGCATACTCAAAGCTCTTTGACAGTGCCGAAGACACAGTGCCGTATATCACAAGATCGGTATCGCACATCCAAGCTCGCCACGTTTTGTCATCGCACCAGCGTGTATAAGAGCGTTTGCGGGTTACCGATGTGTACCGTTGCACCGTGTTAAATCCTGTCGCTGAGATGAATCTGACATTATCGACCGTAAGCTCAAACGGCTCATTTGCACTTACAGGGCGGTTTGTAATGTATTGAGCTGACGCCGATGTACAGAAATACCGTTTGCTCTTGCCTTTGTCATCGGCTATATTTAACATCAGCGTGTTCAAGTCTACCGTCTGACCTGTCAAGTCTGAAGCTTTAAGATAATCCTTACTGTCAAGCTCGGATACTGTAGCCGCACCGACTTCGGTAGCAGTATACGCAGGCTTATTCTCGGTTTTCGTCCATTCGGGCATATCCGTAATATCTGACATATTATGTGTATGATTCTTCTCTGCCGCCCCGACTTCTTCCGCTGTATACACAGGCTTGCTTTCGGCTTTTGCCCAGTCGGATATCTCATCGGATTTCAGATATTCTGACAGGTCTATACCTGTTCCACCCGCCGCATTAAGTGCGCCCGAAATATAAAGGTTTCCGGCATCATCTACCACTAATGCGTTACTTCGCCTGTCCTCACCGTAACCGTTTCCGATAACCAAAAGCGCATTGCTTGTTGTGCTATTATATCTACCCATAGCAGTCATGTGCTCACTTCCGGCTACAGTATAATATCCCGAGGCATGGCTATTACTGCCGCTTGCCACAGTTCCCATACCCTCAGCATGTGCGCACCGTCCCATTGCGAAAGTATTCATACCTTCGGCGTGTGCACTTTCGTTGCTGGCTGTCGTTTCTCTGCCCTCTGCGTGGCTGTAAGGAGCAGTCGCTGCTGTCTTACTTCCTTCGGCGTGTGCATAATATGATTCAGCTTTATTACCGGAATAATCGTTGAAGATCTCACAATTCTTATCGCTGTTTGTATATTTACCCACACCGTCATTTCCGCCGCTTGTTGCTTTTTTTCCCACACCGTCAAGGCGCTTTTCTGTTTTACTTTTTACTTGTACCGGTGTTTTAGACTGTTCGTTTGACGCAAGTGTCATTTCCAAAACGGTTGCCGTTGCCTCATCGGTAAGCTCCGCAAATGCACAGCTGACCTTATGCGCTCCTCGATACTTCCATACCAGCGTCGTCGGGAAAAATGCTATTGTACGATTAACATCTATTTTTCCACCGCTTCCGCATAAAGTATCAAAGCATTCGATCGCAGGATTACCGTTAAAAGAAAATTCAACACGCCGCAGTGCTATAGTCATAGCGTCTGCACAGGATTGAAACGCCGATTTTCGTGTTTCTATCGACAACGACTGCAACAGCGGATTCTCGGGAATATACAATGTGGCTTTTCTTGCCGCTGAATCATCAAGCGTTGAAATGTTTGTATACACATACTGCTCGCCGTCAAATGTTGTTGAAAAATACTTCGTCAGCGCACGGAGATCAAAAAATTCCGTTCCGGTACGCTCGTAGCCCTCTACCGTATAATCCGGATCATATATAAGTGCATCGTCAACAGTTGTTGTTTTTTCCTTTAGCTTTACTATTTCGAGCTTGCCGTATCGGTTAATTCTCGCCGATGCCGCCATTATCGCACAGCACCACTCGATCAAATCCCTGTATGTCTGTATTTCTGTTGAAATTGTAGAATCTACAGTCAGATTGTCGTTAGGATACGCACCGAAATCTGTTGTTGCAAGTTCGATACCAACATCTGCGGCGGCGTCTTTAATGTGCTGCTGTACAGTCTTTCTGCCACCTGCATACGCTGATATATTAACATCAAATCTTGTACTGTCATCAAAAGCCGTCAACTTATGAATACTGCCCTTGCGCTTTGTAAGGCTGTTGTCTACCGTGAATACTCCGAGCGGTACACTTTCCCATGTGCCGTCGGCAAGTTGTATTTCGTATTTCGGCGTTATCCTTGCATTCGCATAAGTCCTTGTCAGGAAGTTATCGTCATACACCGTTATATCAAGCTGATTTGTGTAGAACGTGCCTATTTCAAAGGTATCACCCGATACAAGCTGTTCTTTCAGCGTGACGCTGTTGTTAACAATAATATCATCGGTTATGTTTATCGTTTCACCGTCACAGAGCTTAATTGTACCTGCAATGCGGTCTGTGCGGTTTTTATCCTTAATCGCCGCCGTGTAAGCGGCTGATACATCAAGCATAGAATCACCTCTTACTCTTAATATTCGATAAAGTTTACGCTTAAATCCCACAGCGTTTCTGCGGCGGTATCGGCATTAAGTACCATAGTTGCGCTTCTGTCACCGGCGTACATTGTGCAGGTCTTTGTGCTCGCAGTAGTCGGATCGAAAAATGTCGCAGAAAACGAATCGGGAGAAATCGCATTTGCTATAGCGGAAAGCTGCGACCTGTTCACCCTCCACGTTACCTGTATCTTGTACACCCCTTCTCTTATGCGATTGCGAAACATCACGCCTGTTTCACTTCTGCCGCTGTCCTCGCTGTCAAGGTCGGAGCGCTGTACGCCGTATGATTTGGGCGAAATCGGTGTGAAGCTGCCGAATTTTATAAGTGTCTGCATATTAACTCCTTCCGTTAAGTCTGCGGTTTCTGACGGCATTATAGCGTGCTACGGTTTCACCGACCGTATCTCCGTCTATATCGACCGTGACGTGTATATCTGCGGATTGACCGCCTGTACTGTCTGACATAGCCGAGCGTACAGCGTTATATATTGCTGTTTCTATGCTTGACGAGTTCGCAACTGCGGTACGGTTACCGATAGTGCCGACAAGCTCAGGGCCTCTTTCATTTGCTATGAACAGATCGCCATAGTCGGGGAAACCGCCGTCGGCGTATTTTTTTAACGCTAAAAGTCCTAAGCCACCCCAGGTATCCGGACTGTTAATCTGCCCGCTTTTCTGCAGTTCTTCATACGCTTTCTGCGGATCGTATGTGCTGAACTGCTTTACCGCATAGAGCGCTTCGTTGGAGGTAAGTCCGTTCTTTTCAAGAGCCATGTTCCACGCCTTAGAAGGATCGTATCCGGAACGCATATATTCGTTTGAATCAAGCTGTGCCAGGCCTATAGCTGTTCCGTATTTGCTAGATAGATCTATTTCTTTGAGTTCATCTGCGTGCGTCATTTCAAAAAGACCGGCGCCTACACTCTGCCAGAAGTTAGACCAGCCTTTTCCGAGATCCCCGAAAAGACCTTCAAACATACTGTTTATCTTTTCAAGTCCACCAAGCAAATCACCGTTAGCAAACTTATATATACCTTCTCCAATGCCTTGCCAGAAATCAGACCAACCTTCCCCCAAATCACCGAAAAGTGATTTAAACCTGTCATTAAGCCGCACCAGAGCATTGTACTGCTCCGTTTCGTTGCCGTTGAAAATATCGAAAATATCTTCACCTACGTCTTTAAAGAATTCTACAAATTCTTCTCCGAAAAGATCCGTGATTATCTCGTTTGCCTTATTAAGAACTCCCGATAAACCGTCAAGCAAACCGTCAAAGTCAAAATTCAAGCCTAAAGATGTTTCTAAAGATGTTCCGCCGACCTGCTCCTGCACATTGCTCATTGCTTCCGCAAGGCCCTCCGCATTCTCAACATCATCGCTTGACACCACGCTCGAAGCAAGCGTACCTGAATTTCCCGACAGTCTGTTAAGCTCGTCAAAACCTGCAAGACTGCGTTTTACACTGTCTGTAAGATTATCTGTGCTTTCTGCAACATCATCAACGCCCTCAGACGCATCACTTGCCGCTTCATTTTCTTTTTTCAGCTTTTCGGAGCTGTCCTCTACGCTTTCTGTCCCCTTGTTTGTCGCCATACCGAATAATGCCAGCGCACCGACTATTATTCCTATCCAGCCCATAGTCGCTTTTAACGCACTTGCGAACGTAAGCTGTTTTGGTATCAGAAATGCAAGTACACCGCTGTAAGCCGCTTTTGCAGCAGCCATAAGCCTTGTTGCCATTGTCACGGCAGGTATTGCCACAGCCATACCGATAGCGATTTTCATCATTGTCTGCTGTGCAGGCGTTGCCGCTTCAATCTTCGCTTGTATATCCGCTACAATACCGCCAAGCCCTCCGACAGCTTCTGCTACCGTCATTATCACGGGCTTTAAAGCGTTAAAAGCACCCGACAACACAGGAAGTACGCTCTGAACAAGCGGCAGGAGCGCTGTACCGGCTTCTGCGGCAAAATCCTCAAGCTCTGCCTTGAATGTCGTAAGCGCACCCGAATAGGTATCGTTTTCCTTTGCGTAGTTTCCTGCCGCATAGTCCGACTTATCAAGGAACATCTGCATAGCGGCATTGACCTTCTGCTGTGTGGTAGAGAGCTTTCCAAGTCCCTTTTCCTGTGCGTATATCTGCAGGTTCGTGTCGTTTATGGCAACACCGAGATTATCCATCATTGTGAAGTTGCCCTTTGCCATGCCTGCAACAGCTTCCATAGCGCTGTCTACGGATATGCCCATAATACTTGCCACATCAGACGCACGTTGCATAGACTGCGTTACCATATCGGCAGACTGTGCTACCGAAAAGCCCGAGCCCTGAAAGAGCGAACCCATTTTTGTGGCGGTCGCAAGATACTTGCTCTGTGAAAGTCCAAGCGAAGAAGCGGCAGTTTCTGCGGTTTTCTGAATCGTGCCGGCATAATTCTTGAATACCGACTCCGAACCGCCTATGTTCTGCTGAAGGTCTCCTGCAAGACTTATAGCTTGCTTGACCATATCGCCTATCCCAAGAGATGCAAGACCGGAAGCAAGACTTTTGAAAGATTCCATAGCGCCGGCAGAAGTATCTTCGCTCTGCTTTTTCACGTTCACAAGATTATCGTTGACCTGTCTTATCTTACGGTCAAAATCATCCTTGTTTGCACTGACTATAACGTTCAGTTCTTCTACTGTCACTTACTGTACCTGCCTTTCGTAGCTTCCGCATATTCAGCCATATTCTGCTTTGATAACTCCCAGTCCGACACGGGTATTCCCTCCGACTTATCACGTCCGTACAGCTTAGGAAATGCCTTTTCGATGCTGTGCGGATATTGCCTTGGAGCGTTGACACCTATGGCAACAAGTTGACCGATGCTATAAGCAAAGGCACACATCAAGCGTTCATTAAACTCGATGTGTGCCTTGTCATATTCGTTTTTTGCCTGTATTGCCTGCGTTATTTCCCGTACCGATAAGTCCCAGAAATCTTTATGCGTTATCTCTGCCGACAGTGCCGGGCGGTAGAGATTAGTTATCAGCTCTCCTGCACTGCTCCACTCTCTGCCTTTTCTGCGAGCGCCAGCAGTTTTTCTGCCTGCTGACGCTTGAAAAAACCCGACACCGTAAGCGTCTTGAAGAGTATTTCCGCCATATCCGAAAGGTCGCCGCCTGCGTCTATGTAATCGTCATAGATCTCCTGCGCCTTTCTGACGTCAATATTCGCCTGGAAGCGATTTAATGCACCCCACAGATACAGCGTTACTGTTTCGAGCTTGTCGAAATCCGCCATACCCGCAACAAGCGACTTGCCTGTTTTCTTCTCGATCTCGATTGCCGATGAAGCCGAGATTTTGAGCTTGTACTCGGTATCACCGATTTTCAGTGTTTCATAGGGTAATCTGTTTTCTTCCATTTTAATATCCTCCGTTTAATTTTAAGCATAAGAAAAGCACACCCTCTCAGATGTGCTTAATAAATTTTATTTTTCAGCGCAATTACAGCACTGTGTCGCTTCCGCCCGACATATGCTTGTTTATATAATTGACTATCTTGTCTGCTTCATACTTCTTATCTTTATTTACAGCCACAGCTACCGTTTTTAGCTCACCGTCGCTTGTATAATTTATTATGATAACATATTCAGTCACATTCTTAGGTCGTGATGCGATAATTGCACCCGGAACGCCGAACAGTAACGCTCCCGCAACGGTCGAGCCTGCAGAAGCTCCTTTGAGTTCGGAGTTCGTTTTCAGCAAAGCAGACGTTATTTTTTCTGCCTTAAGAACAGAATCTTTTTTGTTTACCGTAAAAACTACCCTGTCGCCAAACAAGGACAGCAAACATTCGCACTCCCCCTGTGGCAATCCGTACAGTGCAACACCGTAGCATTTTACAATGAAACGTTTAGATGAAGATATATTTTTACCGCCCGACTTTTTCACTTTCCTAATCCTGTAAACGCCATAAAGCAGGAAAAGCAGTGCCAAAGCGAGCATTACCGCACCGACGGTTCCTTGATTGCTGAAAAAAGCGAAAAAAGAAGCGATTAAAAGTATTGCTCCGGGTATAAAACAAACAACAGCTAATACCATAAATATTCCCTCCGTGATACTATATTTTTCTTTATAATACCACGAAGGATTATAAATGTCAAGTTATGCCGCAACAGTTACGTCCTCAAGCTCTGTAAGCGGTGTGCTTCTGAGCGTGAATTTCAGCGCCGCATTGACCTCTGCCGCAGAACGCTTTACCGATACCTTTGAGCTCCACTGATAGCCCGTATTATCCGGATAAATCAGCTTGAACCACACTGTTGCGTTTGATGTCTGTAACGCTCTCAGCGTGGAATACGCCGCCGCTACGTCCGCTTCTGACACGGCAGGATTTTCATCTTCATCGTTATAAAAGAACGTGAAGTCCAGATCGCCGTAGTCCTTGACACCGGGTATGTAACGCTTCGCACCGTCCGCAAGGTTCGTTACATCGACCTTTTCAGGATCGCCGCCCATATCGGGAGTTGACTGTAAGCCGTAAAGCGTCTTATATGTGCCTGCCTTTGTGTCGGCGTACTGTATTTTTGTGCCTTTTGATAAAAGTTCCATAATAATTTTCCTTTCTGCTTAAGGGTTATAAACCCTGTGATTCAGTTCATCTATTTTTGCGGAAAACCGCATACATTTACGCTGTAATTCGCCGTCGGGCATCATCTGTCCGAATATACGGCGAAAGCCTTTCGATACCATTACAGCGTTTATCTGTGCCGACATATCGGCTACAACAGCAGGCGTGTCCGCCTTATCCCATACATCAATCTGTACTGTGATAACCGACAGCCGCTCCGCACCGTGAAGTACGGTATCGCTCTGATTTGCTATCTCACTTAACGTAATGACAGGAAAATCGGCTGTGGTGTCGGGGAACTGCAATTCCACCGTGCCTATATCGGCAAGCATATCAGCAATTGTGGGTATAATATCTATCATGCCATTGCGCTCCTTATTGCTCTTGCAAGCTCAACCTTGCAGGACTTGAAAACATACTCCCTGTTGCCAAGCAACGCAGGATAAAGATACGGTTTCGGCGGTGCGCCGTTCGTTATATGCCAGTTGCCTTTAGCGTCCTTGTATCTCCACGGTTGCATCGTGTGAGGTACACCCGGTGCGCCGTGCTGACCTGTGCCGAACTCTACAAACATGGCATATTCAACGTTTGTACCGACCGCCCAGACCTTAGGCTCAAGGTGTTCTGTAGAGATACTGCCTTTCAGCCTTCCCGTATCATACGGGCAGTTTACCTTTGCGTCACTCTTTATCTTCTGAACGCCTTTACCTATGCCCTTGTCTATTGCCGCATCTACGCTTCCGCCGAGCCGTCTGAGCTTTGCCATTAAACTTTCAAGTCCTTCGATTGACATTTCCATGCTTATGTCCTTTCTGCCGTTGCGCTGTCGTGCATAGTGTAATGTGCAACGGAGAGTATCTTATAATCTGCTCCGTCACACCTTACTATATCTCCGACTTTAAGCATGTCTTTATCCGTTGTTGCTATCGTCAGCATACCGTGTATTCGCTCGCCGTACAGTTCGACAGAAACGCTGTCGGTTACCGGCTTTACAACAGCGGATATTGTCGCTACCTGTTTAAGCTCCGATACCGTTCCCACATAGTCGCTTTTCTTTGATACCTTGCGATACACTGCAAGCGTTCTTGAATCAACCGTCATCATTCGCACGGATAACACCGACCTTTCTGGGATAATTCTGTAATCGTTTCTGCATATCGGGCGGCAGATCGGATACAAAGGAACGGGAAATACCGCCCTCGCTGCGAGCGGTTTCTCCCTCTGCTCCCTGTCTGTTATAGGCTATAACGGCAAGCTCTGTCTGCACGCTGACAAGCCTTGCAGGCAGTTCATCTCTGCCGATAACATCAAGGATAGTGTCCTCTGCGCTGTCAAGAAGCACGGCAAGCAGTCCGTCCTGCTTTTCATCGGAAATACCAAGACGGATTTTAAGCGTTTCCAGTGCTGTCATTGCGTTTCTCCTTACGATATTGACTTAGGCAGTATCTTAATGCCGGTCAGCACACCTGCTTTTTTGGTGTTCTTGAGCGCAACACCGGCGATAAGCTCAACGTCACCTTTCTTTACCGCTCCGGGAGCTGTGAGGTCGGGCATATAAGAGGATATTACCTTTGTACCTGTAGGCGAAATACCGTGAAAAGCGTCAAGACCTATCTTTATTGCGTAAATATCCGTTGTACCGTAAGCGGTAGTTGAGGGCGCTGTAGTATCAACGATATCTACCGAAGCCGTACCGTTGTAATATTCGCCACAGTCAAGCAGTGCTATGCCGTTGTAATATTCAACAGGAGTACCGAATGAATCTTCGTTTCTGCTGTAATAGCCTGCTCTCCTTGCACACGCTCTGAGTTTTGCCAGCATTTTTCCGTTCATAAGGAGCATATCGGGCTTGCCGTCAAGCAGTGAAAGGAAGCTGTCAAGCTCATCGAGGAACGCATTATAGTTAGTATCGGTAAGCGCCGATGTTGAAAGATCCGCCGTTGACGTTACCTTTGTGTCTGCTGTTGAAAGTATCTTCTTTAATCCGTCAAACGTGCCTGTTACATACCCTGCGCCCGAAGCGGCAGATGTGCCGTTAATAACAAGGTTCGTAAAATAATTGGACGTTGCCTTTATCTTCTGCTCTGCCTGGAATGCGAGCTCATCAACTGCACCGCTTGTGTTGGCTATAACTCTGTCAACCTCAAACGAACCACCCATGATTACCGCTTCCGTTGTTTTCTTTTCTCTCTTTGCTTCGCTTGCCGTGTACTCACTGTTTATGGTACGAACCGAAGCGGTAGCAGGTGTTTTGAGCTGTACATATCCGTATGACAGCGTTGAACCGTTCGTGCCGGGTGAAATTGAATTGTCAAATACAAGTCTGTCAAGGAGAAGGCTTGAACGTCTGAATGTGTCGATTACCTGCTGATCCACCTTATCAGCCATGCCGACTTTTGCTTCTGCGAGTGTGATTGCCATAATTTTTTACCTCTTTCTGATTATTTCCCTGCCTGCTTCATTCTCAGGGCTTCGGCAAGAGAGGCAGGTTCAGTTTTGCCCTTGCCCGATGCACCTATTTTCGGCGGATTGCCCTTCATTCTTTCGTTGACCGCACATTCAACGGCTTCGGCAAATGCCTTGCTGACCGTTTCAATGCTCGTCTTGCATTCATCCGCACCGGTATAGTCAAGCACAGCGGCAAGCCCTACGGGAAGTCCCTTATCCGCAAGCTGTACCTTAGCTTCCGCCATAAGCTCACGCCTTGTAACCTCCGCCTCACGCTTTGCAAGCTTTTCCTCAGTCTGCTTACGCTGGTACTCGGCTTTCTGCTCTGCGTTCATTTTTTCGAGCTTCTTCGCCTCCGAGAGTTTCTCGTCTGCGTCCTTCTGCCACTTTGTTTTTGCTGTTTCCAGTGCCTTGCTTACACGCTTGTCAAACTCAGACTGCATATCCTTGTCCTTTAGCATATCGTCAAAGGTTGGCTTCTGCGATGCGTTATTCTGAGCGTCACCGCCGTTATCGGCAGTCTGATTGCCGGGAACGTTTGCACTTGTGCCACCGTCCCCCTCGCCCTCTGCGAAGTGCTGCAAGCCGATGAAAATTCTTCTGTTGTTCATGTTTCTGTCCTTTCTCCGCCCACTGCGTTCATTGCCCGCAACGTTCTGAATAAATTTGATTTAGGGTATAAAAATACCGCTCCAAAAGGGGCGGTATAATTATTAAATTTGGTTCTGATCTGCGCCGAACTTCACAAAAAACGGCTGTTTTTGTGAAGTTGGTGTTTAAAAACGCATTTAATTTTTAAAAAACGGATAGAATAAAACCGCTCACGGCTGTGGGCGGTTTTAAGGCAAAATAAATGCTTTTTTCTCTTCTTTGCTCAAATCTGAAAATTTCTTATTCGTCTTCTGTAAGTATTCTGCCAATCGGCTAAGATTATATTCATTAGGGGGCAAACGCTTTTCGCCTCCTACAAATACCCCATCAAATTCCTTAATATCAGGATCCGGTATTATTTCAGTCATTTTTATATCCTTTCAAAATTATATTTTGAGAGAATTTGCTCTGCCGCTTCCCCGTCTATTATAAACTGATATTCATGAGTGATTGGCAAGTGAACAGCGCCAAAATTCTCTATATAATGATTAAGAACTTCTTGATTAGCCGCATATCCGTATATACATCCGGTCTCGTTTCCCGCTTTTACGGACTCCTCTATAGCCGCCGCAAATAAATGTCCTCCGACTCCAATAAACTTCTGTTTTCCATTGTTAAGCAGTTTGTTGTTGATAGGTGCTGTACTTGCATACGACAAGTATACACCGCCTTTATCTTTGCGTATAGCTATAAGTCCCTGTGGTTCTGTATCGTTTTTAAGATATACTCCTAAGACCTGTTCACCATCAGGAATATCTGACCAATCTATATTCCAACCATCAGCCTCCTTGAAGCGTGAATATTCAGATTTCGTGAGTTCTCTAACTTCCGTCTGAAAAATCTCACCGGTTTCTGCATCTTTTAAACACGGTACAAATTCATCAAATTCTATATTAATTATACCATTTTCCTTTGATTTGTCAACACCATTTCCTGCAAACCTCATTGGTTTATCCGCATTGACTTTACCCGCACTTCCTGCAACATACCGCCACTTGCCGTCCTCGCCCTGCTGTAAGTTCCGCTCCCACTCGTCAAAGT
>OHJZ01000052.1_pt1 | contig 87610 bp, 77 predicted proteins | sample 1568691 | NCBI WGS metagenome assembly OHJZ01 (sample SAMEA3879593, study PRJEB24766) | human gut metagenome | biome: human-associated habitat; feature: feces | place: USA | collected 1985/1987
GCAAGCCGACGGGAGCCGATGTGAACCTGGCTTACCCACAGGCGGAAATAGCCGTTATGGGAGCTGCGGGAGCTGTAAATATCCTCTATCGGAAATCCACTCCTGAAGAAAAACAAGAAATAATCAAAGATTACGAGGATAAATTCTCTAACCCTTATTGTGCGGCAGAACGCGGCTTGATTGATGAAGTGATTATGCCCCGTGACACCCGCTATAAATTCATTCAGGCTTTGGAAATGTGTCACAACAAAAACCAAAGCAATCCACCTAAAAAGCACGGCAATATGCCGTTGTAATTGTTCAATGTGTGTGTATCCCCGCAGAAGTGATTTTTCCGGGGATACTTTTACCACCCACATGATGGGAAATTTTAAATATAAAATGATGACTTAGTTAAAAATAAATATATTTTTTAATACTATGGAACTTCTTAAAAACCTCTTTGAAGGATATCCCAATCTTTGGGGCGGAGGTGTAGCACACTCCGTACTCATTCTGTCACTGGTTATCTCCTTTGGAATTATGCTGGGTAAAATAAAAATATCCGGCATCTCACTTGGTGTCACATGGATTCTTTTTGTCGGTATCGTATTCGGCCATTTTAATCTGAATCTGGATGAACACCTGCTACATTTTCTAAAAGAATTCGGTCTTATTCTGTTCGTCTATTCCATTGGTTTGCAGGTGGGGCCCGGTTTCTTCTCAGCCTTTAAGAAAGGAGGATTTACACTGAACATGTTGGCTATGGGGGCTATTTTTATCAGTGTAGTCATTACTATCATTTTACATTTTACTACCGGGACTCCCATAACCACCATGGTCGGCATTCTCTCTGGTGCTGTTACCAATACTCCCGGTCTTGGTGCCGCCCAACAGGCGAATAGTGATTTAAATGGCATAGATGCACCGGAGATTGCGATGGGATATGCTGTTGCCTATCCCTTGGGGGTGGTTGGTGCCATTCTCTCATTGCTTGCACTGAAATACATTCTTAATATCAAAACATCACAAGAAGAAGCCGATGCCGAAAAAGGATTGGGACATTTACAGGAACTGACCGTACGCCCCGTTACATTAGAGATAAGAAATGAAGCAATACATGGGAAGACCATAAAGGAAATACGTCCTTTGGTAAACCGCAACTTCGTCATTTCGCGCATACGCCATCATGACGGACAACAGGAAGTGGAACTGGTAAATTCAGAAACGATATTACATATTGATGACAAGATTCTGGTTATCTCGAACCCTATTGACATTGAAGCGATTACAGTATTTTTTGGCAAACAGGTAGAAATGGAATGGGAACAGTTAAACAAAAAACTTATCTCACGCCGCATTTTGATAACAAAGCCTGAGTTAAATGGAAAAATGCTCTCACAACTTAAGATACGAAATAACTTCGGTGCGAGCATCACCCGTATCAACCGTTCGGGAGTAGACTTGGTAGCCTCCCCACATTTACAGTTGCAAATGGGCGACCGTGTAACTATAGTTGGTAGTGAACTTGCTGTCACTCATACCGAAAAGGTTTTGGGAAACTCCATGAAGAGACTGAATCATCCCAATCTTATCCCCATTTTTTTCGGCATCGCATTAGGATGTATCTTGGGAAGTATTCCATTTATGTTTCCAGGTATTCCACAACCAGTAAAACTTGGTCTAGCAGGTGGACCGCTTATTGTATCCATTCTTATCAGTCGTTTCGGCCCTCAATATAAAATGATTACATACACCACGATGAGTGCTAACCTGATGATAAGAGAAATCGGGATTTCCTTATTCCTAGCTTGTGTAGGATTGGGAGCCGGGAAAGATTTTATAGAGACAATTGTAAATGAAGGTGGATATATTTGGATTATGTATGGAGCTATTATTACGACCGTGCCATTAATCATAACGGGGCTCATTGGGCGTTATGCCTGTAAATTAAACTATTATACCCTTATTGGTGTATTGTCAGGAGCAAATACTAATCCGCCTGCCCTCGCCTATTCCAATGATCTGACTTCATGTGACGCTCCGGCCGTGGGATATGCCACCGTATATCCGCTTGCTATGTTCCTGCGCGTACTTACGGCTCAATTATTGATACTCTCATTAGGTTAAACTTTAAAATTCTTTAAATATGTACCAACAAGAAACGATTACCAAAGAACTACATTTACAGTTAAGTGATGAAGATTTGGCACAGTTCGAACTTGATGCCGAAGAAACGGAACGCCTCGGACACATCGGCACCCATATGGATTGCTATATGGAAGCTCCCCGCTATAAAGAATATGTAACAGATGCCGTAGTGGTAGATTGTCGGAACGGACTACCGGCTGACGAATACTTTGATAACTTGGACATAGAAGGTAAAGCATTGGTTTTATATACCGGCAATATGGCAACCAACGACTATGCAACCAAAGACTTCTTTATGTTTGACATGAAGCTTAATCGGAACTCTCTGGCTGCATTGCTTTATAACCATCCAAAGTTTATTCTTATTGACTCACATGGGTTAGGCATGTTTTCACAACACCGGTTATTCGATATGGAATGTGAGAAAAACGGTTGTTTTCTTATTATGTGCCTGATGCTTGAAGGAGAAGAAATATTGAATATAAAAAAAATAAAGATTGAAATTGACAAGGAAATGCCTTCCACTGGAAAGCCATGTCGTGTCTATGGATTCTAAAAAAAGAAAAACATAACTTCATTTAAATGGATAAGACAGCCGAAACTTTGATAGATGTCAGTGGATTTATTTCTGAATATTCCGCTCACATGATGGCATATGGTGTACATACTTCACGAGTGACACTCAGTGCCACGCACATTGGGAAATCATTCGGTTATATGGTAAAAATCAGTGTCGTTCAGAAAAAAACGAAACCGAAAAGCAAGTATATCAATTGGTTACTCATGATAATAGTAGCTGTGCTGCCTGGAAGCATGGTAGTAGGATCTATCCAAAATATTTAACATTATCCAACTTTTAAAAACCGTTTCTGATTTTTAAACTAACTTAATACTGCAATAACTCCAAATTCCATTATCTTTGTTCCCGAATTGGTTCCGAATAGATGTCCTCTATCCGGATTAAAAGGGAATCGGGTGTAAATCCCGGACAGTCCCGCTGCTGTGAAACTCTATTTCAAACTTTCTGAAGAAAACTCTGTGCCACTGGTGTTATAAATTGCATCGGGAAGGTTTCAGAAAGAGAGCCAGTCAGAAGACCTGCCATCATTCATTTAGTCATCTTTTCTCTGGGGTTAGAAAAGTGGCATTTAGTTTTTACATATTAAAATTAGAACATGTTTAGGCAGTTTCTCAAGTATTGTCTATTTGCAGAAAGTGTTATCGGTATAGGACAAAGTATGTCCTTACCGTTGTATGCGCAAAGCAAATTAGACAGTCTGCAACGGTTGGATGAAGTGCTTGTAACGGCACGTTCTCTTCCTAAAGAGGTTATTCCTGTGCAGCAATTGTCCGGTGCACAGTTGCAACGGCTTAGCTCGCATAGCGTGGCTGATGCTATTCGTTATTTTTCAGGTGTGCAGATAAAGGATTATGGTGGTGTGGGCGGTTTGAAAACAGTAAACATACGTAGTATGGGCACAAACCACGTGGGTGTGTTTTATGACGGCATAGAATTAGGTAATGCACAAAATGGAACAGTTGATTTGGGGCGGTTTTCCTTGGATAACATGGAAGCTGTGACACTTTATAACGGACAAAAAAGTGCTATTTTTCAGCCGGCTAAGGATTTTGGCTCAGTCGGAAGTATTTATCTTCAGTCTCGTACACCGCAATTCAACAAGGAGGAGAAGTATAAGGTAAAGGCTACTTTTAAAACCGGTTCTTTTGGAGTGGTCAATCCAGCTGTTGTATGGGACAGAAAGTTGGGCGAGAATGTAAGTTCTTCATTCAGCGCGGAATATATGTATACTAGCGGAAGATATAAGTTCACATATCGTGTGGCCGACAGCTACGATACAACGGCAGTCCGTAAAAACGGTGATGTGAACGCCATCCGTTTGGAAAGTGCACTTTTCGGGAAACTGAAAGGAGGCTATTGGAAGGCCAAGGGATATTTCTACCGTTCCGAACGGGGGTATCCAGGGGCTGTTGTGAAAAACAAATTCAGTCATGAGGACAGGCAATGGGACACGAATGCATTTGCACAAGGCTCTTTGAAAAAAGATTTTTCAGAAAAATACAGTCTGTTGTTCAATGCCAAATATGCCTATGATTACTTGCACTATTTAGCCGATCCCAACCGTGATGAAGCCCTGATGTATGTCAACAACCATTATTATCAGCATGAAGTGTACGCTTCGATAGTTAACAGATATTCTATACTACCAGTTTGGGATGTGACTTTTTCCACTGACTATCAATTTAATCTGTTGAATGCTGACTTGACGGATTTTGCTTATCCCCGTAGGCATACGCAACTTATGGCTGTGGCCACAGCATTACATATTCCTCAAGTAAAGATACAGGCAAGTGTGCTGGGATCGTTTGTGCAAGACCATGTAAGAAACCACTCCGCTGCTGACAATAAGATGGAGTGGACACCGACGGCCATCATCTCCTGTCGCCCCTTCCAGAAGATTGACTTTAACTTGCGGGGATTTTACAAGCGGGTTTTCCGCATGCCAACTTTGAATGATCTTTATTATACATTTATTGGCAACATTGAGCTGAAGCCGGAATATACAAACCAGTATAACATCGGGATAACTTATTGTAAGGAGTTTTCTGAGAAATGGTTGCACAGGCTGGAAATACAGACAGATGTATATTATAATGAAGTGGAAAACAAGATTGTGGCCATGCCTACTTCCAACTTCTTCCGTTGGACGATGGTGAATTTGGGCAAGGTGGAAATACGGGGCCTGGATGCGGCTTTACAAACCGACTGGCAGTGGGGAAAGGAAGTGTTTTTGACAGGACGACTCAACTATACGTTTCAAAAGGCTCAGGATTTTACTGATTGCACTGATGCTTATTATGGAGGTCAAATTCCGTATATCCCCTGGCATAGCGGCTCTGTGGTATTGAACTTGAATTGGCGCCGGTGGGAAGCCAATTACAGTTTTATCTATACGGGAGAACGATATTCTTCAAGAGCGAATATCCCGGCTAATTATGTCCTGCCATGGTATACCAGCGATTTTTCTGTAGCCCGTAACCTGCGTTTAAGAAAGAGTGACTTGAAAGTAACATTGGAGGTAAACAACCTGTTTAACCAGCAATACGAGGTTGTGATATGTTATCCGATGCCTGGAATTAATTTTAAGGCAACTGCACAATACATTTTCTAACAATTATCTAATTATTGAATTTATGCGAAATTGTTTTTTATTATTAATCTGTTGTTCCATACTTTTAGGAATATTGACGGGATGTCGTGGTGATATACCTTTTGTTCATTCTGATGAAGAGGTACTGATACCAGGAGATAACAAGGCTCCGGTCACGGGGTTCTTTCTTCTGAATGAAGGAAATATGGGGAGCAACAAGGCGACTATTGATTTTTTTAATTATGAAACGGGAAAATATATGCGTAACATCTATCCGTCACGTAATCCGGACGTGGTCAAAGAATTGGGTGATGTGGGAAATGAGATTGCTGTTTACGGAGATAAGCTATATGCGGTAATCAACTGCTCTCATTATGTGGAGGTGATGGATGTACATACGGCAAAGCATATCGGAAGTATTGATATTTTAAACTGCCGTTACATCGTTTTCAATAAAGGGAAAGCCTACATTAGTTCCTATGCCGGTCCGGTGCAGATAGACCCGAACTCCCGTCCCGGCAAGGTTGTTGAGGTTGATACAGCCAGCCTGCAAATTACCCGGGAGGTTGTCGTGGGCTATCAGCCGGAAGAGATGGTTGTTACCGATGGCAAACTGTATGTAGCTAATTCTGGTGGTTATCGTTATCCAAATTATGACACAACAGTTTCGGTCATTGATTTAGAAACATTTAAAGTTATAAATACAATTGATGTGGCCATTAATCTGCACCGTATGGCAATAGATCGCTATGGGCGTATCTATGTTTCTTCAAGGGGCGATTATTACAATGTCGGAGCGGATGTGTATGTGATAGACAGCAAAAAGGACAAAGTGCTCGGTAATCTTGGTATCGCCGCAAGTGAGATGTGCCTTTCTGGAGATTCCATTTATATGACGAGTGTGGAATGGAGTTACATAACGAATAGCAATGAAATAACATATACACTGTATGATGTGACTCGTGAAGAGGTGGTTTCACACAATTTCATTGCGGACGGAACGGATAAGCAGATACAGATTCCTTACGGCATAGCCGTGAACCCCGATACCAAAGAAATACTTGTGTGTGATGCTAAGGATTATGTGACTCCCGGATCACTTTATTGTTTCACTCCTGACGGATACATGAAATGGAAAGTGACTACAGGAGATATTCCAGCACATTTCGCTTTTACAACAAAGACTTTTCAATAACATAATTACTTTAATTTAAAACAATATGAGGATGAAAAAATTATGGAGCAAATCAGCTAGTACCCTGGCTATTTGCGGAATGGGATTTTTAGTTTGTTGCGCCACTTCCTGTAACGAAGACGATGAGCCGGTACCTTATGTATTGCAGCAGGAAGATATTTCAGTAAAAGAACCGGAAGGAGGATTCATCGCACAGGTAGACCAACTTTTCAGAATAGAAGTGGAGAGCGTTTCAGATGAAGGTGTTGTTTACAGCTGGACATTGGACGGAGAAAGCATTCCCGGAGGGAAAACGTTGGAGTATATGTTCCCTGTTGGTGGAGAATATGAGTTGGTACTGACCGCTAGACAGGAAAAAAGAAAATTCAGTTATACTTTCTTTGTAAAAGTGGGTTTTGGAGATGTGCCTTCTTTGCCTAGCGGAGCAACTGCCTATATTACAAAAATATTTGACTTTATGCCGGCTGTGGGACAATTTACCAACGCCCTCCCCAAATATGACGAAGGCGATACACAAGAAATTATGAACGCGAAAGTGCTGGCAGCTATAGGTAACAATAAGAAAGGTATGATTTCCTTAGGGGGATTTGGGGGATATGTCACAGTCGGCTTTGACCATACGATTGAGAATAAGCCAGGACTGCGTGATTTCCGGGTGTTGGCGAATGCCTTTTATGCCGCTGCCAATCCCAATCCGGAAGCTCCGGTAGGAGGAAGCTGCGAACCAGGAGTAATCATGGTGGCTTACGACAAGAACCAAAATGGACTGCCCGATGATGATGAATGGTATGAGATAGCCGGAAGTGCTCATGAAGACCCGACACGGGAAGCGTGGTATGCAATGGCTGTGGAGAATGGGAATGATGTAAATCTCTATACAAACTATGAAATAACTTACTATCGTCCGGCAAAGGAACCGGAAACAGCGGAGGAAAAGGAGCAATACATCCGTTGGGAGGATAACAAGGGGAATTCCGGTTATAAAATAAAAAACGTTTATCATAACCAATCTTATTTTCCTCAATGGTTTGAAGGAGACAAGCTGACATTCCATGGAACTTGCTTGCCGCAGAACGGTATTGATGAAAGCGGACAAGGGAATTATTATGTGTTATATAAGTTCCGCTATGGATATGCGGACAATGAGACAAATACGAATGTTGAATCTTCTATTGACATCGATTGGGCCGTAAACAACAAGGGACAGAAAGTGAATTTGCCGGGAGTGGATTTTGTCAAAATTTACACAGGTGTGAACCAGGAAAACGGTTGGTTAGGAGAATGCTCTACGGAGATTACGAGCGTGGAGGACTTACACGTTTTGGGAGAGAAAATAGAAACTCGGAAATAATATATAAATAAAAAAAATGAAAAAGAACAATTGTATTTTATTGGGGCTGGTTTTATTTGCGGGATTCAGCCTGCTCGCTTGTAGCGATGATAAGGATATAATAGATGACAAGATAGAGCTTATTGCCGATGATGAACCACAACCGGTCACAGAGTCCAGTGGATTCTGGGTAGTGAATGAGGATTGGTTTGGACATGATAATGGTACGGTCAATTATTTCAGACAACAGGCTCCCGATTCATATGAAGCTATGTATCGTGCCTATCGTGTTGCGAACGGCGAAAACGAACAGCTGGGAGTGACGACCCAGTTCGGAGCTGTATGGGGTGAGAATATCTACTTCATCTCCAAGCAAGGCAACCGTCTGGTAGTGGCAGATGCGGAAACCTTGAAGAAGAAGGCTGTCCTGACCGAGATAGGCGGGGATGGACGTTCGTTTGTCGGTATCAATGAGAATAAGGGATATGTGTCCCACACCTCCGGTATTGCCGTGTTTGATATCAAGTCATTTTCTATAACCGGTCAGATTGAAGGTGCATCAGGCCAAATCGGCATGATGGGCTTGTCAGGTAATCATGTGTTTGCTGTATCACAACAAAATGGTATTTATGTCATTGATACGGAAACAGACCAAATAGTGCGAACTATAGCAGGGACATACAGTACATTGACTATCAGTAAAGAAGGAGATGTATGGGTAGCAGGAAGCAATGGTTTCCTGCGTATTGACCCGTTATCCTTGGATAGTGAAGAAATAGTTTATCCCGAAGGTGCCGCTGTAGGAAGTTCGTGGGGTGCATGGAATGCAGGCAGTCTCTGTGCCAGTACGCAGAAAAATGTACTCTATTGGACTGCTGGCGGAGGTATGTTCGGTGGCGGAAGAAAGGTACTCAAGTATGATATCAATAAAGCCACATCCTCTGTTATCTACGAGTTGGGTCAAAGCGAAGAAGGTGAACAGCTGGCGTTTTATGGCGCAGGATTACGTGTAGATCCTCTGACAGACAACCTGATACTGACGGTGAAACATGACGGATGGGGAGCTTCCGGTGCTTATAATTGGATTTACAAACTCGATAATACGGGGCATGAAATAACCCATTTTGCCCTTAAAGGTGATAATGGCAGTGGGGCAAGTTGGGCAGGCAATGCGGAGGATTGGAATGAAAAATATTTTTGGTTTCCGGCTCTTCCGCTTTTTGAAGACGCAAACAAACCTCAGATTTTGTTAAATCAGATCATGTTGTCACCTGATGAAGAAGTCAAGATAGACCTTTCGGAAAAGGTTGTGGATTATGACAACACATTAGCTTCCATACAGTATTACATTGTTGCTGCCGAAAATAAATTGGCGAATATATCTTTGGACGGGCATATCTTGAAAGTGGTATCTTTCGCCCAGACAGGAATATATACATGCAAAATAGGTGTGTTATCCAATGGTATACGGGTGGAGAAAGAAATAGGAATTGTCGTAATTGAATAGATTGTATGCAAATTTGGCCTAAAGATAAGTGTTTTGTCTTTAGGCCAAAATATTATTGGGGTTACTCAATTTATACTACCGCTTTATTTTATCTCTGTTTTAAGTCTGCTATAATTTTCATCTGCCATGAATAGAATCAAACGTTTTTTAGAGGCTTGTTTTCATTAAATATGTAGACATGTCACATATTTTACATAATTGAAATCTGTCTTATACAGGCTCTTGGGAAAAGGATTTTTTAACACAAAAATTCATGAGAGTCTGAGTGAAATAATAAGGGCAGATCATTAGTAAAAGCTTGACCGTTCCCTCATAAAGAGTGTAAAGGTGAAAATTTTATATATCGTTTTCATAAGGTGAAATATTTAATGTTACGTAAAAGTAATGCGAAAAGGATGGGAGTTATTGTCATTCACACGGGAACAGCTCCCGTACCTCCTCAAGAATCCTTGCGAAGTTCCTGCCCAGCTCTCCCGGCTCAAGGACCCGAACATCGGGCAGGGGCTCCTCGTTCCTGTCGTCATACATTTCCAGCTTTACCTTGAAGTAGCTGACGCTGGCACGCGTGGCGGAGCCGATAAATTCTCCCGGTTCTAGATCGGCAAAATCCTTTCCCTGGTAGATGTCCTCCTTTTGGGAAGAAACGGTCACGCTGCTGCTGGACGATGCGCCTGATTTTCCGGAACTTCGTGAGCGTCTTTCCTTTTCTTCCTTGCCGAAGAATAAGGGGTAATACTTCAGGGCTTCCACATCTTTCGTCCTTCCCAGGAACATATTCCCGAAATTGGCTTCTACGGAAGAACGGTCCAGTTTCCCGTACAGGTTCTCCAGTTTGGCGCCGGACTGGGTCAGCAATATGAATGCCGCCTTATACTCACGCAGGACTGAAGGCAGCGTCTCGAAGTTCTTGATGTTCACCGTGGTCATCTCATCAAGGAAATAGACGAAGGGAACCCTGTTCTGCATGGAGAACTGCCTGGCGGATATGGTCATGAGCATGCTGATGACCGGGGCATAGACCGAATTCTTGGAAAAGTTGTTGCTGACGGCGAACAGCTTGGGGTTCTCCGGATCGATCAGGTTGAAATCAAAGTCATCCCCTGAAAGGACATAGGCGATCTCCTCGTTCTGAGATATGGTCGCCAGATTGTTGCAGAGCGTGGAGAGATAGGATGCCTGGGTCTTCTCGGAACCTTCCGCCTTCAGATAGGCGCCGGCCAGCATTTCCGACACGAGGTTCTGCTGCAGGAACAGGGAGAGCTGCCTTGCCGAGGCGGTCATGATGAAGGCCAGTATATGCGGCAGTGTGCAATGCTCGGGGAACTCGTCCCAGAACCGGAACGCCACGCCGCGGAGGATGCCCAGACCTCCGGCGACCCATTCGTTCTGCTGTTCCTTCTTGGGAAGCAGCGCGAGCAGCACGTCCTCCATCAGCTGGATCAGTTCCGTGCGGTCCCTCACCACCTTGAGCGGGTTGAACCGGTACGACCGTTCAGGCCTGTCGAAACTGACATAGTAGAACTTGTGCGGATACCTGTGCCTTTTAATGAGGTTGTAGGCGGTACGGGTATAGTCCGTATCCTTGAAGTCATAGATGAATCCGGCGAATCCCAGCCGCATGTATTCACTCAGAAGCCATTTTCCGATACTTTTCGTCTTTCCGGAACCGGCCCCTCCGTAAACCAGGAAGTTGGAGTAGTGGTAATGGAATTCGAGCCGGGACTCCCGGATTCCTGACCTGACCGGCAGCCGGATGGGATCAGCCCCATTCCCCTTTGCCGGGGTTCTGGACAGGTCCCATATCCGGGAAAGGAAGAGGATTATGAACGAGGCGGCCGCCGGACACAGCATGTATCCGGGGAAGAACAGGTGGGCCAGAAAGGTCTCGCCCGAGAGGCATGCAAGAAATGCGGCCAGGTTGACATACCATCTCCGGCTCAGCATGCAGCAGGCCGTTATCAGTGACAGGACTGCCAGAAGCGACAGCTTGCAATAAAAAATGTAATGTTCCATTGTACTTTTTTAGTTTTTACCACTATTTACTTTACTAATATCATACTTTATAAGTAATCCGGTCTAATTACTGCATTTCCGCCTGGAAGGAGTGTTCCTTTTCTCCGGCCGGAAACAGACACCTGACCGTATATCCGGAAGGGACCCGTACCATGACCAGGGGGCTTTCACATCCCGGCAGCACGGTAGGCCGTCCCCTCAACAGGGAGATCCATCTGGCCGGGGACATCCTTTCCGGTCTCGCGCCGGCTCCATGGATAGCCTCCAGCATCATGGTCATGTCATGGGGGACACCATTCACATACAGGGTGGTCCCTTCTCCGGAAATCCGGATTTCCCGCCTCCCCCATGAGAGGCTTATAGCATTTTTTTCATCGCACTCGTCCATATCTTATTTTTCAGTATTCTGTTTTACATTTCCATTCCCGACTCTCTTGTACTCCCCGGTGACACACCGGATATCCTCATCCCGTATCCGGCCGGTTCCCTTACGGCCATGAGTTTCCTGCCGTCGGGAAGGATGATGCCGCCGTTAAAGACGGCTTTCCAGGCCTCCTGCCCGAGAGAGGCGGGGCTGATCCCCGCTTTTCTCATCCGTTCCAGAAGGGAGGTCGCATCCGTTTCGACCCCTTGCCGCCTGAGAACCGCCCGCCCGTATCCGCAGGAGAGTTCAAGGTCTCCTCTTGCCGTCTGTATTACGGCCGGTTCCGCAATTCCGGTGAGATTTTTCCGGCTGGCGGCGAGTATGCCCCTCAGTTCCCTTGTGCCGATTTCCAGGCAGAAGCCCAGCTTTCGGAGGAGATTCCGGAAGGCGGTGACAATCCTGTCCCATAAGGACCGGTCCGTACCGGCCTCGGCCATCCGGGCCAGATACTCTTCCGTTGCGACACGTATGTCCGTCCTGTCCGCAGCCGCCATCCGGAGAATCTCATCCCGCACTTTTTCCCCGCATCCGTTGAAGATCTCATCCAGAAAAGCATCCATATGCTTGTGACCTGCAAGCTTTCTGAGTCCGTAATGTGCCACACCCTCATGCAGCAGGGTACGCTCGACGTCCGCTTTCCCCCGGGCATGCGGAAGATACAGGCAGACACGTTGCGAGGGGATGTCATACCAGCCCCGGATGTCTTTCCCGCAGGAGAGCAGGCCGCGTATGTCGGGAGAGCCTGCCTCGTCGGCATGACGGATCACTTCCACCGGAATGTGCAGTTTCCCGGCCAGAAAAGACACATGACGTGCGAGCTCGTCCATCCGGACGTCCCTTGAAAGGAATATCTGCCCGTTCCGGGCGATATCCTCGGTGGAAACGGCAAGCGTGTTCCGTCTTTGGGCGGAAGTAAAATCCAGCCTGCTTTCCACATTGCGCGCTTCCACCTCCCCTGCAGTGGAACGGTATTCCTGTATGCCGCTTTTAAACCGGCCGATGTCATTCACCAGGTCAAAGATGTTCTCATATCCGTACTTCTCAGTCACGAGGCTGAGGGGATAGTCATAATGTCTCAGTATTGTCCCGTAGGGCACTTTCCGGTCAAGTGCGGCAAATATGCCTTTGGGGGTATTGTCGAAACCGCCGCCCTCCAGAATCCTTCCGTCAGTGGCCCGCACGATGTCCAGGATCACATTCTCCACCGTGTTTTTAAACTCCCCGGGATTGCTTCCCCGCGCAAACCCCTCCATGGTCTGTATTGCGTGCTGTATCTCATGGGCCAGGACAGACCTCACATCATCAGTCCGGGAGATGTTTATCACGATTCTGTTGTCCGGATGGAGATAGCCCCCGCAATAGTCGGCCGACGGCAGGTCCACAAATTCCAGCCGGGTCCGTTTCATTTCAGGATAGGCCTGGAACAGTTCATCGTCCTTCACATAGTCATCAAGATAGATCCGTTCACGCAGCGCGTCCTGTTCCTTCAGTCCGGTTGCCAGCTCCGTCAGTTCCTCAAAACGTTTCCACTCCGCTTCAGAGAGTGTTTCGCCCTCTATCTGCCGGTCAAGAAGATTTTCAAGCTCCCCATGCCAGGACTGTTTTTCCAGCAGTCGTGAATAGCCCAGATCTCCGGCCGGATGGTATTCGAAATCCGCCGTCTCATAACGCCACTTGCTGTCAGCCCCGCGTTCCCAGCCTGTCGCCGCCTTTATTGTTCCGGCATCCTTGCCGGACTTTTCCATTTCGCGGGCGACGGCGAGGTTCTCCAGCCGCAGGGAGGCCCCTTCAGACCGGTCAAGTCTGGAGGCCCCTTTCTCTCCGATGAAGCGGAAACGTTCATGTGCGGTTATCTTCAGGTCGGCCTCGCTGAAAATGACATAGTTCCGCGCGCCGTCAGCCCGGTCGCCGGTTGAACACTCCGCCGGATAGTCAATCCCGGTAAAACCCGCCCGCGAAAGAAACCCGCTGGCAAGCCGCTGTGAATCGGTATCCCGGTCCGGATTCATGAACATATGGTCCAGAAAGCCGTAGAACTCTTTCCCGCTGTTCCATACATGCGACCTGCCGCTCCAGAACTCCGCCGTGGCTTCCGGAAAGAAGAAACGTTCCTTGCGGAGTTGCAGGAATATCTTTCCCTGCTGCTCCGCGGATACCGGCCTGTCCCAGTACAGATAGTTCATCCCGTTGTCTTCCGGGATTTCCACCGTATAGAGGTGGCGCGGCGGCTCAATGCGTATCCTGCCCGCATCTATGTCGGAAAGCAGCTCCTGCTTCTGTCGCTCGAATGCCTTTCTCCGTCCGCTGTGTGCGCTTGCGGTACGCCCGTCCATATACACGGAAGAAATGTTCCGTTTCAAACTGTCCACATCGGTGGAAGAAAGGATTTGGCGTTTCCATATCCTCCATACCTCATCAAAATAATATTCGTTGTCAAGCACCGGGGATAAAGGCTCCCCGTCATAGGTGATGTGGTTTCCCCGCTTTATACCGATGGCCGCATATTTGCGGGCGATTCCTTTCACTTCCGTCACGTATGTCCCCCATCCGTAGGCCTGCGCCCCTTCACCGGTTCCGGTAAAGGCATGGTCGAAATGCCCGAAGGAGGCCGGACTGCCGTGATAGACCTGACGGAAGCGGATGTTGTCATTTGATGTGGAAAACGCGCCCGTGTTTTCATAAGCGTCCTTCAACTGTCCGGGAGACATCACGGCTATGTATTTCACTCCCTCGTCGTAACCGACAAGCCCGTCATAGCCCGCCTCCCTGACTTTGGACAAAAACTCCGGGGTTTCCGTCAGCATCCAGCAGTTTCTTTTGCTTGATGCCAGCTCCAGCGCTTTCTCCGGGGATACCGTACCTCCTTTTCCTCCATAAAAAGACAGGACAGGTATCTCGCTGCCCAATGACTGCAGGATTTTTTTTACGGCCTGCCCGTCTTTCGGGTCAAAAGGGTTTCTTGAATTTACATACAGGTCATACACGTATCCTTCTTCCGTCCATTGTTCATTGCCATATTTGTCATCAGGAATGCTCATTGCACGCGTCTCTGCAATACCTCTTGCCTTTTCCGCATCGACGGAGGTGAAAATCAGGCCGGAATATTCACCGCCCTTGAATGTGTGGAACGGAGCCTTTTGGGGTATATAAGTGATCCCGTCCCTCTGCCATCCCCTCTCGGGAGTAATCTGGTCTCTGCGCAAAGGTGTTCCATGGTGGACAACCAGAGGCTCGCCATTCTCATCGACAATCCTTGAAGCTGCCTCCGGTACATTTTCCCAGTCTCCAAACCAGTTCTTGAATGCTCTGGTGCGCACTTGGACCCACTGCCTCTCATTCAGGGAAGTCGGACTGCCGTTCGGAGCTTTCATGTATATGCCGTCCGCCTTGCCACGTGTGACAAGCTCCAGTTCTTCGTCCGTGACATGTTTATCGGAAGTATGTGTCATTGTTTGCCGGCTTAATATGATACCTTGTTCATAAAGTCATAAAGAGTTTTATCAGCAAAAAACTTGTTTACTTATTTACATTTCCGAAATTTAAAGTAAATAAGTAAACAAGTGATATATGTAGAATGCAAATGTTACTTACATTTCCGCATTGGCCTGCCGGCTTGCCTGGTTTATGGTGCCTGCCGCCTTCAGTGCATATCCCGCGGGTGTTCTGGCAAGCATCAGTGCGCTTCCTTTTCCTGCGGCTCCGGATGCGCCGGAAACAAGGGGCGGCTGTACGGCCTTCCCCTTCATTAGGGAGTGCCATTCCCCGGCTTTCATGTTTTCCACGGCCACCCTTTCCTTGCGTAGTTCCTTGACAATCTTCCCCACATTGCATTCCTTCCTTTCCGGAACGGCTGCCGAGTTGAATTTTTCATAAGCTTTGACAAGCTTCTTCTCCCTGTTTTTCCCGGCAGCCGAGACCTCGCTTTCCCGTTCCGCGGCGTTGTCCGAGTACTGCGCCTCGTAAGTGGCCTGGAAGTACTCCCTGTTTATTTCCCTGATCTCGCTGTCCAGTTTTTCCACCGCCTCTCTGACCTGCTTTGCCGAAGGTTTCTTTGCCACGTCCTCCGCCGCTTTCTTTCCGGAGTCTCCGGAGGTTTCGGATGTCCGGGCCGCTGCCGCCTCCTTGCCGGCGGCATTTTCCAGTCTGAGGCCGTACATTTCCATCGCCAGTCTTTTGATCTCTTCTGTAGGCGAACTGATAAACGGTGCCGCATCCCGGTCTGCGTTCAGAACGACAGACTGCACCTTTTCCGTAGGGTTTTCTATATACCGGATATTCATCGGATCGTTTCTGACAGCCGCCAGTTGTACAGCCTCGGACGGGGCGGACACGTATCTGATGTTCTCTCCCTTGGCCTGCACCGCCGCCAGCCGCACGCTTTCCTCAGGCTGCCTGATCTGCCGGAAGATATCCGGACTTCTCTGGACGGCCATATGCTGCACCTTCTCCGTCGGTTCCGCTATATGACGGATGCATTCCGGATTTTTCTGTACGGCTGCCAGCTGTACTTTTTCTGTCGGCTCCCTGATTGCCGAGAGATACCGGGGATCTTTCAGGACGGCCGTCAGCTGTACCTTTTCTGCGGGCTTCTGCAGCAGGAAGATGCATTCCGGTCTCTTCTCGACGGCTTTCAGCTGTACTTTTTCCGTAGGGTTTGGGATAAAGCCGACATAGGAAGGCCTGGTGCCTATGACCGTCAGCTGTACCCTCTCACTTGGCGAAGTGATGAAATGGATGTTGTGCGGTGCGTTTCTGACAGCTGTCAGCTGTACCTTTTCCGTCGGTTTCTCAATAAAGCAGATGACACTTCTGTCCCTTCTGACCGCGGCCATCTGGACACGGGCGGAAGGGTTGGCGATCATGCTGATGGTGCGGGGATTGCTCAATACCGCTCTCATGTCCTTGTCGAACAGCGCGGCAAGGTGTTCCAGGATTGTAGGCATGGCTTTCAATGTTTAAAGGATTTGACTTCATCAAAAAACTCCTTTACGGCTTCCGTATCCGGTTCTCCGAGTTTCCTGTTCCCCTTCATCCGGAATACCAGCCTCCGGGCTGCGGCCAGAATACCGGTTGCGGGCGGCAGGTCCGCCTTGAACATCCTTTCCACGGCCGTGAAGCAGGCCAGGGGGGATGGGGCCTGCATGAGAAGGACACTTTCAGGATAGGCAATTACGGCGGAAAGCTGTACTTTTTCCGTAGTGTTGGTGAACAGTCGGACAAGTTCCGGCTTTTTCTGTACGGCGGCAATCTGTACTTTTTCTGTCGGCTCTTTGATCCTTTGGATTGCGTCCGGATTGTCCAGAACTGCTGCAAGTTGTGCATGTTCCGGCAACAGGTTGTTTTCATTTGGCATGGTAGTTTCTTTTTTATGTTATATTTCAGGGACAATGATAGAAAGATGCAGTGCAATCATATTGCACTTAACAAAAATTAAGCGGATATCCGGGATTCACATCCGGGATATCCGCAAGTGGAATTCAAGGTGGTGTGGCCGCTTCAGGCCGCTTCAGTCATTTCCTTGTACAGCATGATGTCCGTATAGGACGAACTGTAGTTCATTCTGGCCGTAAGGGTGGACATGCCGGCCTCCTTGAAAGGATTGCCGGTTTCCGGATGTTCCTCCATCCACCGGCAGAAATCCAGTATGGGGGATTTGCCGGAAGTGAAATAGATGAAAGGGTGTCCTTTCAGTACCAGCAGGACATCCAGATAGTCCGTAAGTTTCCAGTCCATCCTGTATGTGCTGATGTCCGTCGCCATATAGGGGGGATCTATCAGAAAGACCACATTCGGGTAGTCCCTGTACCTGTCCACCAGCTCCCTGTAGTCACAGCATACCACCTCGAGTCCGTCAAGATAGCCCTCGCAGCAGTAGTCGCTCAGGCGCATATTGTTGTAGAAGTTCAGTTTTCCGAGCTCCCCGATGTTCCTGGCATATTTGCCGGAGAACAGCAGGGAGGAAGAGATGGTGAGATAGTCCACAAAGCCGGTGCTTTCCTCCCGGTGGATACGTTCCAGGAACATACCGTGCATCTTCTTGGAGAGCATCCTGTGGCGGGGAATTCCTTCCGAGAGGCGGCGGAGGTCGGAAAGCAGGGCGTTCGTCCGGCTGATGTTCTCCAGACGCTCGCGGTAGTTGTCGTGGTCATTGTAGATCACGGTTGCATCGGGTCTTTCCCGCTTGGTGATGTGCGAGAGCAGTCCGGAACCGCCGAACAGGTCGACGAACACCGTCCTGTCACTGAAACGTTTCAAGACTTTTCTGAACTCCGATGCGAACATGCGTTTCTGTCCCACAAAAGGAAGCGGGGCCTGGCTGTAGTAGTACTTTTTCATTGCTGTAATCATTCTGTCGTGTAAGAGTGTTTATGTTTCGGATACAAAGTTCATCTCTTCTCCCCATGAAAGCAAAAATTCCACTCTTTTCATACTGCATGGAACGTACATTCCTTTTTGAACCGCCCGAGAATCTCATACACCTTTCTTTCGGAAACGCCATGTCTGGCCGAGAGGAAGGCCACACAATACGTCACCTTTTCACCTTTGCGGCGCATTTGTTCGTACTCCTTGTACAGGTCGATATATTTGTAGTCGTCCGGCTTGTAACCTGTCCCGGCCAGACGCTCCAGAAGCTCCCTATTAAAATTTAGAATCTCAAACAGTGTCATAGCAAATATTTTTCTATCTTTGCAGAGCCAATCATTTTTGTAACAATAAATAAAATGCAGAACCGTGACAGAGGGTCTTTGCCCCCGGTCGCGCGGTTCTGCGTTATGTTACAAAGTGATTGGCGTTACTTTTTTAACAGGCCGGGGGCTTTTTTACTTTACTTCCCATATAAAAATCCCCGCAGATCTTTTTTTATTATGCATATATGTGACAGGCTTTGCGCCTTTAAGGCTGCAAGATATACCACAAGGCTGCAATTTCGTTGCAGCATGACTTTTATTTTCAGAAAAACACGTTTGTTTCTATGGAAAATATACTTATTTACATATTAAAGTAAATAAGTAGTATACATAACTATGTATATTTATATATTTAAGTATGTAATGTGAAATATATTTAAAGTATAATACTGATAAAGTAAATATGTAGAAAAATATTTGGTAAACATTTCAAAAATGCGTATCTTTACATCGTAATAATCAAGGAGATAGACAAATCATGAAAACAATTACGACAGCATGTGTAAACCACAAGGGCGGTGTGGCAAAGACCACTTCGCTGCTGAATCTGGCGGCCGGAATCGCACGGCTGCACGGAAAGAAGGTATGTATCATAGATGCGGACCCGCAGGCGAACACGACGATGGCGGCGTTCGGGGAGGAAATGGCAAGTCTTCCCCAGGATGTCATGCTCGAGAGTGTGCTGCAGGAAATCATGCAGGACAGACCCCTGGAGCTGAAGCCTCTCACGTGGCTGGACAGGGTGGATGTGCTGCCGGCGTCCTTGGACCTGGCGGCCACGGAAGTGATCATGAACACCACCCCCGGGAGGGAATTTCTTTTCAGGGAAATAATAAGAGGCCTGGAAAAGAAGTATGACCATATTCTGATAGACTGTCCTCCCTCATTGGGCATCATCACACAGAACGCGCTTATGGCGAGTGATTTTGTAATCATACCCACGGACGGGAACTATTTCGCCATGAAAGGAATCGAGAAGATACATTATATCATCGGCCTGCTCAGAAGGAAACTCGGCGCGGAGGTCAGGATTCTCGGTTACTTCATGACAAAATACAATGCGGGAAGAAAGCTGGACGTGGACATCAGGGAGAGTCTGATAGAAACATTGGGGGAGAGCGTGTTCGAGACAACCATACGGAACAACGTGGCGCTGGGAGAGGCGCAGTACAATGCACGGAGCATTTTCGATTATGCACCCTCGTCAAACGGGGCAAGGGATTACCGGAGTCTGACCGAGGAATTCCTTAAAAGGATCAGGAAAATGAACAAATAATAAAGGAGAAGGAATATGAAAGAATTCAAGTCGAAAGGGATTTCCCTGGAAAATATGGTGGGGGCAGACCCCATGAAAGAAAAAAAAACGGCGGGGACACCGGGAAAGGCGTATAACCAGACCATTGTTCTGACCGAGGATCTGGTATGGGAACTGAGGACATTTGCCGCGGACCACCGTTACAGAGGGGTAAAGACTGTCATAGAAGCGATGATAGGCTGCTTTCTCAGGGAGGACGGGACATTGGACCGCGACAGGTTGGAGCGGTTCTGGAAAGAATACGTAAAGAAGTAAAGTTTTATATTACTTTTGAAGTAAATAATATTTCAAAGTAAGATACTTATAAACTGAAAGAAGTAATACAATGAAAATTTTAAGGTATATATTGTTGGCCTCACTCACATGTGCATTATCCGCATGTGAAAAGGATGAGATCCTGCCGGAACCTGAACCGCCGGTTGTCACTCCGGGGGATGATCCGGGAAAGGATGAGGAAGAAAAGATACAGCTCGGAATAACCGCATCGTTGCAGGAGATGCAGCAGACAAGGGGAATCATAGAGGCGTTTCTGCCGGGACATGAGATGGGGGTGTTTATCAGCGCTGCCGTCGCCGAGTCTCCATATGTACATAATGTGCCTTATGCCTTTGACGGCAAAAAATGGAATGCCGGCGGGGACGCTCCGGTGGAGGGCGACGCGGAGGTGGCCGCTTATCTGCCGTACAACGGACAGACGGCTGGGGACAGGCTCATCCCTTTTGAACTGGCGGACCAGCACGACATCCTGTATGGAAGGGCGTCGGTCACCAGGGACATTCCGACAGCGGATATTGAGATGAAACATGCCATGAGCCTGGTGCGCATCAAAATTCTGAAAAATGAATATATGGGAGAAGGCATTGTTTCAAATATAAGGTTTGACAATGTGATCACAAGGATGACGCTTGACATCAGGCGGGAAACCAACTCCCCCCTGATATTCGATTTCTCAAGCAGGGGGAGCCTGCAAGCTGGCGGGAACTATCATCTGAACGATGCAGATCCGGTGGTAGTGGAGACAATTCTTCCCCCTGTCTACGGTTATGACCAGAAAGCGACAGTCTGTTTTACCATTGACGGAAAAGAATATCCCTATGAGTTCCACAGGGACCATGAATGGGAGGCGGGAATGAAATACACCTATACACTGAAGATGACGGGAAACTACAACTCCCCGGTCAACATGGAGCAGGTGGACATCGATGTGGAGTACTGGAGCCGGTATGGCAAGACGGACCAGATTATACTCAACCCGAATCCGGACGACTATCCTTTCAAGGTATGGCCCAATTATACCGAATACGGCTATGACTGCTATCAGAATGAAGGCAAGGTGTTCGGAACCTTTTACAATCCCTATTGCGATAACGGCGAGGGAGAGTTACGGTTTGTATTTATGAGGCCGGGTACGAATGAGATTGTGGAGCAGTTCCAGCCGATAGACATCAAGACGAATGGGGCATGGGATGGAAAACGTATCCAGTGCTATGTGACTTCCGCTCCCGGTACATACCAGCTTGTGCCGTTATTCCGCAAGAAAGGAGAAACGATGTGGTGCAGGGCAGTGGGATATTCCTATGGCAGTACGGACGAGGAATGGCTGTATGAGGTGAAAGCGCCTGCGTCGGATAATCTGCCGGCATTGCGCATGATGGAAGTGGAAGGACAGGGATATACCTCTATTCTTGCATATCCGGTCCCTGATGATGATCCGTGGAATCTAGTATATACTTTATCCAACCGGGGGGAAAAGGCGCTGAGGGGCGAAATAAAAGCGGTCTGGGAACGTGAGTTCAAGCTGAAGTCCAATTCATATAGACCAAGCCATAGAAAAAAAGGTGCGATAAATGATGAGGAATGGAGAGATGAAATCGGTAAAGTTTCTGTGGATATTCCGGCAGGAACACGCTTCTGGAAAGGCATTATGACTTGTCAGTTCCCTGTTAAACGTTTAGATCCTACACATGATGGTATTGGATATGCAAGCCCACCTGTACACTTGTATTGGAAAGCAGAGGGGAATGACAAATGGATATTACTCCGATGCGATGCCGATTATCTGTTCAACTCCAATTATACAGGAAGTTATATATGGGATGAAACGACAAATTATGTGACAGTCATACCGCAGAGTTGGCATTAAAATTTATATATCATGACTATATTTACAGACAATCAGTTGCGAAAAGCAGAGCAGATACTTCAATCTCCGCTTTCAAAATTATCGGACTTGACTTCTTCCGATATTCGGAATCTGGCAGTTGTATGGTGCTATTATTCAGGAAAGATTGAAGGGAATACATATACATACGTCGAAACAGAGGCCTTGTTGAAAGACGGCATAACATCGGAAAAGCGGTACGAGGATGCCAAAATGCTGAAGAACCTGCATAATCTTTTTGTTTCTGAAATGGAGTATATCCATAAAGGGAAGAATACCGAGATAATAGATGAGCGTACTCTGCTCCGGCTGCATTCCGGGCTGTCTTCCGGCCTGGTTTCCGATGAGGAAGCCGGACAGTTCCGCACACGTCCGGTAAGGATATCCGGAACTGATTATGTGCCTCCCCGGGATGTATATGAGATACGTTTCAAGCTAAGCGAGGTACTTTACCGGCAGGCGGAGCTGGAGAATCCCCTTGAACGTGCTGTGTATCTCCATTGCAACATTGCACAGATACAGCCGTTCATCGACTGCAACAAACGTACGGCACGCCTTGTGGAAAGCATTGTGATGATGAATGCCGGACTGATTCCGGTCTATTCAGCAAAAGATGCCGATATTCTGAATTACCGCAAAGGGCTGATCAGTTTCTATGAAAACGAAACATACAGCCTGTATACAGATTATTTTCTGGACAGGCAGATGGCCCGGATAAAGGAATTGACAACGGATGCCGGAATGGAAATGTAATTCATTAAAATGACATAAGATGAATTTAAGGTGGAGAAGTCCCGCTGCAGTGATGCACCGGGGCTTCATTTTTAAATATACCCCGTAGAGGAGAGCATTCGCAAACAGGAATCCTTTTAGAAATATTTAACAAATAATCCTTGTATAACTCCCATTTCTTTTTGAAATGCCTTTAATTTTATATTATACCGGTTCATAAATCATAGATACCATAAGGTGTGTCCGGCCCCGGATTATTATTATCACTGTTTCTATGATGGGGTTCAATCTGTTTGTTCCTCTCCCTTTATAATCCGATAGATGTCCCGCACGAGACAAAACGGGGTAACAACCACTCCTGCATACGCCGCTATACATAATCTTAGAGAAAACCATATAAACATCACAAGCCAGTTGAAAATGATAATGATCCCCGAAGGATTCAGCCGTCCTGTAATTTTCCATCCATACCACAAACTGCCCATTGTATAGACCATTATTATCCTGGCTATCGGTGATGTTTTCAACCACTCCAGTTTAGATATTCCGGAAGCGGTTTTAGCGACCTGATTCGTATCAGTCAGGACTGAAGTTATGTGTTCGGACCAGTACCACCCTACAACACACAAAATGCCGAATCCAATCAGATTCCTGGCACTCGGAGTATTCAAAGAAAGCATTATTTTTATTCGTTTTTGATTAAAAGTTAGTTCAGGCAACAAAGATACGGAAATATAAACGAATAATCCCAACAGTACTATTACAGCCAATTTTGAATCTATAATTTCCATTTTGAGTTATATATTTGTTGAAAATAGTGGTATTCCACTTTCTAAAGGAGAGATATGTAAAATTGGTGATGTGGAATGGCTTTCAGTAGCCTACGGGAATAGTATATATGTTACTGTAGGGTACATGAATATAATATAGCTTACTTTATGGACGGAATGAACTGGAACACTCTAAAACAAGTAACAAATAAATTGGGTAATATGATTAGGGGAACTTTCAGCTTTATTCCTAGACTGGCTGATTAAAGTTTTCGTTCTCAAAATAGGGTAAAACGACTATGAATGGTTGTAAATCTTGACTGATTCCTTTATTTCCAAGCTAACTTTCAAATTCTTCTAAATTACCCATCTACTTTACTCTATTTTAAACGAACGACTTTACCTAAAGCACTTTCTTTTAATTTGGCATTAGGAGCATATTTATCAATCAATGCTTGTACAATAAGTTTTTGTGCTTCTGTAGCAGAGGGGCTTAATGTAATCTCTAAATTATTAAAGGCGTCATCCTTTAAACTCATGTCATAATAATGAAATGGCAATGATTTATTACCTAAAAGACTTTGTATTACAATAGATGAAAATCCAGAATTTCCTCCTTCTACCATTGGGTTCATTGGAAGGACATAAAGAACAAATCTAACTTCCTCTTGAAATTCCCAACGTTTGTTCTTATAATAACCAAAAGGCTTCATTTTCATATGCATATCGCCACGACCTCCTTGAATATTAGTTATCTGGATAGCATCTTTCGTAAAGGCATAAATGTCTTCTACGTATTTTATATGTCTATAGAACAAATCGTTCTTATAATCTAACATGGGAAAAATAAAGAAATTGGAATTTACCATATCTTGAGGTGGAATTTTAGATATTATAGTTCCTTGAGATTGCATCTTCCCTATTTTCAAATTGGATATCAAGTATTCTTTAAACATTTCTTGTTCAAGAGATATTCGAATTCCCCCATTATCACCGCCATACATTTTCCACAATGGAATACTTTCTTCTGCCGTTTCAGTCCAACAGGATACAAAAACATATTTACAAAATTTTACCCCTAAAGATTCAACATTACCTTCTTCCAAATCATCCACTTTATCTAAACGATTAAAACGAATTGTTTGATTTTTCAAGATAAGTGCAAGCGATTCTAAATTTGTATAATGGTATATTCTCATTATTTATTTTTCTCCCTTAATTTTATTACAATTTTCTACAAAGCATTTGACAATTCTCTGTCACAGTTGTACCACCTTCTTTCTATGGAGTCATGTGGTTTGTCTCCATTTCTTCCAGTTCACAATGCTTGTGACAATATGCTACATTTTTTGTTTTGAATTGCCTTCAAGTAACTTGCTTTAAATGCAAAAGTACAGATTCGTTTTGAAATACCAAACAAAAGAGTGTATTTTTGCATGCCTAAATAAAGATCTCTGACATAACAGGATAAAAGAGAACAAGTGATAATGTTTTGTTTTAATGTGCAGTTTATAAATATTGTTTTATGAATAAATTTAGCGATAAGTCCATAGAAGAACTTTGTTTTTATGTATATTCATTGGTAGACCCTCGGAATAGTAAGATATTTTACATCGGAAAGGGAAGAGGAAACAGGGTATTTCAACATTGTGAGGCAGCTATTTTAGAAGATGAAGAATCACTAAAGCTTAATTTAATTCGTGACATTATTGCTTCTGGAGCAAAGGTTGAACACTATATACTTCGCCATAAGCTATCTGAAAAAGAGGCACTTCAAATAGAATCTGTTCTAATAGACTTCCTTACATATCCAAAGTTTAATATGGAACAGGTACTGACCAATATAGTAAGTGGTCATCATCAATGGGATGAAGGTATTAAAACTGTTGAGGAAATCAGTGCAATTTATGATTGCGAGAAAATCAAAGTAATGTCCCATGATCATTTGATGTTGGTTAGTTTAAATAGAAGTTTTGATGACGCAAAAGCTCATGGTATTTATCAGAGAATAAATATTTATGAGAAAACACGTAAATATTGGTCTATCGCAAAGTTTCGTGCAGCTAAAGTAGATTATGTATTAGGCGTATACCATGGGATTGTAAGGTCAGTTCTTAAAGTTGATAATTATGAATGGACTATTTATGATAAAGAGAAAAAAGTATGCTTTAATAAAGAAAGATGCTGTTTTCATGGCAGTTTAGTAGCGAATTCACCCTATCTCAATAAAAATGTAAGTGATTATCCATTTGGAAGTGGAGGTGCAATCAGATATATTTCAATAGAAGGCAATAATTGGTAAATACTAAAATATGGAAAAGGTTTATATACTTAGGTGGTATGGTCCATTCCAACCTGAACAACTTAGAGAATGGGAAATATCTCAAAAAGCTACTTTTAATTTATATTTGATAAGTGGCAAAAAGAAATATTCTAAAAAGAAAATTCATTATTATATTGGTAAAGCAGAAAGAAAACTTTTGTCGGATAGATTAAACGATAGAAATCATCATATTAACGATTTCTCGAGCATTAATGAAATATGGATAGGCACAATTATCAATAAAAAAGCAATGCACAGAGATGTTATGCTTGTAGAAAAAATGCTAACATCGTATTTTGTTGCTGAAGGAGAATTGCTAAATTCCATCAATAAGAGTTTGCCTGAAAAAAACATCTATTTAATAAATGAATGGATTCATTATAAACGTAATTCTGAATGTTTACGGCTTCCTAAAATATCTATAGGAAATATGATGCCAGATGTCATAATCTACAAAATGGATAATTGCTTAAATAAATATAAGCTATTTGTATCAAATAAGCTTAAAGTAACAGAATAACTATTTGTATTACAGTTAATTAAAAATAGCTTGGTTCTATGTAGCTAAAAAGCGACTGGGGGATTATGACATCCCCCAGTCGCTTTTACTCCCAATGAGATGTGAATTGGAAAGTTATTTTATATCCAGCGCCTGTTATCTCCTTGCCATCAAATTCACCGAAATCAAGAATCTGCTTGCCTGACGGAGATTTGATGTTTGAGAGTACCATAGCATTGTCTATTATAATGTCGAAAGACTGCGGAGTGGCACTTTTTTCCCGTGTATCCCCATCCTGATTTATTGTTTCCCATTCTGAATACGCATACATAACCTTTTGGTTCTGCTCTATCCGCACAGGATAACTAACTTCATCCATATTGTCCATGTCGTTTTTGGTCTGTCCATATATCCTACATATTATACCGGAACAATCTGTGGATGACACGGTCAAATATTCATAACTTTTACCACTGTTCGTACTTGAAGTTGAGCTGTAAAATCTATCCAAATTTATCGTGATACTTCTTATGGATTGCTTGAAACTGGCTGTAATAGTACTGTTGGAACCATGCAGGGTGGCGGTAGTGGTTGAACTGCCTGGATTTTCGATAGTTACATCACCACCTATAACTGTCCAGCCTGTAAATTCATACCCACTCTCCGGAGTAGCCGTAATACTGATTGGCTTTTCCACCTGATATTCCCTTGTTCCTTCCGGATTAGTTGTTCCGCCTTCACCTGCATTGATCGTCAGTGTGCGCTTTTTTTCCTTGAATCCACAATGGAAAGTATGGTCCTGACCTTCTAATTTAACATCGAACTCTGATGTTCCGGATTGTGCATAATCGTATTTCTTAGGTTGATTAGCCGGCCCTCCATAAAAATAGTTCACCTCATATCCTGCATCAGGATGGGCTTCAACAGGAACACGTTTAGTGCCATCATACAGTCCTGCTCCGGTGGCATATCCCCCGGTAAAATCAACCCTTCCGTCTGAAGAGCGGGCTGATGTTTCCAGCATCCCCTCGCCTTCGATGATGATACGTGTATCACCGGTAGGGACCGGTTCGTCCTTTTCAGAATCCTGTTCCATTATCTCCTCATTCTGGCAGCCTGTGAACATGGCCACGAACGCCGCCAACAGTAAAAATTTAACTTGTTTCATACTTCATTCTTTTTTAAAGGTTTATTATAATTGTATGTATCATTTCTTTTTCTTATCGTCCAGCACGTCGGCATCGATGCGGGCCTCGAACGTCGCATAAAGCACGAACCGGTTGAAAAAATAATAAGTATTGCGTGTCTTGCTGAACCTTATGTCAGCCCCCATCAGCCGGAGTTCCTCCAGGTAGTTGCTGACGGTCCGTTCACTCACCCGCATCCTGCCGGCCAGTTCCGCACGGCTGCCGGTACTTTCCTTCCGGATCAGCCTGTACATCCGGTTGATCCGTTCTATGTAGCTGACAACGGAAAGGCTCGTCATATCCTCTCCTCCAGTCCGGTCTGTTCCAGGAATCTGCGGAAATACCCATCCTCCAGGTACAGGCATCTCATCAACGCCTCCTTTCCCTCCCTGGCATACACCCGGCGAAGAAGTGGGAAATCCGTGGAATAAATGTTCCATCTGATCAGCCCCTCCGCCCTCCGGTCAAGTTCCGGGCAGTCAGTTCCTTCCATCCGATACCTCACGGAGAGGAAGTACAGGTTCTTCAGCCTGTATTTCTCAAGAAAGGAAATATCCTTCGGGCATGCCTTCAGCCCGTCGGCGGCGATGCACCTTAATACAAGCTGTTCAATCTCTTCCTGAATTGTCATATCCATACCAGTATGGTTTTATAGTTCTACCGTTCTTTCTTATCTCATAATGCAGATGATAGCCTGTGCTTCTGCCCGTGCTCCCGGCAAAGCCGATAACAGCCCCTTTCCCGAGCTTTTTGCCCTCCGTCGTATAGTAAGCCGCCAGATGTGCGTAAAGCGTTTCAAAGCCGTAGGAATGCCGTATGATGACGCATCTTCCATAGCCTCCCTTCCTTCCTGCGAAAACGACCGTACCGGAAGCGGTGGCATGGACCGGTGCGGCCAGCTCCACTGCCATATCGATTCCCGAATGAAAACTATGTTTTCCCGTTATGGGATGAATCCTGCCTCCATACGGGCTGCTTATCCTGAACTTGTCTTTCAGGGGACATGACAGAGGGAGCCTGTCTGCCACCCCGTACCGGTAAAGTATGTCCCGGCAAGCTTCCAGGCTTTCCAGACGGCTGCATTTTTCCAGTGCCGTATCGAGCAGTTCCCTTCCGTTTTCCCCCTCGAAAGAAAAGGGGAAGAACAATATGAGCATCAGCAGTTTCATCTGGATATCCTCCTTAATATCCTGTCCGCTTCATCTTCCGTTTTCTGCTCCTGCAGGCTTCTGAACACTTCCTCCGCTCCCAGAAGTGACTTGTTTTTAAGTTTGTATAGAAAGTGCCGGCCGCCGTTTCTCTCCTGGATCTCGATGATGAGCCTTTTCTTGTCAGGAATGGTAAACTTGTTCATGGCCACCGTGAACGTCCGGCTCTCATGTGCAGGTATCTCCTCCGGGTAGTCGAAAGCGAACAGGATGTTCTGCTCGATCTGCTGCACCGCCGTCTTCTTGTGAATCTTTGCATCCTGGATATAGAACCGCATGAAATCCGTCGTATAGCCTATCTGTGTGCGGTTTGTCAGCGTCATTCGCAGCAGCAGGATGTCCCCGTCGATGAAGATGTTTCCGACCTCGAACTCCATGCCGGCATTCTTGTCCTTCAGTCCCAGGTCCAGGGGAATCCTCTTCGAGATTGCCTGCCTGATCCTTTCCTTCTGTTCGCTTGACCGTTCCCTCTCGTCAAGGATGGCCACCCTTTGCGTCTTTTCCTTGTCAATGACAAAGCTGAAACGTTCCGGGAAAGGGGCATAATGGAGATTGAAAGTGTAGAATTTCCCCCCTTCGACCACTGCCGAGATGTTCGTGTCTTCTGTAAACTCTCCGGTGGCTTTCACTGCCAGGATGTTGTCCACTCCCTCGGCCTTTTCAACCTCCACATTTGTACTGCCATAGTCCACATAGGTGATTCCGGCCGGGAAAATGAGGAACATCTGCCTGTCCTTTCCCACCGGCAGTGCATGGGGCGCGGGTGCCTGACCGTCCACACGCACATAGCTCTCCATCGGGTGGGCGTTATAGCTGATGGCATAGGAGTAGAACTTCGTGTCGGCTGTCACCACCGACAGGGTAGTCTCACCCGGGAAATTCTCCTCGGCCGCTTTCAGGCGTATGATCTCCGGGCAGTTCCCGACTTTCTCACCGATGACATAGTCACCGCCGATACTGTAATACTTCACCTCGGTAGGGAATATCAGGTGCAGGGTCTTCTCGTACCCGATCTGAAGGGGCACTGCCGGAAGCTCCTCGATCCTCTGGGCTTTCCCTGAAAGGAAAACGGACAGGAACAGTCCTGTTATGCAAATTCTGTTCGGTTTCATGGTTTTCTTTCAATTTTATATCTTTGTATGCAAACTTTAAAATTTAAATTATGATGGATTTCTTTTCTAAATTCTTAACTCCTTTATTCAAAGAGCAAAAAGCCGTTGTACTGGCTGTTCTCTGTCAGTGGCCGGTAATGGCTTCCATGTTGTTTTTAGGCTCTACTGAATACCGGCTGTTCGAATATTGGGAACAGCTAGTTCTCAGTCTGGCAGCGGTTATTTTGGTAACATTCATATCCTTTCTATTCTCAACAGCCTGTTTCTTTTGGCATCATATAAAAGATGCTTCACCATCTTGTTATTTATTGTCTCTTCCTACGTTGGTCGCTTCCGTCTTTCAGATTGCATGCTGCGATACATTCACGCTGCCATCATTCAAGCTGACTTTTATATGGACGGTAATGACAATCTATACAACTGTTTTCATACTGGGATTTGGATATAGAAAAGAAACTGATTCTCAGAATAAAAATAATGACACAATTAATACTGATACAGACAAAGAAAAAGCGTAGATATATCTCATGCCTGCTTTTGATTATTTGTTTCTTGACATTTATCAGGTTCTTTTCTGATACCTTTTTCTTTTTTTCTTGAATATTCACGGTAACTCTTCCAAAACCCTAAAATGTGGAAAACAATATTAAGGGTGAGAAGAAAGCAGAAAAGTAAGATGGTCACAGAGCCGTTTTTCGATAAGAATTCTTCCATATCATACATTTTTTTCATCATTCGTTATTGTCACTTTCAGAGTCCGTTTATAATGGCTTACAGGTACACAAGGCTTGCCAAGTCCTTGTTTTTTACCGGAGTAGTAGCCATCAGGGCATGTCCCGTTACATGGATATGAGGACTCTCCGCACCCAATCGGCAGAAGCACTGCCGGAAGCTCCTTGATCCTCTGGGCTTTCCCTGAAAGAAAAATCAGGAGAAGTATCCCTGTGATGTAAATTCGGTTTTGTCTCATTCTTACTAAATATTATCCCCAGTCAAATAGCCTGTAAAAGCAGTTTGCCGGGATTTTATTACTTTTGCAATTCAGTTATTAATTAAAAGCAACCGTTATGTCTACAAATTACAACCAGTTACTGAAAGATCTTGAAATAGGTTCCGTTTATGTCAAGATCCTTATTTGCTTTTTGGGATGTACTTTCATGTTATATCCATTCCTGTTTTATTTCACCCATTTCTTCCGGGAGCTTTCCGTATATGAACAGATCTTTTTCACATTAGGCAGTTCTGCCCTATACCTGGGTCTTGGACTTCCATTCTCCATTATGGGACCTGTCAGATATCCTGCCTGTTTTTATACTCCCATGATATTGTTAACCTGCGCCATTGTGATATGTATTTTTATATATTTATCGGTGGATTTTTTTTCTCCGCTAGTATCATTATGCATAGTACTGTTTTTAGAATATCTGTTTCTCATTATCATAGGGGCAATAGCCGCTTTCAAAGAGAAAAAGATTTCTAAAAATGAAATCTATTACTAATGTCTTTTCATTTTTCTTTTTATTTTCCATTTAAGTGCTTCTAGACATTCCAAACATTTTATTAGGATGTCTTCCAGTCTTCCTGTAAAAAAGAGCATAATGAATACGTTTAAGCAGATTCCGAAAAGAATGGGGAGAATATATTCCCACCCTTCTGGTTTGTTCCAAAATTCTTTCATTTCATACATTTTTTTTCATCATTCGTTATTGTCACTTTCAGAGTCCGTTTATAATAGTTTACAGGCACTTCACTTCCTGATTAGCGGATGCCTTTTCCCCTTTAAATACTTTTTAATTTTTCGCATGGCCTTCTTTACAAAAGTCCCGATACTGAGAATGAAATTTTCCAGTTTCCCTGAGAACAGGAGTAGGATATATCCATTCAGGCAGATAACCAGAAGGGCAGAAAGTGCATAGTACCAGAATTTTTCCATGTCATACAACTGCATGATTATTCATTTCATCAAACTCCTTCAGGAAGCGTGCCGCAACCGTTGGGAATATCCCGTCAAAGAGATTGTACATCAGTTCCGGTCTCTGCGGCCGCCGATATACTATCACTTTCTTTCCGGCCCCCTTCATCCATCCCGCTTCTGCCAGCGGATGCTCCAGCGCGTCCAGGTACTCGTCTGTTTCCATTTTCTCCCAGTTCCCGCTGATCTGCGACCAGCAGAAGGCCGTTTTTCTTTCAGGGTTCCTGAAGTCATACACCTCATGCCCCCGTTCTCTTAAAAAAGCCACGATCCGTGGCTGGTATTCGTTGCTCCAGCTGCTTGCCACATATACTTTTGCCATAGTTTTCCTCCTTTTACTTATCGTTTTTCATAACTTTCTCATAACCTCCCGGATTTTTTCATCCTGCGGAGAAGTCCTTCCCCGGAAAAGGAAACAGACCATGTCTCTTCATTTTGTCACTCTTTCAAATCCCGTTTCAAATTGTCGGTAAAAGCTGTCTGAGTCCGTAACTTGTTGTTAATGGCCGTTTTGCCATATTACCTGTTCTCTTTCTGCTTGTTTGAGGAGTCTGTATCTTTATTCAGTCCTTTTCTGACAGCCGGGAGATTCCAGCCCACAATGACAAGCGCTATCATATATATCCATACTTGCGGAAGCCTTATTGCTTCCGCAATAAATTCTTTTATCTGTTCCATTTTTTCCAGTATTTTTTTTGATTCGTTCCATAACTTTACATATTGTTTCCGTTACTTTTCTTTCCTCATTCTTTTTGCATCCTTCAGCAGTATCCGGTAGTTCGTCTTGATGGTCACCTTTATCTTGCGGATATTCTTGCTTGCGGCCGACTTGGTCGCGTTGATGACGCTGTTCGCCGCGCCCGCCACTATCTGGCTTCCCATGTCAAGTCCCCCGGAAATGCTTGTGTTCGTTCCGCTGACACCCGCGGCTTCCGCCTCCTTGATGGTTTCCGCCTTGGCATTTCCCGGAACGTATATGCCTTCCATGGCATCCTCGGAATACACCTCCTTTTCAAAGGGAAGTATGTTCCCGGCCAGATTCACCGAGGTGATTTTGACCAGCACCCGTTCCCCGTCGATTCCGGTCACCTCCCCGAACACCGGTGTTCCCTTGCGGATGCGCTGTCCGTCGTCCGTAAGGCAGTTCTCCGCCAGCTGCATCTTCAGCGTCGCTCCGACCATGACCGTCTGTGTGGAATGTACGAATGCCCGTATGACGTTCCTCTCGTCCTGCCGGACAAGGCGCACGCTGTTGAATCCTCTCCGGGGAGTCTCTTCGGGAACCGTGTCCTCCGGTTCCGTCTTCCCCGGTTTCTCCTCCTCATCGTCCGTCGCCTCCTTCTCCCTGAAGGCGGAGGGGGCGGGCTGTTCCGTTCCGGAAAGCGGACCGCTTCCGAGGGTCTGTTCGTTGCGTCTGATCAGTTCCCGGATGCGCTGTATCTCGCTTTCCGGGGAAACGGTGTCCTCCGGTTCATCCATTCCGTAATTCCCTCCATCGGGCATGCGGTTTTCTCTCCGGTTCTCCATTTCCTTTTCCACACTCCCGAGCATGTCCTTGAGCGTGAAGTTGTCCTTGATTTCAGAGCGCAGCCTCACTTCTTCCTCCCTGCCGTCCTCTTTTTTCGGTAATGTGGCGATGATCCCCCATACCAGCAGGATGATCACGGCTCCTATACCCCCCAGCGCCACTATTCTGCTCCTTTCAGTTTTTGTCATGGCATCTCGTATTGCTGGTTGTATGTCCGGAAGAAAAATCCGGAAGTGTTCTCCGGAAAACGTGGCGTGGTACGTATGACGGTACCCTCGCTGAGAATCCGTATCTTCCTGACATCATTTCCGTTGATGATGCTCAGGACTGACGAGAAGGTGACGTGATACTCGTCCCCGCTGACGGATACCGAGAGCATCTTCTCGAACTCCGTCCTGTAGACCACTCCGAGTTCCAGGGCGTCGCCGTACCCCCTGTCAGCCTGGTATTTGGCGAATATGGTGTTCGCGTCCGGCTTGTTGACCAGGAACAGGGCGCGTGCCCGGTTCTCCTGCAGGGAGAGCCTGTCGAAACTGTTCAGATAATAGGCCGTATGGTAGCAGTGGTTCTTTAAAAGGGATTCATACAGCAGATCCTGCTGCATGGCCTTGAAGCGGAGCAGTTCCCCGCCTTCATTGACGACCAGGATCTTGTCCATCGCGCTGTTCACCACCCTGTAGCTGAAAAACAGCACCATCGCTATTGTGGCGGCGCAGAATATGAATACCAGCCTGGTGCGGAACGTATGGTTCTTTCTGGCTTCCGCCAGGCGGGAGAAATCTTTAAGTATGTTCTTTATGTCCATCATATCAGCTATAACCATTTGTTAACCGTTGCTTTCACTGTGGCGAGCATCGCCAGTTTCAGCAGGAAGGAAAATATCACCATGAGCGTTACCGACCAGGGGCGCTGCTGTACATAGTTCACTACAATCAGATCAGAAAACACGCTGGCGATGATGAATCCCGGATACAGCATGTAGCACCCGACCATCTGTCTGACCCATGTGTAGAAGGAACTGCGGGTGTCGCTGTTGTACAGGCAGGCTATCGCCAGGGGCGATATAACCTCGAGCAGTATCAGGATAAGGTAGCGCGTGCACAGGAACACCAGCATGAGGTAGTCGTATGCGACTCCCCCGAAACTGCCCACCGCTCCCGCCAGCAGGGAGTCGAAGACCGTGTCCAGCCCGTTGACCGCTATGTCGATGATGTCACTGTTCATCAGGTCGTCGAAGAGCTGCTCAATCGGCTTCTTCCAGATATTGTCCGGATTGTAGACCCCTCCGGCGGCGAGCGACTCCATCAGCCTGTCCGCGGCGTATGCAAGTACGGTCTCAAGCGTGTCCAGCAACACGGGCATGATGCAGATGAGGGCTATGCAGAGGATGTACTCCCTGCCCAGCTCATAAAACTGTTTTGCATTGAATCCCTTGCCTTCGTTTACCATCTCCTTGATGATACCCGCAAGCTTGAATACAAAGGTGGTAATCACAAATCCGGCAACAAGGGCATAGAATCCCTCCACCACTATCATCCCCTTGATCTGCAGGTATGCGTTGTTCAGATTGCTGTATGCCTCTTCCATGTCTATCTCAGGTTTCTCTTCAGCCTTTCATACTGGGATATGATCCGGGATACCTTCGAGACCTTCCTTTCCTGCTCGATGGTCTGTCTCTCTATCTCCTGCAGGACGGCCAGCCGTTCGGAGTCGTTCATCTTCACGCTTGTGGAGAGTATGGTCCTTGACAGGCTGATGAGCCGTGTGTTGTTGAGCATGACCAAGTCAAGGCTGGATGTGAGCGTCTGCAGGGTTGACGTGCCCAGCTTTTTGTTCGTCACCAGGTCTATGCACTTCTCTGACAGCCTTCCCTGTCTCTCTATGATTGATTTGGCGGTCTCACAGCTGGAGATGACGGAGTTGACTTTGCGCATCATGTCCAGTGTCTCGTCCAGCCGGTCTTTCTGCTCCTTCAGGTAGCCCACCTGTTTCTGCAGTTCCGAGAAGTTCTTGACGTTCTGTGCAAGGTTGGGCGCGTCCGCCACCGCCCATTGTGCAGATGCGGTTGCCGCCGTCATCAGCACGAGCATGGATAAAAGTAATTTCTTCATTTGTTCTTGTTTTTGTTGTTTCTTATTGATGTTCCCTTATATATTCCTCTATGGCGTCCTCCATGGACATCCTCCGGTTCTTCTCCTCAAGGTCCGACCATATCTCCCCCTCCGTCTGGAACGCAAGGAATTTCTCCCTTGAGAACTCCAGGCGGGTGACGGTGGCGTAATGTTCCCCCAGCCGCATGAAACACTCCGAATAGGGCCGTTGTCCCGAAAAATTGTTCCTCATGGACTTCATCAGGGCTATCTGTCCGGGATGGGTCAGCCTGAACCTGTCTATGACGGACTGGTAGATGACCTCCTTGGTGGGGAGCACGAACAGCATGTCCGTATTGGCTATGATGTTCTTTGTGTGCTCGTTCTCCGGCAGCTGGTCGGGATTCTGGATGATGGTGTACACCGCCCCGTTCTCCTTCCTGATCTTCTGATAGCAGAAGGCCACGGAGCTGTGTATCCCGGTTCCCGTGGCCGTATCGACCATCTGCGCGGTCTCGCCGTACTCGTCAAAGATCAGGACGCCCCGTTTCCTCCGGTCACTGAGCAGCTTCTTCTGTATGACGGTGAATATCATGCCCATCACGAGGTTGCTCAGAAACCTGTCCTGCTTGATCTGCGTCAGTTCGAACACGATGAACTTCTTTCCCGAGAAGTCCGTTCCCGTATCCTTGCATACGTTCTCGTAGCGTCTGCCGGGCAGGAACTCGCCGCAGTTCAGGCTGAAGGACTCCAGGGAGAAATAATCTTTGGGGATGTGCTTCCTTGCCAGAATCTCGGGGTAATGTTCCGTCACGTGGTTGTAGAAACTCTCGAAATTGTGCCCTTCACGGACATTCTCGTAATAGTCCTGGATGAAACGGGTGAGGGCCACCTCCTTCTCCGACTCGTCCTTTGTGAACATGTGCCTCCAGTATTTCTGCACGACCCCCGAGAGCATCTCGATGCTTCCATTGTCCAGTTCCTCCCCCTGCAGGTCGAAGGGGTTGATGCCCAGCGCCGTCCTGCCGTCGTAGTCCACGTGCAGGGAGATGTCCGGATAGAGCCTGCAGAGCTGGCTGAAGCTCTTTCCGAACTCGACCACCACGACCGTATAGTCCTGCTCGATGAGTTGCTGGGTAAGGTTCAGGGTAAAGGCGGACTTGCCGCCGCCGGTTCCGGCTATGACCATCCCGTTACGGGCGTTGACCCTCTTCTTGCCCGCGTCCCAGATGTCCTTTCTCAGAGGAACCTGGTACATCCTGTCATGCACATAGATGCCCTCGCTGTCATTCCTGAAACTGCCGCACTGGAGAAAGAAGCACAATGCCATGGGCAGGGTGGTCAGGAACAGGTATTTCCGCGGCATCAGGTGGATCTGGCCGGGGACGCAGGCGAAATGCACCGCAGCCAGGTTCTCATATCTGGGAATATAATACCCGAGACGGGCCAGGTTGAGCGTCTCCCTGATCTTTTTGTCGGCCTTCTCCAGTTCGGCCTCCGACTCGTCGAACACACAGACCGAGAAGAAGCTGCGTACCAGTGTCTCGTTCTCCTCAAGGATTTCCTGCTGGAGCTCGTCCAGTTTCTGGTACTGTACCTTGATGGACCTGCTCATGCCGGAATTGCTTCCATAAATGTCGATATTGCGGGCGATCCGCTCGCGCAGCCGTCCGTTCCCCTCAAAGAAAACCACCTGGTTCACGATGTGGTTGTACGGCAGGTACATCCCAAGCCGCTCCAGCATCGGATGGTACAACAGGGAGCCGGCGGGAGGAAGGGAGTCGTCCCGTACACAGGAATCCAGGCTGCCGTCAGGGAGAAAGATCTCATCGCAGACGGCGAAACAGCGTGCCCGTTTCTTTCCTGTGCGGAGTTCCGTGTCGGCATGTATGTCCACAACCGCCCCCGGGGCGTCGAACAGGGTGGTGTATCCGGCCGTGAAGTCCCGCATTTCCTGCCCTGACATCGGGGCTATCTCCGTATCACGCATGCTCCGGATGATGCCGACGGCGTTGTCAACTCCCTCGAGGAATTCATCGAGCCTGGCGAGGTCCTCCTTATGGAGGTTCTCCTTATAGGACAGGGGCGAGGATATGTAGGCCTTCTCAAGACTTTTGAGTCCGGAAAGTACAAAGTGCATGACGCAGGTATGGCTGACATACAGTCGTCCCCGGAAATGCCGCGCATCGGCCCGGTCAAGGAAAGAACCGCCGGCAATGTCCGGACAGTACCTTTCCTTGAGGAACACATCCTGTTTGTGCACATATGTGCCGTCCGGGAGAAACTTGAAGGCTTCCCGGAACATGCCGTCCCTCCTGTCGATATCCTCCGGAGTCAGGGAATAGCATTCCGGTTCCCGGAGTTCGAAAGAAACGCATATGCTGCCGCTGCGGGTCAGGACGACGCCCTGGCCCTCCGATTCACTGACGATGTCAAGTATGCTGTATGCCTCTTCTGATTTCATTATGCTCCTTTTTTGTTAATACCCTGTTTATGTCCAGATTACTGATGTTTATCTCTTTTCCCGTCTCCTTGAACTTTTGGGGCCGTGCCTTTCTTTTCAGCTTGTATAGAAGCAGCGGCAGGGTGGGCAGCGAGATGACGAGCACCAGGACCGGCAGGTTCCAGTTGCCTGCGGATATCCCCGCACGGATGCCGAGGAAGAACAGGACGAAAGCGGCGGAACAACAGCCGACGAATATCCAGTAGTCCCCGGAAAGAAGCCCCCGTATCATGCAGGGGCTCTCCAGTCCTTTTCTGATCCTGTATCTCATATCGACAGGCTGATACCGGAAATGGCACTCTTTACGGCGGACACCACGACTGCGGCCAGCAATGCAAAGCCGACATACCAGCCCAGTGCGACAAATCCTTCCTTTCGCGTGCCCCTGTTCTCCTTGTCGATGATATTGTCCCATTGCTGGATAAGGCCCAGAATGATACCTCCAAGCATAAAACCGCCGAACACGGGTAGTGTAAAACTGTCCAGGACATCATTGATTGCTCCCCGGGCATCCTGGGCGAATCCCCGGAGTGTATATGATGCAGACATGACAGTCAGAAACAATTTTTTTCCTGTAAAATTTCTCATTTTGTTATTATTTGTTAGGTTTGATAGTTCCGTTATAGTCTTCTCCTTCCTGCCAGGGACGGACACTTACACCGGAGAGAATGAGTCCCCCTTCTTTGCCCAGGGACAATGCATATCCGTATCTTTTCCCGGCCTCCAGGGTGACGGCCGGCAGCAGCCAGCCGTATGTGTTCTCCTGAAAACGGATCACGACCCTGTTGTTTCCCGCCTTGCTCGGCAGCAGAAGGAGGGTGTTCCCCTCCGAGGGGACCGTACCTTTTTCCCCTGCCGACAGTTTGCCGCCGGCAAGGTCATAAGTGCCGCCTGTAGGAACATCCTCCACACTCAGAGTGCACGCGCTGCTGCCCTCTATGGTGAATTCCAGCAGGCAGAGCAGGTGTTCCATCCCTATGTCCGCTGACCGGTTCTGCCAGTCCAGGCGTATCTCCCCGGATGCCAGGTAGTCGGTCTGGGGGACCAGGCTCAGGGGCAGCTCCTTTCCCGGGATGGCGGCGAAAGGGGAGAATGCGAACAACCTGCAGGGGGTCTCCGTGAGTGTGACCTCCGGAAAGATCCAGCCTTCCCCGTATGTTACATGCAGCGGGTTTACGGCTCCGGCATAACCGCCGCCCGTATCGTCAAGCAGCACCATTCCGAAATCTTTCACAAGGGTGGGACTTCCGTCAGTTCCGCCACGGCTGGAGCAGCTCTCTATCTTCAGTCCGGCCTTCCCGCTTTGCGGGAAGGGCTCCCGTTCACCCGAGCAGCCCGCAAGGACTGCCGGTAGCAGGAACAGGACAACCGGTTTGTATATGTCTATTTTCATAACCGCATTCAATTGATTTTTTGTTATTGTTCGATGTCAATGGAAGTCTTTCCCGGCTGTACAATTTTCAATGACAGCGTTTTGCCGCTTTCATCCTGTTTGAGGGTCACAAGACCGGTCCTCCTTTCCTTTGCCGGATTCTCGTCATAGCTTACCGATGAGCCGTTCACATGAATCCAGCTGTCACCGGATGCGCTCCAGGAAAGGGCTTTTGTAGAGTTGCCCGTCTTCTTGTAACTTGTTATGTCCAAAATGAATGAGCCGGCCGATGAGTCGTCCGGATATTCGGTATGGCTGGTTCCGCCATCCGCATAGCTGAAATAATAGCTTACCGGAGATCCCTCCTGGGTGATTGTGGCCGTGGCCGAGCTTCCTCCGTGACTTGCCGTAAACACACAGCTCCGGGATGAGCCTGACGGGTTTTCCGACACTGTCACCGTATTCCCTGAAAGGAGGAATCCTTCTGCTCCTCCGCTGAGGGAGGGGACAGCCGTCTGTGTGTTTTCTGCCACTCCGTTGACGAACACTCCGCGTGAGGCTCCCGCCATAAGGGAAGATCTGCCGCCCTGCCAGCCGATGACGGAGGGATTTGCCGTCAGGGTGACCGACCAGCCGCCATAATTACGGTACCTGGGTTCGAGTGTACGGTCCGACAGTACCTCGAAACTGTACCATGTGTCATTCGACACGATCCTGCCGTCCTCGTACCATCCTGCGAACTCATAACCGCCGTTCACGGACGCGGTGACCGTGCAGGTGCTTCCCACGTCGTACAGGCCCGCACCTGTGGTGCTTCCACCCTGCGGATAGTCAAGGACGGTTATCCGTATCTTGTAATCTATCCGGTAGTTGTGGATTCTGCCGGGTTCGGTGGTCATGTCGGAAGTGCCGCGCAGCTTCATGTCCGGGGTTCCTGTGAGGGTTATGTAATTGGAGGTTGTCGTAAGGGTCTGGGCGGGTATGGTCATCCGGAATACCGTGGTGAGGTTCCCGGAACTGTACCTGTACATGGCATAGCTTCCCCTGGTCTCGTCCGTAACGGTTTTTCCGGTAAGCAGGTTGAACCGGCTGCCGTATTTCACATTTTCCATACGGGCGCCGTCCACGCGGTCGCTTCCTTCCACCCGGACCTCCACGGTCGACAGCCGGTGCTCGAAATGCAGCGGTATCGTATAGTCCTGTATTACGTCCGTATAGGACGCTGTCAGGAAATCGGCTGAAAGCCATCCGGACTTTTCCTGCTGGTCTCCTATGGCATGGGATATGGCGGTGATGTCTGTCTGCCCCTCCTTGAAAGGATAATATACATAGAAGTCAAGATCGGTCCCCACCGTCACAATGATGTTGTCCTCTTCCGTTGCGGGTTTGAATGCCCGGCCGTCATAGGTGTATTTGTTATTTGTGGCCCAGTACACGCCGGTCTTGGGCTCGATGGCAAATACGCCTATGGAGTTTCCCTTTTCGAACGTGCCTTCCTGGGTGGCACGCGTTTGGGCGACGGTAAAGGTGACACGGCCGTTTTCCGGGCATGGCTCCTCCTGTTCCTTCCGGCAGGAGGATACGGACAGCAGGACAAGGAAGCCGCAGATTATCGTTGTTATTGATTTTACCATGATTGTTTTTTTAGGACGGGGACCGGAGTCCCCTGTTGTTCTGTAATTTATTTGACCGGTACAAGCGTTACGTCGGATTCGCTTGAACCCCATGGCTCGATGGTTACGGACTGTCCGTTCTCGCCTCCGATTTCCGCGTCATTGGAGCGCATCGTTATCGAATAGATATATCTCTTTCCGGCTTCCCAGCTTATCTGGGGAATGGAATAGGTATAGGTTGCCCCGTCGATGACGACCTCCATGCTGACTTCTCCGGATGCCAGGCTCATGGGATAGATTGCGGCGGCGAAGTCTACCGACGGGTTCCCCTGTGCCGGAATGGTCGTGTTGGGAGTCCATGAGAGTTCCGTGGATGTCGGGGAGAAGATGATCCTTCCGTTGTCGTTCAGGTTCATTGTCCCCGAGGTTCCGAACTTGGCCGCCTTGGATTTCAGTTTCGCGGATGTCAGGTTGCCGTCATTATGATATTCCGGAGAAACTTTCAGACGGATGACGAGCTGGGACAATGCATGTTTCATGGGAATGACGGCATCCGTTTCAATGACCGACACCTGGTTTGTGCTCTTTCCCCACATGTAGTCGACAGAGGTTCCCGCATTGATGGGAACGGGGACTTTGGTACCGTCAGCGACGGCCTGGTTGTATGGGTAATACGCCCATATCGTCGCCTTGTCCGAAAGAAGATAGACGGGTTTTGCCTGGCTCCATCCGGCCGCTGTTTTTGTGGACTTGTTGTTCTGCGCGTCATAACGCGGATAGGCGTCCCCCCATCCGGTGGCCTTGTACATGAACAGCCCCATGGCGTCATTTACCGCCCATTCGGTTTTCGGCACGAAGCCGGCCCTCGTGTCCGTGCCGACTGTCGGCACAATATTCAGTACGGAGGCTGAAACCCCGTCTGTTTCCGGTTGTTCGTCCACTATTTCCTTGTTGCTGCATGAAGCCAGCATCCCGGCGGCAATTACCGCTGCCGAAATCATAATTCTTGTTTTCATTTTTCTTGTTGATTTGGTTTTGTTATAATTATAGTCTTATGGAAATTCCGTTTCGGGGGTGTCCTCCCAGTCCGGGATGATGACCGGCCCGCCAATCTCCAGTTCCCTGCCGATGTGCAGGTCCAGCTCCAGCGAGATCTCGTCACCGTCGAATCCCCGCAGATACGGGGTCAGGTCAACTGACTGCCGTTCATTGAATACGGAGTCCTCCTCCTTCATCAGAACCTCTACGGCAAGAATGTTCTCTGCCGCCGGACTGAATCCGAACACATAAAGGCCCGCCGTCCATACATTGTCGGCCTTCTTTGCGAAGGAGGCGGTCGCACTTGCGGTTCCGGTCCTTTCACGGGAGGCCAGATACCTGGCCGTAGAGATTCCCGAAAGGGTACAGTTCAAGCCGGACAACGGTACGGTGTTGCCGGACACGTTAATCTTTATGTTCAGTTTCTGGACAAAAGCCGCAGGCTGTATCCTTACCCGTTTGGGATTCCGGTATTCAAGCCTTTCACTGAAGGCCGAGGAACAGCAGAATTTCTGTACCTCTGAAATGTGCGCCTCCCCGTCAATGGTGTCAGTCCGGACGGACAGACGCGTCTCATGATAGTCATTCCTGTCCAGCAGTTCATAGTTCCCCGTATAGAACAGGAACCTGTATGCCCCCTGGGGCAGGCTCCAGCGGAGTGTATCCTGTGTGAACGTTGTCCCTTCGGAAGACGGCACATCCGTTCCGAAAGGGATGACGTGTCTTTCCTGGGGGACAGGCGGCTTTTCCTTTATTCCGCTGAAATCGCACCAGGCTACAAGTTCTCCTTCCCGGATGCAGAAGTCCTCATTGAAATTGCAGCCGCCGAGCATTATTGCGGGGAATGACGCAAGTACCAGTACTTTTCTGTCAATATTCATCTTTGTATAAATTATAAGTTTCAATAAGCGTGTTTATTTCGGGGTCCAGCCGTCCGCGCCATATCTTGCCGGCATCCTGGTCGCATGACCTGACATATGACTTGACGGCATCCTCCTTGCGCCCCAGGCGGCTGTACAGGATGGCGAGCAGGTAGTTCCGGTCTGATGTGTCCCGCTGTTCCCGCATGATCTCAAGCGCACGGGCGTCATAGCCGAGCGACATGAGGCAGACAGCGGTATTATAGTCTGCCGGGTAGTGCTCGTCCAGCAGGGCAAGAGCCTGTTTGTACCTCCTGTCCTCTATCATCCGCACGGCAGCCATATAGGTGCTGTCGATGACCGGCATCACAACCGTGTCCTGAATCATGTCCCGCCGGTGGAGATGGAACAGGAATTCCACTCCGCGCAGGAGAGGATAATGCTTTTCCCGGATTCTCCTGTAATCCTCCGGATATTTTCTCAGGGCGTGCTCACGGATGTCCGGATTCCTTGTTTCCTCCATGATCCGGAGCAGTTCCGGCCGGTGTCTCAGGGTGTCGTCTTTTGCGACAAGTCCGCGCAGCCTTTCCCAGTCTTCCCCCCGCCATGCAGGGCGGAAGATGGTGTCAACGCCTTCCGCATCCTCCGTACGTCTTGCAAGGTACTTTTTCAGTTCCGTCGCACGTCCCCTGGACAGGAACAGATTCATCCCCGCATCACCCTCCGGAGATGAGGTCGCGGTCATCAGCACGCTGTCTATGAGGAACTCTCCTGTATAGTTTATGCTCCGTATCGCCTTGAACACCTTGTCGATTTCCGACCTGTTGTTTCCGGTTTCCTCCCGGAACTCGGTACTGCCTGTCTTATAGGCCACGTATGCGCGCAGGCTTACCTCGTCCTTGCGGGTGACAATCTTCTTTTTATAGCGGGGAGTCCGGTCAAGGAACTGCACCATGCTCGATATGAAATAGGTGATCGTGTCCGACGGCGGAAGCGGGGTACGTGTCTCGTCCTTGGAAAGGATCAGTCCGTCGAGCGTCAGATCTATCCTTTTCGTGTTTTCCGTGGCCGGGAGCTCCTGCTTGTAGTAATAGACGAACTTGTTCCCTTCCCGGATGACCGTATCCAGACGGGCCGGCTCATACGGAAAACGCACATATTTGTCATACATGGCACCGGCCTGTTCCTTTCTCTTCTGGTTCTCCGCCATCTTGCCGTAATCGGTGAAACGCCTCGTGATGGCGACGGAATCTTCAGGGGAGATGCTCCGGGTACGGATCTTATATCCGCCTTCGGCAAACATCCTCCATCTGGAAGGGATATATTTCCCTTCAAGCTCCCTGGTCATCCAGTAGGCGGGAAGATGCTCCAGGATTGAATTGTAGCCGGCGATGGCTCTCCGGTTCTGCTCGACACGCCAGTTGAACAGGGCAAACCGGGCATTGGCCTTGTCCGACCAGTCAATCCAGCGTTCTTTCTGCAGCACCTCGTGCTTCCAGGCCTGGAAGTATTCCTCTTCCAGTTCGGCCAGCGCCTTCCTGTAGCCTTTCCCGTCGAACAGTTTCTGCAGGTACAGGCTGTCGGGTATGATGGAGTTGATGAACGCCTGGTAGCGCATATAGCCTCTTTCCTGCATCTTGGCAAAGTCAGCCCCTGAAAGGAAGATCCTGTCCAGATATAACGTATCCGAAGGCTTGTAGGCCACCGGGGCCAGCTGGAGTTGCCACTTGTTGCTGACCAATTCTCCCGGAACCGTCACGACAAAATCCAGGTTTATCTTCCCGTTGCGTTCAGCCACCTGCTTGCTTCTGGCCATAACGGTAATTTCGGACAGTTCCACGGAAGTGATCTCCTCACCGGTCACGCTGTCTTTCTCGGCCCGCGTGACGATATGCCGCTCACCCTTGTCGTCCGTCCATGCTATCTGTTCCGGCACCTTGCAGGCCGTATCCGTTGTCGCCTCCCTCACCCCGGGCTGCGAGATGCGCACGCGTGCCAGACGGTGCTCCGATCCGCAGGAAAGGAGCAGGCCCGAGAGCAGTGCAAACGGTATGATACGTCTTGTAGTCCTCATCCTTCCCGCTTAAAAAAGATACACGATATTGAGAGCTGCACGGGTCGGAAGGAAATGCCAGCCGTACTCCTGTCCGACAAGGTCCCCGCAGCGTTTGCACAGATATTTGTCATAAGCCAGCCATACGGCACCCGCACCGGCTTCCCATTCAAGGTTCCAGCGCCTGCCTATCTGGTAGGCCTTCCCGATACTTAAACCTACTCCGTAGCCTTCCCCTTCGTAGCGGTACTTGTTGCCGAACAGGTTCCCCACGCTGTAGGTGCCGGCCGTACCGTACATGCCGATGAATCCGCCCATGTAGCTTTCCAGCAGCCAGTAGCGTACTCCAGGGGCCGCATAGAAATTGCGGAACTGCCGGTTGCGGCCGAACTTGAACGGGTTGTACTGCACGGGCAGGTGCAGTGACCATTTACGGTTCAGCGTCATGGAAGCCTCAAGATTCAGGTTGGTCGTTGCCAGACCGATCACATTGGTACGCAATGAGTAGGACTGTGCCGATACCGACAGGAAGAATGCCAGCAGTCCCGCACACAGAAACAGCTTTTTTCCCGTATTCATTCTCATGCCTCCTTTGCTTTGATGACGGTCACCTCCCAGGCCGTCAGGGTATTGAACCACCGGTTCTCCCACTGGCGGGCGGAACAGTCAAATTTCACATGCACAGTCTGGCCGGCTTCAACCGCATACCGGTCAATGTTGGCGTTCATCAGCTGCAGGCACAGGCTCTGCGGTCTGCTTTCCTCCGTCTCGAGGACAAACTCCCGGCTCTTCCACTCGTTGCCGGAAGTTTTGCCGACCCCATCCTTTATGGGAAGTACGGCGATAACTTTTCCTTGTATTTCCATTTTTAATCGGTTTTATTTAGCAGAATGTCACAATAGGCATCTGCATCTATTTTTTGAGATTGTATTTTATTGATTTTGAATCCGGCTGCGAAAAAATCAGAAAGTTCGATGCCTGATAAGAAAAAAGTCCTTATCTCAATATATTCTCCGGGCATTGTTAAACCTGACATCTCCTTTTGTTGCCAATATCTAACCCATGTATGAGCGTTCTTATTGAGAAGGTTGAATATAATTTGTTCTATACTCATTCTTAATTTAATATTAATCATCTTCAACGAAAGTGTTAGTCGTGTTTATCACACCAGCAGAATCAACACTCTTACCATCCCGGATAAACACTTTTTCTCGCATTAACTCTTCATAGTCATATCGTGACATTCCGATTACACACACACGACCATCAACATACAATTTACATTTCATTAATTCAGTTTCTTCTATCGGACCGATAACATCTATTTGAATTGTTCTTTTATTCATAATTCATTCCTTTCTATACCGTTTTGAATTATTCATCTTGAAAATCGTCAATCTCAAACTCCCAATCCATTGCATCCTCTTGTCGGATATTATTTAATAACCATTCATTTGCATTTTCAAGCTCATCATCCCCTTCAGGTACATACCCACCTTCATCATAAGCTTTAGCTAATTCATCATAAACTTTGTCAGGGACTTCAACATCACTAAGTCCAACTCTATAAGTTACCTTGATTGTTAAATCTTTAATCTTCTTCATTTCTATATCGTTTATAGTCATATCCAGCTATTTCCGTTGAAAATCAAAAATGGCTTTCTGTAGCTCTTCACTATCTTTGGGTATATGTGTTTCATCAATATGACAATAGCAATATTTGCTGCCGTAACTGCACACGTTGAATGTATTGTTCAGAGTCTCGCCATATTCCCACCGTGCATTCGGATTCGGTATCCTACCTTCCTGGAGCCACTGCCATTCTGTTTTCATGTTCTCTCGATAAGCCATGTTTTTTTTTCGCTTTTCGTCCCTTTTATCTGATGCTTTTTTGTGTTCTTTTCGTTTAGCTCTAAGCATGTCCTTTGCAGTTTCAGAATCTTTGTGAACTTCGTTGTCTTTGTAGTATGTTGCTTTCTGCCCGTGAAAACAATTAGTCCAACGTTCTTCGCCTGCCGCATCAGCGTTAGGTACATAACCCTCTTTTGCCCATTGTAATGCCGTTAATGCTTCCATAGGTCTTATTGTATTAAATCCAATTTAATAGTTTCAACTTTCTTAATACATCTACCATCAGGGGGAGTTATTGTGAATCCTCCATATCCTTTGACTGATTCCTGCCGGTATGCCTCCGCAGAAGATGGAGGCAGCGCTTGACAAGACGCAGTCGCCGGGTTTCCACGCAGGGAAGCACCTCCAGGGTCACCACCACCGGCGCGTCCTGCCAGGTGATTCGCGGAAACATCTCTCCGAACTGTCCTTTGGGGATGTAAAGGGCTTCCTCGCCGGTCCACATCCCCGTGTCCCTTTCGGGAGGACAGGTGAAAAGATGTCCCGTACCGTTATAGTCCACGGCAAACCAGTATGTGTTCCTCATCCTTTCTCTCCGTCCTTGTCTTTCCCGGGAAAGGAAACTATGCCTTTTCCCAGCAGGTTCCTCACTTTTGCAATGGAGATGATGCATACAAGATTGTCCGGCTTTCCTTTCACATGGATGTACCATCTTCCGGAATCGTTTCCCGCATCGAAATGCAGGGGTTGGGTACGCGGATACCTGGCATCCAGTTCTTCTATCCGGCAATGAATCTCCTCTTTCAGATCATCCAGTGCGTTCCGGTCCTTGAGCAAGCAGTCCTTGAACTTCAGGATATGGCTCTGGAGCTCGTTGCCTTTCCTGTTGACCGACGCATAAGTCTGTATATAATGTATAAAGTACATACTATTATGATTTTAACGGTTTATTCTATTTCCTCGCCCCATAAATCCAGATCACTGGGGGCGGTCCTGATCTGATACGCAAGCCACAGCATGCCCAGTGCATACAGGGCCGCAAATGATATCCACAATACTGTCATATACCACCTCCTTTTATCTGCCGGTTCAGACTGATGTTCCTGCCGTCACCCATGCCTGAGTAATACGCGGAGCGGTCGGTTCCGGTCTTTCTCGGATGTGCCTTTGAAGTGCCGGCTCCTATTTTTTCCAGGTACTTGTCAATAAGCGCGTCATGGCAGCATGTTAGGGCGGTTTCCCGTGCCTCACCTTCGGAAGTGGTGGACTCCTTCAGACGCATCAGCTTGCGGATACGTTCCATGATTTTATCCGGTATGTCATTGTTCTGTTTCATGCTTGATCGTTTAATCCTCATCAAAATCATCCTTCTGTAAATCGTAGCCGGTCAGTACGGCTTCTTTCAACAACGTTTTCAGGTCATCTGACAGGCCGGATGACAGCAGTCTTCCGGCAATCTCTTCCGCACGTTCCTCAAGGCTTTTCTTTTCCTCCGTGCAGAAAGTGACCGTACCGAACCGGGTGGCGTATTTCCTGCCTTCTATAGTTATGTCCTGGGAGAAGTTCACGCGGGCGGCATTGCACCTGACAGATTCCCTGGCCAGACGCTTTCCGAACCATCCGGCAAAGGCCATGAGGTCCGTATGGGAACTGGCGGCCCTGTCCATGCAACGCTCAAGGTTCTGGCTCATGCCCTCCTCGAACATGACCCTCGCAAACGTTTTCCCGGCATTGCAGCCGTTCCGGACTGCCGCATCCCGGTATATTTCCTCAAATGTTTTCATCGTTCTGTTTTTTTGCTCTTCATATTTCATGTCCCGCTGCCGGACACCCGGTCTTCTGCAGGAATTCGTTAAAATCATTGCACCTGGGGTACAGGCGTTCCGACTCGTTCACCAGTATCACGTCTTCAGGAAGGAAGCTCCGTATCTTTCCCAGTGCCCCGCGTCCCGGGGCGTCGTTGTCGAGAAAGGCGTGCACCTTCTCATACTTTGAAAGGAAATCCTTTGAACGGTCCACAATGGCCGTGGAGTTCAATACGCACACGTCCAGCTTTCCAAGTGCGGGCATCTCCGGATGCTCCCTTGCGTACTGCTTGAAACTGAGAAGGTCAAAAAAGCCCTCGAAAACGGCGCAGGACCTGTTGCCTTCACTGATGCAGGTAATATCCTTGGCGTAGGCGCACCCCTTGAACATGCTGTTCCGCAATTCGAAACCCCGGTGGTCGTTGGCGAATCCGAGCGCGTATTTCTCACGCGGATTCCTCTCGAAACAGTAGTGGACCTCCACACAGTATTTACGGACAATCTCCCCGTCAATGCCACGTGAGGCGGCGTAGTCAAGCAGATGCCTGTTCTGAACGGGAATGACCTTCAGGACGGTCATTGGGGCAGCTGCCGGAAGCCTTCCTGACACCGTTTCCGGTTTCCGTATCGAAGGCATGGAAAGCTGCGGGGAGGTCCTCATCCTTCCGAGTTCCTTCATGGCCTGCGGAAAGGAGCAGTTTTCCACACGCATGACCAGATCCACCGCCCTGCCATACGTACCGTCCCCAAAATCATACCAGCGGTTCTCCTCCCTGAAAACCTTGAAGCTCGGGGAAGTATCGGAACGGAAGGGGGAACGGTACATGTCATAGCCGCCGTACCGTCTGGACGGCTCGTAACCGTAATGGGAGAGGATGTCTCCCAACGGGATTGAATTGGCTTCCTGTGATGTCATGGTTATGTCGCTTTAATGGTATTTTCCGTTTGATTCCTGCCGGTCCTCACGGATGGGCAGGATGAGTTTTTTAAATTTATAAATTTATTCCCGCCATCCTCGCGGACAGCTTTTCAGGGTAATTCCATCATATTGTCAACACGGCGTTTCCGGCTTCTATGCGGAAACTGCCTGCCTCATACGGCTCAGGATAAACCTGGTGGGGCTCTTGATCCTCTTGTTCCCCAGGTTTCCTTCAGGGCGGTGTCCAGCACCATGGGCGCCACGGAGGCGAGCTGCAGGATCTCCTGCTGGTCCCTCACCGCGACCCCCAGAAGCTCGAGCGTCTTGCGGCGGTTGCGCATGGTTTCCTCCTGCCTCCTCTGCCGGTCGGCCTCTCCGTACTCGGCGTTGTATTTGGCGATATAGTTTTCAACGAGAGGATACAGGTAGTTCCCCTTGGTCAGGTGGAAATCACTCTGCAGGATATCCTCGATCGCCTTTCCGACCGGGAATTCGGGATAACAGGCCGAAAGCCGGTATATCCAGCCGGTATAATACTCGTCTACTCCCAGATACTTGAGCTTTCCCGGAAGAGAATCCCTGTCCTCATCCTTCTCCCCTTCACCGGAGGCTTGTGCCGGAGGGGTTGGGGAGGATATTTTATTTTCTTTTATTTTATACGGTTTATTTTCGCGAGTTTTGTCCGCTTCTTCGCGAAGTTCCTTTTCAGCGGCGAACAATGTGCGTATGCGAGTCACAGTCTGCCGGATTTCCTTCCCATCCTCCGGAAGGGAAGCCGGAGATCCGCATTCATGTGCCGGGGTGTCCTGCTGTTCACAAGTGGCATGCGGTATGGTGGCGGACTCCGGTGACGGTTCCGTTTCCAGCAGAAGGATGCTTTCCGGAATGCCGGGCTTGCGGTGGATGGCCTTGCAGATGCCTACATACAGTTCCTGTATCTCCTCACTGGTCAGAATCTGTTTGTCCTGCCACAGTTCTTTGTTGAAAAGGCCCAGTTCGGCGCAGTAGTCGATGATGTCCGAAACCTTTTTCTCATCCATACGGGAATAGTCCGAGATGTCGAACAGACCGTCGGCATCCATAACCATATAGCATCCCTCGACACGGTAGATCTCGTTTACAATGAAATGGAACACACCCCAGCCTTCCATTCCAAATTTATTTTTTAGTCTCTTTACTTTCGGATCATAGAAATGATCGGTTTCGAACCTGAAATAGGTGAAACCCTTTTTAGCTGTTTTTGGCATAAGCTTTATATTTAAAGTGGATAATACATCAGCTGGCCGAAAGCTCGAACTCCTTGGGGATGTCGGGATATCGGGAGAGCAGACCGCAGGATCTGACATGATCCATATAGTTCCGCTGTATGTCAGCGGAAGTCAGGATGCGGTGTTTTTCGTATAGCTCACCGTTGAAAAGTCCGACTTGTATGCAGCCGTTGACAATTCTTGTGACATCTTCCAAAGAGGCATTCCAGTAAGAGGCCACCGCCTGCGCCGTTTCCTCGCACCACAGCAGGAGGTAACTCCCGTTGTGGAGTGTCTCGTTTACGAGATACCGGTAAATGCTGTAACCGGAAAAACCGTATTGGCGGGTAAGTCTTCTGACTTTCATGTCAGAAAATTGGGAAGTGCTGAGCTCATAGCAAGGATGTGTTCCGCATTCCTGGCGCCGTACAGCCCGTGACAGGCGGCGGCTTGTTCCGTTTGTAAAGCTTTGGGTATTCATATATGATAATGTATAATGTTTACTGTTAAGAATTATGTATATGACGGACCGGGCTCCCACTCCTTGGGAGAATGGGACCGGTGATTATCTGGCCGGAGGAATATGGTGCTTCTTCCGGACGAACTGGACATAATTGTGGACGGTCTTCTCGCAGACGTGCGGAAAGTCCGGATAATGTTCCCGCAAGTAGTCGCCAATGCGGCTGCTGGAAATGGAAGGAAAACTGGTAAGGAGGGATGCGACGGCCTGCTCGTAGGCATGGAGTTTGTAATGCCGTTCTTTGTGCTGGAGGACTTCCTCCAAGCTTAGGGATTGAAGATGTCGTACCGTATTACGGGACACACCAAGACGACGGGCTGTCCGCGCAATGTTGATTCCCCGTGAACGAAGATCAAGGATATTGCTCCATAATATGTATTTTTCTGTTAAATTTGCCGCATCCATAATCTATTAGACAGATTTCGTAACTGGGACATTCCAGATTACGAATCTTTGATGCAGCTAAATTACCGCCCTCAGCATGGTATTTGCCGTAAATGCTCAAGAATTGAAAAAAGGAGATAAATTACCTGATTTTCATCTAAAATCTGCGGTATATGGAGATGTTTCTTCGGCTGAATTGAAAGGTAAGGTCGTTTTGGTGAGCTTATTTGCCACTTGGTGCGGGCCATGTCAGCTGGAACTGGCTGAAATAGAGAAGACTTTGTGGCCTGAATATAAAGATAACAAGGACTTCGTATTATTAGTAATTGGTCGTGAGCATACGGATGAACAGTTGAGGGCTTATAATGAACGGAAGAAATTCACTTTCCCGTTATATCCCGATCCTAAACGTGAGGTGTTCTCTTTATTTGCTGAAAAGTCAATTCCTCGCGCCTATCTTTTCAATAAAGAAGGAGAAGCCGTTTATACTTCCATCGGGTATGAGAAAGAAGAATTTGGATATCTGATGAATGCCATTGCGGAAGCATTGAAATAGGACCCTGTTGATATTTCAAGATGACTAAACTGTTCTCGTTGTTTATTATATTGTCTTTTGTTCTCCCGGTTAGTGGACAGGAAAAGCTTGATTCAGATAAAGCAAGAAAAGAAAAAGCTTATCATTTGACGGGTTCTGTCAGAGAACAGGGAGAACGCCCTTATCCCGATCCTTTGCCGGATGTAAATATCCAACTTTATTCTTTGCCTGATACGAGTTTTATAGAAGGTACGGTGAGCGATAAGAAGGGTGTTTTCCGTTTGTACCCTATGAATCCCGGTAATTATTTAATAAGGGCTTCTTTTTTAGGATATGAAACCATTGAAAAAAAAGTGAATATTCCTGCTTATCGGAAAGAAGTTTATGGAGGTGCTCTGATGATGAAACCTTCCAGTATTGTATTGGATGAAACGGTTATAAAGGCCGAACTGCAGAAAATGAAGATGTCCGGAGATACATTAGTATATAATACCGGAGCCTTTAAGACATCGGAAGGAGCTGTTCTGCAGGATTTGGTGAGGCAGCTTCCCGGATTGGAATTAGACGAGAAATCCGGCAAGATGAATTTTCATGGAAAGGAAATCACTCAGATCTTATTAAATGGAAAGGAGTTTTTTGCAGATAGCAAAGTTGCTTTGAACAATATGCCGGTAGATGCTTTGAAAGAGGTAAAGGTATACGAGCAGCAGTCGGATAAAGAGCAAATGACAGGGGTGTCAGACGGTAAGAAGAAAACGGTGATGGATGTGAAGACCAAGAAGGATTTGACAGATGGATTAATGGGGGACGTTTCAGCTTTGAAAGGTTCGGGGGATATGTATGGAGCGAAAATGAGTTTGAATAAATTTGTCGGAAAATGGCGGATGTCCTTGTATGGTGATTTAGGAAAACTCCCCAGATATGGTAATTTTATCAGTGATATGGCCGATAATCCTGCTCAAATGAAGGATATTGGTTTTAGCTTGGGAACGGAAATAAAGAAGCTCAACCTCAATGTCAGTGCTTCATATAATAATAATAAAAGCGCGGATGAATCGCGAAGCCAGTCAGAAGAATATCTGCCTAACGGTAGCCAATATGCCTATAATAATGGCTTGAGTACGGGTAGGAATCGTTCTTTTTGGGAGAATATATATCTGACGGGAAGTTTGAGTGACCGGACGGAAATTAATTTCAGGCATAACATCAATCATAGCCGGTTAAATTCGGTATCAGAAAATATTTCGGCGACTTTCAGTACCAATCCTTTGGACTATGTTTCAGAGCCTTGGAGGGACGATGCAATGATTCCTCCTGAGTTCAGGATAAATAAAAATACGGGAAATTCTCAAAATAAGACGAACAATCTGATGATAGGCAATAATCTTTTGCTCACTCATAATTTGAATGATATAGGCCGGAAACTCTCCATAGAGTTAAGAAATGATTATAGTAATCAGGCGAGTGGTAATTATCAGCAATCGTCTATTACTTATTATCAATTGAAGAATGACCTGGGGGCAGATTCGGTTTTATATAGAAATCAATACCGGGAGTCACCTGCCAGAAATTTATTATTGGTGGGGGAGGTCAGCTATACGGAGCCAATAGGAAAACAAATGCTTCAGGTTTATTATCGGCATGAGTATCAACGGCAGAGTAATAATGCGGTTACGTACAATTTGGATGAGGATGCTTTGTGGGGAAGTCTTCCATCTGGTTATGAGGCAGGAAGGGTGGATAGTTTAAGTGATTATACTCGTAATGATCTTCATTCCAATGAATTCGGACTGCGTACCACACTTAATTGGAGAAAAGTGAGGTTGAATATCCGGTTTGGGCTGTCGCCTCAGAAGTCTACGACGAAAAGCAACAGGGGAAAAGTGAAGATAGATACGACCATTACCGTGTTGAACATAGTGCCCGAACTGCATTTTGATTATGATTTGGGCAATAACCATAATATGAGTGTGTATTATAGCGGATACACCCGGCAGCCTTCCATTTATGATTTGTTGTCTGTGCCCGATTATACTAATCCTCTGAACATAACAATGGGGAATCCGGGGCTGAAACCCGCTTTCGGGCAAAGTATATCTGTGAATTACAGAGGAGGAAATATGGAAAAGCAGGAAATGTTATATTGTGGTTTGAGATATAATAATACGATAAATGATATAAGCCGGAAAAGAACCTATGATGAGAAGAGTGGGGTATATACCAGTCGGCCCGAGAATATAAATGGTAATTGGGGCATTGGCGGGAATATATATTATACGAATAAATTATTCAAGAAAATTTTCGCTCGTCTTGCTACTAATGCAAATTATAACCGGAGGGTTTCGTATGTGCAGATAATGGGAGAAGCCAATGAGAATGATCGTAACACCTCCCAAATGCTTTCCTTGATGCAGGATGTGGAGTTTGCCTATAAATTGGAAGAGCATGAGTTTAAGATAAATGGAGCAATCACTTATCAGCAAGCCGATAACAGTTATACAAACAATTCGGATTACAGGACGTATGACTTTTATTATGGCGCGGAGTGTCGACTGAAGTTACCTCTCAACTTGAATCTTTATACCGTTGTGAGAAGTATGAATCGCAGGGGATATAAGGATGAGGCCTCCAATACGACGCAGTGGCTTTGGAACGGTGAGCTGACTTACAGTTTTCTGAAAGGGAAAAGAGGGTTGCTTAAATTTCAGGTTGTTGATATTCTGCAACAACGGGATTTTGTCAATCGTTGGATGAATGATACCGGACAGGGAGAAACTTGGACTTGGGGATTGGGACGTTATGCGATGGCTACTTTTACTTATCGTTTTAATGATCTTTCCCGTTAGGAGATAAAAAAGGAGCTGATTCAGGCAAAACGAATCAGTTCCTTTTTGAATATCCCTAAGAAAGATTATTTGTAATCTTGCCAGCTCTTTATCTGAATATCCTTTTCACTCATTTCACAGAATGCTTCAATGAAAGCACTTGCCAAACGGGCGTTGGTAATCAAAGGAATATTGTGGTCGATTGCTCCACGACGAATTTTGTAACCATTAGTCAGCTCACGTTTGGTATGGTTTTTCGGAATGTTGACTATCAGGTCGAATTTATGTTCGGCAATCATCTTCATGACATTGTTTTCTGCATCGGGCTTTTCATCCGGCCAGTAAACCGGTGTGGTATTTACTCCGTGTGCATTCAAGAAAGTTGCGGTTCCGGCAGTTGCATAGATCTCATATCCTTTTTCTGCCAGCATACGGCTTGCTTCCAGCAAATCTACTTTGGATTTGGTGGCACCTGACGAGAACATGACAGATTTTGTAGGAATCTTGAAACCGACAGCAATCATAGAGTTCAGCAAAGCTTCATGGAAGTCATCACCGATACAACCCACTTCACCTGTTGAAGACATATCTACGCCCAATACAGGGTCTGCCTTGTGCAGACGGGAGAAAGAGAACTGGGAAGCTTTCACACCGATCCAGTCAATATCGAATGCCGACTTGTCCGGTTGGCTGTATGGAGCACCCAACATGATGCGGGTTGCGGTTTCAATGAAGTTGCGTTTCAATACTTTGGAAACAAACGGGAATGAACGTGATGCGCGCAGGTTGCATTCAATCACTTTCACTTCATTGTTCTTAGCCAGGAACTGCATGTTGAACGGACCGGAAATGTTTAATTCTTTAGCGATACGGCGACCAATCTTCTTGATACGGCGTGCTGTTTCGAAATAAATCTTCTGAGCCGGGAATACTAATGTGGCATCACCTGAATGGACACCTGCATATTCAATGTGTTCGGAGATGGCATATTCCACTATTTCACCGTTTTGGGCTACAGCGTCGAATTCTATTTCTTTAGTATCTTGCATGAATTGGGATACGACTACCGGATATTCTTTAGAAACTTCTTTAGCCATCTGCAAGAATTCCTTCAGTTCATCTTCGTTATAGCATACGTTCATGGCAGCGCCAGAGAGCACATAGGAAGGACGGACCAATACCGGGTAACCTACTTTGTTTACAAATTCTTCCATGTCTTCCAGGCTGGTCAATTCTTTCCATGCCGGTTGGTCAATACCCAGTTGGTCAAGCATGGCCGAGAATTTATGACGGTTTTCCGCACGGTCGATAGAAAGCGGAGAAGTTCCCAATACAGGTACCGACTGACGGTGAAGCTTCATCGCCAGGTTATTAGGTATTTGTCCACCTACCGATACAATGACACCACCCGGTTGCTCCAGATCAATCACGTCAAGTACACGTTCAAATGAAAGTTCGTCAAAATACAGACGGTCGCACATATCATAGTCGGTAGAAACTGTTTCGGGGTTATAGTTAATCATGATGGATTTGTAACCCAACTTGCGTGCGGTTTGGACAGCATTTACAGAGCACCAGTCGAATTCCACGGATGAACCGATGCGGTAAGCGCCTGAACCTAATACAACTACCGATTTTTCGTTTTTATAATAATTGACGTCATAACCCGTAGTAGCGTATGTCATATACAGGTAATTGGTCAATTCGGGATGTTCAGATGCGACGGTATTGATACGCTTGACAGCCGGAAGGATATTCAAAGCTTTACGACGGACGCGTACAGCCAAGTTCTCCTTTTCCATATTGCCACTGGCTTTCAATACGAAGCGTGCAATCTGGAAGTCGGAGAAGCCTAATACTTTAGCTTGGCGAAGCACATCTTCGGGCAGATCCTCAATCTTATTATAAGTCGAAAGTTTGGCCTTATAGTCAACGATGTTTTTCAACTTACCCAGGAACCACGGGTCGATTTTGGTCAGTTCGTGGATGCGTTCAATGCTGTATCCTTCTTCCAATGCCGAGGCGATGGAGAAAATACGGAGGTCTGTCGGGTTGGCCAGTTCCTCATCCAGGTTTTCAAATTTAGTATGGTCATTTCCTACGAAACCATGCATACCCTGACCTATCATACGAAGACCTTTCTGAATGATTTCTTCGAAAGAGCGGCCTATAGACATGATTTCACCCACAGACTTCATGCTGGAGCCAATCTGGCGTGATACACCTGCGAATTTAGTCAAGTCCCAACGGGGGATTTTACAAATCAAGTAATCCAACTGGGGAGCTTCGTAGGCTGAGTTGGGAGTACCCATCTCGCCAATCTGGTCTAGTGTGTAGCCTAAAGCGATTTTGGCGGCAACGAATGCCAGAGGGAATCCGGTTGCTTTAGAAGCCAAGGCAGAAGAACGGCTCAGGCGTGCATTTACTTCGATAACACGGTAGTCATTCGTTTCTGCATTGAAAGCATACTGGATATTACATTCACCCACAATACCCAAGTGACGGATACATTTTGTAGACAAATCTTGCAACATTGTTACTTGTTCTTCTGTCAGAGAGCAAGTGGGGGCCACCACGATAGATTCACCGGTATGGATTCCCAGCGGGTCGAAGTTTTCCATGCTTGCCACTGTAAAACAATGGTCGTTGGCATCGCGGATTACTTCGAATTCTATTTCTTTCCAACCTTTCAATGACTCTTCAACCAGGATCTGTTTAGAGAATGCGAATGAACTTTCAGCCAGTTTGATGAAAGCTTCTTCATCCGGACAGATGCCGCTGCCTAAACCACCTAGTGCGTATGCGGAGCGTACCATAACCGGATAACCGATTTCGCGGGCAGCTTTCAGAGCCTCTTCCATACTTTCCACGGCGTGGCTCTTCGGGGTTTTCATCGGAATTTCATCCAGCTTCTTTACGAATAAATCACGGTCTTCAGTGTACATGATGGCTTCTACCGAAGTACCCAGTACTTCTACACCATATTTCTTCAGTGTACCGTTCAGGTAAAGTTCGGTACCGCAGTTCAATGCAGTTTGTCCACCGAAAGCCAATAAAATACCGTCCGGTTGTTCTTTTTTGATAATTTCTTCAACAAAGAAGGGAGTGACAGGAAGAAAATAAACCTTGTCGGCTATGCCTTCCGAAGTCTGGATAGTCGCGATGTTAGGATTTACCAACACCGAATGAATGCCTTCTTCGCGCAATGCTTTCAGCGCTTGTGAACCTGAGTAGTCAAACTCTCCTGCCTGGCCTATCTTGAGTGCACCCGAACCCAATACCAGGACTTTCTTTAAATCCTTTTTCATTGAAAGTTTCTTTTATTATAATAGTTGTTTTAATGTCGCTAAATATTAAAAAAAATGCGTCCATCCTCGTACGAGGACTAACGCATTTGTTCGTATGTCTATATTATCTTTGTTCCTGTAGGATACATAGCATTACTAAATTTTGTGCAAAGTAACGACTTATTTCCAAGATAACAAAATAAATCAAGATCTTTGTCAACACAAATTAAAATAAAAGTCTGAAATCCTCTCCGAATGTTCTGTTTTTTGTATATTTATTCGGATACTTCTGTATCATCGGCATACGAAAAGCGGAATGAATATCCTATATTTTCCGATCCGCCCATCAGGGTCATATCTTTTAGTCTTCCATCCTGCCGGAAACTATAGTCGTATATATAATAAGTGTCTTCCAGAATATTGGCGCTTCTTTTCCCTAGAATTTCGGCCATCTGTCCGAAAGTGTTCATTACGGTGGTATAGTTTTCGCGGTCATCAATCCATTGTGCCAGTGTGTTCAAGTCCAGACTATAATCATTGGCGATATTGGAAACTCTGTAATCACTGTTGTAAGTTCCTCTTGGAGTAGTGGTTATGGAAGATAGATTTCCGCTTTCCCAATTGTATTCCAATACGGTTCCATTGTTATTGCAGCTTTTCAGATAACCTTCATTGTCATAAGAATAGGTTACCGGATTTTCCCGGTTGGAGAATTTGCATACATAACTTCTGCCGTTTTCCAACGAGGTGCTTATTTCTACCAAAGGAGAATTTTCCGTAGAGTAAGTATAACTGACTTCAGAGTTCTCTTTGTACGTGTAATTTACTGCCGCTAACGGTGAACTGCTATAAATGCGGGTCAGCCGTTTGTTGTTGTCGTAAGTGAGGCTTATCATTCCCTGATAAGTGATAACATCCGAAATCTTATGCACTTTAATTCCGGTAATCATCCGTGAAGGTTCCGGTACGGGAATACTTTTATCGTCATCATCGGAACATGCGGCAAAGAACAGGCTTGCTACAGAAATAAATAGAGCTAGTTTAATGGTCGGTCTTAGTTTATTCATCGAAACAATTATTATATGTGAAATAGCGGTTCAAAGTTAAGTGTTTGTGTCAGAATATTCCTATCTTTGCGTAATTTTTAATATAAGATAATATTTAAGAGATATGGGAAAAGAAAAAATCATACTGACCGGTGACCGTCCTACGGGAAGATTGCATATCGGTCATTACGTAGGTTCGTTGAAGCGCAGAGTTGAACTTCAGAATTCCGGACTGTATGACAAGACTTTTATTTTCATTGCCGATGCGCAGGCATTAACCGATAATATAGAAAATCCCGAGAAGGTGCGTCAGAATGTGATTGAGGTGGCGCTTGATTATATGGCTGTCGGTCTGGACCCGATGAAGTCCACCATCTTTATCCAGTCTCAGATTCCCGAATTGTGCGAATTGACTTTCTATTATATGGATTTGGTCACAGTGTCACGCTTGCAGCGTAACCCGACAGTGAAAACCGAAATCCAGATGCGTAATTTTGAAACCAGCATCCCGGTAGGGTTCTTCACTTATCCTATCAGTCAGGCTGCTGATATTACCGCTTTCAAAGCAACTACCGTTCCGGTGGGTGAAGATCAGGAGCCGATGATTGAGCAGACCCGTGAAATTGTACGTCGTTTCAATCATATTTATGGTGATACGTTGGTAGAACCCGAAATCCTGTTGCCGGACAATGCGGCTTGTCTGCGTCTGCCGGGTACGGATGGAAAGGCTAAGATGAGCAAATCATTGGGTAACTGTATTTATTTGTCGGACACAGCCGACGAGGTGGAAAAGAAAGTGAAGAGCATGTATACCGACCCTACTCACCTGAAAGTTTCCGATCCGGGTAAATTGGAAGGAAATACAGTATTCACTTATCTGGATGCTTTTTGTAAGCCTGAGCATTTTGGACGTTATTTGCCCGATTATTCTAATTTGGATGAACTGAAGGCACATTACACCCGTGGTGGATTGGGAGACATGAAGGTGAAGAAGTTCCTTGCCGCTATTATGCAAGAAGAATTGACGCCTATCCGCGAACGTCGTAAAGAGTTTGAAAAGGATATTCCGGCTATTTACGATATGTTACGTAAGGGATGCGAAACAGCCCGTGCTACGGCAACCGCTACATTGGATGAAGTACGCAAGGCGATGAAGATAAACTATTTTGATGATGTGGAATTGATTGCCGAACAGGCAAAGCGTTTCGGGCAGGAATAAAATAAATTCAAAAGGAAAAAGGGGAAACTATATATAATAAGGTATAGTTTCCCTTTTTTGTTTCTTGAATGATAAGACAGGATTTGTAATTTATCCTCTGTATTTCAGTGTGTTAAGTGCTGGATTGAAAAATAAATAAAAAAATAGTGTGCATAAAATTTGCAGTTATCGGAAATAGCCGTATCTTTGCAACGCTTTTGAAACAAGAGGCTATCGGGCGTTTAGCTCAGCTGGTTCAGAGCATCTGCCTTACAAGCAGAGGGTCGGCGGTTCGAATCCGTCAACGCCCACTCCATCTTCACCTCTTGTTTTATAAAAAGCAACTTTCGGGCGTTTAGCTCAGCTGGTTCAGAGCATCTGCCTTACAAGCAGAGGGTCGGCGGTTCGAATCCGTCAACGCCCACCGAAGAAAGAAATTAAATATTGCACGAGAAAGCACTATCGGGCGTTTAGCTCAGCTGGTTCAGAGCATCTGCCTTACAAGCAGAGGGTCGGCGGTTCGAATCCGTCAACGCCCACCGAAGAATGAAGCCTTGCACACAATGATGCAAGGCTTTTTTGTTTCAGTAAGTTTCCCTAGTTAAAATGTATGGGCATGAAAACATTGCTACTTATCGATAATCAGGATATTACCCGTGAAGGTATGAAAACGGTGGCCGGTCGGATAGGAGGGTTCGCCGCAATAAAGGAAGCCGGCAGTCAGAGTGAATTAACCGGACTTCTTGTCGATAATCCCAATGCCGTTGCAGTGTTGGACTATACATTGTTTGATACTTCGGCTGAATATTTGCTTATATTGCAGGAACGGTTTAAGGAGGCACATTTTGTTCTGTTCAGCGATAATCTGAGTGAGGATTTCATCCGGCGTATGGTTTTTAGCGGAACTTCATTCAGCGTGGTGATGAAAGATGCGCCGATGATAGAGATAGAGGAAGGGCTGCGGAAGGCAAAACAGCATTTACAATACATGTGTACGCGTGCAGTCTGGCTGTTGCAGCATAAAGAAGACAAAAAAGATAAGTTAGTTTCACCGCTTACGGTCACGGAGCGTGAAATTCTGAAACTGATGGCATTGGGCAAGACTACGAAAGAGATTGCGGCTGAGCGTTTCCTAAGTGTATATACGGTAATGACTCACCGCAAAAATATCTTTCGCAAGCTGGAAGTGAACAATGTGCACGAAGCAACAAAATATGCCCTTCGTGCAGGGATTGTGGATGTGGTGGAATATTATATTTAGGATAAAGTGATTTCACCGCTTCCCACACAGATTTCCGCATTCTTGTCATACAGCACACCGAACTGTCCGGGGGCTATACCCTGTAAGGGGACGTGGCTGTGGATTCGGAACAAGTTATCTTCCCGTGTCAATATTCCTTTCATGAAAGTGTCTGTATGCCGGATCTTGAAAGAAACATCTGCGGAAGGTGCTCCCTTCCATAAGTCCTCTGTGATGAAATGAAAATCATGCAAGGCAAAGTCTGTCCCATATTGTTTGTCTGTATCATAACCGTGTGAGACATAAATGATATTCTCGTCTATATCTTTGCGGATAACAAACCATGGTCCTCCACCTAGTCCCAATCCTTTGCGCTGTCCGATGGTGTGAAACCAATATCCTTTGTGAGTGCCAATCCGTTTTCCTGTTTCCATTTCAATGATATCCCCTTCTTTTTCACCCAAGAAACGGCGGAGGAACTCATTATAGTTGATTTTTCCTAGAAAGCAGATACCTTGACTGTCCTTGCGTTGTGCACTGGGCAGTTTGGCAATGCGGGCGATATCCCTGACCTCATTCTTCATCAGACCTCCCAAAGGGAACATCAGTTTTGAAATTTGCAGATAATCTATTTGTGCCAGGAAATCTGTTTGGTCCTTGACGGGGTCTTGTGCGGTTCCCAGCCATATTTTCCCGTCTTTTTCAAGAATACTGGCGTAATGTCCGGTAGCTGTCTTGTCATATAAATGCCCTGCTTCCTGCTCAAAACATCCGAATTTGATGAGCTTGTTGCACATTACATCCGGGTTGGGAGTAAGACCGCGTTTCACTTTATCGATGGCGTATGCCACTACATTATCCCAGTACTGTCGGTGCAGGTCAATGATATTCAGGCTCAGACCGTATTTGCGGGCGGTGGCGGTACATAGTTCAATGTCCTCTTCTGCCGTGCAGGTGAGATCTTCGTCACCGTCCATTCCGATTTTAATATAGAAAAGATCCGGTTTGTATCCTTGTTCGCAGAGGAGATGTACGACAACCGCGCTGTCTACTCCTCCTGAAATTAATGCAGCTATGTTCATCTCATTTTATGATAATGGGTATTCTTCAAAAGCATAAAGCACGGTAGACAAATATCGTTCCCCCGTATCGGGCAAGATTACTACAATTTGTTTTCCTTCATTTTCGGGGAGTTTGGCCAGTTCCAATGCGGCATAGGCAGCTGCTCCCGAAGATATTCCGACCAATAACCCTTCCGTCAGAGAGAGTTCGCGTCCTGTGCGGATGGCGTCATCGTCTTTCACCCGGATTATCTTGTCTACTAATTTTTCATTGTAGGTATGAGGGATAAATCCGGCTCCGATACCTTGTATCTTGTGCAGTCCCGGATTTCCTCCCGAAAGGACGGGGGAGTTATCCGGCTCTACAGCTACAATCTGTATATGGGGATTCTGTTTTTTTAATCCTTCCGCTACTCCGCTTAAAGTGCCGCCTGTACCGACTCCGGCAACAAAGATGTCTACCTTTCCGTCCGTGTCGTTCCATATTTCCTGTGCAGTGGTACGTGCATGGGCGGCGGGATTCGCCGGGTTTTCGAATTGTCCCAGAATGACGGCTCCCGGAGTCCGGTCACGCAATTCCTCCGCTTTTTCTATGGCTCCTTTCATTCCTTTTGCACCTTCGGTCAGTACCAATTGTGCTCCCATGGCTTTTAACAGGTTCTGGCGTTCCTCGCTCATGGTTTCGGGCATGGTCAGTATGGCTTTGTAACCTTTCACGCTGGCAACCCATGCTAACCCTACGCCGGTGTTGCCGCTGGTTGGTTCAATGATAACCGCTCCGGGTTTCAAGATTCCTTTGGCTTCTGCATCCTCTATCATTGCCAGGGCTATACGGTCTTTTACACTTCCTCCGGGATTGAAGTATTCCAGTTTGGCAATTATTTGCGCTTTCGCATCGTGTTTTTTACTAAGGCGTGACAGTTCCAACAAGGGAGTTCCTCCGATGAGTTCGGTCAATTCTTTTTTTATTCTTGCCATAATCTTTTCATTTAGTGGGTTCTGATTTTATAATGCAAAGATAGGGGAAGATGTTCATGGCGGAAATACCCTATTTAGGGTATATTTTATAGTGTTGTCTCCTGAATAATTCACTATCTTTGTCCGGAATTAACAAGTCTAATCTATGATGATAACAAGAAATTTTATTGGGGTAGTAGTCCTTTGCTTGTGTGCATTGGCTGCTTGCACATCTTCAAAAGAGTCGAAAAAGACGCTGACTGTCCTTTCATGGAATGTATGGCATGGCGGTCATTCAAAAACTTATTCCGGAAAAGGGTGTGAGGGAACTATTGATATTCTGAAAAAAAGTGAGGCTGATGTGGTCTTGATGATTGAAACTTATGGAGCTGCCCCGATGGTAGCCGACTCATTGGGATATTCGTACAATCTCATTTCTGATAATCTTTCTATTTATAGCCGTTATCCCATTATTCGGAAATATGCTTTTGCCGACAGCATAAGTACCTTTAATTTTGGCGGAGTGATGATAGATGTGGATGGGAAACCTGTCCGTGTTTTTAATACTTGGTTGCATTATCTTCCTGATATGCGTTTGGCCCCGACGGATAAATCCAAGGAAGAAATATTGGCTTGGGAGATGGAGGGAACACGTGATGAGGAAATACATAAGATTTTGTCTGTTCTTCAACCCTTGTTGGCAGAGGCCGACAGTATTCCAATTATAATGGGCGGTGATTTTAACGTGCATTCTCATCTGGATTGGACGGAAGCTACCCGTAACCTGTATCTTCATGGTGGTGCAGTGGTGGATTGGCCTGTTTCCATTGCTATGGAAGAGGCGGGATTTAAAGATAGTTTCCGTGAGATGAACCCCAATCCGGTGGCCAATCTGGGAGTAACGTGGCTGACAGATGCGGATTCGTTGGAAACCGAGTGTCGTATGGACCGCATTGATTTTATTTATTATCAGGGAAAAACCATTCAGGCGATAGCATCTGAGTGTTATGACAATAGTTTGGGTAAAACTTTTACTTTTAAAGGAGAAGATTTTTTCTATCCTTCAGATCATGGTTTTGTCCTTTCGAAATTCGAACTTGATTAAAATAAGAGTTGATAAAAATAGATATTCATGAAAAAGACCTTTTTATTATCGTGCCTGATGTTGGCCGCAATGCCGGTGATGGCTGCTTACACGGGCCATGTATATGTAGATAAAAACAAGAATGGCGTATTTGACCAAAGTGAAAAACCGCTGGCGGGCATCAAAGTATCCGATGGCTTGAATGTGGTTGAAACGGCTGCCGACGGTAGTTTTACTTTACCCGGTCATGAGCGTGAACGTTTTATTTTCATTACCACTCCTTCGGGGTATAAAACATTTAACCGTCATTATCATAAAATAGAAAAGAAACAGTCCGGTTATGATTTCGGTTTGATCCCTTACAGTGGACGGATTCGTAAAAACGGCTCCCACAGGTATATTCATATTGCTGATACAGAGATATTTAATACGGAAAACCATGCAGACTGGGTGAATAATGTGCGTGACTATGCCAGGAATGAACAGGCGGCTTTTATCATTCATACCGGGGATATCTGCTATGAAAAAGGCTTGAAGGCTCATATCAAACTGATGAATACGGAAAATATGGACTGTCCTGTCTTTTATTGTATCGGAAATCATGATTTGGTAAAGGGGAAGTATGGCGAAGAACTTTTTGAAAGCATTTATGGGCCGGTATATTATTCTTTTGATGCAGGTAATGTGCACTATGTTGTTACGCCGATGCCCGGAGGAGACCATGCTCCAGGCTATACTTCCGATGACGTCTGTCGTTGGTTGAAGAACGACCTGGCTCATATCCGCCCCGGAACTCCTGTTGTTGTTTTCAATCATGATTTGCTGACATACGAAGATACCTTTATTTTTAAGAGCAAGAATGCCGGAAGCATTAATCTGAATGAGTACAACTTGAAAGCATGGGTATATGGTCATTGGCATATTAACTATATGAAGAAACAGGGAGATGTTTACAGTGTTTGTACCTCTTCATTGGATAAAGGAGGCATAGATCATTCCACTACTGCTTTTCGTGTGATGCACGTAGATAGTAAAGGAGATTTCACTTCCGAGCTCCGTTATACCTATTTGGACAAGAATATCTGTATCGCTTCGCCTGCCGGAGTAATGGCTTCGGGTGTCCTTCCGGTGGCTGTCAATGTGTATTCTTCCGTGTCGCCGGTGAGAGAAGTGCTCTATACTTGTCTGGCCGACGGGAAACCTGTGCTGAAAAACAAGCGATTGCTGCAAAGTACTGACTGGTCATGGAACGGGGAGCTTCCCTTGTCTCATAAATATGTGGGTAAGGAACTTACTTTGCGGGTAACAGCCCGTTTTAATAACGGAGAGATAGCTGAAGCAGAAAGTCATTTTATCTGCCGGACTGAAAAGGCCGTTCCTTTGTTTTCTGCTGACTGGGATAATCTGTCAGGCAATGCGAAACATTCCGCCCCCGTTTCCGCTCCATTGAATTTGCCTTTGCAGCTGGCATGGACTAACAATGTCGGAGCTAATCTTTATATGACTTCTCCACTGATACACAAGGGAAAAGTAATTGTTGCCTCTGTGGATGAGGATCTGAAAGGTGTAGGCCATGTGTATGCTTTGAATGGGAAGGACGGTACAATTCTTTGGAGTTGTCCTGTTCGTAATTCTATTAAAAACTCCATTGCGGTTGATAGTGACATCGTGTTTGCCCAGGATGCCCAAGGCTTTTTGTATGCCATTGATACCGAAACCGGCAAATTGTGTTGGGAAAAGCAATTGCCCGTAAATGGCTTGCCGGCCCTTATTGACGGACTGGTGGCCGGTGAAGGAGTGGTCTATGCGGGAACCGGAAAGGGGCTTTGTGCTTTTGAAGCCCGAACGGGCAAACAACTTTGGAAAAATGAAGGCTGGGGACAAGGAGAAGGGACTACGAGCACGCTGACTTTGGGTAACAACCTGCTGGTTGCCGGTGCACAATGGAATGCCCTTTACGGCAATGATGCCAAAACAGGTGAGAAACTTTGGGCGGTCAGCGATAACGGTTTGCGTAATCGGGGAGCATCTCCTGCCATGCATGGTGCCTTGTTGTATCTGATCTCAGATAAGTCTTTCTTTATATTAGAGGCTGCTACCGGAAAAGTGATAGTCCGTAAACCATTACCTTATAATGTGGACGTTACTTCTACTCCTTTACTCACTGACAAGGAGATTATCTTTGGTTCTGCACAGAAAGGGCTGATAGCCTTGGATAGTGAGACATTGGAAGAAAAATGGACTTGTCCTGTGGGGGATGCTTTGGTTTATACCTGTCCTTATAGCCGTCAGCCTTCCGCTACGATTGAAACCAGTGCGGTATGGGCGGGAGATATTGTTTATGTAGCCGCTTCGGACGGTATGGTATACGGAATTAATAAAGAGGATGGCAAGGTGGTATGGAAACATGCTACAGGAGCTCCTATGTTCGGGTCGGTAGCCCTGTCGGGTAATGCATTGGTGGTTTCGGACTTTGGTGGAAATGTTTATTTGTTCTGTAAGTAGAGTTACGTAGATTACGATATGATATGGGCGGTAAGTGTGAAGCATCTTCTTTCTTATGATGGAACTATTCAATGGATCAAACAGGAACTATCTAGTTAAATAACCATAAAGTCTGCCCGGAAATACTTCCGGGCAGAATCATTACTGTACCTTTGTTCCCATAAAATAGATACAGGCCGTGAGGCCCAATTTAATTATTTCACATGACATTTAAAGAATTAGATCTTATAGAGCCTATTTTGAAGGCTTTACAACAAACCGGCTATACAACGCCGACCCCCATTCAGGAACAAGCAATTCCTGTATTATTAAAAGGTAAAGATTTGCTGGGATGCGCCCAGACAGGAACAGGAAAAACAGCAGCTTTTGCTATCCCCCTTATACAACGACTTTATCAATCAGACCATAAAAAAGGTATCAAAGCATTGATACTCACCCCGACGCGTGAGCTTGCTATACAGATAGGCGAGAACTTTGACCAATATGCCGGATATACCGGAGTGAAGCATGCCGTCATTTTCGGTGGAGTGCCCCAAAAGGCGCAAGTTGATGCTTTGAAACGAGGTGTGCAGGTATTGATTGCCACTCCCGGACGTTTGCTTGATTTGCAGTCGCAAGGCTGTATTTCATTGAAGGGGTTGGAGTATTTTGTATTGGATGAGGCAGACCGTATGCTTGATATGGGCTTCATACACGATATCAAGAAAGTATTGAAACTGATTCCTGCCCGGCGACAGACTTTGTTTTTCTCGGCTACCATGCCTTCTGAAATAGAGAAGCTGGCAGATTCCATGTTGACTAATCCGGAGAAGATAGAGGTGACTCCAGTTTCATCTACTGTTGATACTATCCGGCAGAGTGTTTATTTTGTAGAGAAGAAGGAAAAGAAGGACTTGTTGCTGCATTTGCTGAAGAATCCTGAGATAGAGTCAGTGTTGATTTTTACCCGTACCAAGCATGGTGCGGATAAATTGGCGAGGATTTTGAACAAGAGTGAGATCGGGGCGGAAGCTATTCATGGAAACAAATCGCAGAACGCACGCCAAAGGGCGTTGACAAACTTCAAGGATCATACCACAAGAGTGCTGATAGCCACAGATATTGCAGCCAGAGGCATTGATGTGAACCAGCTTTCTCACGTTATCAACTATGAGCTGCCCAATATATCGGAAACTTATGTGCACCGCATCGGTCGTACCGGGCGTGCCGGACACGACGGAATAGCCATCTCTTTTTGTGAATCGGAAGAATTGCCTTATTTAAAGGATATCCAAAAACTGATAGGACTACAGATTCCTGTTGTGAAAGACCATCCTTGGGTGACCGTGGAAGGGGAAAAAGCGCAGGCCGGCAAGACCGAAGAACTGAAAGAAAAAGCAAAAGCCAATAAGGTGTACCGGGGCAGCAAAAGCAATGGTGATTATTGGCGCAGGAAGAAACAGGCTCAAAGCAGACAAGGGCAAGGCAGGCAGAGTTCGGATAGAAAGGCTTCCGGCAGACAAGGATAAAGAATAACTTGTCTGCGTTTCATTATAAAATAGTTTATACTTGTTTTTATAATCTGTTTGAACTGAATGCATTTATTAATGCAGAAGAGTTCCCCGCTTTCCAAACAGATGGAAAACGGGGAACTCTTCTGATATCTTGTGGTATTCTTTCACCGGTTTATCAAACTTTTGCATTATTCGTTGTTTATGCGGCTTTTCCTCATTTAACTTTATTGTAGGGTTTAGTGATAGTATAGGAATAGCTAATTCTTTTTGACCGTAAGAGTAAGCCTTTTTGAAAGGATGTGTTCTATCTCCATAGCCTTTGGAGTTAACTCCCAAGCTTATGGAGATAACTCCAAAGGCTATGGAGTTAACTCCGCAAGCTTGGGAGATAGAACATAAAAGGAAGAAAACGCTTAATGATTAAAAAGAAAGATTTTAATAATAAGAAAAAAGGATTGCATTTCATTTCAAGTCTTCAATAATCTTCTCCACATCCACAGGTTGCAGTTGGTCATAGACTTTCTATCATTATTACAGGGAGCAATCCATAGGCGCCTACACACCACAGACAGTCCGGAAAGAACTTGCCATCGGGAGTTGTTTCTCCTGCTTCTATTCCCAATATCCGTTTAAATTCTTCCGGTAGTTTTTCGGAGCCGCGTACACGGCAGACCGTTCCCATGCATACGGAGATGGGATGTTTTCCTTTGGGGATCATGGCAAAGAACGTATAGAAAGTAACCATGCCATACATTTTTTATACGGGCATGTTCAGTTTGCGGGCGATGATACGTTACATCTCTTCAGGCTGGTTCCCATGCTTGTTGCCAATCTTTCCGTTTTCTTCATGATTGCTTGTAATTTACAGGTGGGGCGTATTTTCATGGGCATAAGAATTAGTGTGTTGCAAAGATCGGAAAATGTCCGGGTTGATAAAGGAAGAGTGGAAAATATGAAAAAAAAGAAGCCCGGTCCGTTTGGTGGTGAACGGACCGGGCTTTACAATCAATTTGTCAACCATTTATAGCCAATGGGAACTGCTGTGCCTCCATCGGACCTTTAGAATTGTGCGACAGGGCGTGTGGCGTAGTTGCTGGCTTTACTGTTGGCAACTATCGCACCACTTACAAAATTCAGATGCCAGGCGGATTCTGCCGAGTGTTCGGAAGAAGACCAGTACGCTTTGCGTGCGAAATCATTGAAACAATCTTGTTTGTCTTTGCAAATGATTCCGGCTTTTTGAAGTTCCCACAACAAAGTCAACTCGCCTGCCGACGGTAAATACCATTCACCTGCCGATTTGCCACTGGTACTGTATTGGTAGCAGTAGCCGCCTGCCGGGTAGCTGGAAGAACTTTTACCGAGGTAGGCGGTGTGAGCCTTTCCATTGAAGTCGCTGATGGCGCCTTCTGACACCCAGGTGGCAGGTTGTCCGGTTTCAACATGAATGGTTGCCCCCTTGATGCGTTCCTCGTCCTTATCGGAGGAGAAAGAATCGGCGGTTCCGTTATAATAAGGGAGGACACCGCTTGTCAATGTGCCGTCGGCGGTGGTATAGTTTTCGATGCCTTCTATATCTTCTGCTTTGCTGATCCATTTGGTACTGGACTGGTTGTCGTCTAATGCCACGATGCGTCCAAATGGAGAAGTGGACAGGGTGGGCGAGAGATTGCCGTCCGCATCATCCAGGGCATAGACAATACCGATGCAGGTTTTATTCTCATTCTTCTCGCTGGAGAAAGTAGCGTCGCTATAGTAATAATCGCCTACCTTGGCAGAAGGTAAAAGAGTGCAAGTGAGTGCCGGAGCTTCGTATACTTTGCCTTTCTCCAATTTGATGGTTGTCGAAGTAGCTGCCTCATACACTTCACCGGTGGTGGTAACAAGAGTGAAATGCAACTGTGCTTCGGAAGGGAAGAAGGAGATGTAGGTGGTTCCGGAAATACCGGCTTTGTTTTTAATAGTGATATTTCCTGTTTGGGTACTGCTGAACTCTCCGTTTTTTAGTTTCATAACGGCACTGGAGTAGAGGGTTCCGGCAGTGGCGGTTATGGTAATTCTTGTGATGTTGTTCAAAGGACTGCCACCGTTGACGGTGAACTGGAATTTACCGATAGTGACCAAACTGGTCATTTCGCAGGCGGAAGAGCCTGTGGTTTCGTTCATGCCGGCTTTACATTGTGCCCATAAGTAATCATAATTTGTTATACCTGCCAGTGTTCCGTCCTGTCCGCTCAGGTTGAGGGTTTGGGTCAGGGTGTCACTGCTGTTCGCGGTGATGGCTGCCGCCGGGTAAAATACGGCAATTTCATTCTCATTCTTTACCAGTGTCGAAAGATTGCCCGTAAAGGTGTCAGAAGAGTCGGTTTTTCTTGTGAGAATGCTTTTGGGAACGCCGCTGGAACCGGTTTTTATTACGGCCAGTTGGCTGTTGGCGTCCCAGTTGCCTTGCAGGATGCCTGTATCCTCTGCATCTGAAGAACGGGGAGACAGAGATGCTGTGAGAGAAAAAGGAACGGTGGAGGTTGTCGTAACTTGATCGTCGTCATCGCTACACCCCAACATGCATAGAGCGATGCCCAAACAGAGAATAGTTGTTGTCTTTTTCATCATCGTTTTCGTTTTGCTGTTTTATGATTAAAACTTGAATGGTATTTATTATTTAATTTTAGACAGCAAAGGTAAATGTTCTCGGCCGATTTTTCTAATCTATTCGGCGAAAGCTGATTTTTTTTCGATAAATTAGGGGAATAAGGGGAAATTTGAGGAGATGGCAGGGGGGGGGCATTGTCTCCCTGTTTAAATTCTCATTGAAAATCATAGTTTTTTGTTGTTTTGAATGAAGGGAATTGTATGAATGAAAATTTAAACAGGGATTTTTATGGAAACTTTTTAGTTTTCTTTGCCTTTTTGATCGGGATATAGTGACTGGTAATAATTGATTCGTTCTGTCCATGGACGGTATTCAAAAGGATAAACGTGTTGTTGCTCTGCCCATCGTGTCCATTTGTTTTCTAATTCTTTTGCTTTTAAAGGAAATTGTTCGGAAAGATCTTGTGTCTCAAAAGGATCGGTGGTGAGGTGAATCAATTCCCAAGGCTGTCTGCCGTTGGCACGTACTAGTTTCCAACCGTCAGACAGGATGGCGCATGAGGTCTGATGTTCAAAGAAAAGATCGCGCGGCTGTATTTTTTGTTTTCGTATAGCCGGCAGGAGACTGGTTCCGGCCAATTTCACTTTTTGATTGTGAAACGTGTCGGGGTAATGTGCGGAAGCAATATCCAGGCAGGTGGGAAAAATATCAATGATATGACTGGGTTCCCGACAGATACTGCCTTTTTCTGTCTGGCTTTTGCTTCTTCCGTCTGTAAGGATGAGAGGGGAACTGGTTCCTCCTTGGAATACCCATTGTTTGTAACTGCGATAGGGGGTATTGCTTAAATCAGCCATCAGCTGTTTGATGAATCCCCCTTCACTGGTAGAGCCGTTGTCGCTCATAAACAGAAACAGGGTATGTTCATACATTCCTTTGTCTTTTAAGGTCTGTATTACCTTTCCTATGCCGCTGTCCATGATTTCGATCATGGCGGCATAGGTAGCCATATCGGTTATCCATTTTTCTTGCTGCTGTGGAGTAAGTTCGGTCCAGGCGGGTCGTTTACCGTCCGGAAATTCTTTTTGGAAGACTGGAAGAACCATTTCCGGCGTTATCAGTCCTAAGGCTTTTTGACGTTCGAAACGTTGTTGGCGTAGAACATCGTAGCCGGCTTTATAGCGCTCACGGCAAGCATCTATCTTGTCTTGAGGGGCTTGTAGGGGCAAGTGAGGTGCGTAATGTGCTATGTACATGAACATGGGAGTCTGCGTGGGATGTTGTTTGATAAAACTAACGGCAGAGTCTGTGATAGCGGTGGTATAGTAATAATCATCCGGAAACTCGGTAATCCGTTGCAGATTATGATAAACGGGATCTGGTTTGTAATAGCTTCCCCCTCCATGCAGGCAGCCGTAGTATTTGTCGAATCCCCGTTGAACTGGATAACTTCCATTGGGGGTTTCAAAGGCCGCATCTAAGGTAACATGCCATTTGCCACTCATGTAAGTGGCATAGCCTTGGTCGCGCAGTACTTCGGCAAGGGTGGGCAGGTGATCCGAAATCTGTCCCCGATACCCCGGACGATGTTCGTCTACCGCGGTCATCCATCCCATTCCCGCTTCGTGCTGATAATGTCCGGTGAGTAAGGCGGCACGGCTGGGGCAGCTTCGTCCTGTGTTTTTAAATTGGCTGAAACGTATGCCTTGTTCGGCCAGATAATCTATATTGGGGGTATGTATTTCTCCTCCGTAGCAGGATAAATCAGAGAATCCCATATCATCGCATAAAATCAATACGATATGGGGATGTTCCGTGTCTGGTTTGGCGTGAGTGGCTGCTACAGTGGAGGTTATGGCAGTTAGTGCCAGGGTTGTAACGGTTAACTTATATGTCATGGGTGATTTGTATTTTAGTTTTTTCATTTTGTTCCATCCCTTGTGGGGATGGAGTAGAAGAGGCTTTGAATTGCTTTTCTTTTTCTGCCTCTTCCCCACACCGGATGGAAAGGTTTACTTCTTTTCACCGAAATCAGCTTGCTGTTTTTCCACTTCTTTCAGCTTTTGTGCATTCCGTTCTTTCAGCAAACGTTCCTGTTCCAGTTCGGAAGCCGATTTGGCGGCTGATTGCCCGAAAGGTGAGTCGCTGTTCATGGAAATCAGCGCAGCTTCACTTTCGGTGTAGATGAGAGGATGAGCCGCCGGCTTGCTTTCTAATTCCAACACTGCGCTGGCAGGCATTTGCGAGCCTTCGAACAATACGCTGGCAGTGATTTTGATTTTACCCGGCTTCAAGGTGGATTGTATCAGCACGGGGGCTGTTCCCCATTTTACCGGAGCCGGATTGGCCAGTATATTCGCTCCGCCCAAAATACGTCCTTCGCCTTCTACATGGAATTTCACATAATAGTTGTTCAGACGTTTGATGTTCCCGTTTTTATCGGCTATGGCGGCTACTACGGTTACAAAGTCGGAGCCATCAGCTTTTAAGTCGGTGTTTTCATTGTCAACCCAAAGTAGCACTTTCTCGGGACGCCGGGCCGGTCGTACTTCGTGCGTGGCAACTACTTTTCCATCTATGATGCCTTCGGCCAGTAGGAACACCTCGTCCTGTTTCTTCTTTCTCATAGACATGTTTTTGTCTATCATGAAGTCGTATATATCTTTGAATGTAATAACGGGTGAGGGCATTCCTTCTTTTGTTGCCGGCTTGGTGTAAGTCCATGTCTTGCCACCTTTATTATAAGTAAGCCGCACCTCGTCACAATTGGAGTACACAGTAACGTCTTTGGGTGAGAAGGGAGTCATTTCATGGGCGATGTACACCATCGGTCCTGTTTCGAAAAGACGGTCTTGCTTTTCGGGCGAGCGCTGGGCTTTGAACATATAATAAGCATATTTGGGTTGACGGAATACGTCCATCACACCACCATAGAAGGGATCGGGATGATAGCCGCGCTGGTGGTCGAACGAGTGCCACAAACAGCCGCCGACGTGTTGGCGCGGAGTACGGCAGAGTACATCGTAACAGGTGAAAGGATAACGGGGGGCGGCATAATGCTGTGCCTGGATGAGCATAGCCTGTTCCCCCCAGTTGCGTGCCACACGGCTGGGGGAGTTGTGCGAGTTCCAGTCGTCTACATTATCTCCCCACTCGCGGGTGAAATAGGTTATTTTAGGGTCGAGGCTTTTGATGGCCCAGTCCTTGTCTGCATTGGCCGGATGAGTGAAGAGTACCGGATATACCTCATGTCCCCGTGCTTCGCTGTCGCAACCGGAATAGCAATACGGATAAGGGTATTCTTGATTGACAATATCGAGGGTATTTTTGGCGAAGTCTGCCGGATACCAGGTTTCATTCAGGATAGGTTCCCATAACCATACACAAGGGTGATTGCGGTCACGCCGTACCAGGTTGCGGATATCGCTATAAACCCGTTGTGCAAATTCAGGAGCGTCATTCCAGAATTGCCATCCCGGTGTGTTTACAATGACGAACAGCCCCAGTTCGTCACATGCATCCATAAAGGCGGGGTCTTGAGGGCAGTGAGCATTCCGGATAACTTTCATACCTGTGTCGCGTAGCTTTTTAGCGTCGCGCCAATGAATGCTGTTGGCAACGGCATTGCCTACTACGGCAAAATCCTGATGGCGGTTGGCGCCAATCAGCGGGCTTGGATAAGGTTTGCCGTTCAGCCAGAATCCGTCCTTGCCTTTGAATTCTACGCTGCGGATACCGATACGGCGGCGGTAGCCGTCCACTACATTTCCTTCATTGTCGCGGATACGGACAATCAGGTTATATAACGTAGGCGTTTCAGGGCTCCAAAGCAGAGGAGACTTCAACGTTATTTTATCTTTTGAAGTGACTGCCTTGCCCGGACGTACTTGAATGACATCGTTCAGAAATGCGGCTTGTGTGCCGTCGGGTTGCTGAAGTTCATATTCTACTACTCCTTTGAAGTTCTTTTTACTGTCATTACGTATATGGGCTTTCAGGATTATTTCTGCGGAAGTGTCGGAAACTTTGTCGTATGCCACGAAAAGCCCGCCGCCTGCCATTTCGTTTTCGAAATTGGGATCGGTGATGAAAACCGGACGATGGGCTATGAGCCAGCAGTCACGATAGATGCCGCCAAAATAAGTATAATCCAGTACATCCTGTGCTTTGCCGGGAGGATAACTGGGGTCATTGCTGTTGTCTGCCCATACAGCTATCACATTGTCTGTCCCCCAATTCAGTGCATCGGTGACATCAATGACTACAGGCAGGTATCCGCCAAAGTGTTCGGTCAATAAATTGCCGTTTACAAAAACTTTGCTTTTTCCCATGATAGCTTCGAAATGCAGGAAAAGTTTTTTGCCTTTCAATTCATTTGCCGGAGTGAAATGTTTGCGGTACCATACCTCACCTTGATAGTTGATACATCCACTGGCCTCAGTCGGTACATATTCAATTCCGTCGGGCAGGGAAACCACTTTCCAGTCCTGGTCATTAAAGTCGGTGGTTTCCGCACCTGTAGCGGTTCCTTTGTGGAATCGCCATGCCGGATTCATGGAATATACTTCACGTCCGGAGTTTGCCAGTTCATAGAAACCGGCAGTAGAAAACTCAGACTGGTAGGCTGCTTGCATCTCATAGAGAGGAAATAGCAGCAGGGCGATGAGATAAGATAAAAAATGTTGTTTCATAAAGTAGTGTTGTATTATAAGGTTCATATTATTTTTTATATTAAAGTTTCATTCGTTGTTTCTTATGGAATGTTTTTCTGTCGGGCGGTCTGAGAGTTCATCCATGTTCTTGTCTTCCTTATCATTGGAATTTCATAATAATACCACCAGTCGCTGTTGTTGGTTTTGGCGGCAAGATGGTTGTGGTGGTTTTGGTCAGCAATGTAACCGTCAGGTTGTTCCATAAAACGGGTCTGTGAATAGGTCTCTTCCAATTGTTTTCTCATGGTCTGAAAGTCATTGCACACTTCATTTATTTGTTGCAATGCTGTCTGTTTGTCTTGTTCATGTATAGTGATATCATAGTTGTGCAAGGCTAGAATCAGACGGACAGGGAAGTTGAACAAGTGATTTGTCTGTTCGTATACCTCTAATGTATAGCGGTTGCGTAAAGCATGTTGTTTAGCCTCTTTTATGCCTTGGCATATTTTTTCATATCGTTTTTGTTCCACCTTTGCTTGGGCTATTTTTTGTTGGTAGGTACGGCTCCATGCTCCCGGTGCGTCTGGATCCGGTAGGCTGATTAAAGTAAAATCAGTAGTTCCCCATGCCGGATTGCGCCTTCCCGAATTGACCAGGGCATCATCAAAGAAAAATGCTTCTTGTTCCAGTTCATCCAGAAAAGCCATATGGTTGTCATTTGGATGAAAGCCAAATTCTCGTTGGGCATGTGCGGCTTTGAAGGCTTCGACTGTCCGTGCTGTTGGGTTCCAGCCATATTCTCCCTGTGCGATGTATCCACGCCACACCGTTTCAGAGTGTGGGGAACCATCATCCCATGCTGTGGCCAAAATTCCTTCCAGTTGATTTTGAGCAACTAATTTGCTGAATCCTTTGATATAGCCGGCCAGTGAATTTTCACGCGGTATAAATGGAGAACTGCCACACGAAGCAGCGGTAGCTCCCATTACTTTCAGTCCTTTGTCATGATACCATTGTAAAATGCGTTGATGCCCCGGTTGGGTGGCATCTTTGTAGTTCCATCGCATATACACACATTCTTTGGGGAATAATTTGATGCTTTCATTCAATTTTTTATCGTTCCATTTTGCTGCTATTTCATCCTGGGTTTCATTACTGTTGACCAAATCCCATACACCGCCGTATTTTAATGGCATATCATCCCAGAAAATAGGAATGCGGTTGTGAGCTGTTGCGAAATCGCATACTTTTTTCAACCAGATCATTTGTAGTTCAAATGGAGTTTTTCCGGTGGCTTTACAGCGTTGGTCTATGCCTATGGCGGTAATTTCATCTCCTCCTATATGTAAGTATTTGCTGTAAGGCATGGCTTCGATAGCATCCCGGTAAAGGTCGAATTGCAAATCATAGGTACGAGGGTCAGATGGGCAAAACTCCCAGTCGCTGTCGGGGTTTTCACGTAGTTCCCAATGATGTTTTAAAATAAAACCGGCATGTCCCAAACCTTGGACCAAGGGGGTTATTTCAATATTCCGTTCTTTGGCATAGCGGCATAAGGCTTGCATTTCCTGCTTGCTGATGGCATTGGGGGCACCTATTTCGGGGCGTCGGGTATAACGCAGTTTATCTTCCAGCTCCCAAATAACTGCGTTTATTTTGTATCGGGCCAGTTTGTCTATTTCCTGATAATAATACTCCATGCGGTCTAAATGATGTTTTACATCAAAGTGCACGGCCCGATAGGAAATGGCCGGATAATCGATGATTAGCATGGCTGGAATAAGTATGTTGAAATCCCGGCTGTCTTCCATTAATTGTTCTAAAGTTTGGCAACCGTAGAAGATACCTGTCATGGTTCTGGCTGATATACAGACTCCTTTTTCATTAATTTCCATCATGTATCCTTCCGGAGAAGCAGGAACATGCTGGCTGGTGAGTTGGAGCCGGATGGGTTTCCCTTTTCGTGGGCAACGGGGAAGTTTGTTGAGCATATCTCCCAATATGGGGATGGAAGTTGTGTCTGATGACAGAATATAGGATAACTCCCAATAATTGATTCCTTTTCCAGAAGTCAGTTCTATGGATTGTGGTTGTGGAAGCAACTGGAATGTCTTGTCTAATTCTCGAGAAGCAACCTCTTCTATGAATAAGCATAAACAGAGTAATAAAAGAATTTTTTTCATATCACTTCGATGATTAATTTTTTTTCTACTAATTTTGTTCCTTGTACAGTCAGGGTTCCTTTTCCTTTTTCTTCGTCAGATTGTAATAATACTACACATTTTCCCCGAAAGCAACGGCAGTGGGGCTGTTGGTATGGAAACATATCTGTAGGGTTTCCGTTGTCTACCCCTAATAGCCGGAGTGGTCCACTTACGTGGAAACTGAGTTCATTGGAGGCATAAGGACAAGGAATTCCGTTTTTATCTGTTATGTCGATCTCTATGCGTATGACTTCATCCGAACCGGCTTTTACAGAATACTTGTTACTGGCAAGGGCGACAGAATGAGGTGCTTCTGCACTTTGATAACAGTCTGTTGCCACGATTTTTCCTTTTTTTATGCCTCGGGCTTCTATTTTTCCGGGCGAATAAGGAACTAACCATATCAGTTGCTCCCCTGTATAAGGTTTACTGCCCAAAGATACATTATTTATAAATAACTCTACTGCATCACAGTTGGTATAAATGACTACGGGAATTGTTTTTCCTTCTTTTCCCGGATGCGTCCAATGCGGAAGAAGGTGTACCATTGGTTTGTCGGTCCATAAACTTTGGTAGAGGAAATAGGCGTCTTTCGGAATGGCAGCTATGTCGATAATACCGAAATTGCCACATCGTTGAGGCCATTCGGCTTCACCTAAATAGTCAAAACTGCCCCATCGGAATTCTCCCATTAACCAAGGGAAAGAACAGGTGCGTTGCCATGATTTACGGGCGCTGATACGTACAGAAGCATTGTCGTAGGACGATTGATAATAGGGATAATCGGATTCTTCGGGGAAGCATTCTTTTTCCGTCAGGTCAGGTATAGGAAAGACCCGATGTTTAAATTGTTCCCAGTTTATGTTTCCTTTTTCCCAAGGAGCGGGGAAATCCCGTCTTCTCCATTGTGTCTGGCTTCGGTATACGCCACGGGTTTGATAAGTGTGGGGTACCTCTGTAGCAATGGCACAAAGTGTTGGGTAGTTTTTGTGGAAGTGTTCTAGTTCTCCTATTTCTTCTCCATTTCCATTGAAGCCGATAATGTCTAGATAGTTGAATTTTTTTTGATAATCGGTCTTCATACCTCTAGTAGGATCAGTTCCTCCTTGAGTGACAGGGCGGTCAGGGTCCAGTTGGTGAAATAGGCTGACTAGGTTGTGTTGGATTTCGGGGGTAGCTCCCGTTACTTCGTTGCCGATACTCCACATAATGATAGAGGGATGGTTACGGTCTCGTTTTATGAAATCAGTCATATCTTTTTGCCACCATTCATCAAAGTAATTTCCATAGTCATCGGCGGCTTTAGGTTGATTCCATCCGTCCAATCCTTCGTTTAGTACCATGATTCCCATCGTATCGCATAAATTATAGAAAGCAGGAGAGAAGGGATTATGACTGGTGCGTATCGCATTACATCCCATATCTTTCAATAATTTGAGACGATAATGAAGTAGGTCGTCGGGTACGGCGGCTCCTACAGCACCGGCTGTATGATGATCGCATACTCCTTTTATCTTTAGTGATTTGCCATTGAGCAGGAATCCGCTGACCGGGTTGAATTCTAATTGACGGAAGCCTACAGGTAATCTACATTCATCTAGTATCTTGTTATCTCTTGTCAGTTGGCATATAAGTGTATAGACGTTAGGAGAATCAGGCGACCATAATAATGGTTTCCTGATGCTCCCTGACAGGAAGCAAAGAGAATCTGCAGATGGGACAAATATTTTTTCAGAAGTATCGGCTATGCTACCGTTGGGAGCTTGTAGATATGTTTTTACTTTGATTGGCTTTTTCTCCTGTGTTTCAATTTCTATAGATAGGGTGTAGGTGGCAGATTGCTTATTTTGTAGCTTGGATCTGAAATGGATTCCGGAATAAGGAATGTGGGTGGGGTTACTGACCAGCAGGTATACAGGACGATATATTCCTGATCCTGTATACCAACGTCCGGTTAATGCTTTGCTGTGATCTACTTTTACAGCGATTTGGTTCTTGCCTTCTTGCAAATATGGAGTTAAATCATATACAAAGCTGATATACCCATTAGGGCGTTTGCCCAGCCAATGACCGTTTATCCATACTTCGCTGTTCAGATATACGCCCTCAAATAGGATTTGTACTTTTTTATTTTTCCATTTGGAAGGAATGGTAAAAGTTTTTCGATACCAGCTTATTCCGGCAGGCAGGAAGCCGCTTTGCCAGTCGGTTCCGTTTTCAAATTGTTTATAAGTGCCTTCTATGCTCCAGTCATGAGGAATGTTCAATATGCGCCATTGAGAATCGTTATATGAGGAAGAAGAGGCTCCTTTGCCTGCATCTCCTAGATGGAATTTCCAGCTTTTACAGAAATTTATGGTTTCTCCGGCAAAAGATGCCAATAAGAAAAATTGTATGCAAACAAATAAAAGGATACGTTTCATGGTTAGTGTGAAGAGAAAGAGGGGCTGAATGTTGCTTGAAGAACAATCAGCCCCAGAACTAATTTACTGATGTTATATATAAGCTAATACCTGTTGATTTACCATCCTTCACTAGGCGTACAAAGTGGATTGGTGTCAAGTTCTTTGGCTGGTATCGGGAAGTAGTTGAACTTATTGATATTACCGGATTTGCCAGTCTGATAGTTTTTATAGCGGGTATCATCACAAGTTTTTAATGTCTGCTCTAACAATCCCCATCTGCGTAAATCGTAGAAACGTTCGCCTTCCACAAAGAATTCAATGGCGCGTTGGTGTACCAGATCTTCAAAAACCCCTTCTTTGGTTATTGGGCCGCTATAGTCATTCAGGTTGGCGCGTCGGCGGATTTGATTAATATATCCGATAGATGTGTCTAAAGCCCCTTTGTTCATATAGGCTTCTGCCAGCATCAATAATACATCGGCATAGCGGATGGCTCTTTCATTGATGAATGACTTGGGAGGTGCCGGCTCATCTTTTTGAGTCTTCCAGTTCTGATATTTCAAAATCCAGTATGTTTTCCACTTGTCTTGTGCAAAAACTTCCCGGAAAGGTCTTTGGTAGTAAGTGCATCCCTCATAGTCCCATGCCACAGAACAGCGGGCACGATAATCAAAATTGCCGTCTTTGTCTTTTTCCTTCCAGAAGATATCCATAATTTGCTGGGTAGGATTTGCTTCATACCATCCTCCGACTTCAGCAGCGGCATATTCTTTAGGGCGGGTATTGGATTGGGTGGAATTGATATTTTCTCCATCTCCCCAAAGATCTGTTCCACCCACATCTTCTATCAATAACTCGAAAATACTTTCGGCATTGTTTTCATGAGTGTCATCAAAATTCCAATTAAAGTCCTCTACTAGTTTGTAGGTGTAAGGATTCTGCGTCAGAGGCTCGAGGACGTTTATCGCTTCTTGCCAATTTTCTTCATAGACATATATTTTACCCAAAGCGGCATAAGCGGCTCCTTGTGTAGGCTTTCCTATTTTATTCGTTATGGGCAATAGGGAAGCAGCGGTTTTTAAATCTTCTTTGGCTTGTGCCCATATATCAGCTTGTGATGATTTTGCTAAAGGGAAAGTCGAGGGAGATTGGGAGGCTGTCAGGCGGAGAGGGGCGTCTTTAAACTCTTTGGCTAACTGGAATAAATAGAAGCCACGTATGAAAAGACATTCTCCTTTTACCGAATTTTGAAAATCGGTAGAAAATTGTTCTTTCTTTTCTTCCAGTTTTTGCATAATGGAGTTGGTACGGTACAAGGCATTGTAAAATTGATAGAACATGCCTTGTGTCAGTGAGTTTGTATTACTATTAGTAAAACGGTTTACTGTATATACATCCGAAATATCGTTGCGGAAGTCGACTTCATCGGCTCGGGCTATTCTCAGCATTACACCGCGAGTTCCATAATAACCGCCGTTTAGGGCATTCTTCAGTGGAGTATAGCAAGAGGTCAAGGCCAGATTGAAATCGGTTTCATCTTTCCAAAAAGTATCTTCTGTTGCTTGGTTGGGATTGGCCTGGTTTAATTGATCTTCGCAGGAACTGAATAGCATGCCTGAAATCAATATGGTCAATGTCGTTTTAATATATGTTTTCATAAGATGTTTATTTTTAGAATGTTACATTTAGTCCTAACATGAAAGTACGGTTAGTCGGGTAAATAAAATTATCAAATCCCCGATAATTGGCATTGTCTGCATTGACATCCGGTGAATATCCGCTGTAACTGGTGATAGTAAATAAGTTTTCAGCGTTAATATACACACGGGCATGCTGTATGGCACCTTTAAACCATGTCTAAGGAAATGTATAACCTAATTGAACACTGCGGAGACGCAAATAAGAACCATTTTCAAGATAACGGTCGGATTCTGCACGGGTATTACGGTTAGGATCATCCCATGTCAGGCGTGGATGGGAGGCATTTTTGTTTTCAGAAGTCCAATAATCCAGGCAACTTTGCCAGAAAATTGGAACCTTTGGTTACATCTTCTAATGTCTGACGGGTTGCATTATAAATTTTATTTCCTAACACTCCTTGCAGTCCGATTGATAAGTCGAAATTTTTGTATCTCATATTACCATTCAGCGCGAAAGTAAAATCGGGAAAAGGACTGCCTTGAAATACACGGTCGTCGTCATTGATAACGCCATCGTTGTTGGCATCTACAAATTTTATATCACCCGGTTCGGCGGCTGGTTGTATTTTTTTACCGTCTTTGGCATATGCGTCTACTTCTTCCTGACTATTGAAATATCCGGCTGTAGAGATAAGCCAATAACCTCCAATAGGATATCCGGCTTTGGTTTCACTGGTAGTGATGTTTTGGTTGGTAGAACCGCCTTTGATAGATCCGCTTTCACTTCCCATGGCTATTACTTTGTTTTTATTGAAAGACCCAATTAAGTTGATGCCATACGAAATATCCGGATTGGGTTGGTCCATCCATCCTAAATTGAATTCAAAGCCATTGTTACGTATCTTGCCCGCATTGCGTATAGGGTCATTGGCACCACCGGAAGAGATAGGAATAGGAACGGTCAGCAAGATATCTTTTGTATTTTTCACATAATAGTCTGCTGTTAAGCTTAGTCGGTTATTAAAAGCCATAAAATCAATGCCGACATTAGTCATAGCGGTTTCTTCCCATTTTATATCCGGATTGGCAAAATTTTTAGGAAATGCTCCTTGAAGCAGACCACCGTTGCCATCGGGATAATTGATGCCGGTAGTGATGGTGGAGGAATATTGATAGTTATCGATTTCTTGATTTCCTAAAACGCCATATCCGCCACGAAGCTTTAGCTGATCAAGCCAATGCACGTTTTCCATGAACTTTTCTTCGGCCACATTCCATCCTAATGAAAAAGAGGGGAAGTAACCATATCGATTGTTCTTACCGAATTTGGAGGAACCGTCCCGGCGGATAGTGGCGGTGAATAAGTATTTATTTTGGTAGGAATAGAATACGCGTCCGAGAATAGAGGTAAGGACACTTCTCCATGAATTGCCTTCGTTGCTGCGATTGGTTGTGGCTGCATCTATTTCTTCTAATCCCTGGGGTAATCCTTCACCATAGGCTTGTATGTGGCGGAATCTGCTGTCTTGATAGGTATAACCTGCCAATGCTGAAATTTTATGCTCTCCGAACGTACGGTCGAAAGTTAATAAATTTTCAACAAGTATATTACGTCTCCTTCTTTGTCTTTCTGTTAATTGGGTGATGCTGTTGGTCGCTAATCCAAAATCATATTTATTGAGATAATTCTTATATCTTTCGAAAGAAAAGTCTGGAGTTAAATTCAGTTTGTATTTTAGTCCTTTAAAAAGTTCAATTTGTGCATACAAGTTAGCGAATATTTTTACATTTTCGTTATAACGGTCCATGATGTTGTCATCAATAATGGCCAATGGGTGAGGAATGTTTACCACATCACCATATGTGCCACCATATCCACCTTCACGAGTATCATCATATTTTTCCAAAGTAGGAACACTTTGCAGAATGGTGCCAATCATGCCGCCTCGAAGTTCCTGGTGAAGGGGCTTGTCATGACTGAATGAAATAATGAGATTTGTTCCAGCAGAGAATATCCCTCTTTTATAATCATTCTTGGATTGGATATTATACCGTTGGTAATTGGTACCTTTTACAATACCGTCTTGGTTGAAATAACCTAAGCCGGTGTAATAAGTGGAATATTTTCCACCACCTTTTACAGACAAATTGTAGTTTTGCATCAGTGCGGGGCGAAACATGATGTCTTGCCAGTCATTGTCTGGTTTGTTAGCCAGATCGGTAGCCATGTCTAATGCCGGTTTGCCGATAGCTTGACGGGCTATAGTGGTAACTTCTGCCCATCCTTTGGCATCTAGCATATCAAGAAATTTGCTGGCAGTTGATATACCTAAGTTGACAGATAAATCAATGATAGGTTTTCCTTCTGTGTTACTTCCTTCTTTGGTAGTGACAATGATAACACCGTTGGCTGCACGGGAACCGTAGATAGCTGCGGATGAGGCATCTTTCAATACGTCAATGCTGGCAATATCATTGGGGTTGATATGATCAATACTGTTCATATACATGCCATCGACAATGTAAAGAGGGGAGGCGTTGTTTAGCGTACCAATACCGCGGACCATGATACGGGTTCCCGAACCTGGGGCACCACCTTGAGATACGATGTCTACCCCTGCAATTTTGCCTTGCAGCGCCTGGCCGATGTTGGCGTTACTTTGTGTATTTAGTTTTTCTGTGTTAATGTTTGCAACAGATCCTGTCAAGTCTGCTTTTTTCTGTACACCGTATCCAATGACTACCACTTCATCAAGAGTTTTTGTATCTTCTTTTAATAGAAAACGGATACTTTTTTGGTTGTTGATAACCGTTTCTTGTGTGAGGTAACCAATGTAGGAAACTTCGATAACAGATTGTGGTTCGGCTTCAATACTGAAGTTGCCATCTATATCTGTGATTGTACCTGTTGTGGTTCCCTTTATACGGATGTTGGCTCCGATAATGGGTTCTCCGCTGACATCTGTTACCGTTCCCGTTACTGTTTTAGCTTGTTGTTGAGCATGCAAGTCTTTAATAGCTTCTGTAGTTAAAATAATGTGTGTACCTTCCAGTTCATAGTTGATACCGGTCCCTGACAGAATTCTGTCCAGTACTTGTGCTACGGCTTCATTTTTGACCTTTACGGAAGTAATTTTGTTAATATCTACTTGGTTATTGTAGATAAAAAGATAATCAGTTTGGTTTTCAATTTCATTCAGGATCTTATCCAGTTTAACATTATTCATACGTATGCTGACTTTTGCATTTTGAGAATGGGCATTCCCAGCATACGAACAGAACACACAGACCATCAATAGGAAAGTGGAAATTCTCATAATTCTAAAGATTTGTTTAAATCGGGGATTTTTGAAGCAATATCTCCCCGACAAAGTGTTATTTTTCATACCTTTGCGTTGATTTAAATAGATTTTTTTACTTGAAAAATTGTTTTGAGTCTATGCCGGTAAGTGCGGCAACACTTATCGGCATTTTTCTTTTTAAGGTTAACTTGAGCTTTTCTTCATAGGCTTGTTGTTTTTAGGTTAGTATTGTCTGGTCAATTGATGTAAATAATTTCTTCATCGTTGGCTCTTTCATATTTAAAATGGATATCCCTTTGCAGCACTCTTAATGCATAATCAATACCGTCTGCTTGACGGAACTTGCCATTATAGGAATATTTCAATACCTTTTTGTTATTGATGATGATCCGGATACCATAATATTTTTCAAAATCTTCCATGATGGTCTGGAAAGGTTCATCTTTAAAACAGATCAAACCTTCTTTCCAGCGGTAAGGAGTGAAATCGTTTACTTTGGTAACTGCCAACTGCCCGTCTTTTACATATGCTTTATGATGAGGCTTCAAGGTTATTGTCTGTTCAGGAAAGTGCTGTGAGGTAACTTTTACACTACCTTTCATTAAAGTTGTTTCAAACGCCGTTTGGTCAGGATAAGCATCTACATCAAACTGTGTACCCAAAACTTCAATGTCATATTTGTCTGTCCGTACAATAAAAGGAGTTTTTTTCTTCTTGGTTACATCAAAATAAGCTTCTCCTTTTAAAAAAACTGTTCGTTGCTTTTGGCTGAAAGTGACCGGATATTGTAAAGTGGTACGGGCATTCAGCCATACATTAGTTCCATCTGGTAAAGTAATATTGGTACGTTGTCCTGCCGGAACAGATACTGTATTCATGGCAATGACTTCATTTTCCGATTTATATTCCTGATATAAATAGTTAATGGTAAGCGTCAGTATGATGACGGAAGCTATTTTCAGCCATTGACGAATAATTTTGGGAATTCGTTTGGTGGAAATGCAGTTATTTGTAGTTTGGTCATCATGCACCATGAGGGCATCGAACAATTTACGCTCTTTGTAAAAAATGCGCTTGTTCTCTTCGGATGCTTCCATCCATGCTCTTATGTCCATGCCTTCTTGTATAGAAGTAGTTCCGGCAAAAAAACGATGTAGTTTCTCTTTTTCCATTTTATTGCATTCTTTTATGCTTCTATATAAACAGCACTTCAGAATGGAAAATTCCTAGTGGCATTTCATAAAAAAATAGAGAAAGAGTGGAAAATAATCTTTTAAGTTAGTCTGAAGCATCTTTAATGCCTTGTTTATATGGAAATCTACTCCTTTGGGGGTGATATTCATGAGAACTGCAATTTCCTTATAGGATTTGTTTTCGTATCGGCTCAACATGAAGATAGTACGGGTTTTTTCGGGCATGTCGGTGAGGGTTTGTTGGACGAGTTCTTGAATTTCGGAAATAAAAAGCTCATAAGGTTCGCATGCTTGTAAAGTGGCGATCCGGGTATTCAGTTCCCATTCATAGTAATCTTTTATTTTATCCGAGTATTCTTCATGAATTTGCTGATGACGCAGATAATTCAGGCATTTGTTTTTTATAATTGTTAAGATATAGGCTGGAATATTGGAATCTTCGCTTAAGGATTGCCTGTTTTCCCAATAATACATCATCGCCTCAATAGTAATATCTTCTGCTGTGGTTAAATCTCTGACATAAGTATTGGCGAAGCGTACAAAACGTCTTTGAAACTCCTTGTAGAGTTGGTTAAAAGAGGTAATGTCTTCTTTATAGTGCTTTATCTGGATGGGGTCGGTCATCTTATGCGTCGTTTGATTCATGATTAGTACAAAAATACATTTTTTTTATTAGTACTACAATTTTTCGAATGTGAAACGTATGAATCACCTGTAAAAATATGGAGAGTGTAGGGGGATATGCTTATTTTGTATCAGAAGGTACGCTTTCCGCTGACCCGAAAATCCGCTGACCTGAAGTTCCTTTTCTTTTTCGGCTCAGCGGAAATTTCTGGTTGTTAAGTTTTAAAATTAGCTACCTTTGCTTAC
>OHJZ01000080.1_pt1 | contig 73818 bp, 80 predicted proteins | sample 1568691 | NCBI WGS metagenome assembly OHJZ01 (sample SAMEA3879593, study PRJEB24766) | human gut metagenome | biome: human-associated habitat; feature: feces | place: USA | collected 1985/1987
GCATCATGCAGCTTTCGGGTCTGCTGGCTCCGGGGCGCGGGCCGAAGCGGCCTTTCGTGGTAAATCCCCACAGCTCCATGACCGGATAGATTGTAATATCAAATGCACCGTCCGTCTTTCTTGAAATTTCAAGGGACTGCTCCACTAAATATGCTGTTTCGTCAGACACTGTAGCGCTTCCCTGCATATTGGCAGTTGTGACGTCACTGTCCGTATTTCCTACCGAAAACATCGCATCCAGTCTTTGAATCTCATGAATTGCTGCCGTCACGGCATCCTCTGCCTTTGCTCCGTATGCCGTCAATGACATGTAGGTATCCATTGCAAAAATATCGGATGAATATTTGTCATTTTCTGAAACACTTTCGCTCTGCACGCTGTCTGCTTTTTTGCCGCATGCCGTCATGCCTGCCGCCAGTATCACGCACATTGCGGCGACGGCTGTCCGTTTTAATATAATCGCTGCTTTTTTTCTTTTTGTATTTCTTTCATTTACGATTCTTCTCATAATAATCCTCACTTCTAAGCAACTTGTTGCGAAGCGGCGATGAGAAATTCGCACAGGCGATTTCTCATCTGCCATCATAACTATTTGTTTTTGCTCAGAAACAAATAGCTGTGTGAAAAATCAGCACATCAGTGTGATATTTCACACTAGTTTCTGTCCATTCTGACCGTAGTTAGTCACGTAAAACTATATGCCACATCGTTGGAATTGTCAAACTGCTACATCGTGTCCAAAATCCACAAAAAAATACCGCATAAAGAGAATCGTTTTTGCTCTCTTTATGCGGCAGTTTTTCATTTATAATACGTTTACTTTCTCAGACTTCTTATGCCATTACCGGTGCTTTCTTTTGAATCACCGCTTCAACAGCATCTACACTGATTTCTGCAACATCGGCAATCTGTTCTAATGTATAACCTTTTTTATACATATTCAGAATGAACTTTTCACTCGTTTTCTCTGTTGCCCTTTTTGTTGCCCGTTCTTCAGCTCTTTCTTCGATTCCTGCACTCAGATTACACATAACTCTCACGTCCTCTCTTATTTCATTACTGACCGGGATATTATATTCATGTTCAATTATATCCAGTTTTTCCTGCTCTTTCAACCCGCTTGAAAGAAGTGTACCGATTAAACGGTGCAATTCGTACTTTTCATCATGCTCCGGTAATTCATCTGTAATACCAATCAGCACGATGTTGAGTAAATCCATATTTCCTTTCCAATCGTACGGCTCTAACATTTCATCTTTGATAAGGTGGATATGGCTCATGCTGTTTGAAGCCATGTTCATACAAATCCAGATACTGAATACCTGTTTTATATCGTCATAATTCGTATTGACAAAATCCCTCTCTTTCTGCGATGAAACAAGTCTGCTCACATAAAAGGCCGCTCGGTTTAATATCTGATATCCTGCCGGTTCGTCTTTTTGTGCTTCGATATTTACAATAATCTGTGAAAGACCGTTTTTCATGCGGACATAAAAGATAATATCAAATCTGACTAACCCTTCATTAATCTCGGTATTTTCTGTATTCAGCCCTATGATTCTCTGACCGGTCACATCTGTTTTTTCTGCATTAGTCAGACCCGGTTCAACGGGTACAATCCCAATCTTTGGCTCACCCTCAATGTACATTACTGCATCTTTCGGCTTCATTTCCTTAAACTCATCAACCGTCTTAACCAAAATGTGCGCCAAAATATTTTTCTGTGCCAGTATTCTTTTGACACGGGTATCATACTGCACCTTATCTCCCGCCGCACTGACTGCATTTGTTATTTCTGTATTCAAGGCATTCCCCTCCTTTTGTAACATTGTAAATCTGCAAAAGCCCCCTTTGCCTTAATACTATTATAAGCGGATATTTCTGTGGAATCAACTGGAATTTCTATTAAATATTTTGTTAATATCGCAAAAAAATACCGCATAAAGAGAATCTGTTCAGCTCTCTTTATGCGGGGATTTTATTTACAAACCATGTCTGCACAGTATTCTGTTATTCCAGTTTTAATATTTAAACTACAGATAGTATTCCATTGGATATGTCGGATAAGCGATTTCCTCCAGCTGATCCATCGTAACTAACCCTGCCGGAGCGCGCAGCACTGCCGGAATCCGGTTGACAATCGTTGCACAGGTATGCTCAACCGTTGCCGGTTTTACAACATGGAATTCCGTATCCGGTTCACCTGTAATCTTCCAGTCGCACATATCACCATCGTCCGGACCATAAACCTTGCCGATACACTGTGTTTCAATAACCGGTCCCTGGAATGTTTCGGTAGTTACAACTGCCGCCATACCGATACAGTTGCCTTTCGGTATCGTTGCATTCATGGTTGATGAGAACAAATCACTGTCATGGAAATACGGTACACATTTCTGTGTCTGGCTCTTAATCGTCCAGCCCATTTTTGATGCAAGTGCCTCATTGGAATTCCATACATAAGAAGGTTCAATCTCCTCCGGGTGTGCAATCTGTTTTTCAAATTCTTCCGGTGTTAAGCCTACGCCGTGAGCTTTTGCAAGTGCCAGTCCGTAATCTTCTACGTTATAGCTGACTGCGCCTTCAATTTTTTCAATCTTGTGACAGCCGCCTGCTACCATGCCGACCATATTCACCCAGAAAATATCTTCCATGCCGCTTCCTACAAAAGTACAACCGTTTTTCTTGGCGGTAACATCTAAGATATTGGCACGAACCGGGTCTGTTGTCCAGCAGTACGTTGCTTCTTCACAGGTTGTAATCACACTGATTCCACGTGTCAGACATTTCATATAATGCGGAAAGCAGTCACTTACCAGACTAAACAGCGTTACAACGGCAATATCCGCATCCGTGTTGTCAAGCACTTCTTCCGCATTGTCGCTGATTAATACGCCGGTCTTTACACCCAGTCCCGCATAATCGCCGATATCCATGCCGACAATAGACGGATTACAGTCGATTGCACCGACAATCTGACAGCCGGTTTCATACAGGTACCGCATTGTGTACTTGCTCATCTTGCCACAGCCATACTGAATTACTTTAATCTTCTCCATAACATCCTCCAATTCTACACCGCTTCCTTTTAAAATCTGTGTCCTGCGGTGCAAGGACAGTTTCAGACGAATCCTCATTCACGCTTTCGCTTTTCACTATTCAGCATATATTACGCGAACTGATTGTTAATTATTTAACTTTCCGTTGTATTCAGTATAATGTCTAATCTTAGATGAGAGTCAAGCCTATTTTTCCATTTTTACCGGCACCTGAAGCCGCAGATACATCGAGCGCTTGCGGCTATCAAAGACGTTCATTTCCATAATTTCTTCGCAAATATAATCACCGCAGATTTGATAGCCGTGTTCGCGGCAGTACGCCAAAAGCTTTTTCGCACAGTCGCGTTCCTCATCAAAATCTTCCGTATAAATACATGCATACATGCCATTCTCGATTGTCTGCACACAGTCTTTCATCGGAAAATCGTCATCTACAAAGATAAAGATTTCTTCCGAATAAAAGGTCAGTTTTTCAAACAGCTCCCGCCGCATAATCGTCCCTGCATTGCAGTAATAAACCTGCGGAATATGAAATTCCATCAGCTTATTTTTTAACTGCTTTAAAATCAATTCGTACATATCAATGTTATAATCGTAAAAATTGGTATCCACACACATCGAGTAAATCGTCCTGTCCGGTATGTATTCCAGTGTAATCGTGCCGCTTTTCGGCGATTTCTTATACCGTTCAATGCTTGCAACCGTCCTGTCAATCGCCTGCATTTTAAATTTTAATTCCTGCATCTGGACAACCGTCTGTTCCTTTTTCTGCCGTAAAATCTGCTCAATCAGATTAATATCCTGTTTATCGAACAATTCTTTAATTTCTTTTAATTCCATGCCCAGTTCTTTCATGTACTGAATCATATCAAACCGGGCATTCTGCTTGATGTCATAATACCGGTAATGTGTTTCCTCGTCTGTGTAATACGGTGTCAGCAGTCCCATTGAATCATACAGCCGCAGTGTCGGTACGGTTGTGCGGTTGATTTTTGCCATTTCACCGATGCTGATATATCTGTCTTTTTTCTCCATATAATTTTTCATTCCTATTTTGCAGACATTTTAATGCCAAAAAATAAACCCTAATGTAACATTAGAGTTTATTTTATCATAAATATTCTTATTTTTCCAATCCGGGACTGCTTTTTATAATTTTACATTAACCCCGACCATCCTCGTAAAATTACACGGGCATATATAAAAATACCCTGTATGCCTGTCTGACATATTCTTTTACATTCCAATATGAATCTGTTATTTATCCCCACACCTTTTCTGCGATTTCCTTCACCAGTGCCAGCTTTGCCCACTGTTCTTCTTCTGTAAGCTTGTTGCCGATTTCACAGGAAGCGAATCCGCACTGCGGACTTAAATACAGTCTGTCTAACGGCACATATTTTGCCGCCTCATGGATTCTGTCAATTACTGCCTGCGCATCTTCCAGCTTCGGAGACTTTGTTGTAACCAGTCCGAGTACAACCTTCTTATCGCCCTCTACATATTTTAACGGTTCAAATCCGCCGGAACGCTCATCATCAAATTCCAGATAATATGCATTGACATTTTCCTTTGCAAATAAAGTCGCCGCTACGCTGTCATAAGCACCGCTGCTTGCATAGGTTGAATGAAAATTGCCGCGGCATACGTGTGTATTGACAATTAAATCTTCCGGCTTTCCTTCAAGCGCGCTGTTATTAATCTCTAAAAGCTGTTCCTTAATCTTTTCAAGTTCCTTTGGTGTTACGCCAAACAATTTGCACGCCGCCGGGTCTACCACCATGCCCCATGAGCAGTCATCCAGCTGAAGATTTCTACAACCTGCCGCATAAACCTCTTTGATAAATTCACGGTATCCTTCGGCAATATCCTTTGCCACTTCTTCCTGCGTATCGTAAAATTTCTTGGTATTGCTCCATGCAAAAGGCATAATCATCTGTTCCAGAAACTGTGCCGGTGCCGGAATGGTCAGCTTTGCAACCGTATTTTCATCTTCCAGTGCCTTTACAAATTTAAAATGCTCTACAAACGAATGATTTTTCTTATAAGAAATCTTTCCCGTCACATATGTATCATCAATCATTGCAGCTTCACCGTGGAACGGAAGTCCCGTTTCAGTTTTGCTGTGTCCGACTCCGTCAAATGCCCACATAAAATCCAGATGCCATGTTGCACGGCGGAATTCTCCGTCTGTAATAACGTGATAACCTGCCTCCTTCTGCTTTGCAACCAACTCTGTAATTGCCTTATCTTCTGTCTTTTTCAATTCCTCTGCGCTCATTGCTCCTACTTCGTAATCCGCTCTTGCTTTCTTTAAATACTCCGGTCTTAAAAAGCTTCCTACAAAATCATATCTGAAAGGTGTATATAACTGGCTCACTTTATGTTTCCTCCTGCTTCCTTTGTTTTGTCGTATTATAACGGACATTTTCCTATCTGTATAATATGAATTCATTAAGGTTGTCCATAGTTTAAAACTATATCTGTAAGCTAAAAAAATGTAAGCCGTATCAACAGCTTACACTTTTTATCTCCGCTCCCGACAAAGAGCCTACACCTTTTTTAACTCCGCACGGAACATAATCTTTCTCGTTCCGGTTAATTTTTCAAAATCAATTTCATACGACTGGGTGGACAGATTGATATCCACAATTGTTCCGACACCGAAAATTTTATGTTCTACTTTATCACCCACATCAAAGGTCTTTTTCGGCAGCATCTGCGGTGTGGTCTGACCGTTTTGGACGACATTTCCCACACATTCCAGCAGGCTGTAGTCAATATCCTGTATAAATGCCGACGGGCGCACCGGAAAGCCTTCCGACTTTGCCGCGTAACTGCTTAGATACAGCCGTGTCTTTGCGCGGGTCACCGCCACGTAAAACAGCCGCCGTTCCTCTTCCAGTTCATCTTCATTGCGCAGGCGCCTGCTTGGAAACTGCCCGTCTACCAGTCCGCAGATAAATACAATGTCAAATTCCAGGCCCTTTGCCGTATGAATCGTCATGACTTTCACAACATTTTTTTCATCGTCATCATCCTGAGCCGTAAACAATGCAAAATGTGCCAGCAGTTCTTCCAGCGAAAGCTTATCCTGATTTTCCGCTTCCATTGCGGCAATGGCTGTTATCAGTTCCGTCACATTATCCAGCCTTCGCTGTTCCACGTCCTGCTCCAGTTCCTCGCGGTATCCGAAATCCAATACCCGGTTAACAAGCTCTTTGCATGAATACTTATCATATTCTTTGTGTAATTCCGATATATTTTTATAATAAGTATCAATAACCTCTTTTTTGACAATGCCCTGTTCAATCTGTTCGCCGAGCGCCTGAAACAGCCCAATTTCGTGTTCTGCGGCATATTTTTTCAAATCTTCTATGGATTTCTTGCCGAAACCCTTGCGCGGTCTTTTTATCGTCCATAAGAAATCCAAATCATTCGGTGCATAAACCATGCGCAGATAGGCAAGCACCGTACGGATTTCCTCCGAATCATAAAATCTTGCGCCGTTTAAAATCTTATACGGGATTTTCTTTGCAAGAAAGGCTTCTTCCAACGCCCTTGTCTGGGAAGCCGCACGCACAAGCACCGTGTGGTCTGCATATTTTTTCCCGGTTGAAACCGCCGCGTCTATCTGTTCTGCAATCCATACCGCTTCGTCTTTTTCATACGGCAGGCAGTTATACACCGGCTTTGCGCCATGTGGATTTTTGGTATACATCTGCTTTTCCAGACGGTTCTGGTTCTTCTCAATTAAAGAATTTGCCGCCGCTACAATCTCCGGCGTACTGCGGAAGTTACGGCTTAACGAATAATCCACAACATTTTCATACCGCTCATTAAAATGCACCATATATTCCACATCTGACCCGCGCCAGCCGTAAATGCACTGGTCGTCATCGCCCACGACTGTCAGGTTATGATATTTTCCGCTTAATAAATAAAGTAAATATTCCTGATTTTTATTTACGTCCTGATATTCGTCACAAAGCAGATACTGACAGCGTCCCTGCCATTTTTCGAGTGCCTCTTTATACTGCGTGAGAATGTAGATTGCAAACTGTATGATATCCTCAAAATCCAGCACATAATTATCGCGCTGTTTTTTCAGATAAGAATAGTACACCTGATAAAACGGATCTTGTGTGTGAATGATTTTCTTTTGCAGGGCTTCCCTGCCGGTATCCAGCATCAGCGGAATATAGGCTCTATCCTGTTTTTCCTCACAGATTCTGTCCGCATATTCCTTTGCCGTAAAATCTTTTAACGAAAATCCCAGTTCATCGGCGACTTCACGAATCAAATCCACCTGCGCTTTCTTATCCAGAATCACAAAAGTCTTCGGATAAGAAAGGCGGTAGATTTCTTCTTTTAGAATTAAATTACAATATCCATGAAAGGTTCCCGCATAACACGTTGCAAAGTCCCCTATCATTTTTTTCAAACGGTACTTCATTTCATTCGCCGCCTTATTGGTAAATGTCATGGCAACGATGGACGACGGCTCGACATACAGCTCCAATATCAGATAGACGATTCGTTTCGTCAGTGCAAATGTCTTTCCCGAACCCGGTACCGCACGCACGCGGATATTGCCTTCTGTTGCTTCTATAATCTGCTGTTGTTCCTTTGTTGCCTGTCTTTGTGACATTTTCTACCTCCTGCGCCGCTTCCACTCCGCAGCGTCAGCGGTTTTTATTTTACACATCCAATCAGTTCATGAATGTCTTCAACGTTATTTTTCTTCATATAAGCGGCGATGCCGTCTACAATCTCAACGGTTGCTGTCGGATTATGGAAATTTGCTGTACCGACAGCTACTGCACTGGCGCCTGCCATGATAAATTCAAGGGCATCTTCTGCGGTTGCGATACCTCCCATGCCGATGATTGGCAGACGGACTGCATTGGCTACCTGATAAACCATGCGGACTGCGACCGGTTTTACTGCCGGACCGGACATACCGCCTGTTTTATTGGCAACTGCAAATGTTCTCCTGTTAATATCAATCTTCATACCCGTAATCGTATTAATCAGTGAAACCGCATCGGCGCCGCCCGCTTCTACTGCCTTTGCCATTTCCGTAATATCGGTTACGTTTGGGCTTAACTTCATAATAACCGGGTGCTTTGCGACCTTTTTCACTGCCGCCGTAATCCGTTCTGCCGAAGCCGGATTCTGACCGAAAGCAATACCGCCTTCCTTGACATTTGGGCAGGAAATATTGATTTCAAGCATGTCCACCGGCTGTTCGCTTAACTTTTCCACCGCATCGACATAATCTTCCTCTGTTTTTCCACAGACATTGACAATAATCTTTGTATCATACTGCTTTAAAAACGGAATATCTCTTGAAATAAACGTATCCAGTCCCGGATTTTGCAGACCGATTGCATTAATCATGCCGCCGTAGGTTTCTGCAATACGCGGTGTCGGATTACCCGGCCACGGTACATTGGCAACGCCCTTTGTCGTTACGGCACCGAGCTTATTCAAATCAACGTATTCTGCATATTCCATACCGGAACCAAACGTGCCGGAAGCGGTTGTAACAGGATTCTTCCATTCAACTCCTGCAATATTTACGGATAAATTCATTACAGTTCTACCTCCTCTGCGTTAAATACCGGTCCTTCTTTGCAGACTCTTTTGTTATGTACCTTCGAATGGTCGTCTACCTGTGTGGACTTGCATACACAGGCAAGGCACGCACCAATTCCGCATGCCATTTTTTCTTCTAAGGACAGGTAACATTCCAGTCCGTTTTCTTTTGCATACTGCTTAATAGCACGAAGCATCGGTGTCGGACCGCATGCAAATAAAATGTCACCTTCAATGCCGCATGCCTTTACGGCATCCAATACATTGCCCTTTGTTCCGGCACTGCCGTCTTCTGTTGCCAGATACACTTTACCGTATGCTTCAAATTCATCATTTAAAAACAATTCATCACGGTAACCCAATACAATGCTCTTTTCACAATCTAACTGCTTTGCCAGCTCCAACATCGGCGGAATCCCAATACCGCCGCCAAACAGGATCGCTTTGCGTTCCTTTGATACCTTTGAAATGTCATAGCCGTTGCCAAGCGGTCCCTGTACTTCAAGGGTCTGTCCTGCGTGCATTGTTGCAAATTCCTGTGTGCCTTTTCCGACTGCCCGGTATACAATGCGCAGGGTATCACCCTCAATGCCGCAGATACTGATTGGGCGCGGAAGAAGCCGCGAACCGTCGTTAGAATAGACAGACACGAACTGTCCCGGCTTTGCTTCCTTTGCAATATTTTTTGTTGAAAAACACATTTCATAAATGTCCGTTGCGATTTCATCTGCACGTACAATCGTTACTTTTTCTCTATATGCCATTTCTGCTCCTCATTTCCGCCTACTTGTATAATGCACCGTTAATGTCGGCAATCATATCGAGTGCCGCCTGTCTGGAAGCTTCTGCGAAATGCTCCTCACCGAATTTTGCGTACTGTTCCTTTGTATAAGCCGCAATAATGCCTCTTGAGCTGTTGACAATCGCACCTAAACCGTCTTCGTTAAAGAAATGTACCAAATCCTCTGCCTTACCGCCCTGTGCACCGTAACCTGGTACTAAAATATAAGCCTTTGGCATAATCTTACGCAGGGTCTTGCCCATTTCCGGATACGTTGCACCGACAACGGCTCCGACATAGCTGTAGTCATCACCCATACATTCACTGCCCCACTCGGCAACCTTTTCACCTACCAGCTCATAGAGCGGTCTGCCGTCAATTAAACGGTCCTGAAATTCGCCACTGGACGGATTGGAAGTCTTAACAAGAATAAAGATACCCTTCTTTTCTTCCTTGCAGACCTTTACAAACGGATCAATGCCATCTGAACCCAGATACGGATTCACCGTTGCAAAATCTTCGTTAAATGCGGAAAGCTTCTTGCTTCCAACCTGCACCTTTCCCAAGTGTGCAACGGCATACGCTTCTGATGTCGAACCGATGTCCCCACGCTTTACGTCACCGATAACGACCATGTCCTTTGACTTACAATAGTCTACGGTCTTTTGGAATACCTTCATGCCTTCAATGCCAAACTGCTCATACATTGCAACCTGTGGCTTGACTGCCGGTACAATATCATAAATATTATCTACAATCGCCTTGTTAAACTGCCAGATTGCTTCTGCCGCACCTTCTAATGTTTCACCGTATTCCGCAAATGCGGCTTTCTTTAAATGTTCCGGTATAAACTTCATCATCGGGTCTAATCCGACTACAACCGGTGCGTTCTGCTTTTTAATTTTGTCTACTAACTTGTTAATCATTTTTGTCTTCCTCTTTCTGCCGGTACAGGCGTATTTATTATATGAGTTTTGGAACGTCTTTGTCTACTATAATTTCACAGCCCGGCCTGTATGAATATACAACCTTGCCGTCTGACATTGTATATCTGACTCTGCCCTTAACTGTCTTTCCGTTAAACGGTGTATTTTTTCCCATGGATGCAAACAGGGTGCTGTCAATCACATATTCTTCATTTGGGTCGATAATCGTAATATCTGCCGCACGTCCCGGAAGCAGTGTTCCTTTGTCGCTGTTGATAATCTGCGCAGGCTTATAGCTCATGCGTTCTGCCATCTGAAGCGGTGTTAAAACACCCTTGTCCACCAGCTCCGTAATCGTCAGGCTCACAGAAGTTTCAAGTCCCGTAATGCCAAATGGTGCTTCAGCAAACGGACGCTCTTTTTCTGTTCTGTGGTGCGGTGCATGGTCTGTTGAAATCACATCCATAACCCCTTCCTTTAAGCCTTCCTTTAACGCTTCGCGGTCTGCCTTAGCACGCAGTGGCGGATTCATTTTGTAGTTTGCATCATCACCTGTGATATCATCTTCCGTCAGTGTAAAATGGTGTGGCGTAACCTCTGCTGTTACATCTATTCCTTCTTCCTTTGCAAGCTTTGTCATCTTCACACTGTCCACGGTTGAGCAGTGGCACAGATGCAGTCTTGCGCCTGTGTTTTTTGCAAGCAGGATATCTCTTGCCACAATGACGTCTTCCACCGCATTCATAATGCCGTAAAGTCCGAGTTCTTTGGCTCTGTTGCCGGCATTCATCACACCTCTTGCAACTAAATTTTTATCTTCGCAGTGTGCAAATACAGGGATTCCAACTTCCGCAGCCAGACGCATTGCCTGTCTTGCCACTCTCGCATTCATAACAGACTTGCCGTCTTCGCTGACCGCAACCGCACCGTTTTTGTACAGATTTTCAAAATCTGTGATAAATTCTCCGTCCTGTCCCGCCGTAATTGCCGCAATCGGAAGCACATGGATGTCTGTTACTTCCTTTGCCTTGTCAATCACATACTTCACCATTTCCACGCTGTCTACAACCGGCTTGGTATTCGGCATGACACAAACGGTTGTAAATCCGCCTCTTGCCGCTGCTCTGGCTCCGGTACGGATTGTTTCCTTATGTTCAAATCCCGGCTCCCGGAAATGTACATGCAGGTCAATCAGTCCCGGCATGACATAAAGACCTTCTGCCTCAATTACATTTTCCGCATCGGTACTGATATGTTCTGCAACCTCTTTAATAATACCGTCTTCCACAAGAATATCCCTGATGCCGTCTGTGCTGCTTGCTGGATCTAACACCCTGCCACCTCTGATAATTGTTCTCATCTCTACCTCATTTCTGCGGCATGCGCCGCCCTCGCATTTTAATTTCTTTTATTGTTCTTATATTTATGGTTCTTCCTTACTGCTCCGGCTTCCATGATGCTAAGTATTTTTGTTCAAAATCTTTTGCGGCTGCCGGTTTTCCAAAATAGAATCCCTGTATATAATGCACCCCCAGACCTCTGAGCAGCTCGTACTGTTCCTGATGTTCCACGCCTTCAACGACCAGCTTCGTGCCGATGGTTTTTGACAGTTCCACAATCAGCCGTACAAATGCCTGTGCATATTCATCTTCCAGAATATCATCGATAAATGTCTTATCCACTTTGATTAAATCCAGCGGAAGCTGCTTGATATAATTTAACGAAGAATATCCGGTTCCAAAATCGTCCAATGCAATCCGCGGACCTAATTTTTTAAGCCCCTTGATAATCTCAAGGACACGATTCATATCGTTAATAGCAAAGGACTCCGTGATTTCCAGATTAATATTCTTTGGATTTACACCCGTCTTTAAAAGGATTTTTTCAATATTTTTTACCACATCTTTCTGGAGCAGCTGAACTACCGACAAATTGACATTGACATGAAAGTCAGGATAGCCGTGCTCGTTCCAGTATCTGCACTGACTGCAGGCTTCTTCTAACACATAGTCCCCGATGGAGGTAATCAGTCCAAGATATTCTGCAAGCGGTACAAAGTCGCTCGGTCCCATAAATCCGAGAGATTTGCTGTCCCAGCGCACCAGTGCTTCACAGGATGTGCATTTTTTTGTCACTGCATCTACTACCGGCTGGTAGTATACCAGAAACTCCTGAATCTCTGAGGCCACTGCCTGCCGCATATTATTTTCAATATCCAGCCGCTTGCTGACATTTTCACTCGATGTATTGTCGTAAATGCTGTACTGGTTTTTACCGGCTTTCTTCGCTTCGTACATGGCAATATCGGCAGTCTTTATAATATCATCTACTTCTGTCCCATCATCCGGGAAAAAGGCAACACCCATACTCATCGTACAGAAGTATTCTGTTTCCATCAGATACCACGGTTTACGAAACATCGCAATAATATTTTTAACAATCTTTTCCCAGATGTTAAAATACTGTGGCAGAATAATGATGACAAATTCATCACCGCCCATTCTGTAACAGTGTCCGCGGATTCCCGCAATTCCCTGCAGTCCTGCGGCGACCTGCTGTAACAGCACATCGCCGTACTGATGTCCCAGTCCGTCATTGATATGTTTAAAATCGTCCAGGTCCATAAACAGCACGGCACCTTTTTCTTTGTCCCGCACCGCTTTACGGACAATGTGGCGTAAATCATTTTCACATTTCATGCGGTTATACAAACCGGTCAGGAAATCATTGTGCGCCTGATACTCGATTTTCTGCTGGTTCTTTTTCTTCTGTGTTACATCAACTGCCGTACAGACTACTGCCGGATTGCCGTTTAACCACCTCAAATCCGAAAAGCGGACCTCGTACCACAGCCCGGACTGGGCATCACAGTATTCCTGGATGCTTTTTGTATTTTCACCTGTAAAATAAAATGTCACACAGGTCTGAATGACCCGTTTAATATCATTGCAGTTTTTCACAATATCATTTTCAAACAGCACTTCTTTCGCCTGTCTGTCATACACCATAATACCCGAATCAATACTTCCAAGAATTTCCTTTAATACCTCATAGGAATAGGATAAGGAATCTTTGCTGATACGTTCCTGCATAATGCTTTGAATTACATTTGCTACATCCGATACAAACCGAAGCTGTTCTGCATCCAGTTCTACATCGTTTGTACTGTCCGATACACACAGATACATCCGGACTTTATCTTCCGCTTTTACCGGAGCCGTCACGCTCGTTTTGATATTTGCATCCGCAAGTGCCATACGCACCGGCTCCTGTGCCGTGTCTGCCCTGTAATAGCACAGTTTCTCACCATAAAGCGGACTATCTGCCGCCGCTTTTACCTGCCGCTCTACAGTTCCCTTCGGCGCAGTCTGTGCCGCTGCCGCCTGCACTTCTGCAGCTTGTATCAGATGGTGTCTGCCGCCATAGGAAAGTACCGGATACAGACAGGTTCTTTCTTCATCATACTGCATAACAGTGACATCCGGCATTTTCAGATACTTTGATACATTTTCCAAAATGACATAAATGACATCTTTAAAAGGTCCTTCATTTTCCAGCATACGAACAATGTTAGACATGACCTGACTTTTCACCTTCATTTTACCTCATACCCCAAAACTTGTGTTTTGTACTATTATACCTTATTTGCACAGGTTTGGAAACCATCAGTTAGAATTTTATTTATTTTTCATTGTATTCATTTTGCCGGCATGGTATTATTTGATATAGACTTAAAGAACAAAGTGTCCTGCACTTTGGAACGGAGAACATTATGGATTATATTAAATACGAAACCACACTCAAGGCAAGTGGCAGAGAATATTCTAAGATTGTATTCTGGAACCGTTTTATCAGAAATCCCATTGAGCTGATTTTAACATGGCTTCCCGCCGCGATTACAATTGTCTGCATTGCACTCGGCTGCTTTTCTTCTTATCTTGCCGTCATTTATGCAGCATGCTGGTGCTATCCCATTTATATTTTTGGTTTCCAGTTTAAAAGCAGCGTGAATTATCACTTAAAGAACAGAGATGCTTCCGAATCCGCACCATGTACAATTACACTGATGGAAAGCGGCATCCTTGCTGAAATCCCGGAATTTGAACTGACCTATAATTATAGCTGGGACGATTTTACAACCATTTATGATAAGTTTGGTTATTATATGTTTTTTGAAAAAGGGAAAATGACCGTCATGCTGCGTCAGGCAGATATGCCTGAACAGGAACGTCATGCCGCCGCAGATTTTATTAAAAAGAATGTCAATCAAAATATCTGCCGCGTATTATTTTAATGATATCAGGGTCACAAAGTCTTTTAATTTAAAAATAAAACCGCAGGAACATTTTGTGTCTGCACCTGTCTTATGACTTGTGCTTACCGGAAGTTCCTGCGGTTTTTATTTACGTTGCTTTTTTACATCGTTTATCGTGCGAGCCAGCCACCGTCTACCGCTACAGTATAGCCATTTACATAATCCGATGCTTTGGAAGCCAGCCATACAACTGCGCCCTGCATATCTTCCGGTGTCCCCCAGCGGCCTGCCGGAATTCTTGAAAGAATCTCATCACTTCTGTCATCATCACTGCGAAGCTGTGCGGTATTGTTCGTTGCCATATAACCTGGCGCAATCGCATTGACATTAATGTTGTATTTTGCCCATTCATTGGCAAGCGCCTTTGTCAGCCCCATAATGGCACTCTTGCTTGCCGTATAGGAAGGCACGCGGATTCCGCCCTGATAGGAAAGCATGGAAGCCACATTGATAATCTTGCCGCCGTCCTGCTGCTTGATATACTGCTTTGCAAATGCCTGGCTTAAGAAAAAGACGACCTTTTCATTAATATCAATGACCGTATCCCAGTCTGCTTCTGTCACATCGACAGCATCACAACGCTTAATAATTCCTGCATTATTTACCAGAATATCTACTCTGCCGTATGCGTCCAATGCACCGGAAAGTACAGTATCTACTGCTGCGGTTGTTGACAAATCTGCCAATACCTCTGTAAAGCTTCCGCCAAATGCTTCAATCTTTTCTTTCGTTTCCGCACAGGAACGTCTTCCGACACCGACAACCTTTGCACCTGCCTCGGCAAGTGCAACTGCCATTCCCTGTCCCAGTCCGGTATTGGCACCGGTCACAACTGCAACTTTTCCATCCAGTTTAAACAAATCAAGAATCATTCACATTCCTCCTAGTTAAATCCAATCCACTTATTCATTACTTTGTAACCTGTCTTTGAAATCCATCTGCCGGATTTTCCCGGAAGATTGACTGAAAAACCAAGCATACTATAACGAAGCATTTTATAAACTTCCTTATCCTTTGCCTTGACGTAATTCCACAATTCCTGCTTTTTGGCAAGGTTTTCAGGCGTGCCTGAAAGAATCAGAAAGATCGATGATACTTCCATCATAATACGCAGATAATTGCGCATATACATACGGCATTTCTGATTGCTGATTTTCTGCTCTGTATAAAAATCTACCATTCTGCGTGTAACGCGCAGCTGCTGGTCAATTCTTGAAATCATGACCGTCTCATTGACAGACTGGTCATCCCTGCCGATAAAATAGCGGTAAAAATTCGTATTGATATAATACATTTTCTTAACATACGGCAGCGGTTCAAATACAAAAATGTTATCCACATAAAATGTATGTTTTGGCAGCTGCAATCCACATTTTTTCAGCAATTCCGTCTTATAAATAACCGTATGCATTAAAATGTACTGGTCCATCTTAAAATGTCCGATATCATTCCATGTAAAAAGAGTTTCTTCCGGAAATACATTGTCATAATGGATGACTTTCTTACGCTTTGCACCCACTTTTTCATAGACGTAATTTGCAATGACCATATCCGGTTCTTCTGCCTCGTCAAATTTTTTGAGCGTTGCCAGTACTCTGCGGTAACTTTTTAAATCCACCCAGTCATCACTGTCAACTACTTTAAAATATTTACCCGTTGCATGTGCCAGTCCTGTATTAACTGCCTGTCCATGTCCACCGTTCTCCTGATGAACCGCCTTAACAATCGTCGGATATTTTGCTGCATATTCATCTGCAATTTTTGCTGTTTCATCTTTGGTAGAACCATCATCTACAATGATAACTTCTACGTCCTCACCGCCTGCCAGAACAGACTGAATACATTTTTCCATATATGCCGCCGAATTGTAGCATGGAATAGCAAATGATAATAATTTCATAACTTTATACGGATTCCCGTTTCCTCCTTCTATAAATCCTATCCCTCTAAGCTTCTGACCTGTACAGCATATCGTCCTTTTCTTATCTGCGGCCGCACAAAATCTTAGCTTTTTCTTTTGATATTCTTATATATTCCTACATTCTGTCCGGGCATTCAATTGCCAGCAGTTCTATACACTGCTCTAATACGGCTTTTGTCAGACAAATTAACGCAATATAGCCCTTCTGCTTTGCTTCGTCTGTTTCTGCAAGAATCTTGGTATCGTGATAGAATCCGTTAAATGCGTTAGATACTTCATAAATAAACTGGCACAGCTTATGCGGCGCTTTTTCTGTATAGACTGCCGCCATAATTTCCGAAAACTTTGCCAGAGAAAGCATCAATGCCTTTTCCGTTGCGGAGTCCGCCGGATTAATGCTGAGATTTTCCAGTGTCTTTCCGCTATCGGTATATTTGTTTAAAATAGATTTAATTCTTACAATTGTATATAAAATATATGGACCTGTATTTCCTTCAAATGATGCAAAACGTTCAATATCAAATACATAGTCTTTGGATGCCTGATTGGATAAATCCCCGTACTTTAAGGCTGCAAGTCCAACAATCTTTGCCGTTGCTCTTGCTTCTTCTTCATCCATTGTACGGTTTTCCATCATCTTTTTATAGACTGCTTCATTGATATCGGCAATCAGATGTTCCAGACGCATCACACCGCCTGAACGTGTCTTAAACGGCTTTCCATCTTTTCCGTTCATTGTTCCGAAGCCTAAAAATGTCATTTCTGCCTGCGGATTTACAATGCCTGCTTTCTTTGCCACACGGAATACCTGTGTAAAATGCAGTTCCTGTCTTTTATCAGCCAGATAAATATAAGCATCCGGCTGATACAGTTTTTCTCTTTCCACCAGCGTTGCCAAATCGGAAGTTGCATACAGTGCGGCACCGTCTGATTTTCTGACAATACATGGCGGCAGTTCTTTGGTATCGCCTTCTTCCTGAATATCCACAACCATAGCACCCTGACTTTCGTAAGCCAGTCCCTTGTCAATCATCTCCTGTACCATAGACGGAATATACGGCTGTGCATCGCTTTCCCCTTTCCACAAATCAAAGGACACATTCAGATTATCATAGTTTTTCTTTAAATCCGCTTTGGAAACTGCCATAATATGTTTCCAGATTGCCGTACATGCCTTATCCCCGCTCTGCAGCTTTAAGGTTGCATTATGCGCTCTTTCCATAAATGCTGCATCTTCTTTGGATTTTGCACTGGCTGCCGGATAGATTTCCTCCAGCTCGGAAATGGTAAACGGTGCTTCTGCCGGATATTCACCTGTAAACTGCTCGTCAAAATACGGAAGTTCCGGCTTTCTGTCACGCAGTTCTTCAATAATTAATCCCATCTGAAGACCCCAATCGCCAAGATGTACATCACCGATTACTTTATTGCCCGCAAAACGCTGGATTCTCTTTACACTCTCACCGATTACCGCAGAGCGCAGATGTCCTACGTGAAGCGGTTTTGCCGCATTGGCTCCGCCGTAATCCACAATGACCGTCTTTGGCTTTTCAGGATTTTCATAACCAAACTGCTTTGCCTGTGTCATTTCATTGACATAGTCTGCAACTGCCTGTCCGCTTAAAATAATATTGATAAATCCCGGTTTAACGCTTTCGATACGGTCAAACAGCGGATTTTTGTCCAATTTTGCAACAACTTCATCTGCAATCATAAAAGGTGCTTTTTTGTATTCCTTTGCCGCTGCCATCGCACCGTTGCACTGATATTCGCACAAATCCGGGCGGTTTGATAAAGAAACTTTTGCATACTTTCTATCATAACCACATTCGGCAAATGCATTCTGTAACTGTTCCGTAATCTTTTCAACAATTGTATTCATGACTCTCTCCAATTCTTTTTACTATATAAAAGGGCTGCTTCATTAAGAATCTATGTTCATTAACGAAACAGCACCTCATCATACACTAATATCGGACTTCTTCCAAAAACAGTCCATAACTTTCTGCCGGCAGTGACATCTGAACATCTTTTCCATCCAGAATGTCCCGTACATTTTCCGGCTTTTTTAGACCGGTTCCAACATCCAGCAGAATTCCTATCATCAGCCTTGCCATATTATGCAAAAAATCATTTGCCGTAATACGCAGCTGCACAATACCGCTTTCATCACAGCTGATAGTAATATTCTTAATTTCCCGTTCGGTAGACTTGCTCTTTCTTGCTGTGGTGAAAGCCTTAAAGTCATGCTTTCCAAGAAAATAAGCGGCTGCTTTATTCATTGCTTCATAATCGAGCGGATGAAATGTGTGGTAACTATACTTTCTTTCAAACACACTGGCAATAGACTTCGTATCAATCCGATACAGATACGTTGTTTCCTTTGCAAGCAGCTGACTGTGAAAACGTTCATCAACTGCTTCCACTTTCAACACGGCAATGTCACGCGGCAGATATCTGTTCAGATAATTCCTTAATTCCATGCAGTTCTGTCTGGAATTCAGCTTGAAATTAGCCACCTGTCCATAAGCGTGAACGCCCTTTTCTGTTCTGCACCCGCAGAACAGTTCTGCTTCCTCACCTGTCATCTTTTTTAAAATCTCTTTAATTTTAAATTCCACAGTATTTTCCGAAGTATCTTTGCCAAGACGCTGCCATCCGTCAAAACGTCCGCCGTCATACTGTATCAAAATTCTGTAATTATACATACTGCCTCATTCTGCCGCTTATACGGCTTTATTATTCTCCCATAACCTTTTCGAGTACAGATACGATTGCACTGCTCTCAAACGGCTTCTGGATAAAATCAGCCGCACCTCTCTTTAATGCTTCTACAATATTGGTCTTCTGTCCGGCTGCGGTAACCATTACAATCTTAGCTGCCGGATTAATCTTTAAAATCTCACTGACTGCATCAATCCCATCCAGCTTTGGCATGGTAATATCCATTGTAACAATATCCGGCTTAAATTCCTCATATTTTTTCATGCCATCTTCGCCGTCAACTGCTTCTGCTACAACTTCGTATCCCGCCTCTGTAAGCATATTTCTTAAAAAACGTCTTGATGTTCTTGAGTCATCTACTATTAATACTGTAACCATACTATTTCTCCATTCCTCCGCTTTTGCGGTTTTTCATTTCTTTACAAATAGGTTTCCTGACTGGCAAGCTCCACATTCTCATTGATTGCCATAATCAAGTCAAATTGACTGCCTTCGTAACCGATGGTTACGACATAAAATCCTTTTTCACTTGTAATATGCACGTTATCATAAAATACCGGTGGATATAATACCACATCTATATCATCATCGCAAAGTCTTGTCGCAAATGCACCATTCGTACAATTAATCAATTCGCAGACTGCATCGTATGCATCCATATCAAATTCCTGAAAATCTTCCATTGCAAAATCCGATGCAACCTTTAACAATACCTCATCGCTTCCGATAATTCCAAAGAAAATATCCATATCGCCATCCATCATCTGACTGCCGATAAAATCCCCTTCATACTCCTCTTTTATCGTAATCTTTTCCAGTGTCATTTCGTCACCAAGATAATGTTTCAGGCTTTTTAATACACACTTTAACTGTAAAATATACTCCTCCTGACGCATCTTTACAAATGTAGACACCATTGCATCAATATCCCCATCTTTTAATACCCGCAGTTCCCTGTCTGTCAGATTGTTGCCAACGTGGTTGCGGGCGATATACCCGCCAAACATCATATCCTTCATTGCTATACCTCTCTTAACCCATCCATCATTATACTGCTCGTACAATCCCCTATGAATATCAGCACAATTATTTATTACATTATACAACACATAAACTATATTAATCAAGCAGTTTCCCAATAAAATGATATCATACCATATTCGGGCAGCACTGGCATTCTCCGCTCTTTTTCTGTTACTGTGCCTGTAATAATATTTTCCTTGAACATAACAACAGCCGCCCGGTCAACACGTTACCGGACGGCTGTCTTGTTATGATTATTTGTTTTTTACTTATCCTCTACACTGTAGTTTGGAGCTTCCTTTGTGATATGAATATCATGTGGATGACTCTCTCTTAATGCTGCAGATGACATCTTGATAAACTGTGCTGTTTCCTGTAATGTCGGAATATCCTGCGCGCCACAGTATCCCATACCGGAACGAAGACCACCCATTAACTGGAAGATGGTATCTTCTACAAGTCCCTTATATGCTACACGGCCTTCAACACCTTCCGGTACCAGCTTCTTAGCGCCGGTCTGGAAGTATCTGTCCTTACTGCCGTTTTCCATGGCAGCGATAGAACCCATGCCTCTGTATACTTTATATTTTCTTCCCTGGAATAATTCAAATGTTCCCGGGCTTTCGTCACAGCCTGCAAGCAGACTTCCGAGCATACATACGTTGCCGCCTGCTGCGATTGCTTTTACGATATCTCCGGAGTACTTGATACCACCATCGGCGATAACCGGAATACCGTACTTCTTCGCTTCTTCGTAAGCACTCATAACTGCTGTTACCTGTGGTACACCGATACCTGCAACAACTCGTGTTGTACAGATAGAACCCGGTCCGATACCAACCTTAACCGCATCTACGCCTGCTTCGCAAAGAGCCTTTGCAGCTGCACCTGTTGCAATGTTTCCGGCAATTACCTGAAGGTCCGGATACGCAGCCTTAATATTTTGTAATGTAGTGATAATGTTCTTTGAATGACCGTGTGCAGAATCGATTACGATACAGTCAACCTTTGCCTTTACAAGGGCTTCCACACGTTCCATAACGTTTGCCGTAATACCGACAGCGGCGCCGCAGAGCAGTCTTCCCTGTGCATCATGGGCAGATAACGGATATTTAATCTGCTTTTCGATATCCTTAATTGTAATCAGACCCTTTAACTTAAATTCGCTGTCTACAATCGGAAGTTTTTCTTTTCTTGCCTTGCCTAAAATCTTCTTTGCTTCGTCTAATGTAATGCCAACCGGTGCCGTAATCAGATTCTCGCTTGTCATACATTCCTTAATCGGTCTTTTATAATCTTCTTCAAACTTCAGATCTCTGTTGGTGATGATACCCACCAGCTTGCCATCATCATCTGTAATCGGCACACCTGAAATTCTAAATTTACCCATCAGATTATTTGCATCTTCGAGTGTATTGTCCGGATGCAGATAAAATGGGTCCGTAATAACGCCATTTTCCGAACGCTTTACCTTATCCACTTCTTCTGCCTGCTGTTCTACAGACATATTCTTATGAATAATACCAATACCGCCCTGTCTTGCCATGGCAATTGCCATTCTGTGCTCTGTAACAGTATCCATTCCCGCGCTCATCAATGGAATGTTTAACTTAATGTTCTTTGTCAACTGTGTTGACAGATTAATCATATTCGGCGTTACTTCTGAATACTGTGGAACTAATAACACGTCATCAAATGTAATGCCTTCGCCAATGATTGTACCCATTTCTACTGTATCCTCTCTTTCTTTCATTTTAATGTGTTTTGTGTATTATTTGACAATATAACAAAATACGCTGATAATGTCAAACACTTTTTTCTGTACATTCACTTTTTTATTCATCCATGCGGTCTGCGGCTTTCGGTACACCCGCCCGAAGTGCCTCAAGCATCTTTTCATCCGGTTCTATGATGATGCGCACCATTTCATTGCTTGCATCCATTGTATATAAAACAACCGTCTTTTCGGGTGCTGTATTGGAAGTGTATTCTGCGGTCCGCAGTTTTTTGTGTTCCATTCCAAGCGCTGCCTGGCAGGTCGGTTTCGCAAGCATGGATGCTTTTGCAATATTGTATACCCCGCAGCGTTTTCTCATGGACTGTGACATAATTTTATCAATTGTGAGCTCACCGTCCACTAATGAATATTCATACTCTGCATTGTAATATTTAAACAATATCACCGTAAATACCACAAGTACCGCTGTGAGCAGAATTCCCAGTGCATAAGTTGACGGAATCGTTGTGACTGCAAGAATACATGCAAGAATCATAACGGTCTTAAATACTGCCGCCTGCTTTGGGGCTTTCGTTTTTAAAATCTGTTCTGTTGTAATATTATACATAAATTCTCCATTCTGCCGGAGTTTAAACCAGCCTGTCTGTTACTATCATAATCCTTTTTGTACTAAAAAGCAATAAAAACCGGCAGATTTGACAAAATCTGTCACCTCTGCCGGTTTCAATCTGCTGCCCGTTTTACCGTCCAGCCAAAAAATATTTATTTTTATGCATTTTAACAGCAGGAATTACATCATTCCCATGCCGCCCGCACCGCCTGCCGGCATTGCCGGAACATCTTCTTTGATTGTTGCAACAACGGATTCTGTTGTAAGCAGTGTAGATGCAACACTTGTAGCATTCTGTAATGCACTTCTTGTAACCTTTGCAGGGTCTAAGATACCGGCATCAATCATGTTGACATATTCGCCGTTTAATGCATCGAAACCTGTTCCTACTTCAGATTCTCTTACCTTATTAATAATAACAGAACCTTCCAGACCTGCATTTGCTGAAATGTGGTATAACGGAGCTTCGAGTGCCTTTAAGATAATCTCTGCGCCTGTCTTTTCATCACCTATCAGTGTTTCTGTCAGTTTCTTCACTTCCTTAGAAGCATGAATATAAGCAGAACCACCGCCAGAAATAACGCCTTCTTCTACGGCTGCTCTTGTTGCATTTAAAGCATCTTCCATACGAAGCTTTGCTTCCTTCATTTCTGTTTCTGTTGCAGCACCGACTCTGATAACAGCTACGCCGCCTGCCAGCTTTGCAAGTCTTTCCTGTAACTTTTCTCTGTCGAAATCAGATGTTGTTTCGTCAATCTGTGCACGGATCTGTGCAACTCTTGCTTCGATTGCAGACTTTTCGCCTTCACCGTCAACAATAACAGTATTTTCCTTCTGAACCTTAACAGACTTTGCACGGCCGAGCATATCCATTGTAGCATCCTTTAATTCAAGTCCTAATTCTTCTGAAATAACCTGACCGCCTGTAAGGATTGCAATATCCTTTAACATTTCTTTTCTTCTGTCGCCGTAGCCCGGAGCCTTGACAGCAACAACATTGAATGTACCTCTTAACTTGTTGACGATTAATGTTGTAAGTGCTTCACCTTCAACATCTTCAGCGATAATTAACAGCTTTGCACCGCTTTGTACAATCTGCTCTAAGAGCGGAAGGATTTCCTGAATGTTAGAAATCTTCTTGTCTGTGATTAAAATGTATGGATTATCAAGAACTGCTTCCATCTTATCCATATCTGTTGCCATATAAGCTGAAATATATCCTCTGTCAAACTGCATACCTTCTACAAGGTCAAGTTCTGTCTTCATGGTCTTAGATTCTTCGATTGTGATAACACCATCGTTAGAAACCTTTTCCATTGCATCTGCTACCATCTGTCCGACTTCTGCATCACCTGCTGAAATAGATGCAACCTTTGCAATCTGATCCTTGCCTGTTACCTTTTCGCTCATCTTTGCAATCGCTTCTACAGCACACTCCGTTGCCTTCTTCATGCCTCGTCTTAACACGATTGGATTAGCGCCTGCTGCAAGATTCTTCATACCTGCATTTACCATTGCCTGTGCAAGAACGGTTGCTGTTGTTGTACCATCACCTGCTACATCATTTGTCTTTGTAGCAACTTCCTTTACAAGCTGTGCGCCCATGTTTTCAAATTTGTCTTCCAGTTCGATGTCCTTTGCAATTGTAACACCGTCGTTTGTGATTAACGGAGCACCGTAAGACTTATCCAAAACAACATTTCTTCCTTTCGGTCCTAATGTTACACGTACTGTATTTGCTAACTTATTTACACCTTCTTCAAGAGCTTTTCTTGCATCAATGCCATATTTAATTTCCTTTGCCATGATATTTGACCTCCGATTTCTATTTTATACTGTATCAAAACTGCTTTTACCAGATTTTTCTATTCCATAATTGCAAGGATATCAGACTGTTTTACGATGATATATTCCTCGCCGTCTAATTCCACTTCTGTTCCTGAATATTTAGAATAAATAACTTTATCGCCTGTCTTAACCTGCATTGTTACTTCCTTGCCGTCTACAACTCCACCAGGTCCAACTGCAATAACTTCTGCCTGCTGTGGTTTTTCCTTTGACTGACCCGGTAATACAATGCCTGATTTTGTCGTTTCTTCTGCCTTTAACGCTTTAATTACAACTCTGTCTCCCAATGGTACTAACTTCATATTATCCTCCATTCCGCCGCCGGTAAGGCTGCCTTTGCGCCGCCCCGAACTTGTATACGACAGCTGCTATTATTTTCCTTGTTAGCACTCATTTAATTTGAGTGCTAATTTCAATATCATTAAAATATCACTCTGCCTTTTGTTTGTCAACAGATAATTGGAAATATCTTTTGTTTTTAATAATTAGATTATACTTTTTTAATTTTTTGATTTTGCGTGCCGATACGCACTGTTTTTCCGTAAAAAAACAGATACTGCTGGGCATAGCCGCCGTAGCTTCCGAAACGTGTCTTTGCAAATGCCGCAATTTTTTCTTTGTCCGTTTCCTTTCCCGAAAAATAAAGCTGCTCCATAATCCGCTTAATCCACACATCCACCGGAAATGCATCGCGCTTATCCAGCCCGAACAGCATACAGCAGTTTGCAACCTTACTGCCGACCCCTTTTATCTTTGTCAGCATTTTCTCACATTCTGCGGTATCCGCCGCTTTTAATGCAGCCTCCGATATCTGTCCGTCTGCCGTTTTCTGCACCGCATCTACAATATACGGCGCTCGGAAGCCCGTTTTGCAGTCCCGCAGGTCTTCTTCCGTGACATTGCACATCTGGCTGACCGTTGGGAAGGCAAAGAATCGCATTCCGTTTATTTCACCCAGATCATCCCCGAAACGCTCCGAAAGCGTTTCCACAATCTTCTTAATATGCGGAATCTGCTTATTCTGCGATATAATAAAGGAAATTAAAGTTTCAAAAAATTCCTGCTGTAAAATATGTACGCCCTGCATGGTTTCCACTGCTTCCTTTAACGTATCGTCCGTCTGTAAAAGCGCCGCCTTTATCCTGCCGTAGTCCCTGCCAAAGTCAAAATAATCCCGCCATATCATTTCGTAATCCTGCATCGCCGTATCAAACAAAATTACGCTGTCTTTTTCCTGACGGATACGTAACAGTCTATGAAATGCACAGACTGCATATTCCTGTTCGGCGAGTTTTTTAAAATGAAAACACTGCCCACATTCTAGTGTCTGCGCAAGATCAAAATCCCTCACTTCTGTAAGTACAACATTTCCCTCATCATAAGAAATCTGCATTGCTTGTCCTTTCTGCTATAAAATTGAATTATCCTTTGTCATGGCGCGCGTCAGTGAATCCTTCGCATTTTTCCACGGCTCGTCTGCATATTTATGGTCAAATTTATTGATAAACCATGCCACATCATCACGCACACGCTTCATATTTTCCAGATACAGTCGGTCTGTATCCACACGGAAGTTTTCTGCCGTACTGCCCGAAAACTTCTGTGCACCGCGCTCGATTAACATGCCGTAATGCGCTGTACAAAAACCCTTGCTGTGCAGGTATTTCTCTTTAAATGCTGCATCGGACTGATATAAATGCAGCACCGTATCCACATACCGCTCAAATGTATTTTGTATACGGTTACACACAAAGCAGGACTGTTCCAGTTCTTTAATATAATCACATGCTGACGGTGTTTCTGCCTTTTTAAACAGCGTCTTTGCCTTTACCGGCTGTTCATTTCTTTTTTCAATCTCGTTAATCACCTTGTCCATATGTGTCTTCATCACCAGTGCAAATCCCAGACGGTTTTCTACAGCATAAATCTTTTTCAAATGCTTCCGGCAGAATCCCATTTTGTCTGTTTCGGCACGGATATCGTCTTCCATGTAACTTGGTCCCATCGTATATTCTACCGCATTATTTTCCAGTTCCTGATACATTGCGCAGAGTGGACACTCACAGTCTTTGTCAAATGCATCATTAACGGGAATCGTATATATCTTTTCTTTCATTTTTATACTCCTTTTTATGTATACTGCCTGCATAACAGACAGGGCCGCCGGCACTCTTTGCGGCAGCCCCTTCTAAACTCTTTGATTGTATCATACTGTATGCACAAATGCTATTTACATTTTTTATCAAATTCGGGATTAAAGGCATAGAAATTATTAAAGTCTAAGCGTTGCTGCACTAAAGAAAGTGCCTCACCGAAACGCTGGAAATGCACGATTTCACGCTGACGTAAAAACCGCAGCGGCTCTAATACATCTGCATCGTCCGTAAGCCGGATAAGGTTGTCATAGGTTGAGCGGGCTTTCTGCTCTGCTGCCAGATCTTCAACCAAATCTGTAATCGCATCGCCTTTAGACTGGAACTCGCACGCATTAAACGGAATTCCTCCTGCCGCCTGCGGCCAGATTCCAGTCGTATGGTCTACATAATACGCTTCAAACGGTGTCCCCTTAATCTGGTCAACGCTTAAGTTCCTCGTCAGCTGATGTACCATAACGCTGACCATCTCCAGGTGTGAGAGTTCCTCTGTCGCGATATCCGTCAAAAGCCCGGAAACTTCACGGTACGGCATGCTGTACCGCTGGGACAGGTAACGCATGGAGGCGCTGGACTCCCCGTCGGGGCCTCCGTACTTCATTTTGATATAGTGTTTTTATAGGGGATTTTTGATTAGGAATTTAAATGATTTCTTCCTATATAATAGCATAAATTTCACTGATATAACACCCCGCTTTTGTATGGAATTTTAAAAGACTACCGCTCCGGATATATACTTTCCGGAGCGGTTAAAAAGACTATTTATCAGCAGCTTGCCTTTTTCAGGAGTGCTTCCTGAAGAACCCGTGAAAAATTAATATTATTCTTTTCCCCATATGTGTTTAACCATGCCGGAATTGATATATTTTTTCTGACCGTTTTTTCGCCGTATTTTTCAGCATACGCATCTATATCTAATACAAGCATACTTATAAAGCTGTCAGCTTCTTCCAGCTTTATATCCTCTTTCCGTAATGTGGGTGCAGGAATATTATTTCCTTCTTCAAGTTCTCCTAATATCCAGCCACTAGCTGCGTCTACCCCCATTTCAATAGCATCTAATAAGTCTTGCCCTTCCGTTACGCAGCCCGGAAGATCAGGCACTACAACTGTATAACCTTTTCTTTCGATACAAGGGGTGAAAATTGCAGGATATACTAATTTCATTAATATCGACCTTCTTTCTATATCTATATTCCCTAACCATTATATAAGCTATGCAGGACTATTTAAGTCCTGCCTGCTTCAGTATTGAATTTGCCGTTCTTATATCGACATCTCCTCTATGGTTAGGTATCGTTACTTTTCCAGTCTTCGTTGGATGCTTATATTGCATATGCGAACCAACTTGCTTCACTAGATACCAACCGTCGTTCCTTACAAGCTTATCAAGCTCTCTGACAGTCATTTGCTCATCTCCTTCCTTGGTATCTTATCTATAATTATATTATACACACTATGCGCATAATGTCAACACTTTTATGCGCATAGTGTGTATTTATTGTTTGATATAGAAATAACCAACAGATTTATTCCCCTCTACGTGCTTTCGCCTCGTCTGAGTTGTGAATATCTCTGTAAATGTCCCTGTATCTTCCGTAAGACATATACGTTTCCATTCCGGCAGGGTCCGGTTCTCTGCCAAGCTCTGCAAGATAAACTTTACGGATATACTCATTCCGCTGATGCCGAACGTATTCTTCGGACTGCTTGATATTGGCATCTACATATTCATACAGATTAGAATCCCATGTTGCATCGTCTGGAATTGCATTGACGTAGTTTTCCAGTCCGTCCGGGTCTGCAAGCCGCCCCAACAGTTCCAAATATGTACAATGGACGTAATACTCTTTTTCCTCTCTTGTCATGCAGCCTGTTTCCTCTGAAGTTTCTGTATTATCCGTACTCTCTGTATATCCTACCCCGAAACCTTCACAAATTCCGCGGACAATTGCGTTCATCGTTTCATCAAATTTTCTTTCGTAAAGTTCCATGTCGTCCACATCATCAATGAAACACGTTTCCAGCAGTGCAGAGGACACACCTAAATTTTTAACTTTGTTAATTACAAGGAAATTTTCTGCTTTTACTCCACGATTGCGATACCCCAGTTCTTCCATGTACTCTAAAATAAGGTTTTCTGTCCCTGTCGTAGCTTCGCGTGGTGTTACATAGATTTCCGTTCCGCCTATGCTGTCGTCCCCGGTTTCGTCCCCGCGTCCACTGTTTAAATGGACCTCTAACACATAATTGCAATCCGAAAAATCTACCTGTAAGCCCAAACCTCTATTACAGTCTTTAAATGCGTTGCGCTCGTATGGATACACTACTGTATCAATGCCGCAGTCCTGCAATCTTTCATCTAACATCTTAACAATTCTTACTGTTTCATTTGCTTCCTCATATCCATATCCGCAGGCACCGCAGTCACCGGCGCCGTGTCCTGAAATAAGTCCCATTCTCATATTATTTGTCCTCACTTTCAATATTTGCTTTATCTTCTACCTGCTGCTTTAAATTCTTCACAATCGGCTGTAAAAACGGCGGCAGTGTTACACCAATATCTGAGATATTTTCTAAAATAGAAATTAACTCATTGCACACCAACCACACTGCAACGATACACGCTACTAAAAATGTAAACGGCACAGCAATTCCCACTGTGTCCCCTGCATACTGTAATAACGTATCTACTACCACGCCCACAACGACTAACAGCCACATACACACCTTTTTTGTAATACCCCTGATTCCTTTGTAGCTGTTAATGGTCTGTGCACGGTATTTTGCCGCTACCACTCCTGTAAAATAGTCAATCACATTACAGAACACCAGCAATAATACCGGCACTGCCAAAACTCCAAGCGCGCTCATCAAGGCGCCCCATACTGTAATAATAATCATTTTAATTTTTTCCATTGTTAATCCTTTCTGTTGCACCGGTGCAACTCTGCTTAATTTTTAGGTAAAAAAATAAGACGTATGAACGTCTAACTGCTGTCGTAGTACATGATTATCACCCCCCTTAAGATGCTGTTCCATGCAGAGTTACATGGAAACTAATGCTCTTAGTTTCTGCTAATGGAGAAAAAACAAATCCCTGAATTTTGCTTGTTGTGTAATTCGTAATGCTTACACTTATTAATCCGCTTGTTGCATACGGCGTAATGTTGATGGCATCAAAGAACTTTATATTATTACTTTGGGGTATAGTAATTTCAAAGCTTGCCCAATACATATTCCCATATTGATTAGTCATTGTATAATTTTGCGCCGCCGTATGAAATGCTTCAATTAAGTATCCGCTTGATAATCTGTTTACTGACCAACCATAAGCCGAACTTCGACCGGAAAGACATGTACCTTTTGTATCCGTATCCGTAAATTTTGCATTTTCCGGTACGTCTGCATTAACGCTGTGTCCGTTTACTTTCGCAGCGTTTCCCGCACTTGCTGCATAATTTACGCTAAAATTACTAGGATTGTAAACATACATATCCGAACCGTTTTCACCACCCCAAAGCCATGTAGGCTGCCCGCCTTTGCCTGTCCAGTTAAACGTCATCGGGTAGCCTGCGTTGCCATTCCTTCCTAAATGCGCAGCATTGTTTGCTGCCGGAACTGTCCCCAGCCAGTTTATAAACGTATCTTTTGTTACATCTTTAATTTTGGCTTTTACGGTATCATCATCGCCGCCGCTGTAGCAAGCCACAGCCAAAATTTGGTCTTCGTTCAACGCGGAACCTACCCAGCCGACTTTTATTTTTTTGGATGTATCGTTGTAATCTTGAACTGTTGTCGCACTTCCTGCATTGCCGTCTACCGGTATCGCACCTACATTTTCCGCTGTAATATTAACATTGCCCCGCCTATACTCACTTTCTGCACTGCCTTTTACACCGGTAACCGGTGTGCCTGCAAGAACGTCCCACTTGCCATCTTCTGTCTTATATACGTTTGCGCCTGCCGGAATAGTATTCCCTGCACCTTCCTTAAAATCCGAAGTTGTTACAAACTGGTCTGAAATGTTATACATATTGCCGCTTGTCGTTGCTGACAGCGCAGAGAGATTGGCAAATGCAACTGTTCCCATCGGTCTTAATGCTCCCGAGAACGATTCAGAAATCCGTCTTGCCTGCTCGTAATAGTATTTTGCGCTGTCTGTATCTGCTACGGCATAGTTTTGTGCTGTGTCCGCACTTGCCGCCGCATTGGAAGCGTACTGCTGTGCCGCATTGGAATTTGAAACTGCGATTGTCGCACTATTTGCCGCACTATTTGCTTTTTCATTTGCTATATTTGCGCTTCCTGCGGCATTATCAGCATTTGTTTTGGCTGTTGCCGCGCTTGCTTCCGCTTCCTCCGCTTTTGTGTTTGCCGTATCTGCGCTTTCTGCCGCCGCCGATTGGCTCTGTGCCGACTGTTGGCTATAATACTTTGCATTGTCCGTATCTTCGCCTGTGCGGCTGTTTGTACCGCCAGTAGCATAACTCTGTGCTTTTGTAGCACTCGCCGCCGCATTGGATTCACTGGCTGCTGCCGCTGTTTCACTTGCCTTTGCATTGCTTTCAGATTTTGCCGCCGCCGACTGGCTTGCCTGTGCTTTTGCAGCTTCAACCTTAATATCCCCAAGATAATCGGGTCGTAAGTGTTTTTCCTGTATACTCGCTTCTTTTACGATTGCAGACACTTTTCCAGCACTGTCAATCGAAAATGCCACCGTGTCACTGTCTAAAAACTCATACTGCGTAATCAGTGCTGCCAGATCTATATATTGTTTTGTGCCGTCAATAAGCGTTAAAATAATCTGCTGTGTTCCGGCATTATATGAGAAATTCACAGCAATCTTTTCCATTTGCGTGTCAATCGTTATCTTTGAACCGTTTTTCTTTACAATCGTGATAATACCTGTCTTTTCTTCAAATGTAACGTCCTGCACCAGTGTTGAAACTTCTTCCTTAGTCGCTTTTGTAGTGTCCAGTGTAATTACCCTATTGTCAATTTCATCTGTAGCCACATCTATTTTATTCAGATTACTTTCATTCAGTGGTGTTTCATCACTCGGATAATTTTCCCAATTTATACGACCATACGTTTTATTCATGCCTGCTCCTTTCTAGTTCCACGGAACTTCCCAATCTCCTGTCAAAGTAATACTGCGTTCAGTCGCATTTATTTCAAAAACACCTACTTCTTCACCGTCTTCTTTGGCAGCAATTCGGATTATTGTTGGATACAGTCTTATTGCTGCGGCAGCATTGCTTAATATGATTGTGTTGTAATTCAAATATGTTTGTTCATCTTCACCAACAGCATATTGCAAGCCCTCTGCGCTGATGTTCCACGGTCCGATTTTGCCCTTGGGCATTTCCGCACTGCCATCCGAACCGATTTTAAAATTTTGATTTGCCGTCACAGCGCCGTTCAGATTGATTTTGTTTGCTTCAATCGAAACGTTTTCGGCAGATTGGTTAATTTTTGAAATAATTTCATCGCCATTTACTTTTTTTGACACTTCTGTGTTAATGCTGTCCGCCGTCTGCCTTATTGCACTATTCATCTGTTCTGTAGTGCTGTAGCTTTGCAGTTTTCGGGTTACCTCTGCCGAAATTCCTTCTGCTGTAGCAGAGATTCGGGTATTCATTTCCGTTGTTGTGCTGTAATCCTTTAACTTATCTGCTGTGTCCTGTTTTGCATTACTTTCAGCCGTTTCAGCGGCAGATTCGGCATATTGTTTAGTTTCCGTTACCTGTTTTGATAGCTCTGCCGTAAATCCGTCTGCCGTCTGCCTTATTGAAGTTTGTAGCTCTGTTTTTGTGTTTGTAGCGTTTTCTTTTGTTTCATATTTTTTGCCAACTTCTGATGTGATTGATTCAGCCGTCTGTGTAATTTTAGAAGACAATTCTTCTTCACTTTGCTTTGCTCGTTTAACTTCGGAAGTAATACTTTCAGCAGTCTGCTCAATACCGCTTGACAAGCCGTCAGCCGTGTTTTTAACTTCTGCTCTTATATCCGTTGCTGTCTGCTTAATTTCAGAACTTAATCCACTTTCAACGTCCGTAATCTTACTGTTTGTTTCTTCGATTGTCCGTGTCAGCACGTTGGTCTTTCCTTTAAGCTGTATAATGCTTTTATGCACGCTATTTACCTGTGTAGAACGGTATTCTTCACCTGTTGCTTCATAGTTGTCCCTAAGTGCCTGTATGCCCTTTAGCGTGCGTTTTAACACGTAGCTTTCAATAATCTCATATCGTGTCGGCAAACGGACCGCATCACCAACTTCGATACATGGGTTTCCTTTGCAATCCGCAGAAAACGGTCTGTAAATAATCCTCCGGATTTTTCCGTAAATGTTATTTGCGATTCCCGTCAGTTCTTCACTGCCTTTGCCGTAAACAAGAAAATTATCCTGTATCACATAAGCATTTGTGCCGCTTCCGACAATTACTCCGATGTCGTCTTCCTCTTTTCGGATTTGCAGTTTGTCGATTGTTTTTACAAGAAAATCCTCATATTGTGCCGATATGTACAGTTTTTTGCCTACTCTTGTGCTTTTAGGCTCACGTGGATACAAATCATCTGCCGGATACAGGTTGTTTCTTGGATATAATCCCTGTATTTCTTGCTCAAGGTAGATGTAATGGAATCTGCCGTCACGTCCAATATGACCGAAACAACCGTTTATTTCGCAGATACAATTTAAGACGGTCGCACCGCTTAGTTCTTCCGGCTCAACCGTCTTTTCAACTTTCATATCATCATTTACAAGCCGTACGTCCGCCTGCTCTATCCCAAAATACCCAAAAAAGCTATCCCGAAAAGCTTTCATTGTTGTAATGCTGTCTTTATCCGGGAGCAAAGTATTGTACCACTCCGCTACATCTGCGTTTATCACGTCATACAACGCATCATATGCCACAATATCACGCTTTGTCCTATCTGCCGTTGGTGTGTCAGAGTATACTTTATATCTGCCAATTTGAAACGGATTTGCGGTATTTCCCGCCAGCACCATTTGGATTGTCATCCACTTATCCTTCAGTCCCGAAAAAATATTCGACACTGTAAATTTAACCATGCCTGCTTCACAACTTCCAAAGGTCAGCTCTGATTCCGAACACAGGCTTTCTGTCAGTTCAAACTGCTCCTGATGCAGTTCGTTATTTGTAATGTGTATCTGTCCATCGTCCGTTACTATGGACAGCTGTTTATCTACACTATCTTTTAAGAACTGTCCTCCATATTCAATCATGTTCTTCTCCTAATAAGCTATAAATGTAATTTTGCTTGAATCATACCGAATATCGGTCTGTGTTGCATCATCGATGGCAAACTGTATATCCGGCACATACATTTCTCTTGTAACGTAATCATTGATTTCCGGGATAAATACAGTTGCCAGAACTTTACGCTCTCCAGCTATAATATAATTATCTGAAATGCCTTTTATTAATTTCCCCATTTCGTTACCATAAAGCTTTGGTACTGTTTCAAATTCTACTTTTTCAAGTGTATGCTTCAGTGCCTCTCTGTGAAGTTCTCCGTTGGAATCTCTGTAACTGTTTAAGTCCTGTATGCTACGTGTTACTTTGTATGTCTGACAACTGATATATTCTAACGGAATTTCATAATCGCCTGCTCTGATTAAAAATCCACTATATGCCATAACCACCTCATTAAAATATGCACTGCCAAACTGACAGTGCATATCACTTAAAAATCAAACGCAGGATTTCCTGTTCTATCAAAGTACTCTCTTGCCTGTTTTCTTGTTACCTTGAATATTTCCCTGCCGTCCACCTGGATCAAGATATCGCCTTTATCTCCCGACTCCAGCAATCTTATAATCCGGCTTAAAAGCTCTATCACCTCCTGCGATGTGCTTCCACTGCTCATTCTTACCGCTTCTGCTGCCATTTGCCTTAACTTATCTTCCGGTGCTACAACTTCACCCTGATGACGGTTATCACCAATCATGGCAAGCTGCGGTGTGTTCGGTTTGACATATCCGCCCTGGGCAAGGTACGGAATCTGCTCTGCTGAAACTGTTGGTATACTAAATCCGAATGTTTTTCCGCCTATACCCGGCACCCAGTCCGGTGTTGTAAAACTCAATTTATTTACGCTGTTAATCAGTGCATTAATTCCAGCCTGTATGCTTGTAATCATCTGATTAATAGCCCCAATCAGCAAATTAATCGGTGTTTTAGCTACATCATAAATAAGAGAGAAAATATCTTTAAAAGAATCTACTAAGCTGGTCCATGCACCATCCCAGTCGCCTTTAAATACGCACGTGATAAAATCAATAATATCACCTAACAGTTTTTGTAAATCTCCAATTATGTCCATAACATCTGAAATACACTGAATAACCGTATCAGCTATTGTTTCTATCACAGGTGCTACCGCCGGAATAATATCCTGTACAATCCATGAAACAAATGGCTGTACAACATTCTCCCAAAGCAGCTTTATCAAATCTGCAACTTTTCCAATATTGTCTATCACCTGCATAAAAACAGGGTGTATATGTTCATCCCATGCCTGCGAAGCTTTTTCACATATCCTGTCAACAATCGGTGCCACATATTCATTGTATGTATCCAGCATTTTGGAACAAATTTCCGAAAGTCCGTTTTTGAAAGACTCCATCATCGGGTGAATATGTTCGTCATATGTGTCACTCATATGGGAACACAACTTTGTAAAATCCTCTGAAACTGTATCTGTAAACTTTTGTACAGAGGTCAACGTTCCCTCAAGTGCTTCTTTGATTTTATCCGTATTATCAGACAGCGGGTCTATCAGAATAGAAGCTATATCTGTCGCATAGCGTAATGTAAGCTCTCGGGCTTCTAAAAAACCGTTCCCAATTATCGCTATAATATCACCAGTAATTCCTTTGGCTGAATCACTTCTAAATACTTCAGAAATTCGTGCTAAAAATTCCCAGTATTTGCCTATTTCCTCGTTAAATACCGCACCAAGGTCTAATATATTTGCAAATTTGTCTTTGATAAAATCGCTGTTTTTAGATAAATAGCTGTCAAAACCGCCTAAAAGATTTTCACTGATTGATGCACCGATACTAACCGCAGAACCCGAAATTATTCCTAATGTCCTGCTTACGCTTTTTGCGTAGTTATATGCAGCATTTGTGACTTGTGGGTCTGTAAAAATATCCTTGAGCGAATCTTTAATGCTTAGGATGTGTTTTTTCTGCCGCAAAATACTTGCCGTAAAATCTTTTCCTAATCCTTCTTTAAAACCGGTTTTAAAAATATCTTTTAATTCCTCTGCAAGCTGCTTAAACTTTGCAAGTGAATCTGATACTTTTCCAACTTCCTCTACCATAGAGGTTGCTGCCGAAGATGTTCCTGTTCCTCCTGCCGATATTCCCCCGCCGGAGCTTCCGCTGTCACTGCTGTCATCTATAGATAAATTATTGAGTTCATCAAGTCCCGATAATGACCCCTTTATCTTTTTAGCGGTATCCGATGCCGCATTACCTATTCCCGATACGCTGTCCGCAACATCTGTGGCGCCGTCACCAAGCCCGGATAAATCTGTTGCAATACTTCCTGTCGATGAGGATATGTCCGCTCCGGTAAGCATTAATATCAAATTGGTAAAGCCCTCTGCAAGCTTCTGTAATCCGATAAGGCAGCTGTTAATTCCACGCACAATCGGTGTAAATAGTGCGATAAACCCTTTTCCAAGCGTTGCCTGGAACTGCTGAAACCGCAATGTCAGAATTCGTGTCTGATTTGCCCAGCTATCCTGCGTTTTAGCAAAATCGCCACTGGCATTAGACAATGCATTGGTAACATACTGATACCGAAGCATTACTTTTTCCTGTTCGGTCATCTTTGCTGTCGTTTTACCAAAGCCGTTATTTAAAGCATATTGGTCAAGATTCGTCTGTGTCATTACAACACCTAAATCTTTTAACGTTTCCGTTTCACCGGTCCATATGGATTTTAACTTTGTATAAGCTTCATCTGTACCAAGGTTGTAAAAAGATGCTACATCACCGGTAAGCGCCGTCACATTTTCTGCCATTTCAAGCGCAGATTTCCCTGTTATGCCCATTGCCGAACTCATCTGGCCAAACACACCGAGATATTTTTTTGCAGACAGTTCTGACATGCCGAAGTTTTCCATTGCGTTTGAAGCAAATTCGTTGGCACTTCCCACCATATTTCCAAATGCAGTATCAACGACATTCTGCACTTCTGTAAGGTTTGAACCCATTTCAATGCAGTCTTTGGTAAATTTTGTTACTGCTGCCGTACCAAGCAGCCCGCCAATTTTCTTTCCTAATCCCGAAAAAATATTCGTTGTCTGTTTGGTTGCGTTTTCACTTGTGTTTTTAACTTGATTTACTACTTTTGTTCCTGTTTTCGATACTGTTTTTTGTGTATTTTTATCAATTTGATTCCATGCCGAGTCAAATTGTGTCTGCATTTCCTTTGAAGCCTGTGCCGCAGAATTTTTAATGTTTTGTGTCGAACAATTTATTGCAGATTCTAATTGTGCTTTAGACTGTTTAAGCATCTCATTTGCAGACTTTTGTACTTTTTGCATTGCTTCATTAAATGAACTATTTAAGATGTTTGTCGAGTTGTCTATCATATCGCTAAACACGCTACACATTTTTTTGTTTACAAATTGCGAAGCACTATCCAGCTGTGCCATTAGTTCTTTTGTATCAATATGCAGTCCCAAATATACACTTGCAACTTCCGTTTCTGACATTTCCCTCCTTTCCGGCATGAAAAAGGCTGCGCCCTATCTTGAGAACGCAGCCTTTAAACCTAATTGAATTTTCTGCCAGTATGCCATATATGCATTCCGGTCTTTTTTCAGTCTTTGATTTCTTTTTAACAGCCAGTCATTGCGGATTCTTTTTTGTTCCTTTGTGAAATTGTTAATGACTTTCATATCTTTTTCCGCCCTGATACTTACAACCTGCCCCAGCGGTGTATCAGGCATGATGCCGGATAATAAAGAGCAAAACTCCGCATATGACATATCATCTTCGGTGCGGAGTCTGATTCCGTACTGCTTCAAAAAACTAGCTTCAATCAAATTCCAATCATCAAATAAATCATAGTATGTTTCAGTTTCATTTTGAGGGAGTGGCTTCTTCCCCATATGTACCGGAGGCCACTCCCATAATTGCCTGATATACCGCACTGTACTCCGGCATTGGTAAATCAAGTGCTTCAATTTTTTCAGCATTTTCCATGCCTACCAGCATACCCAGAGCTTTCTGCATGAACTTTGCCTGACGTGATGTGTTGTCCTCTCCTTCTTTTGCCTTTTTATCCACTTCGATTGCCATCGCCTGAATATTTAATATTGTGCTTTTTCTGTTATTTACCGTTACTACAATGTCATCTGTAATTTTTACCACCGGTAACTCATTTGTAATCATCTTTGAAATATCAATCATACTTGCCATATTCTTCTCTCCTTAGCTTTTTTCTTTTTTACTCTGTATATGGTACATATTCCGGTCTGCCGTCTGATGCGACTTCCCACTCTAACGCTTCAATTGCTGTCGAATCACCTCCCAGTGAGGTTACATTAATAACACATGGAATATACAGCACATCAAGATTCGGAAATGTAATTTTCATTGCCGAATTGCAGTCCTGCCCCATTTTAAAGGCAAGCCCTGCAACATAATCATTGCCTTTATCACCGTAGTTTCTTTTGCCGCCCATTGAGATTGTAAGTGACTTTGCCGTCATTAAATTTCTTGCCCAGCCCCCTGCATCCATGGGATTCCAGCTTTCCATTGAACCGTCAATGGAAACACTAAGGCTCTCCGCATCTTTTACTGTGGTGTAATCTGCTGATTTAAGATCTACAGGTCTTCCTGTCGTACATACACCAAAAAGAATCTCATTTGTTGGATTTACCCCTGTTCTTGCATCAGCAAAAAACTGTAAATTCATCTTTTTCATTCTGTATCCTGCCTTTCATAATAAATGTCAAATTCTATAACCATTTCAAAAACACCGTTGTCGTCCGTCCCCACGTCAACCGCTTCTTCCGTTGTCATTTTTACAAACAATATAGTATTTGTGCCTGTTTTGGTTCTCCCTGTGCTTTCTATCGCAGCATATACAGCCGTAGCGGCACGCTCTGTCTGTTTCGGACTTTTATTCCAATGCACCAAAACACTTACCGCTTTACGGCTGTATGACGGATTTGCTCCTACTGCCGTAAGTTTAGGTGTTCCACGCTTCTGATTGTATACACCAACTGACATTTCCTGCTTATCTTGCATTATGCCACTGTAGACATTCTCATCATCTACAATACCCGTCAGCAGACCGGCAATAAAGTCCCTCACTTCTGATAAATACAGCATCGTTATCACCTCCTACTTCATAAGCCGCTTCATAAACTTTTGGAAATTATCTTTTATGTCATTCTGATAAATTCCGCCCTTTAACCATGGGCTGTACCACTTGCCCTGTGCAAATGCATTTTCCCATTTCTGAAAATGATATTCCGGGTGATAATACAGACGTCTTGCATAAGGTGTCGAGGTTACAATGCTTACCTTCCCCTGCCTGCTCTGCGAAGTGTCCACAAAAGTAGATTCGTCTTCCATATGCCCTGTATCTCTTGGCATAATCTCCGCATTTACGACATCAGTGTGTAATGCTTCCGCTGTCATTTCCAGTGCTTTGACTGCAAGCTGATTAATTTCCTGAATCCTGGGCGTATTAATCTTTACAACCGACTTAACATATTTTGCCACTATTCTACCTCCAGTCTTGTATAATTGACTGTTCCGTCCGGGTTTCTTGCTTTTGTCCCTTCGTAGATTCTGCGTTTTACACCATTCACAATCAGCTCACCACCGGAAAGTGATGGAAGCTCAGGTGCAATATCTCCCGGTATCAGTGCGCACCCCGATAATTGTATTAACTGTTTCTCTGCTGTCAGCACTGTTTTGCCATTATCCTGATAATTGCACCTGCCTGACCAGCTTACCTGTTCTAACGGCTCACCGTATTTATTTCTTCCTTCACGGTTTACTCTGACCTCTATATCCGTCTTACAGAAGCGTTTTTGTATCAAACATGGATATTTCATCATTCACACTCCTAAACTCGCACAGCAAAGCCCTGACTGGCATAGAAAGGCATAGTCGGCGCGGCTTATTGCCACGCCGTTTTGTACCTGTACATTCCATGAACTGCCAAAGGTCATAGATACGCCATTTATGGCATACTGCTGTAAAACCGACTGTATCATGTCTGCATTTTCCGATTCAAAATCCGCAAGCCTGCAAACCGATTCCCTGATAATATCCTGCTGAAATTCCGTCAACGAAAAAATACCCCTGCCTGCAATCCTGTTGTAGGTAAGTGTATCAATATGTCTGCTGGCTGTCTTTAGTGCCTTATTCAGAAATTCATCTGCAATTGCATCACCGCCGTAGACGTTTTTATAATAGATTTCGTCTGCATAGCTTTCATATGCCATAGGCTTACTCCTCTGTTTTATTTTCTGCCGGTTCTTTTGTCTTTTTTGCTGATTTGTTTTCCTTTAATGCCTTCAGTTCTTTTACAATCCTGGCATATTCTTCATACGACACGGTCTTTCCCCTGCCATAGGCAATAACTTCGCCGTTATCGTCCATAATGTCAAAGCCTTTGGCATTATAGTAGTCCTGTTCCGTTTCAGAGATTGTATATACTCTGTTTTCTTTTACCGCTTTCATTGCAGCCTCCTTATTCGCTCACATTCATAGAACAGCCTTCAATCTTTTTCTCTAACAGGAATAAGTCCCCGAAGTTTCTGTTCTGATAAAGATATCCATCGCCAACTCGTGAATCATGTCCCGGTGTAAACAGCTTAATGTATGAATACTTATCCCGGCACACTACACATGATGTATGAATCAGAATAGCATTTATCTGCTTTGCTTCTGCTGCCGGCTTAAATCCTTCTGTAAAATCATATGCTGTCTTCATTCTTGCCGCCGGTACCATTTTAATAGCAACATTGTCAATAGAATGTACTGTACGGTTAATTGTGACCGGAGTAGTAACACTCATCACTCTCTGTATTCCTTCTGCCTCTTTTACAATCTTTCTCATCGATGGCGTTACATAAAGGATCCTGCCTTCCTCAGGTACTCCTGCTTCGTCCATAACCGCCATTTCTCCATCAAACCAGTCAAGAAATGTTGCTGCATCAACAACTGTCTTATTAATTCTTCCCGATAATGTCTGTAATTCAGAATGTAACTTTGAAAATCTATAGCAATCTTTTTCCGGAATTGCCTGTTCTTCCTCAAATGTGTTCTGAATATTGGCAACAGATAATGTAAGGTTGGTTTCATCAATATCCATCGGATCAATAAAAAATTCAATATCACGGTCGAATGATAACTTCTTTGGTGTCCAGTCATTACTTAATGTTCCTGCATTAAACCCGATTGTTCTTGTATGGTCCTTGTATCCTGATACCGTAATACTTGGAAGCTTAATTGTTTCTGCATTAATAAATTTAACCTGCAGATTACTCTTTGTTAATTCATCAGAGCATAACTCCTTTGCGTACTTTTTCTGAAGCTGCTGCTGAAATTCTGTTGCATAATTGTATACTGCCATATTCTACCTTCTTTCTTATACTCCAAAAGCAGCGTTTAACTGCTCCTGTGTTGTCTGTGTGTTCTGTCCGTTTCCCGATGCACCAATCTGAAAACCACCGGATACCTGCGCCTGCGGTTTTAAACCTGGAATATCTTCCAGTACCTGTGTTAATGCGGATTTAATGCTTTCTGTATTAATTTTTCCGTCTTCACCGACCGCTTTATCCAGTTCTGCCATTTTAATGGCATACGGAACGGTTTTGACATCTAAGCCAAGTTCCAGCGCCTGAAGCGTTGCCTGCTTTTCCAGTTCTGCACGCCTTACCTGTGTCTGTGCCTGTGCAAGCTGTTCCTGTATTGCCGCAACGTCCGGTGTATTTTCGGCTTTCTGCTTTTTATAAGCCGCAATTGCCTGTTTCATTTCATCTTCACTCATGCCCTGCTGCTTAAAATAGCCTTTTAATACCGTATCTTCCGCTACACTCTGCTTGCCGCTGATGATATCTGCCAGCTTATCATAGTCAATTTCTGGTGCTTCCGATGTGTTCTGTGTTCCCGTCTGCTTGCTTTCTGTCTGCTTCCCTTCTTCCGCAAAATACTGCAGATTTAATGGTACATTTCTTTTCATTTTCTTGTGTTCCTCCTTTTCCAGTTATAGGGTGTCTCCCTTTTTCAAGTTTTTGGTGTGGCTCACCTTCCAGTTGTTATCCCAGTGGCTCTGCGTAGTTTAAGGTCTTCGGACCTGTGTTGCACCGGTGCAATCCGGGCATATAAAAAGGACGTCCATTGCTGAACGTCCCAGATATCAATATGATATTATTTATTTTATTGTATTCAATACTTCTTTGAGCTTATTCACTATAGACCTTTGTCTTGAATATAACATATATATAGTTGCTGCAGATTCGTCATTATCTATAAGAGATTCGCCCTCTGCAAATGCTGTCTGAACAAATCCTAATGTTGCTGTTGTCTGTTCCAGTTCATACAAAGCATTCTCAAAATCAATTTTAGCAGACATATTACACCTCCATATTCATCTGTGCGTTAGTGTTCTGTATCTGTTCTTTCAGAACCACAGGCAACCTATAACCTTCAATTATGGATATTGCTGTATCACACTGTCTACGCTTGATTGACTTGTAGGAAGTAACCTGAAACTGTCTCTTCAGCTCTCTGTATATATCTGTGTATACCTTACCACTCAAAGACTTATCGTGGTAGGCATTACTATCTTTACCACCTAAGGCACGAGTTCCAACCTTACGAACTGCTGTTGTAATTCTGTCACATTCAATATTCATCAGTGGCATATCCTGCTTAAAGTCTTCCAGCTCCTGCTTAACTTCATCTATCTTATCATTGACTTCAAGAATTGCCTGACTCTGTAACTGGAGTTGTTCAAGTGCTGTGCGTGGCTTGCTGTTGTTTATATGTTCTTCCATATCGTGAAAACGATTGATGTATCTTGCTGTAAATTCTGTTCCCTTTGCACCCGTAAGCTTGTGTGCTATGAATTCACAGCCTTTCTTTGTAACATTGTAGCAAGGCATTAGCTTATTCTGGCTGTTCTTATATGTACTCTCTGTAAAGAAATCGGACTGGGGAATTTTCCCCTCACCTAATTGTTCTGAATATCTACGAATATCTTTTAATAATTCATTATGCTGCTTACCAACCATTCCTGCTACTTCAACACTTGTAATTGTCTGTTCAATCTGATTCATACTAAAATTCTCCTTTTTAAATGATATTTACAAGGAGTATCTTTCTATGATAAAATATTTCATAGAGGATATTCCTCAGTTTGCGAAACACTCGGTTATCTTGGTAGGGTATCGGGTGTTTCTATTTTTTATCCAACTTCTTAATTCCGCGACTAATTGCTTCCGTTCGATTTACATTCTCCCTTTCACAATAATTCTCTAATATCTTTTTATCCTCGTCACTTATTCGAATGCTTAATTTATTAGGTCTTGGATTGTTTGTCGGTCTGCCTGTCCTAGGACTCATTTTTCTCACCTCACTTTTGTCGGGCATAATTGTATTATATATTATGTCGGGCAAAAGTCAAGTACTTTTATTTAAGACATTCTTATTTTTGACCAGTTTCATATTTAAATCAATCTATTTTCATCATATTTCCACTCTAGTAGAATGTAATTTTTTACAATTAACTGGTCAAGAGGTTATTATTTTTTTCGATATATCGTATGCTCACCTTATCACTTTATTAAAAGCTTGTAAACTGCTGTATTTCTCTATATTTCTCGTCAGTTTATACTTTTTTATTATAATTTTTATAAATAAAAATCTAGCAAGATACGCATAATGTAATACATTATAAAAATACTGCCATTTTATAAATTTTATTAAATAATTATTATTGCAGCCTACCTCTGCAATCAAAAAAGACGCAGCCTTTCGCCACGTCTTAGCTTATTCTTGGGGAGGTCAGGAGCCTTCCCTGACAGGACTTCTCCCCTATATTCAATTAAATATTTCATATCTTCCTTTCTTTTGGGCATAAAAATAGCACCCACAGCGTATTGCCATGTGTGCTTATTAACTAATATTAAATTCTATTGCACCGGTGCAACTTGGGTATAAAAATACCACCAATCTCTCGACTGGTGGCTACTCATCTACTGTTCCTGTTCCCAGGCCCACTTTTTACACTTATAAAAAGCATCTATTGCTTCTTGCGGTGCATCTTTTAATTCTCCATCTTTAATATTTAACCTATAAGGTTCATATATCTCCATTGCTTTCTTTATTTCTTCCGGATAATCAATAATCATAATTCTTTCCCCTTTGATTTTATAATCGTCATATATTCGGCTTCAACTTCATCATATCTTCCATAATCCAGCATTTTTTCCGCATAATCACTTATCTTACCCACATTATATTCATTTATACCAAGTACGTCAATTGTTTTCTTGCACTCTTTGTTTAATTCTCTAATGTACTTGCCATAGTTCTCTTTAGTGATATTCCAGCCTTTACTTCTAAACTTTTCAGCCTGCTTCATATGCCACATTTCATGATATTCTGTAATCGCCTTTCCCCCCACAATATCTTCTGAAACAACTTCGGGTATATAATATACAACATTATCTACTGCATTATATTTGCCATATGCCTCTAATTCTTCATATGAAACAATTCTAATCTCAGGTCTTCTATTCTTTGAAATCCCCCACAATTCCATTGCCTTCATTGTATTGTTGTAGATTTCATGCAATGCCCTCGGCTTAATATTTGCCTTATCAGATATATAAACATCTCCTTTATAGTCCTCAACTTCGCTAATATTTATATTTCTGTTATTTTTAACTTCAACTATTTTGCTTTCACCTCGATTTACAGGTTTATACTCCTGTTTTGAATCAACCTGTTTTTCCCACTGCTCCTTCCGTGCCGCATACATTTTTTTATTATCATCATCAAGAGAATACTTTTCAAGGCGGTCAAACCGTTCTGCCTGCCTTTGGGCATATTTTTGTTTTTGTCCCTCATTGTAATCACCTTCAATCTGCTTTAATTCAGTATCAGTATACGGTTCTCCATACTTTGTAATTCCTTCAAAGTACGTTGTATGTATGTCTTTACAATTCGGGTGATAAAGACCTGCAGCGATTGCCTGGCTCATCAGCTTATGTTTTCCGTCCGGGACACCGCCGCTCCATACATCATCTATTAGTATCTTGCCACAAAACGGCAGGCACTTCGGACAGGCATTTCCACGCTTTTTTACAATTACAGTCGTAACACCCCATTCTTTTCTCTTTTCACCTTCTCCTGTCAGATATGCCCGCTTATCTGCCGTTCTAATTGCCATGCTTGCATATTCTTTGATATTGTGCCTGCTGCCGTCTTTATACTCAATGCAGTTGATACCGGCACTCAAGAAATCTCTTGTCGCCATATCCACTGCCTTTTCATATGTCCCCGCACCTGTATTGGCATAAACCTGCGCATTAAATATAATCTGACGGTACTTGTCGTTTGCCATTCTAAGCGTAGCGTGTTCTGCTTTTGATAAGTCATTCTTTGTTGCCTTTGCCAATGCCTCTATCTTTTTATCATTCAATCTAAAAAAAGCAGCTTCCATACCCTGTCTAGGCGGCTTCGCTGCTTTAAATCCATTTTTAATTGCTTTTAATATCTGTTCTTCCTGCTCTGAACCTCCCTGTGTTCGGGCTTCTTTTATCAATTCCTCTACTGAAGCGTTGATGTTGCTGAACCGGCTTGAAAATTTCTCTGCATTGGCTTTCTTGTACTGTTCCAGTGATTTCAACTGTTCTATCTGCCATGCAGACCAGTTATATCCCTCTTTTGTTTCCTCTGCACGGTGCTGTTTAAAATTACGAATCATAGAATGAATCAATTCGTCCTCGATTGCACGAAACGCTTTTTCAATGTCATATTCACCGTTTACATATCTCGGCAACTTTATTCACCTCATTTCGGAATATCCTGCACTTTATCTACTACAAACCCGCCATTATCCTCACTGACCGATACCTGTTCCATTGTTTCAATTCCCTGCTCTGCTTTCAGCCGTGATACTTCCTGTTTCTTCCATTCCTCATCTTTGGAATCGCCATACAATTCCTCTACAGAAGCTTCAATACTCATAATGCCGCCCTGCTTTCCTTTTGAAACAGTTTCAACCTGGCTTTCAAAAGACGGATTTGCATATTCACCAAACGGTATTTCCACCGTATGACAGGTTACAGCCTGTCTTGTCAACACTTCATATGTCTGTATCGCCGTATTGACCACTTCCGGCAGGCTGTGTTGAATCGTTTCAACTATCTTGTTTCTTGTGTAAAGTGTTGCCTTTTCTTTTTCTCTCTGTGCTTCTGCATTATCCAGCTTCTTTACATCAATTCCCAGCGTAGAAGGACTGATTAATCCCTGTAAACACAAATCCAGTGCCGTTACATAGGTACTCAAATAGCTTTCATGTGGAATCTCCGGTTGTATCAGTTCAACCTTATCTTTCCCATCTTCCGACAAGCTTCCTTCTACCCGTAAATACTGGTTATCAAAGTCATTCGGTTTTATGATTTCTCCTGTGTCAGGATTCCTCGGACATAGTGATGTTGGAATATATTCTTTTGACCTGCCTCTGCGCAGCGCTTCAAGCCACTGGCTCCATACTTCATCCAACGCATCAAAGTTGTCACATTTTGAATCAAATACCGATTTTCCCCTGCCTTCCCACTTATTTGAATCATAAATCTTAAACGGAACCGCCATCATAAAATCGCCTTTCCATGTGACTGATTCCTGTAATCCTTCTGTCATTGGAATACTGTTTAACGGCACCTCATTTCCGTTTGCATACAGACATGAATAAATGCCATTCTTTGCATATGTTTCTTCTAACAGGTATGTCATGTGCTTGTACTGATATGCCGTTTTAAAAATAATCCGGCTGATTCTGCCATGCTGATAGATGTATTCCACATTTTCGCCGGATACAAACTCAATCAACGGATATGGGCTTATCATTGTATTAATCGTAAATTTAAAAGCGCCGTCACCGACAACCAGTGTCTGTGTCAGCGCCTTTGTCATTACCGCTTCAAAATTATTGTCTTTTGCTATCAGTTCCCATTCTTCCTGTTTTTCCGATACATTAATACTGTTCATGTCTGACATTACAATAGATACCAGCATATCAACGATATTCGCAGGAAGTCCTGTGTGGATTTTTCTGATTGCCCTTCCCGGTGTGGGAACAGCTTTCCAAAACAGTGTTCTGTCAGCATCAATACTCTTATACAACTGTGATAATTCGTCTGACTGCCCTCTGTACCATATTTTATTTTTAATTGCATTGGATTCATAGTCCAGCTTTTCATTGATGTATATCGTACTGGCTGCTGCCGGCTGAATCTCTAAAAAGCTTCTGATTCCGTTTCTTACTTTATCCGCCATTTTATCTATCAACCTCATTTCTTCTCACTCCAATCTTTGTACGGTAAGGAATCCAGTTGTACTGTACACTGTTTACCATATGGTCGTTGCCGTCCTCCGGCTCCTGGTCCTTGTCTTCTCTCCACGAGTATTTATCCAGTTCTTTGATGTAATTCTCACAAGTATTCACAATATAATAGCACGGCTCTTTTCCGTTATCCGCATTGTAATCCATCCAGCCGAGCTGAAGCATGATTCTGTCAATTATCTCCACCTTTTTGTAGGCATTATTAAAAACATACAGACATTCCGGGTGCATCCTTTTGTACTTTGCAAATTCTGTTAATGTTGCCTGATCAGCCGAATCCACAAAAGTATTCCGTGCCATGCCGCCCCATTCTTTTCTGTTTCTCTCAAGAAAAGCCACAAAATTCACAACCGTATCACTCGGTGCTATCGGATTGTTCTGTCCTGCATTGTTATATACCTTTTCATCCAGTACGATATAGCGCCCTTTATTGGTAATTGCCGAAAAAGACATTGCGATTGTATCTGGACTTTTGACTGAATATGCTGTATCCAGTCCCGCAGTGAATATTTCAAAATATTCGTCCTGCAGCTGTTTTCTGTCTTTAATGTACTTCTTTGCATCTTCTTTTGTAATCAGGTGCTTTTTATGGGAGAAATTACAAAAGACAAGGCCTGTCGCCTTGCCTCTCAATCCCTGTATTTTATTTTTGTACATCTTTGTTCCTTTCGGAACTGCATCTATCTTTTTCTGTATATCTTCCTGTGTCATTGAAGCATTATCATAAAATGTAAAATACCAGTGGATCCAGCCTGTGACCGGTTCTTCTTTTAATTCGTCAAGAAGCTCTGCCGGATAATCCTTTACGTACTTTTTTAACGGTCTGCTTCTGTTGATAAACTCCTTGTACACCGGAATATCCGGTGCATCAGGATTGGAAGTCGTTATCATATATTTACATCTGTGCGTTATTTCCCTCAAAAACTCCATATCCGCAATATTGACCTCATCAATATACACACAGCCTACCTGTGAACCTAATACTTTCTTCCATTTTGCTTTATTATCATAGCCGCATACATAAATATACCTGATTCCATTCGGTGTCTTATATTCAATGTGCGGCAGTCTGATTCTGCCTTTGCCGTTTGGATTGTACATTGCCAGTCCGTCCAGCTGCTCCAGCAGCCCTCGCTCCGAATTAATAACATTCTTTTCGACCGTTCCAATGTCTGCTCCCGCAAGAACATGATACTTGATATCCGATTTAGCAACCATTAGCATAAATTTAAAAATACCGACCGTCGTTTTGCCTGCTGCCGTTGTTCCCTCAAGATATTCCCTGTCTGCTTGCACTGTCAAAAAATCTTTAAATTTAGAAGATAAGACCAACACCGTATCACCTCCCTGTTTAGGACTGATTTTGGGTAAAACTTCGCAAAACTCACGTTTAGCGAATATTATTTTTGATATTAAAATAACTGCAAAGTCAGTTTATTACTGGCTTTTCCTGATTTTTACACATTTAATGCCTTTGTGCAATATTACAACAGAATAGCAAAAAACACTAAAAATCCGCGACCGGCGGACATTTTTAGTGTTTTTTAATCCACCAGGTCCTCTTGATTGACCTGCTGCATCTGTTCTAAAATCTTAGAAATATTGTCCATTTTTTCCACTGCCTCATCACTTTCTGCTGTACCTTCCGACAGTTTTTCTTTCTGTAGTTTGAGCAGTTCCAGCCTTGCTTTCTGTTCCTGTGTCGCCATGTCCATATGCTCCGTAAGCCACTGAAGCGCCTTCATCTGATCAGCGCGTTTGATTTTGATGCCATTCTTTCCTTCAGATACCTCGGAAATAATGCTTGTGTCCACGCCTGTTGATTCTTTCAAATCAACATAACTGTATTCAGCAATCTTCTGTTGTCCTGTATTCGGGTCCATTACCGGAATATCCTGCCCGTCAACCCGCTTCCATACCGGAACTTTTTTCTTTCCAAAGGTAACATAATCTCCCATATCTGCAAACGCAATATCCATATACTTTTGAAAGATGTCTGCCTGTGTTAAATAGGCTTGATTTAGCTTTTCCTGTTTTAATCTGTCTATTTCCTCTTTTACCTTTGCATTTCTTAACAATCTTGAACCGCTTGACATTGCTACATACTCATCACACTGATATGCCTTTCTATAGGCTTTTGTGGCATTAAAACATTTTACAAAATACAAACAAAAAAGCCGTTGCTTCTCGGTTAATTCTGTATTTTGCAATACAGCTTCCACCTCATCAGCAACAGGCTTTTTATCGTCTGATTTAATTGATTGCTTTTGGGTGCACACTTTTTCATTTTTTGTGTGCACACCTTTTCTATCCCAGTTGTATCTCTTTTTCCAGCTCTTTACTGTGTTTAAAGTTACTCCATATTTCCGCGCTATATCTTTATACTTCATGCCGGACATATAATCATTTTCTGCTAATTCATAATTCGGTGCATTCGGCACAACCACCACCTTCCTTTACTGTTGTTCTATCTATAAATATTATAATTCCACTAAAATAAGCGCCGGCTTTCGCCAGCGCCATTCAGGAGGTAAAAAACTGCCGCACCTGCGGCTTTTGGATTTATCCGGTTTCCGTCCGTGGATTAATTCTTTATCCAGTTTAGATATTACACTTCTAATTCGTGACATGTGTGACATTTTCTAAATTTCTTTAAAAAATCTTTCTATCATCTTTTTGCAGCCGTTTTCCGTATACTTTCTTCCCATTGCAAATGCTACCTGCTGCCATGTCATTTCATCTAAAAACCTATATGTAATCATTCTCCTTATTCTGCTGTCTTCTATCTGTCCTATGTATTCTTCTACCTCATTGGTCAGTTCCAGTAGTTTTAACTCCCTACCATTCAACTGCTGCCGACGGCATATAAGAAGCGTTGTCTTTCTTGAGTACTCAGGGTATGGATACCCTTCGATTTTATAATGTCTGTTTCCTCCTTCTCCGCCTGTAACTGAATCCTGCTGGGTGTATCCCTGCTTTTCCATAACCGCAATTTGTCTTTCCAGTGTTTCAATCCTGCTTTTTATGTCCTTAATTTCCTGCTGCGTATCGCAATATTGTGCCAATGCCTCTTTTATTCCCATATTTCCTCCCATTTGTATTGTACTGCTCTGTGTTTTGTGCTATAATACATTTGTTCGATATATGGGAACAGGAAGCTTGCAGACCGCGAATCCAGCAGGCTTCCTTTTTTGTTGCACCGGTGCAATTCTTGATTTTGGACAAAAAAATACCAGCCATCAAATATTGACGGTTGGTATTTTAAAATTTTGGTTTTTTAATCTTCCAAATATGTATCTCTTACTGTCGCTAATTTAGTTTGCCCTGTTGCTCTATTTCCATCGCTTTTATAAACAACCGCATCGTACCCCGGATACTGTGTCTTAAATTTATTTTTCCAATCGCCAACAGTCATCGAATTTCTAGTCATTCTTTCAGCACTGTATTGTTTTGGCAGCTGTGAATCACCGCGTACATTTTTTCCTTCTTTTAAAATGTCCACTTGAAATCCTTCGATTTCAAAAATTCTCTTTTCGACTATATCTACTCTAGGCAAAACTATCACTCCTTTGTAATTTGATACCTAAATTATAGCATTCCAACCATCAATATTCAATTTTCAATGTCCATTTATGCTCTAATGCCGTGATTTCAACACTAAACCATACTATTTTTATTTATATTTGTGATTCCGTAACAAAATCACTTAATTCAAGTTCTTTACTTTCATCTGCTCTATTCTCCTTACATCTTCCCTCTCTTTTGCACCCATACACCTGCTGCCCCTGTGCATTTTCTCCTAAATATGCTTTATGGGCGCATTGTCCGCAGATTTTAGTGCTTCCATTAATGTTTATCCACTCTTTCATCGTTTTCTCATAAATCTCCGTTCAAAATGTTTTCTGTAATCTTCTTTAGCCCCTGCATGAAGCCTGTTATATGCTTCCTTTGGATTAAAAAAGACAGTATTCCCGATATAAGATGCCGGTATTGCCTGTATGATATGTTCGGCTTCTATGTACCAGCCGTGCCCTGTATTATATATCCCCATAACCTTTGTCTGAAATAAACGCTCATTTGCATCTCTACAGGTATCATACGGACAGTCTGATTCAAACGGACACTCTACTATCCCTGTCTGCTGGTCACGGGTTCTTGGGATACACTCACACGTTTCATAAATATAAATCGTATCTCCCGGCATACATGGAATTTTCTGTTTTGCAAGACGTTCACATACTTGCGTATACTGCCTGTCCAGTTCTTCCACCTGTCCAGGACTTACTCCCAGCTGCTCATAATCTTTTAATTTAAAAAGCGCCGCATATATTCTGCTGCCAACCTTTTTCAGTTCTTCTTCAGGCACTCCGTTTAATCCCCATTCGCCATTTTTCTTCTGCCATGTAAGCATTGTTATCACCTCTGTCTTTCTTATTCTCCCATGTGCATCTGCCCCGGAATGTCCTTTTGTTCTTCCGCTGCTAACGTATCCAGCATATGTCCAATATCCTTTATATGTTCCCTGATTCCCTTAACGTCCTTTTGATATACACAGGATAACAGACCATTTGCAACACCTATCATTTCATTGAATACCGCACCTTTGTAATCCTGTGTAGACGGTTTTGGAGTAGAATCCGCTTCGCTACCGGTGTTTATGCGGATTTCGGGCTTTTTAGTTTTTTCGCTTTTGTCTTCATCTTCCGGCGCAGGGGCTTCTGTATCTGCCTTTTCCGCATTTACTTTTTTTACATCTTCCTTACGTGTTTTTTCAGTTGCCCGACGGCTGACCTTTGGTTCTTTGCGTTCATTTGGCCGTTCTTCTTTTGTTTCTTCTGACGGATACGGTCTTTTATACTCTCTGCTCCATTCTTCCTGTGCCGTACCTGTTTTTCCTTTAAAAAGCTGTTTCCAGCCGTCTATCAACTGCTGCCATGTATACTCCTGCTTTTCCCCACTTCGTGAATTAACTAATCTGACAGTGGACTCTTTTGTTTTCAGAGAAAATACCATTCTTCCGATTCCCGCCAGACGGACAAAATATATCTTTTCTTCATTCGGACACATATCGTCTTTCATCTGCTCTACTGTATATCCTGCCGCTTTGTTTTGTTCATATATTGCCCTGTAAAGCTCCGGTTCGTCTTCTCCGAGTTTTGCCAGTGCTTTTATCAGGTTATCATCGTAATCCGATGTAACGTCCGGTTCTTCCATTAACACCTCAAGGTCGGATATTTCTTTTTCCCTGTCTATTTCTTCTTTTACAGTCTGAATATCCGCCTTTGAAAACTCCGGTGTAAGCTCCTCATTAATGGTATCCGGTAACTGCAGCATAATAGTAAGCTTTGCATATCCAAAGCCTTTGTACTGCTCCATGAGCCTGTCAGAATTGCCGTTCTCACTGAATCTGTCGTTAATATGGATAAATCTTGATACCTGTGTCTTATCAAGCCCGTATCTGGCTTTTGCCAGTTCAACAATGCTGTTATATCCCGAATCTTTTAAAATGTCTGTGTCCCGTGCTATTTTTAACAGGTATCCGATTCTTACAAAGCCTTCTGCAGTCTTTGTCAATTCAGTATCAAGCTCCTGCTGCCATTCATCAAATGTCGTTATAATTTCCATTGCTATTCCTCCAATCCCATGAAATCTGCTTCAAGGACATCTGCAAGAAGCTGTCCCGCAAGTTTTCCATGCCATATCCTGTTGCCGTTTTTCCTCAATTCACGATACTCCTGTATGCGCTTTTCATTTGCCGTTTCTCCCTGTCTGCGCTCATCTGCTGTCATTTTCTTTTTAAATGCCGCCATGAAACGTTTAAGAAACGGAAGTGCTTCCTCAAGATCGGGATTCTGATTATCTCCCGTGGTTCTTTTCTGCCGTATGTTGCCGGAGGCTTCAACCTCCAGCGTATACCACGGCGTATCTACTGAATCTGCCCGCCTTAAAAAGAACGGATATGCTTCATGCTTCTGTATCCTGTCATAATAGAAGTCTGCATGATCCATGCAGTGATTGAGTGCTGTTCCTTCACGCACCATGTCTTCAATGCACCTTGGAGCAATTACCGCAAATTTCTTATCATGATATTCAAATTTCTTTATATCCGGAAGTATCTTATTTACTTCCGGCCACTTCTTTTCCAGTTTTTCTGACTGTTTCTTTATGGATTCCCCTTTGGAAAACAGCACCGCATCGGCATGTGCCTTTTTTAAATCTTTTGGCCAGCCTATCTGTGATGCGGATACATTCCACTTATTCTGTTCTGCAAGGTTATAGTAATCTCTCCATGTGATTCCCGTCTGTGTAAATGTTTCACCCGACTTTTCTGCCTGCCGCTTAATGTAGTTATATACTTTAACCGGCTTAATCGGCGGCGGAAGGAATCCAAAATCCGATAAGTTGATTTCGTTTGCCGCAAATTCGCTGATAACGTAATCCGGCCATATTGTATCTGCCCGTTTTTCACACTGCAGCCATTTTAAAAGACGTATGCCTCCGTCTAAATCTTTCAGTCGTTTTAATCTTGCATTGTCAATTTTTAATATCTTTGCAATCTGTGTCTGTCCCTCGCTCAAAAGCGTACTATCATACCGGCAACTCATCACACCCTTGGCAAGCCGAAACATTCCAATCTTCGCCAGCATTTCAATTGCCGGATTATGTCTTTCAATGTAAAGATATTCCGCCGCGCTTCTTGGCAGTTCTGACCATAAATCAATTGCTGTGTTTTTTAATACCGTCCGTTTCAAATTTTCAATATTTTCCATATACAGCTTATGCTTCGAGCTGTAAAAAGAGTAATACGGTCTGCCTGCCAGAATAAATCTGTGTTTTTTATTCTTATAATTCCCCCATGTATAATGTACCGAAGTATTGCCCAAATACATAACCCTTTCCCGCTCTGTAAATACCCGGTGCGGATTTGTATATTTTCTGTCACGATAATATGTGCTTACACGAAACGCCCTGATTACAAAGCCTCCCTGTATTTCCTGAATACATTCTACATACCGCATTTCGGTCTTTAATGTCTGTATTCTGCTCTGAAGCTTGAATCTTACAGTCCTGCCACAGCACGGGCATTTTCCCTCTTTATTCTGCTTTGCCTGTATCAACGGGACCTGTTTTTCACAGTATGTACAGTATCCGGTCTTATCCTTTACGCTGGCATAAAAGATAAAATTTTCAACTGCTACCTCATGAAATGCCCACCTTTCAAACTCCGGCAGTACCGGTGGTATTAATGCCATATGTTCATCCCACGGTTTCTGTTCCCGCTCCTCCGCCTCCTGTGTCTTTTTATCCCGGCATCTGCCCTGATATTCCATCAGGCCTTTAATGCCTCTGTTGCGAACTCTTAAAAACTGGCGGATTGTATCCCTGCTGCCCTGATTCTGCCACACCCGGCTGTTTCTCTGTACCTCTGACAGATTGTAATTCCCATATAGGCTTTCCCAGACCTTGCCCAGATTTCTAAATAAGCTCGTACTCCATTTAACTTCATTTCCCGCCTTATCAAGAATCCGTGTTATAAACTCACTTCCTTCCGGATTGCAGTAAATCTCATAAGTTGGCGTTTTGATTCCTTCCGCCACTTTGTCCGGAAAAAACACTGCTATCATCAGTATCCTTCCTCTTGTCTGGCAGCGAATCATGATGTCATATATTGTTTCACTTTTATATGTTCCCCATGAATTTATGTATTTAATGGGGACAGCCAATTTATTGCGCTGTGCCACCCGCCGCATGTGCGGTGTGGCATTGATTCTCTTTAAACTCCTTAATTCTTTTTTATACACAGTTTTCCACCTCTTAAACCATAGTACACATTTGCTTTTATCTGTTTTCCGTCAACGTATACCGGATAAATTTCCTGAATATTGCGGGTGTCTTTTTCTTCTTTCAGCAGAAACAGGTATGATCCTTTAACCCCTTTTGCTATCGGATTCTTCCCCCGGACAATGATAAAATCCTCTTTAACTGTTGCCGCTCCTTTATCTTTACACAGGTGCGTTTCATTTTCTTCCCTGTCCGGGTACTTGCGGATGTACTCACACGCAAGTGCTGCAAGCTGTACCCTTGTAATCTCTTTTATCAGTGTCAGTTCGGTACAGGAAATTCTTGTACCATTCCCGTCCTGATTAATGTCACCGCCCGCTTCCACAATAAAGAACCGGGAATCCATATTGTTGTAGTATCCGAGTGCACACAGAGGATTCTCTGCGCAGTGGAAGCCGTTGTGCGCGCATTTTGCTTCTTTTTCCCGGTACGTCTTTCCGGCTTCCATTGTCATAACTCCGCTTCCGAGCGTTGCCTGTAGATTCCGGTTAAATGCTTTTATGGCTCTCATGCTCTCTCCTGTCCTAAGTAATATTCACGCATCATTTTCTTTACTTCTGCACGGCTTGGAATCCCTAAATAAACCGGTCCTCTCATCTGCTCCTGTTTACCGTCATGCTCTATCGTTGTGATTGATACGATTTTGTCACTTACCCTTACTTTGCCCTGGAATGCCTTTGCAAGAAGCCTGCTCATAAACACCGCAAGGCTCTTTCCTTTTTCTCTTACGGCTGCTGCCATTGCCAGATTGCTCATGCACTCATCCGCAACCGCTTCATACCAGTCTTCCAGCACTCCATGCAACTCAAGTTCTTCTTTTTCAGCCTTTATTTTCCCCATTGCCGCCGTCAGCGGTGTTGCCAGTTCTGTAATCACTCCGTCCACGTAGTCATTTACATCATCTTCCTCAAGCCCGTTTTCAGCGGCAAACTGCTTTAATTTATAAATATCGCCCTTTAATTCCTCTGCTTTTCTGTTTAACTCCTCTGCTGAATTAAATTCTCCGAATTTTTCAAACATATCGTTTCTCCTTTCTGTTGCACCGGTGCAACTTACGGAATATCTCCATAATCTTTTACGCTGATATCATGCCAGCTTATTTCCCGTCCACAGCTTCCGCAATAATCCATATTCCATACACGGTTCACTTCCAATCCGCAGTGTGGGCAGAATCCGGATATAATCCTTTCATCCCCGTTGTAATACGGTTCTGCAACTTTCATAATTCTCCTGCCGTCTTTTTCATAAAACGGACGGCTGTCGGCATGAAATATGCCCATTTCCCCGTCTGTCAGCTCTGCTATATTCATGGTGTTCGTATATTTCCTCCGTCATCTATATATGCGGCGCCTTCCATGTCCTTGTAACTCTTTAGAAAAACCTCCCGCCACCTGTCTTCTCCATACTTTTCTTCAAATGCCCGCTGTGCCGTCTGCTTGAGCATTAAGTCCACTGCCGGATTGCCGTGCGGTGATTCTTCACCATGCTCATGATGAAACCGCTCACATACATAGGCATGCAAGCCATATTTTTCTGCAAGCTTTCTGTTTGCTGTTCCGTGCATGAAATGGTGCTTATGCAGCCCCGTTGATGGGAGTTGTCCGAAATATCCCGCCTTTTCAGCTTTCAGACGGCACAGGTAACACTCTTTTGTCTGCTGTAAAATGCTTTTGTTCTTCATTGTGTTTCTCCTTTAATTTCTCTATACAGAACTGATGCCACAACGAGTATTCATGGGCTTCGTCCGTAAATGTTACAACGTGATACCGCATCAGTTCCGTAATCTGCTGCCACAGTTCCTGATTCTTTACCGGCCTATTCCCGGATTTTTTCCAGCCGTTCTTTTCCCACTGGGCAATCCAGTGGTTATTCACAGTATTTAAAACGTGGGTACAACCGGTAAATATGCGGACTTTCTGCATTTTGTTTAATCTTCCCAATGCTTCCGCTATGATATTTAACTCAAGCTGATTTTCGGTGCAGTTTTTCATTCGCCCGGAGTGGTTTCTCGTATGCCCGTTATATTCCATTGTGTAAACGTAGTATGCCGTCTTCCATATCCGCGGTCCTTTTGCTGTTGTCGTTATGTAGATGTTTACCACGTCTATCCGCCTCCTTCTTCTTTGTACATGGTGTATGAAAAATACTTAAACCCCGCCTCTGTATATCCTTCCCTCACAGAATCCGGATTCAGAATATATCCCTTCTTCGGACGGATTCCATGATTGAAGGTGCTGGAGCGGACAACCTGTTTTATCACAACCGGCTGTTTTAAGTTCCGGGACGGATTCCACCGTTTTCCTATCAACTGTCCTTCGGTTTCTTCTGTCTTTAATGCCGCCTTGATAAAGTACCTTGCTATACCTTTGTAATCTCCTTTGCTGTACAGCGGCTTCATGTCTATGCCGCCTTTTGTCCAGCACTGCTTTAATTCCTGCGGCGTGCAGATTGACATCATCATATGGATATGGGCAGCGCCCCGCTTTCCCAGTTCTTTTACATAGATGTATTTGAGCGGTATTCCCTTGTCTTTGAATATCTTTCTCATTTTCTTTAAGCAGTTGCGCATATCCACCTGCATCTGTTTTGAATCTTTTGGACGGTTACGTGGAAAATAGGTGAACGTTACAAGCATTCCTGTGTTATCGGTAAAATTGGTATTCATCAGGCGGCGGAGTGTCCGCTCTGCCTTTCTTTGATTTACCCTCTGCTGGCATTCACATGTCTGCCTGTATCGTCCTTCCCTCTTTTCCCCTTTGCAGTTATAACGAAGTGTGTGATATTTTCTTACCTCAAGTATCCTGCCCGCCACGCATATTTCCTTAATGTATGGCATATTGTTATATCTCCTGAATGGTTCTTTAGATAATCATTTAATCAAGCTTTCAAAAGGGGAAAATCCCCTTTTATTTTTTATTGACATATCACACATAAACCGTTATAATAATGTAAGTATTGGTATATGTTATACATCAATTTTTTGAGAGAGCTGCTGCAATCAGTTCTCTCATTTTTATTGTTCTATAAGCCGGTATGAACCGGGTACTGCACGCTCTTTAATTTCCAATTTCCGAAGCTTTTTCAGCATTTCACACGCTTTAATAATGTCATGTTTCTCTTTGGCATCATCAATGGACCTGTTGTAAAAAATAATCAGCGGTATGCTTCTCATATCTTTCTCCTTTCCGGCGGCATGAAGCTACGTGATGCCGCCTGTTTTGTGATATACATTTCTTTAACCTTTAGGGTTCGGGAGCTTGTCCCGAATCAGGGCGGCGGGGAATCGAACCCGCATGGCTGTCAGACGCGCGGTGCTGTGAGGGGATACAGCTTCCGGGGATTTTGGTTAGGGGATATGCCATTTTTCCTATTAAACGCCCTGTGAATCCATTTACAGCTTGTGGCGGCTGTAAATGGAAAATACTCTTTTTCATTGCTTCTTTACATACCCCATTGCGGCCATACCGCTTTCGTTGATCTTCCTGCCGTACTCCTCCCGCTGTTTTGGGGTCAGTTCTTCCAATTTGTATGTCTTCTTTTTCTTTTTGTCGTTAATGGTACAGATAACATTCATGCTTATCACCTCACTTTTGCTATTATTATGATTATTCAAAAAGTAACTGACTGTGCCTGTCACACAGCCTTTTATTCAACGTTGAAATCAGGACGGCGGGATTTGAACCCGCATGGCTATCAGACATGAAGTGCCGCGAGGGGGCTACAGCACTTGCAAATTTGGTTAGGGGATATGCCGTTTTTCCAGTTAAACTACGTCCTGTGAGCCGCACGGCAGTGGTAACACAACACTGCCGTGTGCTGTTGTGATTCTTTTTGCGCCATGAGCAGGGGAACTATCACAACAAAACCCAAATCCGCAAACAACTTCTGAGGGCTGTGAGCGGGTATTCCTAATCCCTGTAAAACACCAGTATTCCTAATTTTTCAGCCTCTTTAATCTCGGCCGCCATGCCTTTACTAATGCCGAACTTCTGTCCGACATATACCACATCGCATTTTTTTAATATCTCCAGCGAAGCTTCCAGTCCTCGTTTTCTTTCTTCCGATTTGGAATCATTAAGGCAGTTTGTTATATATAGGTGCGGAGCAACCGCACTATGTCCGTGTAACAATACCGTCCTTGTCAGTTTTCTGGCATATTTTATATATTTTTCAACTTCTTCCTTAGTCGCCCCTCGATACGGCGAACATATGTAATACAACATGCTTTGTCCTTTCTTTAATGAATTATTACAATCAATGTAAGTAAAACACATACAAATCCCGCCCAGACTGCATATACAAACACGCTTTCGGGTTGTATTTTTTTCATGATAAAAACGCACCCAATCGCTATAATGTATACTAGTATCAGTAAAACAAATGCTGGCATTTTAAGTTCTCACCCCACTTTCACATCATTCCTTCAATCTAATCCAATCCGCAACCTCTTTTTGCGTAAATCTCATTGGAGTGAGCTTCGCACCCCAGTATTCAGTTTCAACCGTGCAGGATTCGATTCCTTCTTCCTGCATAAATCTTAATAAGTCCTCCGGGCAACCAAAGTTACCAAATTCTGTTCTTATAAGCATTGTTCTCACCCTTTCTTAATCACTTTTTTAAAGGAATCAAAGAATGTTAGTATTGCCGTATACCTCACAACTGACATCTCTTTTTCTGAGGCGGTTAATAAAATTAATCGCCTCTCTTGTATCCTGTACCATCTCTTTCATATCATCTTCATCATCTGAATATACAATCACCAGTACATGATTCCTTTTTCTTATCCCGCCTCTGTAATAAATTGCCTGTGTACTTCTCTTTATTTCCAACTTGTTTTGTGCAATCTCTATTGGCTTAATAAACATTGTTATTACCTGACCTTTCTTACATACCTTTTACATTCAAACTTCCGTGTTCTGTTCTTATAAGCATTGTTCTCACCCTCTCATTCATTGCATCACTTATAATTTGTTTACATTTTGTAAACTAATAAGGTAAAAAAATATACTCTTTAGGAAAACCACATATAGATGCGTACATTTGCAAATCCGCTTCGCTCATCTTTGTTCTATAAGATTCCCAATTTATGATTGTAGCGCGTGATACCTGCATTTTTAGTGCTAATTCCCTCTGAGAAAGTCTTGCATTTTCTCTTACAGCCGACAATCTTATTCTAGGATAAACCATTATTTTCTCCTTTCAACTTCATGTTTAATCTTCCTTATGTCCATTATACTACTCTACATTTTGTAAACTGTCAAGACATTTTGTAAACTTTTTTATCTTTTAGGTTGCGTTTATGAAAACTTCGATATATAATTCATAGTAGAAAGGTGGTTAATTTACATGGGAACAAATCAATTCGCTGAAATGCTTAAATATTACTTAATGATGAACAACAAAAGCCAAAAAGATTTAGTGGATGACTTAGGCTATGACAAATCAACCGTTTCCAGCTGGTGTTCAGGGAATAGAGTTCCTAAAATTGATGTAATAATAGATATCGCTAAATATCTTCATGTAAATGTTGGTGATTTAATCGAAGATAATCGAAATGAACAAAATTACTACCTTGATGACGATGCAAAAGACATGGCACAGTTCTTGTATGAAAATCCTGATTATAAGGTATTGTTTGATGCTTCTCGCAAAGTCAAAAAAGAAGATATTGAGTTTGTTAAGCAGATGCTCGACAGGTTTAATCAACAGTAAAGCACAAAGGAGGGGATAATAACGGATTCAAACGTCATCTATGCAGATATGCCAACTACTGTAAAGGCATATACTGTCAGCAACAACGATGATTCTTACACCATCGTTCTAAATTCCCGGTTAAACCGGGAACAACACTTAAGGTCATATCATCACGAAATGTTACATATTGAGCGCGGGGATTATGAAAAACATGGTGATATTGATATTATCGAAATTAATACGCACGCATTAAATTAATACAAGAGAGGTATATTATATGAGTTTTTATGATGATATTAAAAATTTTTCACAGCGAATTGTAACTTTAAAGGATTCCATTCAAACAGAAGAAGCTACTAAAATGTCACTTATTGTTCCTTTTTTTCAATTACTAGGATATGATGTCTTCAATCCGGCTGAATTTTGTCCTGAGTATACCGCTGATGTCGGAATTAAAAAAGGAGAAAAAGTTGATTATGCTATCATAGTAAACAATGAGCCATCTATACTAATCGAATGTAAATGGTGTGGCGATTCCTTAGATAAACATGGTTCTCAACTTTTTCGATACTTCGGAACATCTCCTGCCAAATTTGGAATTTTAACTAATGGTGTTCTTTACCGCTTTTACACTGACCTTGATGAATCAAATAAAATGGATTTAACTCCGTTTCTTGAGATTAATCTTCTTGACTTGAAAGAACCCCTTGTAAACGAATTGAGAAAGTTTGCCAAAGAAAATTTTGACAAGGACAGCATATTTAGTACAGCTTCTGAACTTAAATACTCTAACTTAATTAAAGATTATCTCAAAAAACTGCTAGATGAGCCGTCTGATGACTACGTTCGTTTTATATTGAATGAAATATATGACGGTCAAAAGAATCAAAAGATTCTTGATAAATTTAAACCTATTATCAAAAAAGCAAGCACTGCTTTTATCAATGATATTGTTAATCAAAAAATATCTTCCGCTTTAGCAAGTGAAGAAACTGAGGATGCTCCGGAGCCTGTTGCTGAACCTGTTAAAGAAAGCAAAATTGTTACAACTGAGGAAGAAATTGAAGCTTTTTACATTATTAGAGGTATGCTGGTCGGTGCTGTGGATATTAGTGATATTGTATATAGAGATACTGAAAGTTATTTCGGCATTCTCTTTCAAAACAACAACCGGAAGCCTATTTGCAGGCTAATTCTTGATAAAAAGAAAATGCAAATATTAATTCCTGATGAAAAGAAGTCCTTTACTCGTTATTATATTGATTCATTAAATGATTTGTATGATTACAAAGATCAACTTTTGAATGTTATCAAATTATATAGCGAAGATTAAGTAACACCCTCTGCCAACATCCCCGGTTTTGGCGGCGGCGACCGTATTCAGGCAACAATGGTTTTTGAAAGGATTTAACTGTAAATTCAATAACCCAACGACATTAGTAACGTATTGCCGACCTCGGCAATACGTTACTAATGAGCTTGGATTAAACTAAATAAAAGCCCCTGTGCTACCAACACAAGAGCTTTTACGGATACTTACTCAGACGGTGTCTGATATAATATACCCCTAACCAAGTTATATTATATCATTCCAGACACCGCTTTTGCAAGTAGGTGTTATTTTTATACCCAAATATGAATAGAATGGAGTGATATACTATGAAAAAGACCTTAAATGAAATGAAAAATGCCTGCGCTTATATCCGTGTATCTACCGATAAGCAGGAAGAACTCTCCCCGGATGCACAAAAGCGGCTGTTGCTGGACTACGCAAAGAGCAATCATATCATGATTCTGCCGGAACACATTTTTATTGAAAACGGCATTTCCGGCAAGAAAGCTGACAAGCGCCCGCAATTTATGCAGATGATTGGCCTGGCAAAATCCAAAGAACACCCATTTGATGTGATTCTCGTGTGGAAATTCAGCCGTTTTGCCCGCAATCAGGAGGAGTCGATTGTTTATAAGTCTTTGCTTAAAAAATGCGGTGTTGAGGTCGTGAGCGTGTCAGAACCATTGGTTGACGGCCCTTTTGGTTCTCTGATTGAACGAATCATTGAATGGATGGACGAATACTATTCGATTCGTTTAGCCGGTGAAGTCATGCGCGGTATGAAAGAAAAGGCACTGCGTGGCGGCTATCAGTCTGCCATGCCACTCGGCTACCGCATGAACCGGGAAACAAAGATACCGGAAATCTATGAACCGGAAGCCATTATTGTCCGGAAAATTTACGACGAATACTCTGCCAACGGAAAAAGCTATCTTGAGATTGCAAGAGAGCTCAACACCCTGGGCTATAAAACACGGCGCGGCGCCAATTATGAAGAACGCACCGTAAAATATATCCTGCAAAATCCATTTTACACCGGCATGGTGCGCTGGAATCGTCAGAACCACAATGAACACACGATAAAAGATGAATCGGAATGGATTATTTCACAGGGACAGCACGAAGCGATTATTTCGCAGGAAGTATATGACCTTGTACAGGAGCAGATTGTAAAACGAAGCCGGCCGTACAAAGCGCACAGCACCGGCTCTATTAAGCATTGGCTAAGCGGCATAGTAAAATGTTCGTCCTGTGGCTCTTCCTTGAACGGTTCTGTCCTCTCCGCCGGTGGCAAGGTGACTTCTTTCCAGTGCGGCAATTACAGCCGTGGGAGCTGCATGACAAGCCACTTTATCAAAGCCGAAAAACTGGAGCAAGCGGTGTATGCCGCATTTGAACAGGTTATCAAGACCAATGAGTTTTCATATGAGGTCCGCACACCGCAGAATGAAGCGGATGACAGTCTGCTCTTAAACCGACAGCTTGAAAAGCTTGACGATAAAGAAAAACGCATTAAGCAGGCTTACCGTGATGGAATTGATACACTGGAAGAATATAAGGAAAATAAGCAGCTGCTCGCCGATGAGCGGCAACGGATTGAAGAACAGCTCTCTGCTCTGACCGATAGTGAACCGGAACGCAAAGAACAGCTTGCACGAAATATCCGTAGTATTTACGATATTATCCGGGACGAATCTCTTGATAAGCGCACCCGCGCCAATGCCCTGCGCAGTGTGGTAAATGTTATGGTATATGATAAGGCGGAGGATACGCTGAGCGTGGAATTTTACATATAAAAACGACTATCCACTGTTAAAATTCCCCTATATAATACAGATAAGGGCAGATTCTATAAAACTTAGTTCTGCCCTTTGATGTCTGTTTAATTAATTTTCATATTCAATATATTTAACTATATTATGAGTATCTATCTTTAATAAATCACTATCCAGCGTATACAATTTTACATTGTTATTTTTGCAATAGTCATAATATATACAGTCATTAATATCTGCTATATTTATCCTTGCTAATATATCTTCAATGTTGTACTGAACATTTTCTTGATTATCGGCAAAAAATAAAACATCTGATATCACCATTTCACAAAGTTCTTTTGTGTTTTTAAATGAATCAGTTAATCTAAATGCCTTAAGATTTCCAACCGCCGTTAATCCTTTTGCCTTTTGCTCACGATTATATTGTCTCATCTTAACCTTTTGAATTGCTGATATAATTTCCGATAGCTGCTCCTTACACGTAACAAGCTGTTCCTCTCCCTGCAACACTTCCTGAAATAAATCAGATGTTGCTATGGCTCTCTGTTTCTCGTGTTCCTTTTCCGGGGTTCTTACACCAAATAATTCTATCCAAACGCATGTATCAAAAAATATCATTCGTCAATATCCTCTCTTTTTATTAACGCACCATCTTTTACAGTTTTAATTTTTCTGATGATTGATTCATTTGCATTTTCTATATGAATTTTTTTCATAATATCAACACCTTTTTCAATAATTAAATCGCCAATAATCGGATTCAGAAAGGCCGTAATTACATAATCAACACCCGAAAAATCCAAAATCAAATCTGTTTCATCATCTATTTTGTCTATGATTTTTTCATAGCATTTTTTCCCTGCCTCATATGATACTGCAGTATCTCCATTAATTACATCTTTAATTTTAATAACCATGTTCTCACTCCCACATTTTATATACTATCTAAGCTAATACTTGCAACTCTCTTTTGAACGTCATCATAAGTCAGCACTTTAGATGTATTAAATAGTTTAACCTGAAAAGCCACATTTGTTCCTTTAAATTCAGATAAAGAATATTTTATATTAATATTTCCAGCTTGATATTCTAAATATACATCATCTGAAGCAATATATAAAATTCCTTCCGCATTTTGTATATAATCAATAATAGTTGGTAATCCATATCCGCCCGAACCACTTCTTGTTGTATTTCCGTTTTGTATTGCCCATTCCATACACTCAATATCAGTTATTTTTTTATCTCTAAAATACTCTTTAACATTACTGACAATCGTTTTTCCATAATCAAATATAACTACCGATAAATAATATTCATTATATATCTTATGAACATCACACATAAAATACACCTGTTTTGAATCACTATGATTAAAACAATTAGAAAATATCTCTCCTATTGTCGTTTTCAAAAATTCTTCCAATGCTTTTGAATTAAGTGTAACATTTCTATTAACAAGTATTCTGGCAATCGCTTGTACTGGCTTATCTAAATCAGTATCAGCATCAAAAACGTAGTATTTTCCTGTTTTGGATTGTATGTAATCATCAATATCCATCTCTACAAACTGTCTTCCATCTGCTTTATGTATATCCAACAATCGTTTATACAACTTATGACTGCAAAGAACTATCTTTCCTTCACTCATACATAAACTTAATGTACACAATAAGTACATCAAACAAATTTTAGAATACTGCGGATACTGATCGTTTTTTGTAATTTTAATATTTTTACATTCTGTATTTAATACTCTTTTCCGCATATCAGAAACATTTTCTAAAAATTCCACATTAAATTCAAGCTTATTGGGTAAATAAACATAAAAATCAGATTTTCCCGGGCTCTCTATATACTTAAACACATCAATAAACCTCATTTAAAAGTTATTTATATCATATATTTATTCAATTTATTTGTCAATAATTGTTGTATAGTCATTCGTTTTTAATTATATCAAAATGAAGTACAGTCCTCCGTATTGACTGATAATCATTGCCGCAAGTGCCGGATTGGGATTCTTAATATGAATCGGAAACTGTAATCTTTTTTCATAATTCCACATCGTTTAACCCTCCATTTCCCACGGCATTGGTGTTGCAACCCAGTTCCAGTAGTTTTCATTTGTTACATGATAAAAACTTAAAGGACCTACATTTTCATTGTAAAGCCGCACTGCTTCTGCGTACTGATGCTTCATATCGGCATAAAATGCCAGTGCTTCACCGTCATCGGGATGGGTATCCAGATACAGCGCCGTTTCCACCATAACAAATCCCAGCTCATACACATCTGCGATATAACGGCTTTTGTTACACTGCTGATTCTGTACAGACTGCAGTCTTCTTTCTGACATTCTGTTTTCCGGCACCAGACGCATATTCTCCTGGCATCCCTGCATTGGCAGACGATGCTCCATTCTGTTTGGCATTCTCATTTCTCTTCCCATTCTGTCAGTACACGGACAGTTTTCTCCTGCCCTTCTGCCGGCAGGATTTTTACTGCCTGCCTGCTCCGGCCGGATTCCCTGACAGCCGCAGGAATCCCCTCTACCTGGCATATATGGATTTCTCATATCCTTCACGTTTGCCATGCTCCTCTCTTTATACGCGGCATACTGTTTCACAGAGTCCGCAATGCCGCTGTTTGCCTGCACTCTGCATTTTAACCGGCTTTCTGCCCGTTAACGGCTTCTGTCGCATCTGCAGCCGACAAACGGCTTATTTAATATTGGAAACAATGTTCCGTATTTTAATGCTCTGCATGGTTCATACACCTCGCCCCAGTGCTGCCATGGCACATATGTCATGCCCACAACCTGCGGCGGATTTTTTTTATTCATACAATCCATACTTACTCCATATAATTTATTTAATACTATTATATGATTTCACACAAAAAGAGTTCTTCCCCTCTTTTGCCCCGCCACACTAAAAGACTGCCAGTCTTTCCTCGTCTACTTGCCTGATCTACATACATGGGTTACGGTTGCCTTTTGGACTTTTCTGTCCGTCATACTTAGAAACGTGCGCCGCCAGGCGCACCCATCAAAAAAAGCCCCGGCATTATCCGGAGCTTTTTTATCCATTTTTTATTACCACGACATCACTTCATATCCGTCATTGGTTACAAGTACCATAATTTCCCACTGTGCTGACGGCTTTTCATCATCCGTATAGATTGTCCAGCCATTCTGTTCATCAATGTAAATCTCACTTGTTCCCATATTAATCATCGGTTCAATTGTAAATACCATGCCCGGTGCCATCACCATTCCAGTGCCTTTTTTTATCACATAGCTGACATATGGGGCTTCGTGGAATTCCAGTCCGATACCGTGACCACCGACCTGACGGACAACAGAATATCCGTTTTCCTTTGCATGGTCCTGAATCGCCTGTGCCACATCACCTAAATGTCCCCATGGTTTTACCTGCTGTAAGCCCAGCTCCACACACTCTTTTGCCACACGCACGAGCTTCTGGTTTTCTTCGGAAACATTTCCAATACAGAACATCCGGGATGAATCTGAAAAATATCCATTATAAATGGTTGAGCAGTCCACATTGACAATATCGCCGTCAATTAACTGTACATTATTGGAAGGAATTCCATGGCACACCTGTTCATTAATGGAAGTACATACGCTCTTTGGAAACCCTTCATAATTTAACGGTGCCGGAATACCCCCCATTGCCGTTGTCTTCTGATAAACCATCTGATCGATTTCTTCTGTCGTCATACCTGCACAAATGTGTTCTGCCACATAATCAAGTACTGCAATATTAATCTTGCTGCTTTCACGCATTCCCTGTAACTGTGCTTCATTTTTAATAATTTCCCGCGGTGGAACCTTATGAAATTTTCTTCTGTACATTTCAATTTTTTTATCAAAATCCATGTGGCATTCACCGTATAACTTTCCACTCTTGCACCAGCATGGCTGGTCCTTTGTCAGCTTTTTCAATTGTTTTCCTCTTTTCTTTTTATTTTTCTTTTCTGCTTTTCTAAAATCCGTTACTGCTGTAATGCCTCCACAATTGCCGGGAAAAACTGCTTCTTTCTGGATACGACACCCTGCAGCTTTACACAAGCATCCTTTACTTCTACGCCAAACGCCTGATAAATCACAGCATTGGCATTGTTACCCGCACAAAGTACCTCAGAGGATTCCGATACAATATCAGTGAGCAGAAAATAAACAATTCCCGCACTGTTATCCTGTACAACGCCCTGTATAAATTCTGCCAGACGCGGTTTTACTTTTTCTAACTCCTCCGCACTCATAGAATTAATCTGTCCGACACCAATTGCAACATTGTTAACGGAAAACTTTTTATAATCCTGATAAAAAATTTCTTTTGCAGATTTACCGGATAAATTGCTTCCGGCACGGAACATTTCCCGCCCATATGTTTCAATATCCAGCTCTGCCTTTTTTGCCAGCTGCATGCACGCTGCCACGTCATCCGACGTACACGTCGGTGATTTAAAAATCAATGTATCGGAAATGATTGCCGAACACAGCAGCGCCGCTGTATTTTTATCAATTTCCGCCTGATTTTCCTGATACATATGATAAATAATCGTTGCCGTACTGCCAAGCGGCTGGTTTCTAAAAAATACCGGTGATACCGTCTGAATTGCCCCCAGCCGGTGATGGTCAATAATTTCAAGAATTTCCGCTGTTTCAACGCCATTGACTGCCTGACCCCTTTCGTTGTGGTCAACAAGAATCAATTTTTTCTTTCCTGCTCCCAGTAAATTTCTTCTGGAAATCATCCCCACATAATTGCCCTGTGTATCCTCGACCGGAAAATCCCGGTGGCGAAGCTTTGCCATAACCGTCTGGATATCTTCAATAAAGTCTTCTGTTTGAAATTTGACAATTCCTTCTTTTTCTTTCATCAGAAAACGTATCGGCATACTCTGGTTAATCAGTCTTGCTACCGTATATGTATCAAATTTAGTTGTAATTAACAGACAGTTGTGTTCCTTTGCCACTTTTGTGATGGTCTTTGACACCTGTGCGCCTTCACAGATAATCAGGCATCCTGCCTCCATTTCAATTGCGCACAGCTGTGCCTCATAGCGGTTTCCCAAAATAACAATATCCCCTGTCCCGATATAATTTTCCATCATATCCGGGTTAGCCGCCGCAATCACAACTTTTCCTTCTTTAAAAATACCGTCTGCTTCCCCTGCAACAACCGTTCCTTCCAATGTATCCACAATATTCTGATACCGTGTCTGGGCTGTTGCAAGAATGGTGCTGTCATAAACCTGAAAATACGATTTTGCTATATCTCCAATCGTAATCAGTCCTTCCAGCACATTTTCTTTTGTTACCGGAAGTGTCACGACATTCTGCTCTTTCATCAGGGTCCACGCCGTTTTTACTGAAATCTCTTTAGAAACACCCGGTGTTTTTCGAATCTGGATATCCCGTACCTGTGGTCTGACATCCTTCATATATTCCGGCGGCTGTATCCCCAGTTTATCCATGACATACTGCGTTTCTTCATTTAAATGTCCTGCACGTTTTGCCACATAATGCTGTCCTGTTATTTTTTCTTTTAGTCTTGCATAACAAATTGCTGAGCATACAGAATCTGTATCCGGATTTTTATGTCCAATCACATAAACTGTTTCCTTTCCTTCCATATCCACCTCTCCACTTAAAAAACTGTTATAGCTGTACCGTTTCTACCTAACATACATACTATAACAGTTCTTTATGGTTTTCAACCGTTTTGCCTTTATTTTGTCTGTTTAATCTGTCTGTAAGCACGCTGCACTAATTTGTGAAAACAACAATATTGGTCTTATCTGTTTCTCCTAGACGTGCCAGCAGCTTTTTAAGATTCTCAACCGCTTTCTTATAAACATAATATGCATCATATGTCTGCTGGAAATAATCCATGGCTCCCTGAATATCCTCACGGTCTTTTGCCTCCCATGAAAGTGTCGCATATTTATGGATATTATTATGCGTTTCAATAACTTCTTTAAATTCTGCACTGCCTGTAATCTGTGGATTCGTCTGTGCAGCAAGCCATTTACCGATTTTACAGGTCTTCGGATTATTCAGCTGTTCTTTTCTTAACCGCTCAAAATCAACGGCATTGTTATAAACTCTCCACATCAGGATAAAGTGGTCATTAATAAATACATCCAGCCAGTCCTGCTGTGTAATCTCAGCAAATCCACGTACCATATCACTTCTTGTTGTATCAATGTAACGCCCGATTTTATAGACATGCGTTCCCATTTCCGTACAGTCATCAGAAAGTTCTTTATAACTCTTGGAAATGCTTTCAATCTGCCTTGTAAAGTCTTTTGTTACGTCTGTCTGTGTATCAATATCCTCAAAAGCATTGTCAACACGATCCTTAATCTGATTCATCTGCTGATTCATCTGTCGGATTGATTCCAATGACTGTTCTACCTTTTCATTGCCCTCTGCAAGCTTGGAGGTTGTTTCATTCATGGAAAGTGCCAGTTCCCCGATATCCGTACGCAGTTCTGCTACATATTTAACAATGTCTTCTGCAGATTCTGCGGTATTGCCGGATAACTGTCTTACCTGATCAGCAACGACTGCAAAGCCCTTTCCTGCTTCTCCTGCTCTTGCAGCTTCAATAGATGCATTTAACGCCAGCAGATTACTCTGGCTTGCAACCTTCTTTACCACATCGACAATTTCACCGATTTTATCAATCTTGCCCTGAAATTCCTGTACCTGTTCATTGATTGCCTGAATCTTTTCAGAAGACTCATTGACAACCTGTATGCTGTTGTTCATATTTTCCGTACTACTGTCAGCGGTTGCAATGACATCATGTGTATTCTCACGGATATGTGACATTGCTTCCGAAATATTGTTAATAGATGTTTCCATGTCACGGCTTGCATTTTCCATATCCCGGATGGATTCTGTCTGGGACTGAACCTGATCTAATGTCTTTTTTACATAAGAGTTATCACCGATTGAACCCATTGCCTGATTCAGACGCATTACAAAATTGTTATTGGAACGCTTATATGCATGAATCAGTTCATTAAACTTTTCTCCATATGCCGGATTCTGAAATGCGCCTGTATCAATATCTTCATAATTACCGCCAATCACACCATCCATTGCCTGCATAAGCAGCTGCAAGTCCTTTTCTTCTGAATAACCATTTGCTGTCTTTTTTCCAAACATATCTATTACCTCTCTGATTCGCTTTTATCTTAGTCGTATTTTATCACATAATAACAAAAAATAATACTTATTTTTGCTTATTTTTTGCATATATTACAAAATTTTTTTCCTAATCCAGCGCAATTTCTTCCAGTTCCACAATGCTCCCAGTTTATTGTAAACCCAGTACCCTGCATTTGCCGCCTTTTGCAGCAGAAAATTTGTCTCCTCTTCCATTTCTTTTAAAACACTGCCGCCCTGTGCCTGCACCCATCCTTCTTTAATTGCCCGGATTAAATCATTGTTGTTTGCAATTTTTTGTGTGAATTCTGTATATGCTGCCCCGACTACGCGCATCTTATGTGCATCCGACCCTGCCACTTTCGGCTTATGCAGACAGCCTGCCAGATTATCAGCACAGGCATTTGCCCACGGTCTGATGCAGGCATTAAATGTTTCCACGAAATCAAATTTTTCCAGGAATTCATTGTGTTTTTTACCAAATCGCGTATTGGTAAATGCAAAAAATCCCGGCCCGTAAGGATGTGCAAGCCCTAAAATGCCCCCTCTTTCATGCACAATCTTTTCTAACTGCGCCAGTGTCATTCCACGGATTTCCATAAAAGCATCATTTATACAGTCCGGCAGTACCGCAATCACATGGCCGCCATCCCTTGTATCATACTCAATGCCCTTTAATACCGTAAACGGCTTTTCCAGATGCAGATTCTTTGCAATCTTTTCAAATTTGCGGTAGCCGTCATAGGAGTTGTGGTCTGTTACCAGCATTCCGTCAAAGCCCTCTTTTACCAGCTTCGTGATATATTCCTGAATCGGCACTTTTGCATCAATTGACCCCTCTTTTGTATGGCAATGCATATCCAGTTTCATTTTTATTCTCCATTCTGTATTTTTTAACATAAGTGTCAAAAACAAATTTTAACATTTATATTACCTATCATTATAAATCATTTGACAATTTCATAACCAGCTACACTATAACACAGCGCCACCTTTTTTTCCATATTTTTTCACTTTCCGGTCCCTTATTTCATATATTAAAATAACTCTGCTATCAAAGGATTTTGTTTATGAATTATCGGAACTGTCTTAAAATTTTATGCAGTATTTCTGTTGTCTGCCTGTGCTGTACATGTATGGGCTGCAGCAAAACAAAAAGCACCGGCAGCACATCCATCACTTTAAATGAAGTTGCGCACTCCGTTTTTTATGCACCACAGTACGCGGCAATTGAATTGGGATATTTTAAGGAAGAAGGCATTGACCTTACACTTGTGACCGGATTCGGCGCTGACAACGTTATGACTTCCCTGATTTCAGATGATGCACAGATTGGCCTTATGGGTTCTGAATCTTCTATCTATGTATACGCACAGGGTGCATCGGATTACGCCGTCAATTTTGCCCAGTTGACACAGCGCGCCGGCAACTTTCTGGTATCCAGAACGGCAGAAGATGATTTTTCATGGGAAAACCTGCGGGAGCTGGCAAAGGTCAACATCGAGAGCGCCCGCGGGCTTTTGATGGATGTGCTGTGCAATTATCAGGGCTTTCATAAATGCACGCTGATCCTCGTATTTGACGCCTACCGGGTGGAGGGCGGTCAGGGAAGCGTGCAGCGTTATCACAACATCCACGTGGTATTTACAAAAGAGGCGGAAACGGCGGATCAGTATATTGAAAAAACGGTGCACCGGATCGGGCGGAACGCAAAGGTCACGGTCGCAACCTCGGACGCGTTGGAGCAGGTGATCATTTACGGGCAGGGTGCGCGCAGGATGGCGGCGCGGGAGCTTTTGGAAGAGGTGGAGATCACGCAGAAGCTGATCCGGGAGCAGATGGAAAAAAGCCGGGCAAAAAAGGAAACGGCGGCAGAAAACGTCAAAGACCGCAATTACCTGTTCGACCATCTTTCCAAGGATCTGGCGGAATATATGGAAGAGGTGCGTCTGGGCCGCAGGGAGCTTTAAACGGGGAGCTTAAAAGGATTGTAGAGGGCGGGAAAATAAGGTAAAATGGAGCAGTGAAAGCAGGGTAGGATCATCCGGACAGAACAGCTTCCGGAACTGAATTTGATATTTGTGGAGGGAACGCATATGTTTTTTACGGAAAGAAAGCTGGAAGGCAGGATCAATGAGCTGGCGCAGTACCGTTATCGGGAGACAAAGCCCTTTTTGGAATTTCTGGCAAAGCAGGACACGTCCGGGCTTGTAAACCCGGACGCGCCCACGGATTTTTCGGGCTGGGACAGGATGCCGCTCGGAGCGGACTGGAAAGGGCGCGATCTGTATTTATGGCTGCACGCTGACGCTGAGATCCCGGCAGAGTGGGAAGGAAAGCGCGCGGTCGGTGTATTTGACTTCGGCATGACGGGCGACGGCAACAACTTTGGCTTCGAGTCGCTTTTATATGTGGACGGCAGGCGTTATCAGGGCGTGGACGCAAACCATAAAGAAGTATTTTTTAAGCCGGAAACCTACGGAAAAAAGGTCAGCCTGACGTTTCGGCTCTGGTCGGGACTGGAAGGCGGCGGACAGCCCCGGGAGATGGAGCACCGCTTAAAGAGCGCCTTTTTGGGATGGCTGGATGAAAGCACGGACGACCTGTATTA
>OHJZ01000154.1_pt1 | contig 51046 bp, 39 predicted proteins | sample 1568691 | NCBI WGS metagenome assembly OHJZ01 (sample SAMEA3879593, study PRJEB24766) | human gut metagenome | biome: human-associated habitat; feature: feces | place: USA | collected 1985/1987
GGTCGGCGGCAAAAGCCGTCTCCTACTCGATCAAGGAACTGACAGGATCTGGAAGGTCGGAATTATATACGGATCTGATAAAACTGATTGTAAAAATCTCGGACTATATCTTCCAGGATGAAGAGAAGATCCAGAAAGGGATAGGTGATGCTATGGGTGGAAAAGTTTTGGAACTGGAATCGGAAAGGTTAAGAGCGGAAGGGGAAGCACGTGGCAAGGCGATTGGCGAATCTATTGGAGAAGCGCGTGGCAAGGCACTTGGCGAATCTATTGGCAAAGCAATTGGCGAAGTCAGAGGAGAAGAACGCCTTAGTGTTTTGATTAATAAACTTATTCTTGATAAGAGAAATGATGAGATTCAGATCGTAGTGACAGATGCTAAAAAGCGCAGGCAGTATTATGATGAGTATGGACTTTAGAACCGAGGTGTGGAAGATCATTCCTTTGATTTGTATATTCCGCATTGTGGAGATTCTGTAAAAGAGTGTTTTCTCAGACGTATTCCGGGGATAATAAGGAAAGTAATTATTTGTAATCGGGATATTGACAAATTATGGACAAAATGTTAAGATGGTTTCGTAAAAAACGAATAGCGTTTAGCGCACATGTACAGCTCATTACTACGGTAATGATTGAAGAATCGTTGGGTGAGAATCCCAAACAGGGCTTTCGTCCCTTGTAGTATATTCAGTCTGCAATTCACTGTATTCTTGTAGAAGTATTCATAGGGAATACTTTAAATATAAAGGATAGGAGTGGATTCTTGGTTTGTACATTGATATTCCCTGCCGAATCCGGCAGGGATTTTTTTGCACTTTGATAACAGAATATCGGAAGTAACGTTATCTCTTTATCTTTAGCTTTCGGAAATCCGGTGAGATACCGGTACGGTCTCATCCCCACTGTAATAAGGACGAACACTGCGAAGCCATTGGAAATTATTTCTGAGAAGGGCAGTAAGTAGGTTAGAGTATGTCTGAAAAATACTCTGGAACTTTAAGTCAGGAGACGGGCTTTAGAGTGTGTGTGAAAATGAAGAATGGACATATGCAGGCAGAGCAGAGGTTTATTTTTTGCACCATTTTTTAGGGAAAACAGATATCAACGCAGTCTGAATGATTGTGAAAAGATATATTTTGCAGAATAACCTGCAAAAGAACAAACTATATTTTAATTTCAAGGAGGAAACGAAATGAACATGAAAGTAAGAAAAAGCGTGATTGCATTCTTAATGGCAACAACAATGGTAGGAAGCACAGCAGTACCGGCTATGGCAGATACAGTAACTGCAAAAGTGTCTATAAAGACAACTGGTTTAACAGGAAAAAATAGTGCGTCACCAGACATTGTGCCAGAAAAAGTTGTTACAGTAACAAATTCCAACGGTTCTGTTACTGCACTAGATGTTCTGAAAGCAGTTTCGGGATCTGATACTGAAACAAAAGAGACTTTAAATGGTAAAACTTATCATTATCAAGGAGTTTTAAGTTGGTATGATAGTCAGTATGGAAATTATATTCCAGCTGTTAAAATGGAAAATCATGCTAATAGCGATTTAGGGAAAGTATTTGCAGATGATGGTACAGCAAATAAAACAGCAAACTCTCTTGCTAACGGAAGAGGAAAATATTTCAAATTATCAAATCTTAATACAACAGAAACAGAAAGCATGAAGGTTACAAAAAATTCAACCTGGAACAATATAGTACATAAAACAGATTGGCTTTCTGAGAAAGACTATAATAATTATTCAGGTTGGATGACTATTATTGATGGTAATACAGATAACTTAGGTGTTGATACTGTACTTTCCGACACTAAAGAACACACTGTATGCTTAGATTTTTCTATGATGATGGGATTAGATCTTGGATTTTCCAGTTATGTTCAGCAGGGAGATCAGTGGATTCAGGTTCCGGGTTGGAAATAAAGTAAATTTTAATAGCAAATAAAAAGATGAAGATACTAATGCTTTATAAAGTTTCACTTTATAAAGCATTAGTTCTTCGTCTTTTTCATATTATTTTAATTTTAGGGTGTAAATAGATATGAAGAAAAAGAAAAAAGAAAAAAAAATCTTATATCAGTTAATATTCTCAGCTTTTCTATTATTTAGTAATGCCTATCTTGTAAAAGCTAATTCAGATATATTATCACAAGATTCAACAGGGAAATACTGTATTAATACAGAACAAGATTATTATAATTTTATCGAAAATATACAAAATTATAATAATAAAACGGTTATACTATGTAATGACATTGACATTTCAGATGTTCCAGAAGCAACATCTAGTTTTGGCGGCATATTGAACGGAAAAGGACACACCATTACATATGCTTCAAAAGAAGCAAAAGAAAACATTGCTGTATTTCCTTTTCGTATAAATGACAATGGAATTGTAGAAAATATAAATGTACAAATTGATGAATCATATGCATATAATAGCGAAACAGATGAATTTCAAACTGTCTTTTCGCAATGTGATGGAATTGCAAAAGGAATAACAATTAAAGGAAACGTAACTTGTATTTATGACGATGAAGATGAAGATGTTTCAATAGGTGCAATCGAGGGAAATGGAACTTTAATGGATTCTTCCATAGCGATAACTTACGATTTGCAGAGTGAAAAAACAATCGAAGAAATAGCTGAGGATATTGTTGAGAATGATTTAGAATTTGAATTTTGTCAATTAGGAACAACTTATGCTGGAATAACTTACCAAAATTGTATAGGATATGGACAGTATTCGGAAGCAATAAAGTCATTAGCAGATGAACTGGAACCCAAAATAGAAGATAATACATGGGGAAATCTATGTGTTTCATTTACACGAAAAAGTTTTTCTAGTACGTCAGCAAGTGCAACCAATTGTTATTATGATAAAGAAAATATGCCAGACATTAAAATCAGGTCTGAATATATTGCAAATAGAGATAATAATAAAGAGTTTCCTAATTATGCTGATTTTGGCAAAACTACGTCTGAAATGAAAAACCAGGGAACTTATGAAGGGTTTGACTTTAATAAAAAATGGACTATTTCCCCAGAAGATAATAATGGCTATCCATATTATAATCTACAAACCGAAGAAATAACTCTTAAAGTTCAGGCTTCCACTGAACCTAAAGTATGGAGTACAAGCGTACCCAGAGATTATAATCGTTTTGTTGATTATGCTAAAAATTATCATTTCCCATATCAAGTAGATATTATAGATGGTGAAAAAAAGAATATTTACGATGACGGTAATAATAATGTTGTAAATGTGATAGGTGTAAAATTTACAGATTTAACTGATGAACAACAATCTATTATTGAAAAATATGGTATAGAAGTAGTTTTGCCATCTGATGATGTAAAGAAAGATATAAAATCTGCTACAATTGATACGAGTTTTTTAGGCGAACGTCCATTAAGCGTAGAATGGATTAATATGCCTATTTTGAAATTTAAAGATGGAAAAGAAGCACAAGCAGAAGAAGATGGGTATAGTTTCAAAGTTGAAGTAGTTGACGGTACTGGTGAAGTTGTAGACAATGGAGCTAAGGGAAACTCAAGTAATCCAAGTAATTGGCCATCTTACTATGAAAAAGCTAAAAAGGCTTGTAACATTATTATGAACTATTGCCAAAATAAAAATGCCTTTGGATCTAAAGAATCCCCATCCTATGAAAATACAGATATTTGGGCCATTTTTACAGCAGCTAGATGCGGCTATATTCCATATGGAGATACAAATTATTTTGACAAATGGTTTGCAAATACCAAAGAGTATTTGCAGTTACTTAAAAATCAGGGAACTGATGTTTCTCAATGGAAGACAACAGAACTTTCAAAATTAATTTTAGCTATTGAAGCTATTGGATATGATCCAAGGGACATTTCGTCTGTAGACCTTCTTTCGGCAGTTGGATCAAGAAAAAGCACAGAACTTACTTATACAACTGTATATGCTATTAATGCAATAAAAGCAGGTGGGTATACCGCTGACACTTTTAAAGATACAGAACTTAACCAATGGGCACATGATACAGCAAAAGCTTTGTCAAATGCCGAAGACAAAATTTTTGCAAATGCCGACAATACCATGGGATGGCAGCCACTTATTTTCTGGTACAAAAAGCCTGGTTACGATGATGTAACAGAAGCTGTAGACAAGGCATTACATAAGCTTCCAGCAATTGCACAACGTTCAACAGGTTCATTCTGTACACCAGGATTTGAAACAGGATGTATGTCTTATGGAAACAACGCATGGAATGATGCACAGGCAATGCTTTTTGCAGGAACGTTTGGTGTAAATGTTTTAGATTCTTCCAGTGGATATACTAAGAATGGAAACAATATTCTTGATGCATTCTTTGATCTGGTAGATGTAGATGGTGTTTTTGACGGAAGTATTCATGGATTCACAAATTATGATGTTCCGCAGATTGCACGTGGTCTGGATGCATTTATCAGACAATATGAAAAAACATCCAGCTTCTGGGAATTTACAGACGTAACTGTTCCAACAAAAAAAGTTAACAACATGATCCTTGCCCTTAACGATGACAGTACGAAAAAGCAGATCAAAGCAGCGAGAGACGCTTACGAAGCATTAGACGAAACTCACAAGGCAATCTTTAACAAGGATACACTCAGAAAGCTTCTTGCAGCAGAGACTGGTTCAGGTAATTCTATTGAAAAAGCTATGGCAGCCATTGATGCGATCCCAGCAGCGGATAAGCTGACACTGGATGACAAGGCGGCTGTAGAGAAAGCAAGAACTCTTTATGATTCACTGAATGATGAAGAGAAATCTGTAATTACAAATTACTCTAAGCTGACTGAAGCAGAGGCTAAGATCAGAGAACTTGAGAAACAGCAGGAGCAGAAAGATAAGGATAAGAAAGCGGCAGAGAAGGTTATCGCTGATATTGATGCGCTTCCTTCTTCTTCTGAACTGACTCTTGATCCGTATGTTCTGCAGCTTCTTGACCGCGTACAGGCAGAGTACAATGCTCTTACAGATGCGCAGAAAGCTCTGGTTACGAATTACAGTACGTTACAGTATCTGAGAAATCTGATCCCTGATCTGAAGGCTGCGGCTGCAGTTGTTGATAAGATCAAGGCGATCGGTGAGGTTACTTCCGATAATTATCTGAAGAAACAGGCTCTTGTAGTGGAAGCCAGAACGGCTTATGATGCCCTGACAGCAGATCAGAAGAAGCGTGTGACAAACTATGCAGAGCTTGAAAAAGCAGAATTGTTTATCAGCAGACAGAGTACGGATGAGAAGGTTGCTTATGTGATCTCCTTTATCGATGAACTGAATATCACTACTTCATCTTCAGGCGCTCTTTCTGACGGACCTCTGAGACTGACAGAGAAGAATAACAATGTTCCGACAGAGAAGATCTGGAATGACTGGAAGGCTTATGTGGTAAATGCAAGAGCATTGTATGATACGCTTGATGACCAGCAGAAAGCCCAGGTTACAAATACAGCTTCACTGGAGAAAGCAGAAGGTTATATTTACCAGCTGAAAGCCGATGCACTCAAGGCAATGCTTAAAGCACTCCCGGATGCGCAGACAGTACGTGGATATGAGGCACCTCAGCCGACTACAGTTCCATCAGCACAGGAGGCAGCTTCTGTTGAAGAGGAACAGGCGGTACCGGCACAGTCTGAGGGATCTGATTTCTCAGATGGAAGTGCGGACGCATTCAGCAGTGATGAAGTTGATGAGCAGGCAGCTGAGACAGTGGATATCCCTCAGGCAGAATCAGCTGAAGATACTGAAGATGTCCAGACAGATGTTGATTTCTCCTCTGATGAAGAAGTTCCGGCAGCAGGTGATACCTCTAAGCGTGAACTTACAGAAGCAGAGCTGAAACAGATTGCAGAAGCCAAGAATGCTTATGACAGATTAACAGAAACAGAAGAGAAGAAATTCAGAAGCGAGAACACCGCACTGGTTGAGAATATGGAGAAGCTTCTTGCCATGGCACTGACTTATGAGAAAGGCCAGAGTGCATATCAGCAGTTCTTCGCAGATGAAGCAGCACAGATTTATGCAACAGTAAAAGATCACCCGGTAGACAGAGATTCCTACGCAGATGTTAAGGCTTTCCTTGACCGTTATGCTAAGGATTATCAGGGACAGGAAGATGCCATGGCAGGCCTGAAAGTCAAAGTCGGCAGTCAGGAGATGACTTTTGCAGAGGTTATCGCAGCACTGACGGCACAGGCTGACAAGGCAGGTAAGGACATTTCAGATGCACAGCAGGCAGATGAGTGGATCAGCAATCTTCCGACTGCTGTTACCAAAGAGAACATTGCAAATGTAGAAGCAGAGCTTGCAGCACTTCAGAAGCTGATCGACGGCATGAGTGTGGAAGGCAAGTCCTATATGTGGAATGCGAAGCAGTTAGGGCTGATCAAGACGATCGTGGCAGATTACCACATTGAACTTGCGGGCAAACAGGGTGCATTTAAGGCAGATATGCCTGCAGATCTTCAGACAAAGGCAATCAACTATAAGACTGTCCAGATCAGCTGGAGCAGCGTGGATAACGCAGACGGATACATGGTATACCGCAGAACAGCAGACAGCGGATGGAAGAAGATCGCATCCCGGGTAACAGACATTTCCTATAAGGATCAGAAAGCAGTTACAGGAACAACCTATTATTATACTGTTAAGGCGTACTCTTACGCATGGGGCGAGATGACTGTAAGCAGCTATGACAAAGATGGTGTTGCAGGAAAAGCCAGACTTGGCAAAGTAAAGATTGCTACGGCAAATTCTGAAAGCTACAGTACGATCCGCGTAACATGGAATAAGGTTTCCGGTGCAAATGGATACAGAGTATACCGTTCCACTTCAAAGGATGGCAAGTATACAGCGATTGGTTCCACTGCAAAGAACAGCGCAGTTACATTCCTAGATAAGAAAGCAGTTACCGGTAAGACTTATTATTACAAAGTACGTGCTTACCGCAATGTAAGCGGAAAGAAAGTATACGGAAGCTATTCAGCAACAGAGAAAGCAAAGGCAGTACTTTCTGCTCCGACCCTGTCCGCAGGCTCAACTTCAAAGACAGCAGTGCTTGAATGGAGTAAGGTAAAGGGTGCCGATGGCTATCAGGTATATGCCAGCGATTCCCAAAATGGTACCTATACCCGCATAAAGATCACCAAAGGTACAGGTGCGACAGACGAGAGCCTCCTCACCGGAAAGACCCGTTACTATAAAGTACGTGCTTACAGAAAAGTAAACGGAAAAGCAGTTTATGGCTCTTTCTCAAAGATTAAAAAAGTAACTGTTAAATAATAAAATCAGTATGCAGTGTGTTATCAACACACTGCATACCCCAAAAGAAGATAAGAGAATGAAAAAAGCATTTATAATTATAATTTTATGTATGATTTTGCAAATTTTTACAGTTACTGTATATGCAAATGATAGCAATGTAAATATTGTAAGCGCTGATAATTATGAATCACGGGAATTTAATCAATGGAAGCGCGCTAAGTATAATTTTTCATTTAATGTATCTACCGAAAAGAAAACTATAAAGGCATTATGTAGTGCTGTGTTAACTGCAACTGGAACAGCAATTGGATCTTGCGGAGGTGAAGGAGCAGCTATAGCAGGAAGTGCAATTGGAGCGGGAATTTCTTCTTATGCGAGTGATTGTATAGAGGAACATTACAGTAAATTCAAAAAAAAGGGATATGGTACTTCAATTACAGCTATGTATGGTTCAAAATTGCGCGTGATTATATCAATATATTCAGATTCAGCAAGAACAAAATTAGTTTCTGAATATAAAATGTCTACAGATTCCTATCCTGTATAATTTATATATATGAATAAAATAAAAATATTTTTGCTGACTATTTCATTAATGTTTTTGGCGAGCCTGGCAGCTATATTTATATCAAGAGAATTTATATTCCACAATAAAATTTCAGATTTGAGCTGCCTGTTAAACATATGGAAAGATACTTATGGATGGAATTTTCTGATAAATGTAATAATCGCTCTGATAATTGCTGCAAAATTTGGAAAGAATGATACAAAAAAATAAGGCAGATGTCCTTTCTACCTGCTATATGACAGGGGGAGAGTCATCTGTCATTTTGTAATTTCAGGAATTGCGGGTGCTATTTTACCCGGATGTAATTTTTTAGATTAAAAACGCGGAGGAAACAAATGAATAAACAATGGATGGCACTGCTTCTCAGTACAGGAATTGCTGTGACCGCATGTCCTGTACCCGCAGCCCAGATGCCACCGGCTGAGCAGATACACGGGGAGGCAGAAGAAACTTCTGTCCCTGTACAGCATGATGATTCTGACGACAGAGAAACTGCGAATGAATTCCAGTCTGACACCGAACCATCTCAGTCAGAGACAGACGATGGCGCGGCCGGAAATGAAGAAGAAAATAATGAAGCCGGTGAAGAAAAGCTGGATATACCAGCCATGATTTCCTGTATTCAGGAAGCAGCGGCGCTCGAAGAAATTGATCTGTCCTCAGAAACGGTCTCGAAGTTCTTTCTTGCCAGTGACACCTATGACAGTCTGACAGAAGAGGAGCAGGCAGAAATTGATGCCGGAGTCAAAGAGGCTCTTGAAACTGTCCGAAACCGTATTGCGGCACTGATTTCTTCTGACAGTGGAGTGACCGCCACGGGAAATCCCTGGTATGTGCAGACCCATGTGCAGGAGAACCCGGATCAGGAACAGACTATACAGGAGCTCTCCGAAGCATATCCGGGGACTCTTCCACAGCTTCTTTATGATATAAATATTTCCTATACGGATATCCGTACAGGAGAAAACTATCAGCCAATGACGATGATCTCTCTGACATTTCTTGTCCCGGATGGATATGAGAGTCTGACGAAACCGAGGGTTCTTAGAAGTACCGGGGATTCGTTTATGGAACTGACCCCTCAGACGACAGAAGATAACCGCTTCTATCTGGACAGTGCCAGAACTTTAAACCATCTGATCATTGCTGACTTCCCCGCAGGACTTCAGGGAATCTCTCTTAACAGTAAATCCGTTAAGATCAACCGGGGGCAGAAATACACCCTGAAGGTGGTCCCGGTACCGGAATCGGTTACGGAAGAGTATACAGTGACATGGAAAAGCAGTGACACTTCTGTTGCGAAAGTAAGCAAAAAGGGAGTTGTCACAGCAGTAAAGAATGGCAAAGCTACGATTACCGCTTCTGTAACACAACATCCGGAAATGACGGCCTCCTGTAAGGTAACGGTCATGCAGGGAGCAAATGCCCTGAAGAAATCGGTCAGTCAGGTTATGGCAGAGACCAGCGCCTATATGCGTGCAACAGATACCAATCCTTCTGTTGGCAGCGAATGGTATGTGCTTGGACTGGCGAGAGGCGGTTTAAGCCTGAAGGAGAAATATTTCTCTACCTATTATAATCACACGGCAAATTATATCGAGGAAAAGAAGGGAATCCTTACCAATACTTCCAAATATACAGAGTATTCCAAGAGAATCCTGGTCCTGACCTCAGAGGGGAAGGATGCCCGCAATGTGGGTGGTTACAATCTATTTCAATATATCTCTGATTTCAGCCTTGTGAAGGAACAGGGATTAAACGGTCCGATCTGGGCACTCCTTGCCCTTAACTGCCACCCGGAATATTCTTTCCCGGAGAACCCGTCTGCGAAGGAGCAGAATTCGGAATCTGCGCTGGTGAATTTCCTGCTGCAGAGTGAACTCCCGGGTGGCGGATGGACGCTGATGGGAAGTAATGCGGATTCTGATATTACCGGCATGACACTGCAGGCGCTGGCACCGTATTATCATAAATCAGGTTATGAGAATGTGACTGCTGCCATTGACAGAGGGCTGAATAAATTGTCGGAAATGCAGAACGACAGCGGTGGATATTCCACGATGGGTGTGGAGACAGAGGAGTCCTGTGCACAGATCATCACGGCTTTATGCAGCCTTGGGATTGACCCGGAGACGGATTCGCGTTTCATCAAGGGCGGCCACTGGACAATAGAGAATCTTCTTTCCTATCATATCGATGGAAGTGGATTTATGCATGTAAAGGCGGGTGCCGGAAATAACGGCGGGGCGGCAGCAGGCACTCTGGACGGGATGGCTACGGAGCAGGGATATTACGCACTGGTTGCCTACCAGCGCCTGAAGGATGGCAAGACGAGCCTTTATGATATGTCAGATGTGAGTATCAAAAAAGGTGGCAAGGGAGATGGTTCCGGTACCGGTCTGAAAGAACCCACGCCGATTCCTACCCCGACGCCGGTTCCTGCCACAACACCGTCAGGCGGCAATACGAAAACGCCGGGTGGATCCGGGAAATCTCTGGGTGGTAAGTCTTCCGGCAGCAAAAGCTCCACGGGTTCCGAAAGCTCAGGAAAGGATAGTGGCTCCGGTTCAAAGGATTCTAAAAACAGTAAATCAAAGAACAGTAAGTCATCAAAGGATAAGAATTCCGGCGGCTGGGATTTCGAAGCAGAGCCTTATACAGAGTCGGAAGAGACTTCACAGATGGATACCGGTGAGGATGGATATCAGGAAACTGCCGGGGAGAGTGGAACCGGAAGTCTGACCTCAAAGAAGAAAGAATATGGTATGATCTTTGGTTTTGCGGCAGGCGGTGCTCTGGCGGGAGGACTGGCAGGCAGCGGCATTAAGGCCGGAGTGAGGGCTCTTATTAAGAAGCGGAGGAAGAAGAAATGAGGATAAAGAAAAAGGGACTTGCCCTGTGGCTTGCACTGTTTCCGGGGATGACGGCATGACACAGCTTTCCGAAAAAGGAGCTGAGATCTTAAACAGCACGGAGGAAGATTCTGATACAGATGTGGAACCTTTGAAGCAGAAAACAAAGCTTCCTGAGGACGGAATCATCACCCAGGCACAGATGGAAACGATCGCCGGAAAGGACGAAAAGTATTATTTTACCGGAAAAACGGACAGCGGGATCAGTTATAAATGGACTTACAATGGAAGCCAGATTCAGAATCCGGTGGAGCAAAAACTTCTGGTACAGTGCAGTGAAGATGGAACAGAAGAGGTAAAGAAGCTTGCCAATGATGCGCCTTATGCGTTGAAAGTCACACTGGAGAAGATGAATCTGGCAGCGCCTGCGAAGCTGACCCTGAATCTGAAAGAAAAATGGGACGCGGATAAGGTTCTTTACTGTCTGGAAGAAGATGGAAAGCTTTATCAGCTTGATACTGCAAAGATTACTACCAGAGAAACCGGAAAGAAAAAAACAGAGCGCACAACACTTACCTTTAACGTGACTAAGACAGGAGGAGATTTCTATCTGATCGGCGGTTCTACCACAGGTGAATCTACGGATGAATCCGATGACAAATCCAAGGGCACTGCTGATAATAAGGATACACAAAACGGTGAAAATTCCACTGGAAGTTCTGGCGGTCAGTCCAGCACAGATGGAAATACCAGTTCCGGACAGACAGACTCTTCCGGCGATGGAACAGGCAATACAGACACTTCCGGTGGCGATGACAGCTCAGATACAGCCATGACCTGTACTTTCTCTATCGAGTGTTCTACGATCCTGAATAACTGGGATGATCTGAAAGAGTCCAAGGCAGAATTTGTGCCTGCGGACGGCTGGATCCTGTATCCTTCGGAGGTGGAGTTCTATGAGGGGGAGACGGTATTTGATGTGCTGAAGCGTGTATGTAATCAGGCCGGTATTCAGATGGAGTCGGAGTGGACACCTATGTATAACAGTTATTATGTATCCGGTATCAATAACCTGTATGAGTTTGACTGTGGCAAGGATTCCGGATGGATGTACTGTGTCAACGGCTGGTATCCGAATTATGGCTGCTCGAAATATACGCTGGAGGACGGCGATACGGTAGAATGGCGTTATACCTGCAATCTTGGCAGGGATGTGGGGGATCAGTATTATGACTGATGCTTTTTCCAGGTGCCATCCTGTTTTAAATTTCTTTTATTTTGCCGTGGTGCTGGGGTTTACCATGTTTATCCAGCACCCGGTTTACCTGGCAGTCTCTTTTGTGGCTGCCACAGCTTACTCCATGTGGCTTAACGGAGTAAAGAAGGTTCTGAAAATCAATTTTCTTCTGACGCTACCGAGTCTCCTTATCGTGGCACTCTTAAACCCGATGTTTAACCATTACGGAGTCACACCGCTTCTTTATATAGAAAGCAGCGGAAACTGGGTTACGCTGGAGGCAATGGTATATGGAATCGTTCTGGGATGTGTACTTTTTATTATGATTTTGTGGTTCTCCTGCTATAACCAGATCATGACAAGTGATAAATTTATCTATCTTTTTGGCAGGATTATCCCTGCGATGTCTCTGATGCTGTCTATGGCGCTTCGGTTTGTGCCTCACTTTATGGCCCAGCTGAAGGTGATCCGCAATGGACAGAAATGCGTGGGGATGGATGTGAGCAATGGCAAATGGTTTAAGAAGATCCGTTATGCGTTAAATATGGTGTCCATTCTTGTCACATGGGCACTGGAAAATGCGATTGAGACGGCTGATTCCATGAAAAGCCGTGGCTATGGGTTAAGAGGACGTACGGCTTTTTCTATTTACCGTTTTAACAGAAGGGATAAACTACTGGGAACTATGCTTGTCGGGCTTTGTGTGATTTTCGGATATGGATGTTACCGGGGAGCTGCTTTTGCACAGTACAATCCCAGAATCCTGCTTGCCGGTTTTACTGTTTTCGGAAGGGTTCCGAAGCAGTCGTGCAGTCCGCTGCTGGCTGCTGTCACATTTGTCAGCTTTGGTGTGTTCTGTTTTCTGCCGCTGATTCTGGATCTGTGTGAGGAATCTGCCATGAAGAAAAGCAGAAGCCACGTACAGGGAGAGATGGCAGTGACCTACAGAAAGATTTATGAAGATATGGAAGGAGAAGCGAGATGAAGATAATAGAAGTGAGAGATTTTTCCTTCCGTTATGCGAATGGCAGCAGGGAGTCACTGTCTCATGTGTCACTGGATGTGGAGGAGGGTACCTTTAATGTGCTGTGCGGTAAGAGTGGCTGTGGCAAGAGTACGCTGCTTCGCCAGCTGAAGTCGGATCTGGCTCCTTTTGGCAGCAGTTCCGGGAAAATCTGTTATTATGGGCGGGATTTAAAGGAAGTCGGCCACCGGCAGCAGAGCCAGGAAATCGGCTATGTACTGCAAAATCCCGAAAATCAGATCGTGACAGATAAGGTGTGGCATGAGCTTGCATTTGGTCTGGAAAGTCTGGGATATGATACGCCTACGATTCGTCTGAGAGTGGCAGAGATGGCAAGCTATTTCGGGATTCATCAGTGGTTTTATAAGAATGTCTCGGAGCTGTCCGGAGGGCAGAAGCAGCTTTTAAACCTGGCGGCGATCATGGCTATGCACCCGAAACTTCTGATTCTGGATGAGCCGACTTCTCAGCTTGATCCGATCGCGGCTTCTGATTTTCTGGAAACGGTGAGAAAGATTAACCGGGATATCGGCACTACCATAATTCTGACGGAGCACCGGCTGCAGGATGTCATTCCGTGGGCGGACAGGGTATATGTGATGGATAAGGGCAGTCTGCTCACGCAGGGGGCGCCACGGGAGATCGGTGAGTTCCTGAAGAGGGAACATCATGGAATGTTTCTGTCTATGCCGGTTCCCATGCAGATTTATGCAGAGGTAGAAAATAATCTGCCATGTCCGCTGACTGTAAGAGAGGGAAGGAACTGGATCACACAGGTGATGGCAGCAGCTTCTGATACAGTTTCTGTTTGTGAAGAAAGTTATTTTTGTAAAAATAAACAAAAACTGCAAAAAAAGCTGAATACAGTCAGAGATAAACTGCTGCCTGGTTCCAAAAGCTCTATGCCACCGGCTATTGAGGTAAAGGATGTGTGGTTTCGTTATGAAAAAGACGGAAAGGATGTTGTGCAGGATCTGAACCTGGAAGTAAAGCAGGGAGAATTTTATGCGCTTGTCGGTGGAAACGGAACGGGGAAAAGTACGACTTTATCGCTGATCAGTCGTGTCCGTGCTCCCTACAGAGGCAAGATTCTCCTGAATGGGATTGATATCCGCAGGTATACGGATACCCAGCTTTACAGAGGGTATCTGGGTGTGCTGCCACAGAATCCCCAGAGCATGTTTATCAAGAAGACAGTCCGGGAGGATCTGTATTCTATCATCGGTGGGGCAAAGGAGAAGAAATCTTCCGAATACACTGCCAATATGAGGAAGGCAGAGGCAATCGAGGGAATCGTAAGTCTGACCAGACTGGAAGGACTGCTTGACCGTCATCCGTATGATTTAAGCGGTGGAGAACAGCAGCGTCTTGCACTGGCTAAGGTTCTGCTGTTGCAGCCGAGGCTTCTTCTGATGGATGAACCAACGAAGGGGCTGGATGCAGAATATAAACAGGAACTGGGAGACATTTTAAAGAAGCTCAAAGCTCACGGGATCACTATCTTTATGATCTCGCATGATGTGGAGTTTGTCGCAGAATATGCAGACAGGGTCGGCCTGTTCTTTCAGGGAAATGTGGTGACGTGTAAGAGTGCAAGGGATTTCTTTGCGGGAAACAGCTTTTATACGACTGCTGCCAATCGCATGGCAAGGCATTATTTTCCTGATGCTGTTACCGGAAAGGAGGTGGCTGCGTGCTTGAAGGCAAGGCTTTAGACCAGTTTATGGACCGTTTCTTCGGGGATTCCTGTGCACAGAGCCTGCCCGGGGAAGAGGAATCCGGACAGGAATTAGAGGAATATGAACTGAAAGAGGATGGAATCATTATCCAGCCGATCCATAAAGGAAAGATTGAGAAGCGTACCTGGATTGGTCTGATTATGTTTCTGGCTTTTGTTCCGCTGGTGCTTTTTATCCTGGTTCATGAGTTTCATGGTAAGCATGATGTAGTGATCAGTCTTTTAATACTTGCCTATGCCACGATCCCGTTCTTTATGGTATTTGAGGGCCGGCATCCACAGGCAAGAGAGATTATGGTCATTGCCGTAATGGCGGCTCTTGGGGTCGCAGGCAGGAGTGCTTTCTTTATGATCGGAAGCTTTAAGCCGATTGCGGCCATCGTGATCATTACCGGGGTTTCCTTAGGTGGTGAGGCGGGGTTTCTGTGTGCCTGTCTGATCATGATGATCTCAAATATGTTTTTCGGGCAGGGACCGTGGACACCCTGGCAGATGTTTTCCTATGGAATGATCGGATATCTGGCAGGAATCCTTTTTCAGAAAGGGATTCTCAAAGCCAGGAAGGTGGATCTGTGTATTTACGGATTCTTAAGTGTGTTTCTGATCTTCGGCGGGATCATGAATCCGGCATCTATTCTGATGGCATACGGATACATCACAAAGAAGAGCCTGATCGCGTTTTATATCTCAGGTGCACCGGTAGATCTGGTGCAGGCAACTTCTACGGTAATCTTCCTGTGGATCCTAAGCAGGCCTCTGCTGGAGAAACTGGAGAGAGTAAAAAGAAAATACGGGCTGCTGCAGCGGCCCGAAAATAAGGAGGAAAATGAATATGACAAAGAATAAGCTATGGCAGGCCATTAAGGGGCTGACTCTTGCAGCCGGAATGGCAGTGGGGATTTTTGCGCTGGGACAGACCGATGTTCTGGCAGATACCCTGACGCTGACTGTGGAGAAGAACACGATCGGCCAGGGTATGATCCTGGATCCTGTACAGGTGGAATTTGCGAAAGGAGAAACCTGTGCAGATGTTCTGCTCCGCGGGTTAAGTGAGAACGGGATTACGCCGCTTTATGACACAAATACAAGTTATGGTTTCTACTTAAGGGGAATTGCCAACTGTGACAGTGGAAGCCTGAATCCACCGGCATGTATCCAGAAGGTTCTCTCCGAGACTTCCACCTGGACCGGTGATGCCTATAAGCTTACTGATAACAAATATGCACCGGATCTGACAGAATTTTCCTACTGCTCCGCATCCGGATGGACGTATACTCTGGATAATGTATTTATGGGTGTCGGAATGGGTGCGAGTCATCCGTCAGACGGAAGTGTCCTGCGTGTTATGTTTGCCCTTTGCGGTGGTACGGACATTACAGGATGTGACCCGTATAATAATAACAGGCAGATTTTTGAGGCGGCAGATAAGAGCGAGCTTATCCGCATGATGGGAAAGGCAAATGCAGAGTGTTCCAGATGGTCCCAGGTCAGCGGATTCTCCGGTGCATATGCCGAAGCGGACAGTGCGCTGACTACGCTGGATGCGTCTGCAAACAGAGTTTATGAAGCGGTTCAGCTGCTTAAAAGTATTGAGTCAAAGCTTCCGGTAGCACCGAAGCTGATCAGCTTAAATGCTTCTGATCTGACTCTTACAAAGGGAGACAGCTATACACTGACTTATACGATTGTTCCGTCTGATGCGGTGGGAACTGTAAGCTGGACTTCTTCCAACAATTCTGTTGCAAGTGTAAACGGTGGTGTGGTAACAGCAGTGGGAGAAGGTTCTGCGGTGATTACTGCGAGAGTTTCCGGAAGTGTCTATGCGACCTGCAATATTTCCGTTTCTTCCAGACCGGTCAGTGTGACAGGGGTGAGTATTTCTCCGTCCAGCCTGAATCTCTCAACGAAAAGCGGTTCCAGGACACTGGATTACACGATCACGCCAAACGGCGCAAAACCGTCCTCTTTGTACTGGGAATCTTCCAACTCTTCTGTAGTAACCGTAGATGGCTCCGGCAAGGTAACTCCTGTGGGTGCCGGTTCTGCAGATATTACACTGACTACGGACAATGGAACGAAAGGCACCTGCCACGTGACTGTTACAGCACCGGCACAGAGCATTGCTTTGAGTGACAAAACGCTGACTCTGGCAATTGATCAGGGAACCTATACCCTGACCTGGACATTCAGTCCGAAGGGAAGCGGCGGGGAACTGGTATGGACCTCTGATAATGCAGGCGTTGCCAAAGTAGACCAGAAGGGTGTTATCACACCTGTTTCTGTAGGAGAAACCGATATCCGTGTAAAAACAGATCAGAATGTAACCGCAGTGTGCCATGTAGTTGTAAAGGGTACTGCAAAAGACCTCTTTGCAGCAGGAATGCCAGAGATCACAACCTGCAAGGCGGCAGGAAATACAGTTCTTCTTACTTGGAATAAATATGAAAATGCAGATTCTTACATTATTTTAAGACGTAAGATGGGTGAAAGCAAATTCGCAAAGATTGCTACGGTCAAAGACCTCTCCTATACAGATACAGCGTTTTCTCCGTCAACTCCTTATTATTACAGTGTACAGGCTGTTTCCACCAAATGGGGCGGTGCTATTAAAAGCAGTTATGACAAAAACTTCTCTGTAACAACCAATGGAATTGCACCGACACCAACTCCGGCACAGACAGTAAAACCGAAAACCCCGGCTGTCACAGTAACTGCCGGTAAGAAACAGGCTACACTGAAATGGAAAAAGGTAAGCGGTGCCAAAGGGTATGTAGTATACCGTGCCACATCCAAATCCGGTAAATATAAGGCAGTATCAACGATTAAAAAGGGAAGCACTGTTTCTTATATAAATAAGAAGCTTACGTCTAAGAAAACATACTATTACAAGGTGCGGGCATATCGTACCGAAAACGGTAAAAGAATATACAGCAGCTATTCTAAAGCAAAGAGCGCTAAGATCAAATAATATAAATTCACACAAGTCCAGTGTGTTAGAAAGCATATTGCTGTGAACAGAAACGATGTTAGAGCGTGTTTGAAAAATTAAAAATATAGGATTGTGCTATTTAAGAAAATATGTTATATAATACAATATATAGAGAGTTAATTCTCTATTCGCATGATGAGATGAGTGACGGTTCTGACTCATCGGTAAAATAAATATAACCGAGAGATGAGATGAGTGACGGTTCTGACTTATCGGTAAAATAAAATATGACCGAGCGAAGAGTATAACGAGAGGGAGTTCATTTTCCCTCTCGTTTATATGTATATAAGGAGAAGAAAATTGGAAATTGACTATGCTGTTTATAGCCTTTCAGATGAATTTTACGAGAAATATCCGAATCCGCCATATAAAGAACTTTTAAAGAAAAAGGAAAGAAGATATGCTTGTTTACTTATTCAAAGTCATTATGGATATTTTATATGCATTCCATATAGAACAGAGATTTCCCATAAATATGCATATCACTTTCGCAAATCGTCTCGTTCGCAAAAACATAGATCAGGACTTGATTATACTAAAATTGCTATTATAAAAGATATTTCGTAACTATTCAGCAGTCTACTATCCCGCGAGGTGTTTTGGCATGAACATGCCAAAATCCCGAGACATACAAGTCAAAATCCCTCCGGGCAGGATCGCACTGCGACGGAGAGGAATTATGTCGCTGAAGCGACCCGTCGCAGGCGGAGAATCCTGCAAGCAGGATTCTTTCTTGTGGATTTTGACTCGTAACTGTGGAGGTACTGAACAGTTACAAAAGGAGAATAATACAATGGTTCCAATCGCACATATAGAAAATAATTTTCCAACCAAATTCGGTATTCCCAGGCAGAGTGGCCGTGTAGGGGCGCTTAAAGCGAGAATCGTATTCGAACCGGAATATCGCAATGTGGATGCCTGTCGTGGTCTGGAGGAGTTTAGTCATATCTGGCTGATCTGGGAGTTCTCGGAGGCAAAGAGGACAAAGTGGTCACCGACTGTCCGCCCGCCCAGGCTTGGGGGAAATGTGAGAAAAGGAGTTTTTGCCACAAGATCGCCCTTTCGTCCCAATTCCATGGGATTATCCTGTGTGAAGCTTGAGAAAGTAGCTCTGGATGAGCCGGACAGCCCTGTACTTTATGTAGAAGGTGCAGATCTGATGAATGGAACACCGATTTTCGATATTAAACCATATATTCCTTATGCGGATTGCCATCCGGAAGCAACAGGAAGTTTTACCGAATATTCCAAAGATCATCATCTGAATGTAGAATTTCCCCAGGAGCTTCTGGAAAGAATACCCGGGGAAAGCAGAGAGGCTCTGATCGCAGTTCTTGCAGATGATCCCCGTCCTGCCTATCAGAATGATCCGGAACGGTCTTACGGAATGCCTTTTGGAGAGAAGGACATTCATTTTCGGGTGGATGGAGATATCCTTCGTGTTTATAATGTGACAGAATTTGTAAAAAAACAGCAGGAATCTTCGGCAGATTGTGGAAAATAACCATTTTCGGATATTTCTGTAAGAAAGGCTTGCAAAATTGGCGTTTATTCAATACAATATTAAACAGACTTTATGTTGGTAGAGTGACAAAGACTGATGGGAGATCGGTCTGAAAATATTTAGTGACATATGAGGAGCAGGAAAAATGAAGAAAATTGTTAAATTCGGAGGAAGTTCTCTGGCAAATGCAGAACAGTTTCAGAAAGTAGGGGAGATCATCAGAAGTGATGAGAGCAGACGTTATGTGGTTCCGTCCGCTCCCGGAAAGAGATTTGACGGAGATACAAAGGTTACAGATTTACTTTATAAATGTTATAATACTGCAGTTGAAGGGGAGGATTTCGTACCGATTCTGCAGGAGATCAAGGGAAGATATTATGAGATCATCCGCGGACTGAACCTGGATCTTTCTCTGGAAGATGAATTTGTTCAGATCGAAGCTGATTTCAGGGCACAGGCTGGCACAGATTATGCAGCATCCAGAGGAGAATTTCTCAATGGTAAGGTGATGGCAGCATATCTGGGTTATGAATTTGTTGATGCAGCAGATGTGATCCGCTTTGATAAGAACGGAAACCTGGATGCCGAGAAGACAGACAGACTTCTGTCCAAAAAGCTGGCAAAATGTGAACATGCCGTTATCCCTGGATTTTATGGCGCTGGTGAAGATGGAAAAGTTAAAACTTTCTCCAGAGGCGGCTCTGATGTAACCGGTTCCCTTGTGGCAAAGGCTATTAAGGCAGACCTCTATGAAAACTGGACAGATGTTTCTGGCTTCCTGGTAACAGACCCGCGTATTGTTAAAAATCCGGAAGTGATCGAGAGCATTACCTACAGAGAACTCAGAGAGCTTTCTTATATGGGTGCAACCGTTCTTCATGAAGATGCGATCTTCCCGGTCCGTAAAGAGGGAATTCCGATCAATATCAAAAACACAAACAGACCGGAAGACAAGGGTACTTTTATTGTTGAGAGTACATGCAAGAAACCGAAATTTACAATCACAGGTATTGCAGGCAAGAAGGGATTCTGCTCTATTAATATTGAGAAATCCATGATGAACAGTGAGGTTGGTTTCGGACGTAAGGTACTTCAGGTATTCGAAGATCAGGGAATCAGCTTTGAGCATGTTCCATCAGGAATCGATACAATGACTGTATATGTACATCAGGATGAATTCGAAGAGAAAGAGCAGCAGGTAATCGCAGGAATCCATCGCGCAGTACAGCCGGATTTCGTAGAAATGGAATCTGATCTTGCGCTGATCGCTGTTGTAGGACGTGGTATGAAATCCACCAGAGGTACAGCAGGACGAATCTTCTCAGCACTTGCCCATGCAAATGTAAATGTGAAGATGATCGACCAGGGTTCCAGTGAGCTGAATATCATTATCGGTGTGGAGAACAGAGATTTTGAGACTGCAGTAAAGGCTATTTATGATATCTTTGTAATTACCCAGATCTAATTGAAAATTGCAGGAGCTCCTTCACAGCGGAGCAATTGGTGGATATGATTTTTACCAATTATAAGATAAACAAAATAATGGGCCGTCAGAAATCAGCATAGAGATTTCTGGCGGCTTTTTAACCGAATCAAGTAAGTCTCCACCCACTGCTTCAATTGCGAAAAGCAATAAGCAGTGGGTGGGGACTCGCTTGTATCAGGAGGAGTGCAAGCTCCTTCTGATAAACTGCGGAGCAGTTATTCGGTGTAGAGCCGCGTAGCGAAGCGGATTGCGAATATCCGCTTGACAATTCAGGAGTTTTTACATGATGATGAATTCTGTGTTATAATGAACGGACGATGTTGGGTAACTATTTGATAGCTATTGTTGCGTGAGGTGTTTTGATATGGATAAGCCGGTGGTTCGTATTTCCGTCAGAAATCTGGTGGAGTTTATATTAAGAAGCGGGGATCTTGACAACCGGGGAGGATCTTCTGACAGAGAAGCAATGCAGAAGGGCAGCAGACTGCACAGAAAAATACAGGGCAGGATGGGAAGCCATTACAGAGCGGAGGTTTCTCTTAAATATAAAACAGAATATGAAGATGTAAGTATCCAGGTAGAGGGCAGAGCTGACGGAATCTTCACAGAGGATGGACAGTGCTGGATCGATGAGATCAAGGGTGTTTATGCAGATGTCAGTCAGTTGGAAAAGCCTGTGGAGGTTCACCGTGCACAGGCAATGTGTTATGCCTGGATCTACGCACAGGAGCAAAAACCGGAGAAGATCGGAGTGCAGATGACATATGGGAATCTGGACACAGAGGAGCTTAAGTTTTTCAGAGAAGAATATACGCTGGAAGAACTCGGACTGTGGTACCAGAATCTTTTGGACAGGTATCATAAATGGATCGCATACCAGTTTGCATGGAAAAAAGAACGGAATGCGTCCATGAGTGATCTGGAGTTTCCTTTTGAATATCGTGAGGGACAGCGAAAAATCGTATCCGGTGTATATCACACTATATCCACAGAAAGACAGATTTTTGTCCAGGCACCTACAGGAGTAGGAAAGACCATGTCCACGATCTTTCCGGCAGTGAGAGCAGTTGGTGCAGGACTGGGGGAAAATATTTTCTATCTTACAGCAAAGACCATTACCAGGACTGTGGCTGAAGAAGCTTTCTCCATATTAAAGGAGCATGGACTGAAATTTAAAGTGATTACCATTACTGCGAAGGAAAAGCTGTGCTTCTGTGATAAAACAGAATGCAATCCTGAGAACTGTCTGTGGGCGAGAGGACATCTGGACAGAGTGAATGATGCTGTTTTTGAACTGTGGACTACGCAGGACAGCTATGACAGGGATACTCTGCTGGAACATGCGAAGAAATGGCAGGTGTGTCCCTTTGAAATGTGCCTGGATCTGGCAGTCTGGGTGGACGCTGTGATCTGTGATTATAATTATGTATTTGATCCCAATGTTTATCTGAAAAGATTTTTCGGGGAGGGTACTTCCGGAGAATACATTTTTCTGATCGATGAAGCTCACAATCTGGTGGACAGAGGAAGGGAAATGTACAGTGCTCATGTGGACAGAGCGGACGTACTGGAGGCGAAGAAGCTGGCTGCTGATTACAGCAAAGGTCTGGTACGAGCACTGGAAAAAGTGAATCGACAGCTTCGAACTCTGGAAAAGGAGTGTACAGAATACAAAATCCTTCCAAATCCCGGAGCAGTTTCTCTGGGAATGCTTCAGGTGATGGGGGAGATGGATAAGCTCCTGGAGGAACTTCATGGAAAGGAACTTCCGGAGCAGCTGCTGGAATTTTACTTCTGTGTGAGAGATTTCCTGAACATTGATGAACTTCTGGATGAAAATTATGTGGTTTATACAGAAATGGGAGAAGGGGGAAAGGTGATACTGCGACTTTTCTGTGTAAATCCTGCAGCAAATATCCACAGATGTCTGGAAAAGGGAAAAAGTGCGGTTTTCTTTTCTGCGACTCTGCTCCCCATGGATTATTACCGTGCACTTTTAAGCACCAGAAAGGATGACTATGGGATTTATGTGACTTCTCCTTTCAGGCAGGAGAACAGGTGCATTCTCACAGGACGGGATGTGAGCAGCAGGTATACCAGAAGAGGATATGAGGAATATCACAGGATCGCATCTTACATTGCCAGAACTGTATGGACAAGAAAAGGAAATTATATGGTATTCTTTCCTTCTTATAAATTTATGGAGGATGTTCTGGAGGTGTATGAGAATGAGTTTTCAGCGGAATGGGTTCGCTGTATTTCGCAGACATCGGGAATGAATGAGAGGGAGAAAGAGGAATTTCTGGAGGAATTTTCTGCATCAGAGGGAACGCTGGTAGGATTTTGCGTAATGGGCGGGATTTTTTCAGAGGGGATTGATCTGATGGGAGAGAAGCTGATCGGAGCAATCATCATAGGGACTGGTCTTCCTCAGATTGGAACAGAAAGGGAGATCCTCAGGCAGTATTATGATAAAAAGGGTGTGAATGGATTTGATTATGCATACAGATATCCGGGGATGAATAAGGTGCTGCAGTCAGCCGGGCGTGTGATCAGAACCCAGGAGGACACAGGGATCATACTTCTGCTGGACGAGAGATTTGCAGGGAAAGATTACAGGAATCTGTTTCCTGCTGAGTGGTCTGACAGGGGAAACTGTACTTTAAATACTGTGGAAGAACAGCTGGGAAGCTTCTGGAACAGGATAAGAGAAAAGAACTGAACACTGATACTGAGATTCTGGTCTTTGCTGGAAAAAAGATAAAAATCTTGCTATCCTGAATAAAACAATATATACTTTGCTTACTGTGAATGGGATGTGAAAAGAAACCGTAAAAGGAGTTTTGCATGAGAAAAAATAGACAAACAGCGAAATATCATATTAAAAGTTATATCATAGCCGGAAGTCTGGCCGGAGCCATTTCCATGGCACTGGTTTTGCCGGTTCCTGTTATGGCTGCACAGCAGAGTCTTGCATCTGTCACCGGGCAGGCACAGATTCAGCCCATGGGAGACGGAAGCGGGAAATATATGATGAAGAGTGACGGATTTTACTGTCTGGATGTGAATGGCGCCGGAAGTACCCAGGCGGAGATCCATTATTTTCAGGATTATGAGATAGACGGAACTGTATTTGACGGATATTATTACCATGATACAGATGGGAAATTCAAAGCCTGCAGTCCTCATATGGAGCATCTGAAAGGTGTTGCAGTGTTTGGGGATAAGACAGATGAGGAAGCTGATACGCAGAATGCCCAGGAGGCAGAGAAATTTGACGGATATTACTTTGTGAACAATCTGGGGCGTCTGTCAGCAGCACCGCAGGTAAGGTATATTGACAATCTGGCAATAGACGGGATTACTCTGAATGGATATTATTATTTTGATGAAAATGGCAGACTGGTAACCGAGCCAGGTATCCATTCACTTGAGATGGACTGTTATGAAATGAATTTTGACGGAAGCTATTATTTTGGCGGTACAAATGGCGCCCTGCTTCAGAAAAGCACAGTGACGGATGATGGTTTTATTGTGGATGATACGGGAAAGATCGTGAATATGGATGATCTTGGGATGGATAATCTGAAGCCTCAGCTTGAGAAGATGCTGTCCGGATATCAGGGAACCTGGAGTGTTTATGTGAAAGACCTTAATGAAGAAAAGGAAATCCTGATCAATGATACTTCCCTTTATTCTGCAAGTTTGATCAAAGCTTTTGTAATGGCAAAGACATATGAGGACATGGAGCAGGTAAAAGCAGATGAGGCAAAGAAATTAAATACTGCAGATACAAAAACTGTAGATGTAAAATTAAATGACCTGCTGTGGAATATGATCACAGTCAGTGACAATGAATCCTGCAATGAACTGGTGAAGCTTCAGACAGATTCCCTTGATTTCAAAAAAGGTGCGGAGGATATTAACAAATATCTGGAAAAAGAGGGCTATACAGAGACAAGTGTGCAGCACACCCTCCATCCTGCAGCATCCGCACAGGAGAGTCTGGGTGGCAGAAACATGACTTCTGTAAAAGATTGCGGCACTCTGCTTGAAAAAATCTACAAGGGGGAATGTGTCAGCAAAGAGGCGTCAGAAGAAATGTTAAATCTTCTGTCAAATCAGGAAAACACCTGGAAAATCCCCCAGGGACTTCCGGATGGAATAAAATCTGCCAACAAGACCGGCGAGACAGACCAGGATCAGCACGATATCGCAATTGTCTATGGCGAAAAGACAACTTATATCCTATGTGTGATGTCTGAAAACTGCCCGGAGAGTACGGCGGTGACGAACATACAGAATATTTCAAAGATTGTATATAATTATTTGAACCTGTAGCCGCCAGACCTGCGCGGAATGATTGATTTTTATAGGAAAATCATGTATAATACCAACGAACTATGCCTATAGAAAAAGTTTAACCGAATCAGGCTGTGAAACAACTATTCAATTATGAGCAGATAGTCAAACGGATGATTTTATCCGCTTGATTCAGGAAAGTCAGGAGGAAGAATTTAAATGCGAGTTGATGCGGACGATTTTGCCCGACCTTGCAGCTGCGGCAGGGAACACCAGATTGCAGTGAAAGAGATTTTGATAGAAGCCGGAGCTGTAGAGAAGCTTGAAGAAGAGATGTCAGAGGGAATGCTCAGAGAGTACATATCCCCGCTGGTCATCTGCGATACCAATACCTATGCAGCAACAGAAGAACTTATGGAGGATATCTATGACAGGTGTCAGGTACTTGTTCTGGATGCAGAGGGACTTCAGGCAGACCGGCATGCAATAAAAATTGTGGAGAACAACATGGAAGAGGACATTGACCTGATCCTTGCAGTAGGAGCAGGCACGATCCATGATATCAGCCGTTATATTGCACATAATTACAAAGTACCTTTCATTTCAGTGCCTACCGCAGCAAGTGGAGATGGATTTGTAACAACAGTAGCAGCAATGACCCTGGATGGAGTAAAGAAGACTGTGCCTTCAGTAGCTCCGATCTGTGTATATGCAGATACAGATATTTTTTCAAAAGCACCACAGCGCCTGACTGCAGCCGGGATTTCAGACCTGATGGCGAAATACATCTGTCTTGCAGACTGGAAGATCGCGAACCTGGTCACCGGAGAGTATTTTTGCCGCGAAACTGTAAAGCTGGAAGAGAAAGCGTTAAAAACTGTGAAATCTTCGATTCAGGATATTACAGAGGGAGAGGAAGATGAATGCGAACAGCTTATGTATGCATTGATTCTTTCCGGACTTGCAATGCAGATGATTGGTAATTCAAGGCCTGCGTCCTGTGCAGAGCACCAGGTCACACATCTGTGGGATATGGAAGTGATCAATGGTCCGCTGGATGCACTCCACGGAGAGAAGGTTTCTGTAGCAGCACTTCTTGTACTGGAAGAATACAAGCGTATCGCTGCAGCCATCACACAGGGAAGATGTCACGCAAAACCCTATGAGAATGAGGACGAAGAGCTTCTGAAAGAAACTTTTGGAAAAAAAGGACTTCTGGAAGAAATAAGAAAAGAAAATGAGCCGGAATTGTTAGAAACTATTTCACCCCAGCATCTGGAAAAATGCCTGAACGGGATAGAGGAGATTATTGATGAGCTTCCCAGTGAACAGACTATGTTCCATTTGCTGGAGAAAGCCGGATGCGCGAAAACCGTTTATGATATCGGACTCGATGAATCGGCTGTTTTGCCAAGCCTCAGACTTGCTCCTTATACAAGGAGACGGTTAAGCTTATTGAGAATCAGCAAGATGCTGGATATAAGAGGAGAATGATTATGCGTGTTGGAATGGGATATGATGTACACAGACTGACCGAAGATAGAGATCTGATTCTGGGTGGTGTGAAGATAGACTGGGAAAAAGGTCTCCTGGGACATTCAGATGCAGATGTACTGATCCATGCAGTTATGGATGCACTTCTGGGAGCTGCTGCACTGGGCGATATCGGAAAACATTTTCCGGATACAGACCCTGTATATAAAGGAATTTCCAGTATTCTGCTGCTGGAACATGTGACGAAGCTTTTGAGAGAGCACCATTATGAGATCGGAAATATAGATGCAACGATCATTGCACAGAAACCAAAGATGGCACCTCATATTCCACAGATGAGAGCCAATATGGCGAAAGCAATGGGAATCAATGAGTCTCAGCTGAACATTAAGGCCACTACAGAGGAAAAACTGGGATTTACGGGAAGAGAAGAAGGAATTGCATCTCAGGCGATCTGTCTTCTTAATGAAAGAAAAGAGAGTTAATGATAGAGAAAACTGGAGGAATAAAACATGAAACTTTTTAACACACTGACACGTAGAAAAGAAGAATTCGTACCTCTTGAAGAGGGAAAAGTTCGTATGTATGTCTGCGGTCCGACTGTATACAACCTGATCCATATCGGAAATGCACGTCCGATGATCATCTTCGATACCGTACGCCGATATATGGAATACAAAGGATATGAAGTAAACTATGTTTCCAATTTTACAGACGTAGATGACAAGATCATCAAGAAAGCAATCGAAGAGGGCGTAAGCGCACAGGAAATTTCCGAGCGTTATATTGCAGAGTGTAAGAAAGATATGGATGGCATGAATGTAAAACCTGCCACAACCAATCCACAGGCAACACAGGAAATCGACGGAATGATCAGTATGATCCAGACTCTGGTTGATAAGGGATATGCTTATCCGGCAGCAGACGGTACTGTTTATTTCAGAGTTAAGAAGTTCAAAGAATATGGCAAACTTTCGCACAAGAACCTGGATGATCTGCAGTCCGGCTTCCGTTCTCTGCAGGTATCCGGTGAAGACCAGAAAGAAGATCCACTGGATTTTGTTCTCTGGAAACCGAAGAAAGAGGGAGAACCATCCTGGCCTTCACCATGGTGTGACGGACGTCCGGGATGGCATATTGAGTGTTCTGTTATGGCGAAAAAATATCTTGGTGATGAGATTGATATCCATGCAGGCGGAGAAGACCTGATCTTTCCTCACCATGAGAACGAGATTGCACAGAGTGAATGCTGCAACGACAAAATCTTTGCAAAATACTGGATGCACAATGCATTCTTAAATATTGATAATAGAAAAATGTCCAAGTCTCTTGGAAACTTCCGTACTGTTCGTGAAATCAGTGAACAGTATGACCTGCAGGTGCTTCGTTTCTTCATGCTGAACGCACATTACAGAAGTCCGCTGAATTTCAGCGCAGATCTGATGGAAGCTGCAAAGAATGCATTAGAGCGTATCACAGATGCAGCAGCAAACTTAAAGGACAGAAAAGCAGCAGCACAGACAGAAACTGCAACAGATGCAGAGAAAGAACTGCTTGCACAGGCACAGGAATTCGTAAAGAAATTTGAAGAAGCTATGGATGATGATTTCAACACAGCAGATGCACTGGCAGCAATCTTTGAACTGGTTAAATTTGCAAATACAAATGTATCAGAGGCAAGTTCCGCAGAATTTGCAGGAGCACTTCTTGACACAATGGTGAAATTATGCGATGTACTTGGTCTGAAGGCTGTGAAAACAGAAGAAATCCTTGATAAAGAAATCGAAGACCTGATCGCAGAGCGTCAGGAAGCAAGAAAAGCAAAGAATTTCGCAAGAGCAGATGAGATCAGAGATGAGCTTCTGGCTAAGGGAATCATCCTTAAGGATACCCGCGAGGGAGTAAAATGGAAGCGAGCTTGAATAATATGAGTGAGATAAACGGGCTTAATGAAGAGAGTTTAAGTAGTTTGAAAGGTTTGCTTAATCAGGTATTTCATTTGGAGGATAAAGACTTACGCACCTATTCTCCGCTGACATTGGCGTATATCGGAGATGGCGTCTATGAACTGGTGATCCGCACGATCCTTGTAAAAAAAGGCAACTGTCCGGTAAACCAGCTTCACAGAAAAGCCAGCAGTCTGGTTAAGGCAGGAACTCAGTCTTCCATGATGGAAGTGATCGAGCCCATGCTTACAGAGGAGGAACACAGCGTTTACAGAAGAGGAAGGAATGCTCATTCTCCTACAATGGCTAAACATGCAACCATGGCAGACTACCGCAGGGCAACAGGGTTTGAAGCTCTGATGGGCTATTTATATTTAAAAGATGATTTCAGCAGGATCATAGAACTGGTCCGTGCAGGGATTGGAGAGGATAAGATATGAGTGAACAGATAGAAGGACGCAATGCGGTTCTGGAAGCGTTTCGTTCCGGCAAATGTGTAGATAAGCTTTTTATCCTGGACGGATGCCAGGACGGACCGGTCCGCACTATTGCCAGAGAGGCAAGAAAAAAAGATACGATTATTAACTATGTGGCAAAAGAACGTCTGGATCAGCTAAGCGAGACAGGCGCACATCAGGGCGTAATCGCTCAGGTGGCAGCCTATGAATATGCAAGTGTAGAAGATATTCTTGCGAAGGCAAAGGAAAAAGGAGAAGATCCGTTTATCTTTATCCTGGATAATATTGAGGATCCTCATAATCTTGGTGCGATCATCCGTACAGCAAACCTTGCAGGTGCACATGGGGTGATTATTCCCAAGAGAAGAGCAGTTGGACTGACTTCTACAGTTGCCAAGACTTCAGCAGGTGCATTAAACTATACACCTGTTGCAAAGGTTACCAATCTGGGACATACCATCGATGAACTGAAAGAACAGGGCATGTGGTTTGTATGTGCAGATATGGGCGGTGAAACCATGTACAATCTTAACCTGACAGGTCCGATCGGCGTAGTGATCGGCAATGAAGGTGAAGGTGTAAGCAGACTGATCCGTGAGAAGTGTGATTTCGTGGCATCTATTCCTATGAAAGGTGACATTGATTCCCTCAATGCATCTGTGGCAGCTGGAGTACTTGGATATGAGATCGTACGTCAGAGACTGCAGAAGAAATAAGTTTATCTCAGTCTGAGATAAAGGCTTCGTGAGGATGTGCAGCGATTATTAAGAGGAATTTTTGCAGCAGAAAATTATTCCACAATATTGTTATGCTATAAGAAGCCCTCTGGGCGAATGATAGAGATTTTCAGAAAAACGGAAGGGTTAAATTGATGAAACAGTATGACGGAATTAAAGATGAAGAATTAATTTCCCGTTTCAAAAACGGGGAATCAGAAATCCTCGACTATCTGATGGAAAAATATAAGAACATGGTCCGCAAGAAAGCAAGGACCATGTTCCTGATAGGCGGGGAGAACGATGACCTGATACAGGAAGGCATGATCGGACTGTTTAAGGCAGTCCGCGATTACCAGCCGGACAGGGATGCTGCATTCCAGACCTTTGCCAGTATATGTGTGGACAGACAGATCTACAACGCCATCCAGAGTTCCAACAGGCAGAAGCACCAGCCGCTGAATTCCTATATTTCTCTCAGCGAACAGGATGGGGAAAATGAAGAGCATCTTGGAGATAACTGGGGAGAGAACCCGGAGTCTATTATTATTGACCAGGAGAATGTCCAGGATCTGGAGCAGGAGATAACAGCAACGTTAAGTCCAATGGAGAATCAGGTTCTTGAATATTATCTGGCAGGAAACGGATACGGAGAGATTGCCCGGATCATGGGAAAAACACCCAAGTCCATAGATAACGCATTACAGCGTATCCGAACCAAAATCAGAGAGCAGTTGGAGCAATATCAAAAATAGAAAGATATCTGTATAAAACTCAAAAATAAAAATCAAAAAGTTAAAAATAGGGATTGACAATACAAACAAGTTCTGGTAGTATATTTAAATGTGAGCGGTAAATCCGACACAATGCTGATGTGGCTCAGAGGTAGAGCACTTCCTTGGTAAGGAAGGGGTCACGGGTTCAATTCCCGTCATCAGCTTTTTTTATTGCTTAAAAATAAAGGATTTCTTGAACTTCAGTAACTCAAAAGTAATCAGAACAGAAGTTTTGATATACTTCTAAGAACTGTTTGTGCTTCCAGAATGACAAGAGATATGTTATACTTACAGTGTTGTCTAACCGATACCCGGCAACGGGAGGAGGTGGAGTCTATATGGAGAATCTTGCTATTTCTTTTCTTGTCTCCTTTATGGCAAGCATAGCCGCCTATTATGTTTGCAAATGGTTAGACGGAGATAAGTAGGGCAACACTAACCTGGCAGTTTCTTGTCTGCCATAAAAAATAAGAAGAAGCCCCCAGTATTCGCACTACTGAGGGCTTCATTCTTTTTGTCTACATGGACTTGCTATTTCTTTTCGCCTACTGGCATTATAGCATATGCAGATCAGGAAATCAATATGCAAGTGATTCTGAAACATTCTGAAACAAATAAAAAGTTACTGTTCACACACCACTGTCCCGCGAGGTGTTTTGGCATGAATATGCCAAAATCCCGAGACATACAAGCCAAAATTCCATTGCCGCAGGCAATCTGGAATGAATTTTGGCTACGTTACTGTGAACGGAGTGAACAGTAACGTCTGAGAAATATAAGGCCTGTCACTGTTGTGTAAACGGTTGACAGATGGAATTTCCAATGATAATATAAATTCATTCGACATAAAAAATATTCAGTTGTATTTTTTATATATAGATGTGTGAAAAAACAGTATAAAATACGACAACAGGAGGGAAAAAGATGGAGAACGAAACAGTTTCCAAAAATTTTATTGAGAATATCATTGATAAAGATTTAGCAGAGGGTGTTTATGACACCGTGCATACGCGTTTCCCGCCGGAACCGAATGGATATCTTCATATCGGTCATGCGAAATCTATTCTTTTAAACTATGGTCTTGCACAGGAATATAACGGTAAGTTCAACATGCGTTTTGATGATACAAACCCGACCAAAGAAAAGAGTGAGTTTGTAGAATCCATCAAGGCAGATATCAAATGGCTTGGTGCAGACTGGGAAGACAGACTGTTTTTTGCATCTGACTATTTCGGACAGATGTATGAAGCTGCTGTAAAGCTGATCCAGAAAGGCAAAGCCTATGTATGTGACCTGACAGCAGATCAGATCCGTGAATATCGTGGAACTCTTACAGAGCCGGGTAAAGAAAGTCCATACAGAAACAGAAGCGTAGAAGAGAACCTGCAGCTTTTTGAAGAGATGAAAGAAGGCAAATATGCAGACGGAGAGAAAGTGCTTCGTGCCAAGATTGATATGGCATCTCCGAACATGAATATGCGCGACCCGGTTATCTATCGTGTTGCTCATATGACTCACCACAGAACAGGTGATACATGGTGCATCTATCCAATGTATGATTTCGCCCATCCCATCGAGGATGCGATTGAGGGAATCACACATTCCATCTGTACTCTGGAGTTTGAGGATCACAGACCACTGTATGACTGGGTTGTAAAAGAATTGGAATACCCACAGCCGCCGAAGCAGATTGAGTTTGCAAAACTGTATCTGACAAATGTAGTTACAGGTAAACGTTATATCAAGAAATTGGTAGAGGAAGGCATCGTAGACGGATGGGATGATCCGCGTCTGGTTTCCATCGCAGCACTGCGCCGCCGTGGATTTACACCGGAATCCATCAAAATGTTTGTAGAACTCTGTGGTGTATCCAAAGCAAACAGCTCTGTTGACTATGCAATGCTTGAATACTGCATCCGTGAGGATCTGAAACTGAAACGTCCCCGTCTGATGGCTGTTCTTGATCCGATCAAGCTTGTGATCGATAATTATCCGGAAGGCGAAGTGGAATATCTGGAAGCTCCGAATAATATGGAGAATGAAAAACTGGGAACCCGTAAAATACCGTTTGGCAGAGAACTCTATATTGAGAGAGAAGACTTCATGGTAGATCCGCCTAAGAAATATAAGAGAATGTTCCCGGGCACAGAGGTTCGTCTTATGAACGCATATTTTGTAACCTGTACAGGATATGAAGCTGATGAAGATGGAACTGTACGTGTTGTACACTGTACTTATGATCCTGCAACAAAGGGTGGCAATGCGCCGGATGGCAGAAAAGTAAAAGGAACCATTCACTGGGTAGAAGCAAGTCAGGCAGGAAAAGCAGAAGTACGTCTCTATGAGAATATCGTAGACGAGGAGAAGGGTGTATACAACAAAGAAGATGGTTCTCTGAATGTAAATCCGAACTCTCTGACAAAAGTTACTGCATATGTAGAACCAGCACTTATGGAAGCAAAAGGCTATGACAGCTTCCAATTCGTAAGAACAGGATTTTTCTGTGCAGATATCCATGATTCTAAAGAGGGTGCACCGGTATTCAACCGTATCGTGTCTCTGAAGAGCTCATTTAAACTTCCGAAAGCATAATGAGACTGAAATAGTAATATAATCAGAATAAAAAGGGAATGTTGCTTCTACGATTGTATAATCGTGAAGTAACATTCCTTTTTGGTTACGTTACTGTGAACGGTAACGTTTATTCTTCAGATTCAGATGCAGCGTCCATAGTCTCTTCAAAATTCTCGGGTTCATCGGCATCTTCTTCCTCTTCTGCATCTTTAATCTCAACTTCAGCAGCTTTATCGGAAGACTTCTCAGAATCGTCTGTATCAGCAGCTTCTTCAGCTTCTTCGCTTTCGGTGTCATCTGTTGCAGACTGTTCGCCTGTATGTTCCCAGGACTGGAAATCTTCGGCAGGTTCCTGATCTTCCTTAGCAGTTTCCTTTTCATCAGTCAGATCGAAATCATCAAAGTCATCTTCAAAATCAAAATCCTCTTTACAGGATCCTTTTTTGGCAATAAGGGCAGCTACAGCACCGGCAGCAGCTGCTGTAAGGGCACCTATTGCAACATATCCCCAGTATTTATTAATTTTAGCCATGATAATCATAAACTCCTTTCTGATATTCTCCTATTTTTGACAGCGAGTCAGGATAAAAATATCTTTTACTCCTGACACCATTTTATTCAGCTATAGGTTATTGTTATTTTAATACTTTTCAGATAAAAAGAAAAGCGAAATTTTATGGAAAGAGTTAATGAAAGCAGTTGCATACCAAAAAGATACAAGGTATACTATGACAGGAAAGAAGAGGTTATTATGAGAAAAATTATTTTGGCATCTGCTTCACCCAGACGAAAAGAACTGTTGGAACGGGCTGGCGTGGATTTTGAAGTGCTGCCTGCATCAGGTGATGAGAATCGTATCTCAGACAATCCGGGAGAGGCAGTAAAACAGCTGGCTTCGGATAAAGCAGCTTCTGTTATCCGTACTATGAAAGATAGTGCCGACGGAACAATTGTGATCGGATCTGACACAGTGGTAGTGTTTGAGAATGTGATCCTTGGCAAACCTCATGATACAGAGGATGCAGTGAATACATTAAAGAAACTTCAGGCAAATACTCATCAGGTATATACCGGCGTTTCTGTATGGGAAAAGAAAGAAAAAGTCTGGACAGAACATACTTTTTATGAAAGTACAGATGTGACGTTTTATCCGGTTTCAGATGAGGAGATCAGAGAGTATGTTGCTACAGGAGAGCCTATGGATAAGGCTGGAAGCTATGGCATCCAGGGACTTTTCGGAATTTATGTAAAGGGGATCAGCGGAGATTACAATAATGTGGTAGGACTCCCGGTTGCCAGATTATTTTATGAAATGAAGAAATCAGGAATTAACTTAAGAGGATGACAAAAGATGATTAAAGCATGTATATTTGATTTGGATGGAACACTGGCTGATACGCTGGATTCCATGGCTTATGTGACTAATATTATTATGGAAAAATTCGGGTTGAAAACACTTCCGGTGGATAATTTCAGATATTACAGCGGAGAAGGGGCAAATATGCTGATCCGCCGCGCACTTAAGGATGCGGGGGATCCGGAACTTGCGCATTATGATGAGGGACAGAAGCTTTACCGGGAAATGTTTGAAGCAGATCCGATGTATAAAGTAGTTCCCTATAAGGGAATTCCGGAAACCTTAAAGAAATTGAAGGAACATGGAATGAAGCTGGCAGTTTGTTCAAATAAACCTCATCCTGCAGCTGTGAAAGTAATTGCGCAGCTTTTTGACGGGGAATTTGATATGGTAGTTGGTCAGAGTGAAGCAATCCGCAGGAAACCGGCACCTGATGGTCCGCTTATGGTTGCGGAGAAATTTGGTGTAAAACCGGAAGAATGTATGTATGTGGGAGATACAAGTACAGATATGAAGACCGGTAGAGCAGCAGGAATGTATACAGTAGGTGCGCTATGGGGCTTTCGTGACCGAAAAGAACTGAATGAGAATGGAGCAGATCTTGTCGCTGAGAAACCGACAGATCTGGTAAAAATTTGCGAGGAACATGGAAATGATTAGGTTGGTTGCAAGTGATCTGGATGGGACGTTACTTTTACATAAGGCACAGTCTCTGCCTGAAGAAATTTTTTCGCTGATCAGGCAGTTAGAGGAACTGGGGATTATGTTTGTAGCAGCCAGTGGAAGGCAATATCCGAATATGACAAAGCTGTTTGCGCCTGTTGCTTCAGAGATTTCCTATATTTCGGAGAATGGTGCACTGGCAGTGGATCATGGAGAGGTACTGTATCAGGATTCTTTTGACAGAAAGCTGGCAGGGGAGATTATTTCTGCAATCCTGGAAAAGAAGGATGCCGAGTTTACCTGTTCTGCAAAGGATTACCACTACCTGATGCCGAAGACAAAGAGATTTCATGACCATATGTTATATGAAGTAAAAAATGAATGCAGATTTGTAAACAGTATGGAAGAGATGACGGCTCCTATCATGAAGCTGGCTGTGTTTGAACCGGCCGGCCTTACAGAAGAATCTGTGAAATACTGGATGGACAGATTTGGAAAAGAATGTGTTGTTGTCACTTCGGGAAATGAGTGGATCGATTTTATTCCTTTTGGAACAAACAAGGCAAAAGGAATCAGAGAATATCAGAAAAGATATCATATTTCGCCGGAAGAATGTATTGCGTTCGGAGACGAATATAATGATATAGAGATGCTTAAAGCGGTAAAATATGGCTTTGCCATGGAGCATTCCAAGGAGGGGGTACGGGCAGCTACGTCCTATATGACAAAACAGGTTGAACCGGTCCTTGAGAAGCTGATCCGGGCAAAGGGAAAGATTGAGGAGGTTATTTAAATTGTTTACAGAAGAATGTATTAATACGTTTCTTGAAAATCAGGAGCAGCTTTTTCCACAGGCGGTAGCAGAATCATATGAAGCAGCGGAAGCATTCCTTGAGGATTGCATGGCGCAGGTTGTGGATTCTATTGAAGAAGTGAGAGAATATCTGGAAGAGTCAGGCGCTGATGTGGAAGGAATGTCAGATGAAGAACTGGAAGATGCAAGTGAAGTATTTGCTCTGCCGGATGGAAAATATCTGATAGTAGAAGGATAAAAACTGTTCGGTCAAATTATGGATATCACGTGATATATCGGAGAAATAACTGTAAAACACAGTTCGGTCCCTGAATATTGGAGAAAATTGAACTCTGATACTCAGGGGCTGAAGTTGTTTTAAGGGAGAAAATACAGATTACATTTCCGGAAAATGTGATGCTATAATGCTTTTATACAGAGAAAAACGATGTTGTGGTCTGTGATGGGAATGAAAAGGGCAGACAGACACAGAAGCATCACAGAACTGTAATTATTCAGTACCTTCAGAGCGGCTGCTGAATAATTACAAATCTTATTATAAATGAAAAGGAGGACTACAGATGGAGAGAAAGAGATTTCTTGCAGTTGTAATGACTGTGATGATGGTTATTTCAATGATTCCATCCATGGTTTTTGCGGCAGCTCCGTCAGGAGAATTGGGCGGTAAGCTTAAGATTAAGGGACTGGCAGCTGTAGGCGTAGTAGTGAGTGCAGATTATGCAAAGGTTACACCGGAAGAGGTTACAGATGAAGATTTCACTTTTTCCTGGTCAAGACAGACAGGGGAGAAGGAGTTAACACAGGTAGGTACTGAGAAGACCTATACGATCACTCAGGATGATCTGGGATGCAGACTGGTGCTTGATCTGACCCCTGTAGATGGAAGCGGACTGACAGGTATTCTTACTGCAAAGACGTTAGAGGTAGCTGCAACTGAAGAAGAGGCGAAAGCAGTGGAACAGGAAGCAGAGGATACACAGCAGACAGAAACGGCAGATGGAACAGAGAATGCACAGTTGGAAGAAACGGCAGATGGAACAGAGGAGGCACAGCTGGAAGAAACAGCAGATAATGCAGAAGGCAGTCAGGATTCTGAAAATCAGGATGTAGATAGAACAGAAGATGTACAGCAGAATGCAGGGAATGAACAGGAAGATGACTCTCAGAACACAAAAGGTCAGCCGGAGGAAACAACAGAAGGTACTGATGATTCCCAGATGAAAATTTATACAGAAGATCAGCTGCAGGTGGATGAGAACGGAAATGTGCAGACAGATGGATCAGAGAAAGATCAAAAGACTTACGAAGCGACTGCCACTGTAGAGGACAGCGAAGATCAGATTTGTGATTTTGGAACAGTAAAGAGTGATCTTGAGGATGTGGAAGCACAGTATGTGCAGATTACGAACACCGGAAATGAGAACTTGAATTTTCAGGAGATCAGTCCGGAACATTTTATGGTTCAGGATATTACAGAACCGCTGAGTGCAGGTGAATCTGTAAGCGTATGGATACAGCCGAGGGAAGGGCTGGAACCGGGTGAATATGATGATATGATCACATACCGGACGGAAGAAGGTATTGAGGTTTCTTTTGAAGCGAAGATCGCAGTTGAAGGTGAGGATGATTCATCAGATGACGAAGATCTGAAGCCTTCGGATGAGCCTTCTGCAGAACCGACAGAGACGCCGGATGACAGCGAGGCTCCATCGGCAGGTGACAATGCAGATGCATCTCTTGAGGCACAGTCTCTTGATGTAAATACAGGAAGTCTTAATTTCAGCGATATCGAAGAAAATTATACACAGGCCAATGAGACACTGTCCGTAACCGTAACAAATACAGGGGATGGAACTGTCACTTTAAAGATACCGAAATCAGATTATTTTGAGGTGATGAACGAAGATGGAAGTGAAGCTGTATCAGGAATACAGATTGCAAAAGGTGATTCTCTTATGTTCATGGTACAGCCAAAAACCGGTCTGACGAAGGGTGATTACAGTGATACCCTGATATTTGAAAGTGAAGAGGATTCGGAAGTAGCAGTGCAGGTAACGGCGGAAGTATCTGTAAAAGAGGCAGAACAGGAACAGATCACAGCAGTTCAGGCAGATCCGGAATCTTTCAGTTATGATGATCTGAAGGAAGGTTATGATACTCCTGAGGCGACGACCATTACACTTACCAATACAGGAAATACAACTGTTTCGCTGATGCAGCCATATGCAGAGTATTTTGATATTGGGGAACTTTCGGCATCAGTGCTGGAGCCGGGAGATTCTGCTGCATTTACAGCAGTACCGGTGAACGGTCTGAAAGTCGGCAATTACCTGGACAGTATTCAGATAGCCCAGACCAGTTCGGAAGGACAGGAGGATGTATTGACAACAATCAAAGCTTCTGCGACTGTTTCGGAAGTGAAAAAGATTTATAAATTATCCGTAACACCGGAAGAACTGAATTTTGGAAAAGCAAAAGAAGGATATAGTGAGGCACCGGAAGCGCAGAAAGTTACAGTGACGAATGAGGGGAATACAAATGTAACTTTAAATGCACCGTCAGGTAAAAACTTTAAAATCGGGAAACTTTCAGCCACAGAGCTTGCACCGGGGGAGAGCTGTACATTTAAAATCCGCCCGAAGGAGGGTTTAAAGGCCGGCTCCTATACAGAGTCAGTTGTGATTGATAATAAACAGCAGATCAGTGCAGAAGTGAAAGTTCAGTTTACGGTTAAAGCTGCCCGCAAGGCGAAAATTGCAGATCCGACAGATAATAAGATTACAGGAATCAGTTCAGATGGATACACAACACAGTCAAAGATTACATTTACAGCAGTCGGAGCGGGTATGGACAATGAAAGTCCGGGAAAGGGAGATGTCCGCTATGTACCGTATAACTGGAAAGTGATCAATACAAATAGCTGGAGCAGTGCACCTTATACTGCTGCATTTGGAATTACGAAGGCCGGAACCTACACATTGACAGTTACATTTGACCGTCAGAAGTATAATGGAAGTGAATGGAAGAATACAGGGGAGCAGGATACTAAACAGGTGAATTTCAGTATTACACAGGCGCAGACTGTAACTGCAACTCCGACTCCACAGCCGAATGGAGCAACTGCGAAATCAGCGGTAAAGACAGGAGATACGACTAATATCACACCGTTTGTGATTATTCTGGCGATTGCAGCAGGATGTATTGTGGGAGTTGTGGTATACAAAAGACGAAAGAAATAAGAGTTATCTGAAGAAAAAATACAGGGGAATATGTAAAATATAAAATTATTAGCACTCATTTTTGGTGAGTGCTAATTTTTTCTTGACTTTTGGAATAAATGGTATTACTATATCTTTCAGAGAAGCAACTTACAGGAGTCAAAAGCTATTTCAAAGGATAAACAGGAGAGGATAGTTTTGGCTTCGGAGGCAGAGCAGATAAGAATGCAGTATATTGACAGATAAAGTTGCGGCAAATGATTAAAAACAAAAAGGAGTGTGGACAGCATGGCTGTAAAACATGGAAATTTATCAATTAACAGTGAAAATATTTTCCCAATCATCAAGAAATGGTTATATTCCGATCATGATATTTTTGTAAGAGAGCTGGTCTCCAACGGATGTGATGCGATCACTAAACTGAAAAAACTGGAAGTAATGGGAGAATATACTTTTCCGGAAGGATACAAACCGGAGATTCAGGTAATTGTTAATCCCGATGAGAAAACTCTGAAATTCATCGATAATGGTATTGGCATGACTGCTGATGAAGTAGAGAAATACATTACCCAGATTGCTTTTTCAGGTGCAACTCAGTTTCTTGAGAAATATAAAGACAAAACTACAGATGATCAGATGATCGGTCATTTTGGACTTGGATTTTATTCTGCATTTATGGTGGCGGATGAAGTGCATATTGATACACTTTCCTATACAGAAGGTGCACAGCCTGTACACTGGTCCTGCGATGGTGGAACAGAATATGATATCCAGGAAGGTAACAAGAATACGATTGGTACAGAAATCACCCTGTTCCTGAATGAAGACTGCCTGGAATTTGCAAACGAGTACCGTATGCGTGAGATTCTTGAGAAATACTGTTCCTTCATGCCGGTTCATATTTACCTTTCCAAAGCAAATGCACCTCAGGAATATGAGACAATTGATGAATCTGAGTTAAGAGACGATGATGTAGTTGTTGAACATATTCATGAGGAAGCAAAGACAGAAGAAAAAGAAAATGATAAAGGTGAAAAGGAAGTTGTTGAAATTTCTCCTGCAAAGGATAAAGTAAAGATCAATAAACGTCCGGTTTCCATCAGTGATATTAATCCGCTCTGGATGAAGCATCCGAATGAATGTACAGATGATGAATACAAGGAATTCTACCGCAAGGTATTTATGGATTATAAGGAACCGTTATTCTGGATACATCTGAATATGGATTATCCGTTTAATTTAAAAGGTATCCTGTACTTCCCGAAGATCAATACAGAGTATGATTCCATTGAAGGAACGATCAAACTTTATAACAATCAGGTATTTATCGCAGATAATATCAAGGAAGTAATTCCTGAATTCCTGCTTCTTCTGAAAGGTGTGATCGATTGTCCGGATCTTCCATTGAACGTGTCACGAAGTGCATTGCAGAATGACGGATTTGTACAGAAGATTTCTGAATACATTTCCAAAAAAGTGGCAGATAAGCTTACCGGAATGTGCAAGACTGACAGAGAATCTTATGAGAAATACTGGGATGATATCAGCCCGTTTATTAAATATGGCTGTATTAAAGATGCTAAGTTTGCAGAGAAAATGGGAGATTATGTACTCTTTAAGAATCTTGATGGCAAATATCTCACATTAAAGGACTGCATTGAAGAGAATAAAAAAGAAACAGAAGAAACTGAGGCTCAGACAGAAGAAAAGAAAGAAGATGCAGCAGAGTCTGAAAACAAAGACAATGCGGAAGCGAAAGAACCTGAGAAGACAGTAATTTTCTATGTAACTGATGAAGTTCAGCAGAGTCAGTATATCAATATGTTTAAGGAAGCAGGAAAAGATGCCGTTATCCTGAAACATAATATTGACAGTGCATTTATTTCCAGTCTTGAGCAGAAACATCAGGAAGTACAGTTTAAGCGTATTGATGCGGATCTGACCGAAGAAATGAAGGGTGAGGGTACTGCCGATGAAGAAACTGTCAAAGCACTGACAGAACTTTTCCGCAAGAGCCTTAATAAAGATAAACTGGAAGTACATGTTGAGAATCTGAAAAATGAAAATGTATCAGCAATGATGACTCTTTCCGAAGAGAGCCGCCGTATGCAGGATATGATGAAGATGTATAATATGTATGGAATGGATCCGAATATGTTTGGCGGACAGGAAACACTGGTTCTGAATGCGAATCATCCATTGGTTAAATATCTGGCAGAGAATCAGGAATCTGACAAGGCTCCGCTTATCTGTGAACAGTTGTATGACCTTGCGATGATGAGCCATAAACAGCTTTCACCGGACGAAATGACCAGATTTGTTCAGAGAAGCAATGAAATTTTGCTGATGATTGCAAAATAAGATAGAAAGCAGGCAATTTGCCGGCAGATCAATGAGAGGACAGATACGCCTGTCAGAATAGCAGAATATCAAATAAGGAGCGGAGAATAACTTTTGCTCCTTATTTTTGTGGAAAACAATTACATTGGTATTGACAAATGTCTTATGAATTCCTATTATTAAGTTGCCGATATTTTAATGAATATGCCGAATCCGCATAAAATATAACGGGTTACAGAGAATAGTGACTGCAATGGTGCTTCCGGGCAGCCAATATCGTGACTTTCATTTACTTATAGAGAAATGTGTGTAAATAAATGAGATATCCAAATCTGTAAAAACACAGATTATGGAAGTTACAGGAGGAACGATGTATGAGTGCAGTTTATGGAGTTATTAGAAAATTGGGTGCAACATCAAAGTATAAAGGATATTATTATGTTGTGGATGCAGTAGAAATGGCACAGAAAATTTATGAGCGACCGGTAAAAGTCACCAAAGATATTTATCCGGTCATTGCAAGAAAATATAAATCAACGCCGTCTAATGTAGAACACAACATAAGAACACTGGTAAACTTATGTTGGATGAATCATAAGGATACACTGGAAGAAATGGCAGGATGTACAATGGCAGATAAACCGACGAACAGTGAGTTTATAGATATTCTGGTCTATTATCTGCGTTATTCGGATAAAGACTGATAACAGAATCTACTCATAATTTCTCACAGGGAATGTGATGACTGGAGAGAAAAACAGTCATGGAATCATCCCAGAGATGTTCCAGACGTTTATCCGGACTGAATGAAGTATAAGAAACACCTGTTGTACATAAAAGGGACTGGTTCTTGTACCGGATATTCAGATAAAAGCTTTGCACAGGAATATCTGCAATATGCCGTTCATTTTTTAACAACGACTGTGTCTGATCATGAGAAAGTTCAAATACAATCCTGAAATTCAAAGGTGTGCGTCTGCCGCGTATGATAGAAAAACAATAAGGTTTTACATCATGCCAGAGGGAATATTCTGTGGAATTCTCCTCAAAAGCAGCCTTTGTGTCAGTATCAAAGAAATCGTAATGAAGTTTTCCGTTTATGGTAAAAGTGTTGAAGGTTGTCACAGATGCCTCGACAAGAGAAAAACGGTCAAATACCTCACCGATCAGGAGTTTATTCATAAAATCTTTTACATCAGTAATTTTTAAAGCAAGCATACAACACCTCTCTGATAACATGATTTACAGCTGTTCAGAATTAAAAAAATACTTCTGGATTGCTGCATATTTCTGAACATATTTTGTGGATTAGGCAGCGCTTCCTGCACTTTGCGGGAAGCGTCTTTTTATTATAAAGCACTTTTGAAAAAAAGAACAGTGTTTTTATTAAAAAGTCTTTTCAAACGTAAAGCGGTGTGATAAGATATATCTGGTATTGAATACTACATATAATGGAAAAGAGGACGATATAATTGAGATATAAGATTATCATAGATAGTTGTGGAGAACTTTTGGACGAATGGAAGAAAGATGAATGTTTTGAATCCATTCCACTGACTCTGATGGTAGGAGCTGAACAGATCATAGATGATGAAACATTTAATCAGGCAGAGTTTATTGATAAAGTGGCAGCCTGCCCGGAATGTCCGAAATCAGCCTGCCCGTCACCTGAGAGATATATGAGAGCATATGACTGCGAGGCTGAGCATATTTATGCAGTGACTTTGTCTTCTGAGCTGAGTGGTTCCTATAACAGTGCGTTGCTTGGCAGAGATCTTATTATGGAAGACCATCCGGATAAAAAAATACATGTGTTTAATTCACGTTCCGCATCCATCGGGGAAAGCCTGATCGGAATGAAGATACAGGAATGCGAAGAAGCAGGGATGAGTTTTGAAGAAGTTGTTTCAACTGTGGAACATTATATTGAAGGACAGCATACATTTTTTATACTTGAGAATCTTGATACTTTGAGAAAGAACGGCCGTCTGAGCAAAGTGAAAGCGTTAGTGGCCAGTGCATTGAAAATCAAACCGGTCATGGGTTCTACGGATGATGGAAATATCTGCCAGCTGGATCAGGCAAGAGGCATGAATCGTGCTCTGATCAAGCTTGTAGAGCAGGTAATCGAGAAAACTCCGGACAGTGCAGAGAAGGTTCTTGCCATCAGTCACTGCAATTGTCCGGCAAGAGCACAGGTGCTCAAAGAGGCTTTTGAAGAGAGAATGAAACTTGCAAAGATCGTAGTCCTTGATACAGCGGGTGTAAGTTCTATGTATGCAAATGACGGCGGAGTGATCGTTGCAGTATAAACTAATTGTTTTCTTTTGCAGTAAAGTGTGCTATAATCAGAAAATACGAAATATTGATGCAAAGGAGATCTATCATGAGCCAGAAGAAAGTCGATGCTTATAAGGCCAGAAAAGGACTGCATAACAAAACAGACAGAAAAGAAAAAGTACTTTTTGGACTGGAAATGTTTGCCTGGGCATTCATTTGTGTTGTGATTGTTGCATGGATTGGTTATTCTGCATATGTAAAAGTGACAGGAGCCAAAGAGAATGTGGTTCAGAATACAGTAATGGATACTACTGCACTTGACAATTACATTTCGAATCTGTCAACAGATGCATCCGATGGTACAGACAGCACTGATGCAGATACAGCGGAGGAAGAAGATACAACAGCTTCCACTGATACAGACAGTGAAGATGCTGATGCAGCAGACACAACCGCAGATGATTCTGAAACGGAAACCGCAGATAAATCTGAAGAAGCAGATGATACAAATGTAGCAGACGATAAAGCTGCAGAAACAGCAGATTCAACAACGGATGCAGACAGCGCAGATGCTAAATAGAAATTGAATCTCTGATGGATTCACAGAAGAAAAGCAATAAAAAATCCCCGGATGATCCGGGGATTTTTTTGAGGTTTAATCCGTATAGAAAAGTGCGGAATTCAATCCTCTCGCGTTAACAAAAATTATAAATTATAATTTTGTAACGTTTGCAGCCTGCATACCACGAGCGCCTTCTGTTAAGTCGTATGTTACAGCCTGTCCTTCTTCAAGGGATTTGAATCCTTCACCATTGATAGCGGAGAAATGTACAAATACGTCTGCACCGTCTTCACCAGTGATAAATCCGTAACCTTTTTCTGCGTTGAACCATTTTACAGTTCCCTTGTTCATGTTGTTACCTCCATAAAAAATAAAAAAATTATATAGTTTCTGGCAAATAAAAAAATCACCAGATTTTACAGATTATATACTGTTATATAATCTCTAAAAACCAGTGACTATACATTAAATAATCCAGATATGAACTGATTATATCTCCCGCATTTTGAATTGTCAAGCAAAAAAGACTGCACATCAGTAAAAAAAGGCTTTATAAAAGAAGAAGTTTCGTGTATTATGTATATCAGAAAGTTATTGTCAAACGACAACGAAGGGAGAGAATTGCATGGGTATTCTGATTCAGGGAGGACGTATCGTAGATGCGGCTACTGACACTGATAAAAAAGGCGATATTTATCTGGAAGATGGCGTGATCACCGAGATCGGTGAGAAACTTAAAATAAAAGATAAAAACGACAGAGTAATAGATGCGAAGGGATGTCTGGTAATGCCGGGACTGATCGATCTTCACGTTCATTTCAGAGATCCGGGACAGACACAGAAAGAGGATATAGAGACAGGTTCCCGGGCTGCTGCAAGAGGTGGTGTGACAACGGTTGTTGCAATGCCGAATACAACACCGGTAATTGACAGTCCGGATCGTGTAAATTATGTGCATAATAAGGCAAAACAGCTTGCCGGCATTCATGTGCTCCAGGCAGGTGCCATTACGCAGGGGGAGAAGGGACAGGAGCTTTCTGATATCGAAGGAATGGTAAAAGCGGGAATCCCGGCATTATCTGAAGACGGCAAATCTGTTATGAATACCAGACTTTGCAAAGAAGCTATGGAAGTAGCAGAGAAATTCAATGTTCCGATCTTTGCTCACTGTGAGGATATTGATCTGCGCGGTGATGGATGTATGAATGAGGATGAGAATGCGCGGAGACTTGGTCTGCCAGGTATCTGCAATGCAGTTGAGGATGTGATCGCAGCGAGAGATATTCTTCTTGCCAGAGAGACAGGGGCAAAACTGCATCTGTGCCATTGTTCCACAGAAGGTGTTGCGAAGATGATGGAGATTGTGAAGGAAGAGGGATTGGACAATATCACAGCAGAGGTTTGCCCGCATCATTTTATCCTCACTTCCGATGATATTAAATGTGATGATCCAAACTATAAGATGAACCCTCCTCTTCGTACGAAGAAAGATGTAGATGCACTGATCCGAGGACTGAAGGATGGTTCCTTTAAAGTGATCAGTACAGATCATGCACCTCATGCAGTGCCGGAGAAGACAGGCTCCATCCGGAATGCGGCTTTTGGCATTGTGGGAATTGAGACAAGCTTTGCATTGTCTTATACTGCACTTGTAGAAACCGGAATTCTTACAATCTCACAGCTTATTGAGAAAATGAGCTGGAACCCGGCACAGATTCTGGGAAGTGACAGAGGTACACTTCAGAAGGGACATCCGGCAGACATTGTCATTGCAGACATTGATCACGAATATAAAATAGATAAAAATGAATTTGCTTCCAAAGGACGCAACACACCATTTGACGGATGGAAAGTAAAGGGAAAAATTCTCTATACAATCTGTGATGGAAAAGTTGTATACCAGAATGCATAAAAATACCATATCAATATTCAGGAGGAAAGACTCATGATCAACAAACTTATTGAAAACATTAAAAAAACAAACGCTCCTATCGTAGTAGGACTGGATCCGATGCTCAACTATATCCCGCAGCATATTCAGAAGAAAGCTTTTTCTGAACTGGGGGAAACATTAGAGGGAGCAGCAGAAGCTATCTGGCAGTATAATAAAGGAATCGTTGATGCGATCAGCGATCTGATCCCAGCAGTGAAACCACAGATCGCAATGTATGAGCAGTTTGGTATTCCGGGCTTAATGGCATATAAGAACACCATTGATTATTGCAAAGAAAAAGGTCTGGTAGTTATTGGAGATATCAAACGAGGTGACATTGGTTCCACATCTGCTGCATATGCAGTCGGACATCTGGGTAAAGTTCAGGTGGGAAGTAACAGGATCGCAGGTTTTGACGAAGATTTTGCGACAATCAATCCATATATGGGATCTGACAGTGTCAACCCGTTTATCGATGTATGTAAAGAAGAGAACAAAGGGCTTTTTGTACTCGTAAAAACATCCAATCCGTCCAGCGGAGAGTTTCAGGACAGAATCATTGACGGACGTCCGCTTTATGAGTGGGTTGGAGAGAAGGTTGCCCAGTGGGGAGAATCACATATGGGAAATGAATACAGCTATGTAGGTGCTGTAGTAGGTGCAACCTATCCGGAAATGGGAAAAACTCTCCGTAAGATCATGCCGAAAACCTTCATCCTGGTACCGGGATATGGTGCACAGGGCGGAAAAGGTGCCGATCTTGTTCATTTCTTTAATGAAGACGGACTTGGTGCGATCGTCAACTCTTCCAGAGGAATCATTGCAGCTTACAAACAGGAAAAATATGCTTCCTTTGGTGAATTAAATTATGCAGATGCATCCCGCCAGGCGGTAAAAGATATGATCGAAGACATCAGTACTGCTTTAAACAATCGCTAGGAGGCATGAAATGAGCGAAAAGACAAGAGAAATCTGCACTGTTGTAAGTCAGGAGAGCATTGGTGCAGGCATTTACAGTATGTGGATCCAGACTGACAGAATCGCAGCAGATGCGAAACCGGGACAGTTTGTATCTCTTTATACAAATGATAAATCCAAAATTCTTCCCAGACCGATCAGTCTTTGTGAGATTGACAAAGAAAATGGCCGTCTTCATCTGGTTTACAGAGTGACCGGACAGGGAACCGGAACCGATGAATTTTCACAGATGAAAGCCGGAGATACCATTCCGGTACTGGGACCTCTGGGAAATGGTTTTCCTGTAGAGAAGGCTGAGGGGAAAAAAGTTTTCCTTATGGGTGGTGGAATCGGTGTTCCTCCGATCCTGGAACTTGCAAAGCAGATGAAATGTGAGAAAAAACAGATCATTGCAGGATACAGGGACTGTCATACGTTCCTCAGAGAGGAATTTGAGGCGGCGGGAACACTTTATATTGCCACAGAGGATGGCAGTGTGGGAACAAAAGGCAATGTTATGGATGCTATCAGAGAGAATGCTCTGGAAGCGGACGTGATTTATGCCTGCGGACCAACTCCGATGCTTCGTGCAATCAAGAAATATGCCGAAGAAAATGGGATTGAATGTTATATTTCCCTGGAGGAGCGTATGGCATGCGGAATCGGTGCCTGCCTTGCCTGTGTGTGCAAATCCAGAGAAAAAGATGCACATAGCAATGTGAATAATAAGAGAATCTGCAAGGATGGCCCGGTATTTCTTTCTACGGAGGTGGAAATCTGATGGATATGAGTGTAAATATTGCCGGCGTAGAGTGGAAAAATCCGGTAACAGTGGCATCCGGAACCTTTGGTTCAGGAGCAGAATTTGCTGATTATGTAGATATTAATAAGCTGGGAGCAGTGACAACCAAGGGCGTAGCCAATGTCCCGTGGGTCGGAAATCCGACTCCGCGTGTGGCAGAAGTCTATGGCGGGATGCTCAATGCCGTGGGATTACAGAATCCGGGAATTGATCTGTTCTGTGAGAGAGATATTCCATTCCTGAAAAAATATGATACTAAAATTATTGTAAACGTATGCGGACACTCGACAGAGGAATATGTGGAAGTGGTAAAACGGCTGGCAGAAGAGCCGGTGGACATGCTGGAAATCAATATTTCCTGCCCGAACGTAAAAGAGGGTGGAATTGCTTTTGGACAGGATCCGAACGCGGTAGAAGCAATCACAAAGGAAATGAAAAAGTATGCAAAACAGCCGGTGATCATGAAACTGAGTCCGAATGTCACAGACATCACAGAGATGGCGCGTGCAGCGGAAGCAGGTGGTGCGGATGCCCTGTCTTTGATTAACACGATCACGGGAATGAAGATTGATATCAACCGGAGAAAATTTGTTCTTGCAAACAAGACCGGTGGGATGTCCGGTCCGGCCATTCATCCGGTAGCCGTGCGTATGGTTTATCAGACGGCACAGGCAGTAAAGATTCCGATCATTGGAATGGGAGGAATTATGAATGCTGCAGATGCGATTGAGATGATACTGGCGGGTGCGACAGCTGTATCTGTCGGCACCGCCAATTTCCGGAATCCGGCAGTGACCATGGAAATTGTAGAAGGCATTGAGCGCTACATGGAAAAATATCATGTGAGCGATATCAAAGAACTAATCGGTGCCGTTTCGGAATAAAGATATGGTAACTGCTTACTGTTTTTGAATATATTGTACCAGGGATTTCATTTTGGCAGCAATGTTTTCCAGAATCTGTGTGTTTACGGTCTCTGCATCCATTGTTTCGGATGCATGGGCGGTCAGTTCTTCAGAAACTGCGGAAATTGTCTGTACGGAATCTGAAATTGCCTGATTAGAGTTACGCAGATCTGTGGTATTGCTGGTCAGTTCCTCGCAACACAGTAAAAGTAACCGTTAAATAACAGCCGGATCCGTATTTAAGAACAGCATCCGAAACTTTGCGGGGCGGATCGCCTCGCAGGGTTGGGGATGCTGTTTCTTTTTATGATTCGCGCATTGAAAACCCACCGGAAGTATGCTAAAATTTAATAGAAAACTGCGAAATAACAAGGGCAGAATGCTTTTTGATACAGGAGGAAAGTATACAATGGAAAGTTACAAGAGTGAGTTCATTGAGTTTATGGTAGAGAGTGATGTTCTCAAATTTGGCGATTTTACACTGAAGAGTGGAAGAAAATCGCCATTTTTTATGAATGCAGGTGCATACGTGACAGGTTCCCAGTTAAAGAAACTCGGAGAGTATTATGCAAAGGCGATCCACGCCAGTTACGGGGATGATTTTGATGTGTTATTCGGACCGGCATACAAGGGAATTCCACTGGCTGTTGTTACCGCAATTGCATTCAGTGAATTGTACGGAAAAGAGATCCGTTACTGTAGTGACCGCAAGGAAGCCAAGGATCACGGGGCAGACAAAGGCGGATTTTTAGGAAGCAGCTTAAAAGATAAAGACCGCGTGGTGATGATCGAGGATGTGACGACATCCGGCAAGTCCATGGAAGAAACTGTTCCAAAAGTACGTGGGGCTGCAAACGTTGAGATCGTTGGTCTTATGGTCAGCTTAAACCGCATGGAAGTCGGACAGGGCGGCGTAAAGAGCGCACTCGATGAAATTCATGAGAAATATGGTTTTGAAGGAAAAGCAATTGTTACCATGGAAGAAGTGGTAGAACACTTATATAATCGGGAATGTCAGGGCAGAATTGTAATTGATGACACGATCAGGAAAGCAATCGATGCCTATTATGAGCAGTATGGATGCAAATAAGCAAAAAGGTTGTAGGAAAGAGAGACGCATATGAGAAACCGGAGAAGACGTGGCTATAAGTTTACCGAGAAAAAACATTCCAGACAGGGAATATTGGCCACGGTATTAGCACTTGCTCTTCTGGTATGGTATCTTGTGTTCCTGAAGCTTGCTTTTCAGGGAGGCGGTTCGCTGTCTGCTTATTATGGGAGCGCAGGAGTCGTTGCGATGATCGCAACATTTGTTGTTCTTGTCATCGCAGCCAAAAGTCTGCGGGAAGAAGATTCCTTCCAGTTGTTTCCGAGACTGGGACTAGGACTGACCCTTTTGGATATGGTATGCTGGATCGGAACCTATATCTGGGGATTTTTGAGCTAAAAACTATAAGAAGGAAACAAACTATGAGCTTTAGAGAGATCAATCACAAAAATAACGAGGAATACTGGGAACGGCTGGAACTTGTGATGGAGCGCATTGAGGCGGTCAGCGAGGAGGAAGCCTCCAGTGTGGAAGAACTGTACCGGGGATATTTCTTTGAAATGTCGGAACTGTTTCTGGTTTTGTATAAATTAGCAGAAGCGTCCCTGAGTGGAAAACTGGCAGAAATTTCCACGCTGGAAGGGAAAAAGATCAATCGCCGTCTGTATCTGGATGTGCAGGAAGATTATGCGGACAGTTATGCAAACCCGGCATATGCCGTCAGTAAGATGGGCTGGGAATACGGACCGCTGCTCTCGGCATTGGATGCCAGACTGCATGGAATTTATACCAGCTGTATGGAAGGAAATATCCGTTATCTGTGTATTTATGCGGAACTGTTTGTGGAAATTTACAACTGTTTTGAGGATGCACAGAATCTGAATGTGCACGAGATCAGAAAATGCATTTATTCTTTTATGCATGATTACACAGAAATTTTTAATGCGGATGCGATCTGCAGACTGATCGATCCGGAATATGATTATTTCACCCAGATCGTGATGGAAGCGGAGCTGGATCATCCGGCATATCTGTACCGTTATGGTCTGTATATCGGAAAAGATGAGACGGAGTCCGCACATTTTCTGCATTCCTTGACAAAGCAGCAGATGCAGGCAATGGCGGATACATTTACCGAAGGATACCGGATTGGATTTGAAACAACCGGAAAAGATATTTCTAAAAAGTCGGTAGTG
>OHJZ01000167.1_pt1 | contig 47741 bp, 37 predicted proteins | sample 1568691 | NCBI WGS metagenome assembly OHJZ01 (sample SAMEA3879593, study PRJEB24766) | human gut metagenome | biome: human-associated habitat; feature: feces | place: USA | collected 1985/1987
GCAGCAACGCCACCGCGCCGCTTAAATACAGGGCCGGGCGCAGCAGTTGCCGCGGGTTGGCGGCCAGCGCGAAGAGAACCACCAGCGCGCCGTGGTATTTGCTGTAAGCCATCAGCGCCATGGCAACCCCCATCCAGAGCCATGCCCAACGGCGGTTTTCGGAGAACCGCTTGAATGTCAGCAGGAACAGCGCGGTGGTCATCATCAGCGGGCCGTCGGGCACGGCGATAAAGCCGTAGAGCTGCAACATCAGCGTCGAGGCCGAGAGGACGACGAAGAGCGCCGCATCGCGCCGGTCGGCATCCGCGGGACGGATTATACGCCACAAAATATAAAGGTAGAGCGGTTGCAGCACCGTGAAGAAAAACCGCACGCCCAGTTCGCCCCCGAAAAGGTGCTCTCCGAGCCAGACCAGTAAGGCAGTCATCGGCGGATGGTCGAAATATCCCCAGGCGAGGTTTTCGGCAAACATATGGTAGTACGCCTCGTCGTTGGCCAGTTCGGAGAAACCGGCCTGCAGGAGGTTGCACACCCACCATACGCCGAGCCACAAAACCACCAGGCCGTCGGCGCCGAGCGAAGCATAAATCTTTTTGAGCGATGCCTTCATACAAGCGACAAAGGTAGCAAAATTTATCGTTTTTGCGCCATCCCCGGCCGAAAGAGAGGGGCTGGCGGAACTGCTTTTGCGAAAATCAGCCCGTAGGGACACACTTTGCCGGTGCAAAAAACGTTTCTGTAACATCGGGCCGCTGTTACGGAACGGCGTCCCGCCGGTTCGGCGCCCGGACGAGAACGAAAATGGGAACGAGGGTAATGACAGGGCGGGACGATACCCGGAATGGCAATCGGGGCTGCGGCAGGAATGACCAAGCGGAGCAGCGGGACGGACAACTGCCGGGACGATGCCCAGGATACGGCAACCGACAAAAATACCCGAGGCCGACAAACGGCGGCAGACGAAAGGAATTGCGGACGAGGAAACGGAAATGCCGGAAAAGTATGGGTCAGCCCTTCGGCGAAAATCTTGGACAATACCGTGTCCCACAGCCACATGCCCGCAATGAAAGCAAAAGGGAAAAGCACCTGCGGCATGTTACATATTTGGAAGTCCATAAAAAAGGGTTTCAGACAATGACACAACGGATTACAGATGCCTGACTCACAAATCCGGCATCACGCCCCGGCAAAGAATCCGGAGGAATACCCCGGGCTTTCCAAGCGTGGGCATTGCCAAAGGCGCCTTATAAAATACGAATATCAGACAATAAATACATAAAAAGAAACAATATTTATCCTATAAATAGCCTTAACTTCGTAGCATAAAATACCAACTTTTTACGGCAGCCCGCAACCTGCCGTTTTTGCTACGAAAGGCTGCATACGAAGAGGCCATGAAACTACGAAATTCCATACGTCCGATAAGGTTACTGTTGTTGCTGTCCGGCCTGCTGGCATTAGCGTCGTGCCGGCAGAACGAGACGCAATCCCTCTCGGAATACCTGGACTATGTAATCGAGAACAAGCATATTTTCGAAGCCGAAAAGGAAGAGCGGATCAGCAGGCTGAGGAACCTGCTGGGCGTAAGCAACCTGACCCCGGAACAGGAATACGAGATCAATACGAAGCTGTACGAAGAATTCAGGAAATACAAGCTGGATTCGGCCATCCGCTACGTCGAACGGAACCTCGAAATCGCCAGGCAGCTGGACAACAAAAGGCTGACCTACCTGTCGAACATGTACCTCGCCCAGCTCTACTCTTTTTCGGGCATGTGCGTCGAGGCGAACCAGATACTCCGCTCCATCCGATCGTCCGAACTCCCGCGCGACCTGCTTCCTGTCTACTACGAGGCCAACAACCGTTATTTCCAGCACTATGCCACGCTGAGCAGCCAGCGCAGCCACCTGCACGAAATGAATATCTACCGGGACTCGCTGATGATGGTTTCCGACCCGGGATCGTTCCGCTACAGGATACACCTGAGCTACAAACTCATGGGAAACGGCAAGATGGACGAAGCCAGGGCGATCCTCGACGAGTTGCTGGAAGAGGTCGGCAAGGACACGCCGCTCTACGCGGAGACGGCCTATGCCTACGGCTGTTTCTACCGGCTGAACAAAGACCCGGAGGCGGAAAAGAAATATTTCATGCTCTCGGCGATCGCCGATGCGAAGAGCGCGGTGAAGGAGAACGCCTCGTTCCACACGCTGGCACTGATGTACTACGACCAGGGCGATCTTTCGCGGGCTTTCAAGTACACGCAGGCGGCCATCGAAGATGCGGTCTTCAGCAACGTGCAGTTCCGCACGACCCAGATGTCGAAGTTCTATTCGATCATCAACTCGATCTACCAGGCCAAGGAGGCCAAGTCCAAATCCAAGTTGCAGCACTACCTGATCCTGATCAGCGTCCTGTCGCTGTTCCTCGTGCTGCTGTTCATCTACGTTTATCAGCAGATACACAAGCTGTACCGCATCAAGGAGGAGCTGTCGCGGACGAACGGGCGCCTGATGCAGCTCAACGACGAACTGCATGAGAAAAACACGCAGCTCACCGATTCGAACATCATCAAGGAACAGTACATAGCGAGGTTCTTCGACCTCTGTTCGATGTATATCGACAAACTGGAGGACTACCGCAAATCGCTGAACAAACTGGCGCAGAACCGGCAGATCGACGAGTTATACAAACAGCTGAAATCCACGTCGATGATGGAGAACGAGCTGGATGAACTGTATAAGAATTTCGACGCCATATTCCTGAACCTCTACCCGTCGTTCGTCGCGGATTTCAACGCCCTGCTGGTCGAGGACGAACGGATCGTGCTCAAATCGGAAGACCTGCTGAACAAGGAACTCCGGATTTACGCCCTGCTGCGGCTGGGCATCACCGACAGCGTCAAGATCGCCTCGTTCCTGCGATGCTCGCTGAGCACCGTATATAACTACCGCACCAAAGCCCGGAACAAGGCCGCAATATCGCGTGAGGACTTCGAAAAAATGGTCATGCGAATCGGTGTGCCGCCCGAAAACAGGCCTTGAGCGATTCCACGGCAACTACATTTTTTTTGTATATTTTTTTGATAAAATATTTATTTACAAACATATAATACTTTACAGGTTCTACAATTTCCGCCCCAACCTATAAATATGGTATATAATAGGATTAATTTTGTAAACACAGCATTCAGCCACCCGCTCCCGCAGCGGGCAGCCGGATTGCATCGGATTGTAAACACCTACTTAAACCTATTTTATACGAAATGAATCCAATTAAAGTCGGTCTGATCGGTTTTGGCAGAATGGGAGGTTTTTACCTCGAGGAGATGCAAAAAAGCGGTAACTGGGATATCGTTTACATCTGTGACGTATCTCCCGCATCACGGGAACTGGCCCAGCGGCTCTCTCCCCGGTCGAAAGTAATATCCGACGAACAAATCATATTCAACGACCCCGAGATTCAGGTGGTCGGGCTGTTCGCACTGGCGGATTCCCGCCCGGAGCAGATTCAGAAAGCAATTGCGAGCGGGAAGCACGTCATCGCCGAGAAACCGATCGCCGACACGGTGGAAAAGGAGTGGCAGACGGTCGCGCTGGCCGAGAAGGCCAAAATCTTCTCGACGGTGAACCTTTACCTGCGCAATTCGTGGTACCACAACACCATCAAGGATTTTATCGCACAGGGCGAGATCGGCGAACTGGCGATCATCCGCGTATGCCACATGACACCGGGGCTGGCACCGGGCGAGGGGCACGAATTCGAGGGCCCGTCGTTCCATGACTGCGGCATGCATTACGTGGACATCGCGCGCTGGTATGCCGAATCGGAATTCAAGACCTGGAACGCACAGGCCATCCGCATGTGGGATTACAAGGATCCGTGGTGGCTCCAGTGCCACGGCACGTTCGAGAACGGCATCGTATTCGACATTACCCAAGGACATGTATACGGACAACTGGCCGAAAAACAGACCCATAATTCATACATCGACATCATCGGCACGAAAGGCATCGCGCGCATGACGCACGATTTCAAGACGGCGATCGTCGAACTGCACGGGGTGACGCAGACGCACCGGCTCATACAGCCCTACGGAGGCAAGAACATCGATGTGCTGTGCAAACTGTTCGCAGAGTCGATCGAAAGCGGGAAACGCAACCCCTCACTCCCCTCGTTCCGCGACGCCGCCACGGCTTCGGAATATGCCTGGCGGTTCCTCCAGGATTCGCGGCAGCACGACCTGCCGGCGATCGGGAACCTGGAAACGCTGCAGGAGATCCGCGAACGCCGCCGCACGATGTCGAACGGCTACGGATTGCTGAGAAAACTCGCATGAGCCGTAATTTGAGACTAAAACAAACTTTATAAACCTTAAAAAACAATCGGTATGAACCACTTACTGTTTATCGGCAACCTGGGTGCAGGCGAAATCATCGTCATAGCCCTGGTCGTACTGCTGCTCTTCGGCGGCAAAAAAATCCCGGAACTGATGAAGGGTCTCGGCAAGGGTGTGCGCAGCTTCAAGGAAGGCATGAACAACATCGAGAACGACATTGAAAACTCGGGTACGGAAAAATCCAACAACGAAAATAAATAGTCCCTCAAAAACAACTAACTTAATTCAAGAAACCATGTCAAGCGAAATGTCAAGGAGAAAGTTCCTGAAAAAAGGAGCAGCTGCCGCGATCGGCTTAGCGGTCGTTCCGGGTACAGTTTTAGGTAAGAAGTTCGGGCACACAGCGCCGAGCGACAAACTCAACATCTTGGGTGTCGGTATCGGTGGCCGCGGCTCGTCGGTGCTCCGCGGCCTCGAAAGCCAGAACATCATCGGCCTGTGCGACGTCGACTGGAAATATGCCGACCACGTGTTCAAGCGCTACCCGGCTGCCAAGAAGTACAACGACTACCGCAAGATGTTCGACGAAATGCTCAAGTCGGCAGACGCCGTGATGGTGGCCACGGCCGACCACACGCACGCGATCATCGCAGCCGATGCGATGACGGCCGGCAAGCACGTCTATGTCGAGAAGCCCCTGACGCATACCGTATACGAATCGCGTCTGCTGACCAAGCTCGCCGACAAATATAAAGTAGCCACCCAGATGGGTAACCAGGGTGCGTCGGACGAGGGTGTCCGCAAGGTCTGCGAATGGATCTGGAACGGTGAGATCGGCGAAGTCCGCAAAGTGGAGACCTTCACCGACCGTCCTATCTGGCCGCAGGGCCTGAGCCGTCCCGAAGACGACCAGCGCATCCCCAAGACGTTGAACTGGGACGCTTTCATCGGCCCGGCTCCCTACCGTCCCTACAACGCGATCTACACCCCGTGGAACTTCCGCGGCTGGTGGGATTTCGGTACCGGCGCACTGGGCGATATGGCCTGCCACATCCTCCACCCGGTATTCAAGGGCCTGAAGCTCGGGTACCCGACCAAGGTTCAGGGTAGCTCGACGCTGCTGCTCAACGAATCCGCACCGATGGCGCAGACGGTGAAGTTCGTCTTCCCGGCACGCGACAACATGCCGAAGGTAGCCATGCCCGAGGTAGAAGTATACTGGTACGACGGCGGCCTGAAACCGGCGCGTCCCGAGGGACTGCCCGCAGGCAAAGACCTGAACATGGCCGGCGGCGGCGTTATTTTCTACGGTACGAAGGATACGCTGATCTGCGGCTGCTACGGCGTGAACCCCTACCTGGTTTCGGGTCGCGTGCCCAACGCACCGAAGGTACTGCGCGAGATCAAGGAGTCGCACCAGATGGACTGGGTACGTGCCTGCAAGGAGGATGCCGACGACCGTGTGCCGAGCGCATCGGACTTCAGCGAAGCCGGCCCGTTCAATGAAATGGTGGTTATGGGTGTGCTGGCAGTCCGCCTGCAGAACCTGAACCGCGAGTTGCTCTGGGACGGCCCCAACATGCGTTTCACGAACATCCCCGATGACGCCACGATCAGTGCCGTCATCAAGGACGGGTTCCACATCAAGGACGGCCACCCGACCTTCGACAAGACCTGGACGGATCCGGTCAACGCACAGCAATTCGCACAGGAGCTCATCAAGCACACCTACCGCGACGGTTGGAAACTGCCCGACATGCCGCGTTAATCTACGGACAAGATTATCAACTCAAATTAAAACAACGGAAAGAATATGAAAAAAGTCATTTTATTCTCGACATGCATCGCAGCAGCCGCAACGATGGCGGCATGCGGCGGCCCGGGGGCCAAAGGCAAAGCGGCAGCCGACACGGCAGCGGCAGAAACCAAAGCCGTACCCGAATACACGGTCATCAACAATGCGACGGTAGACCTCGCAGGTTTCCCGCAGGACAAGGACGGCTACTACGTGATCTTCGACGGCAAGACGTTCAACGGCTGGCGCGGCTACGGCAAAGACCACGTGCCCTCGAAATGGACGATCGACAACGGTGCGATCAAATTCAACGGTTCGGGCGGCGGTGAAGCCCAGGACGGCGACGGCGGCGACCTGATCTTCACGCACAAGTTCAAGAACTTCGAGCTCGAAGTGGAGTGGAAAGTTGCCAAAGGCAGCAACTCGGGTATCTTCTACCTCGGCCAGGAGGTAGCCACGACCAAGGACGGCAAGCAGCGGATGGAGCCCATCTACATCTCCTGCCCCGAGTACCAGGTACTCGACAACGAGAACCATCCCGATGCCAAACTGGGCGTCGACGGCAACCGCAAGTCGGCTTCGCTTTATGACATGATCCCGGCCGTTCCGCAGAACGCCAAGCCCTATGGCGAGTGGAACAAGGCGAAGATCATGGTTTACAAAGGCACCGTGGTACACGGCCAGAACGACCAGAACGTGCTCGAGTACCACCTCTGGACTCCCCAGTGGACGGAGATGCTCGAAAAGAGCAAGTTCAGCCCCGAGAAATGGCCGCTGGCATTCGAACTGCTGAACAACTGCGGCGGTGCACAGCGCGAAGGTTACATCGGCTTCCAGGATCACGGCGACGATGTATGGTTCCGCAACATCCGCATCAAGGTGCTCGACTAATTCCGTTAACAACGGTAACGTATGAAACGTAAACTGTTTGCAGCGGTTTGCATCCTGCTCGCTTCGGCAATGCTCCCCTGCGGGGCATTTGCCAAAGCGAAGAAGGACGCAAAGAAGGATATCGGTATCCAGCTCTACTCGGTCAGGGATCTGATCGGGAGTTTCGGAAGAAACCAGCACGACTACAAACCCGTCCTGAAGGCACTCGCCGACATGGGTTACACCAGCATCGAGGCCGCCAGTTACAACGACGGTAAATTCTACGGCAACACCCCCGAGGAGTTCAAGCGCGACGTGGAGGCCGTAGGTATGAAGGTGCTCTCTTCGCACTGCGGCAAAGGTCTCTCCGACGAGGAATTGGCTTCGGGCGACTTCTCCGAGTCGATGAAATGGTGGGATCAGTGCATCGCAGCCCACAAGGCCGCGGGCATGGAGTACATCGTGACCCCGTACCTTCCCGTCCCCAAGACGCTGAAGGACATGCAGACCTACTGCAACTACCTCAACGCGATCGGGAAGAAATGCCGGGAAGCCGGAATCAAATACGGCTACCACAACCACGCCCACGAATTCCAGAAGATCGAGGACAAGGCTGTCATGCTGGACTACATGATCGAAAACACCGACCCTGAAAACCTGTTCATCGAACTGGACGTATACTGGGCCGTGATGGGCGAGGCAAGCCCCGTCGATTACTTCCACAAATACCCCGGCCGTTTCAAAATGCTCCATATCAAGGATCGCCGCGAAATCGGCCAGAGCGGCATGGTCGGATTCGACGCCATCTTCGAGAATGCCAAGACCGCCGGTGTGGAAAACATCATCGTCGAGGTCGAGCAATACAGCTACGATGTCGAGAAGAGTGTCAAACTGAGCCTGGACTACCTGCTCAAGGCACCTTTCGTAAAGGCTTCGTACAGCAAATAATCCCTCCGGAAGCATGAAGACGATATCCGGCTGTCTGACGGATGGCCGGATATTTCTTCGCTGAAAGATACCTTCCGGAAAACAAGCAATAAACCCTACTATCCCATGGAAGAAAAGGAAATGACGTTCTGGGCACACCTCGAAGACCTGCGTTGGACGCTGGTACGCGTGGTCGCCGTCTTATTCGTGTTCGTTGTCGTCTGTTTCTGCCTCATGCCCTATCTGTTCGACAATTTCGTACTGGCTCCCACCACGTCCGATTTCCCGCTTTACAGATGGCTGTCGAAACTGGGAGGCGGCAATCCGCTGCTCCCCGATTTCAGCAACGACCACTTCTCGGTAGAACTCATCAACATCAACGTTGCCTCGCAGTTCCTGACGCACATCAGCACCTCGTTCTGGTTTGCACTGGTGCTGATATTCCCCTACCTGACGTTCGAAATATGGCGGTTCGTACAACCGGCCCTGTTCGACAACGAAAAGAAGAGCGTCGGGATGGCATTCGCATTCGGGACATTCATGTTCTTCCTCGGATGTGCGGTCGGTTACTTCCTGGTCTTCCCCTTCACATTCCGGTTCCTGACCGAATACCAGCTGAGCCCGCTGATCACGAACCAGATCTCGCTGACTTCCTACATGGGTAATTTCCTGATGCTCATTTTCGTAATGGGTATCGTCTTCGAGCTGCCGCTGCTGGCATGGCTGCTTTCGAAACTGGGGCTCGTAACAAAAACATTCTTCCGGCAATACCGGAAACATGCCGTAGTCGTCCTGCTGGTGCTCTCCGCGGTCATCACCCCGACGGGCGACCCGTTCACGCTGATGATCGTCTTCCTGCCGCTTTACCTGCTCTATGAGCTGAGTATAAAGATTGTCCGGGCATAACGGACTGCGACACATGATTTGCCGGCTTTTGCCGACATACGAACTACTACGGCCGGGTAATTCCCGGCCGTAGTCATTATGGGGAGGGGCCTGCCGGGTCAGATGCCCTGCCCCTCCGCCTGAGGTGCATTCCGCATCGAAGCCCGGTACTGCGTCGGTGAAACGCCGTAACGCTGCTTGAATGCCCGGTTGAAATAGGGAATGTCCGTAAAACCCACTGCATAGCAGATTTCGGAAATGTTCTTGGAAGAGCGGGTCAGCATCGTACAGGCCATCTGCAACCGAAAGACATTCAGATAGGCGACAAACGACTCATTGGTCGCCTTCTTGAAAAACAGACAGAAGGCCGTCTTGTTCATCGAGGCATAGGACGCGATCTCCTCGAGGGTTATCTTACGGTGGTAATTCTCGACGATGTACTTGTAAACGGCCTGCAGGCGCTGCTTGTTCTTATGGATCCTGGCTCCGCGGAATTTCCCGGGCCCGATGGGGCGGTAATGCCCGTCCTGAGCGATCAGGAAAAGCAATTGCAGCAACGTCACGAACTGTTCGGGGTCGGAGCTGCGTTCGAGGCCCGCCAGTAATTTACGCACCCTGGCCGCCGTTTCGCCGGTAATCCCGATCGCCTGGCGCAACTCCTTATAGAACCCTACGACGGGCTGGAACTCGGGCGAGAGCTGCGACAACTGCACCAGAAACTCCTCGCCGAATTGCAGCGAACCGTTTTCGATCATCCCGTCGGGGGCGCACAATGCCTTGTCATAGACCCAGCCATGCGGGAAATAGGGCGGCAATACGACGATCTCCCCCTCGCGGAAGGGTTCCGTAAAGTCGTTGGTCACCCGCCGCCCGCCGCCGCTCAGCACCACCGTAATCTCGTATTCGGGATGTTGGTGATACGGGAATTCATCCCGGTACCACAGCCTTTCGTGGCGGTAAGTGAAAGAGCGGGAGGCTCCCTTGAATATTTGTCCGCATGTAACAGTCCCCATCGGTCTTCTGCAATCAATTTTGCGAATATAAGACAATGTTCCGAAAAATCGGAGAAAACAGGGGAGAATTTTGCAGGCGCCTCCGCTTTCAGCTCCAATCAGCTCTGCAACCGATATTCCCTGGGGGTGTAGCCGACATGGCGTTTAAAGAAACGTACGAAATGCTGCGGATACTGGAATCCCAGTTCATAGGCCACCTGCCCGATGGTTTTATTCGGGTCGAGAAGCCCCTCCTTGGCCGCGTCGATCATCTTCAGCTGGATATACTCCTGGGCCGATTTCCCGGTCTCCTTTTTCACCAAATCGCCGAAATAATTGGGCGACAGGCATATTTTGCTTGCAAAATAGCGTACCGAAGGCAACCCTTCCTTCGCAGCGGCGCCTTGGGTAAGGTAATCGTCGAGCAACCGCTCGAAACGTGCCAGGACATCGAGATTCATGTCCCCGCGCGTGACGAACTGGCGCTCGTAAAAACGCATACAATAGTCGAGCAGCAGTTCTATATTGGTCGCAATAAGCCCTTTGGTATGCTTGTCGATGGCGTGGAGCAGTTCCATGCGGATTTTTTCCAGGCAGTCGAGGACAATCATACGTTCTTCCTCCGACAGGTGCAAGGCTTCGTTGGACTCATAGGAAAAAAACGTATATTTCTTAATCTTCTGCCCCAGCGACGTACCGCGGATAAAATCGGGATGAAACAGCAGCCCGACCGATTTCTTGGGAACACCCTCCACGTCGGTATACCCCACCGTCTGCCCCGGAGCGATGCAGATGACCGTCTGGTCGTCAAAATCATAACTCGTCTTGCCGTAGTTGATCCGGCATCCCGCCGTCTCCTTGAGGAATACCGAATAGAACCCCATCGTCATCCGGTAGTTTCCCTGGCTCTCGGCCGTATCGAACGAAACGACGCCGACCTGCGGGTGGCGGGTCTCGAACCCGAAGAGTTTGTTATACTGGTCGACAGTGTCGATTTTCAGGATTTCTTCCATGTTTTTTTCTTTACCTTTTTGCAAAGATAGTGTTTTTGCAGATTCGGCCCACATGCCGGGCCGCCGAAACAGTAATTGGGGTAATATTATCCGTAATAGGGGTATATTACTGTACATCAGCATATTTCATAGACGACCAAACCAGTAATCAGGGTAAATATATCCGTAATACGTATACAAAACGAATGCCCCGCGGGATGTAGTTTTGCAGTGTGGAAAAAACATCAAACACAATAGAGCCATGAAAACAAAACTGAATTTCAACATGTGGATCCCGACCCGCATCCTTTTCGGGGCGGACGAACTGAAAAACCTGCACAGGCAGGAGATGCCCGGGAAAAAGGCGCTGCTGGCAATTTCGAACGGCAAGTCGACCCGAGCAAACGGCTATCTGGCCGCCACGGAGGAACAGCTCCGGCTGGCAGGGGTCGAAAGCGTGGTATTCGACCGGATCGAAGCGAACCCCTTGAAATCCACCGTCATGGCCGGAGCAGCAGCGGCACGGGAGCACGGGTGCGACATGATCGTCGCATTTGGAGGCGGCAGCGTCATGGACGCCGCGAAGGCCATAGCCCTGATGGCATCCAACGACGGCGACCTGTGGGACTACGTATTCGGCGGGACGGGTAAAGAACAGCAGGCCGAACACGCACCGCTGCCGGTCATCGCAATAACCACGACGGCAGGAACCGGGTCGGAAGTCGATCCGTGGGGCGTCGTAACCAACGAACAAACCCATGAAAAGATCGGCGTCGAAGCCGCATTCCCCGTACTGGCCGTAGTCGATCCGAAGCTGATGCTCACCGTGCCGCCGAAATTCACGGCATACCAGGGGTTCGACGCATTGTTCCACAGCGTGGAGAGTTACATTTCGAAATTCGCCAACCTCGCAAGCGACATGTACGCACTGACCGCCATCGAGCATATCGCCCGCAACCTGCCGCGCGCCGTGGCCAATGGCGACGATCTCGAAGCTCGCACCCGCGTGGCCTTCGGCAACACCCTTTCCGGCGTGGTGATGTGCCTGAGCGCCACGACCAGCCAGCACTCGATGGAACACGCCATGTCGGCCTACCACCAGGATCTGCCCCACGGCGCCGGGCTGATCATGCTCAGCAGGGCTTACTTCTCGTTCTTCATCGACCGGCACGTCTGCGACGAGCGTTTCGTACGGATGGCCCGTGCAATGGGGATGGAGCAGGCCGCACAGCCCGGAGATTTCATCACGGCGCTCACCCGCTTGCAACAGGCATGCGGCGTCGCCGACCTGAGGATGTCCGACTACGGCATCACTCCCGGAGAGTTACAGCAAATGACGTTCAACGCATTCGACACAATGCCCGGACTGTTCGAATCAGACCGCCACAGGCTGAGCATCGACGAATGCACAGCCATCTACCGGGCCGCCTATAAATAACCCGAAAAAACGACACGATCATGAAACGACCATTAATTCTGACAACAGCCATACTTATGATACTCGGCACGAATACATCCGTCGCACAGGGCGATGCAGACAATTTCTACAAAAGCAATTCGGTAAACACCGAGAAAGTATCCTTTTCCAACCAATACAAAATGAAAGTAGGCGCACGGCTCTTCCTGCCCAAGGAGCTGGAGGAAGGGCGAAAATACCCCGCCGTCATCGTCGGGCACCCGATGGGCGCAGTCAAGGAACAGAGCGCCGGTCTGTACGCCACGAAACTGGCCGAATGCGGGTTCGTCACGCTGGCACTCGACCTCTCCTTCTGGGGTGAAAGCGACGGAGAACCGCGCAATGCCGTCCTGCCGGATGTCTATTCGGAGGACTTCAGCGCAGCGGTGGATTTCCTCGGCACCCGCCCCTTTGTCGACCGGGAACGTATCGGCGTTGTCGGGATCTGCGGCAGCGGCAGCTTCGCCATCAGCGCTGCGAAGATCGACCCCCGCCTGAAAGCCATCGCAACGGTCAGCATGTACGACATGGGGGCAGCCAGCCGCAACGGGCTGAAGCACGCCCTGTCGCCCGAACAGCGCCAACGGATCATCGCCCAGGCTGCCGAACAGCGTTATGCCGAATTCCTGGGCGGGGAACCCCTTTACACCGGCGGCACAGTACACGAACTGACGGCCGAATCCACGCCGATCGAGCGCGAATTCTACGAATTTTACCGTACGCCGCGCGGGGAGTTCACCCCCGACGGGGCCACGCCGCGCACGACTACGCACCCCACACTGACCAGCAACGTGAAATTCATGAACTTCTACCCCTTCGCCGACATCGAGACCATCTCGCCGCGGCCGATGCTCTTCATCGCAGGTGAGAATGCCCATTCGCGGGAGTTCAGCGAGGACGCCTACCGCCTGGCTGCCGAGCCGAAAGAGCTTTACCTCGTGCCGGATGCAGGGCATGTCGACCTCTACGACCGGACAGGCCTGATCCCGTTCGGGAAACTGGAAACATTCTTCAGGGATGCGCTGAAATAATCCCGCTGCGCAGGCAACAGTCCCGGAAGCACACCGGGATGCCGCACCTGTCCGGCGCCCGCGTACCCGGGATCGACCAACCTGTAAAACCAATAAAGAACGACTATGAAAAAATTATTGTTACTGCCGTTCATGCTGCTATCGCTGGTACTGCCGGCGGCATGCGGGGAATCGGGCGACGACCCCGCCCCTTCCGGAGGGCACCCCGGTCAACCGGAGACGCCCGGCGGAAACGAGAGCGGCGACCCGGGCGAAACATCGCTGAAAATCGGCATCACGGTCGGCAGCCGCACGATTACCGCCACGATGGAGGACAATGCCGCCGCACGGGATTTCCTTTCGCGCCTGCCGCTGGAGGTGACGTTGTCGGATTACAGCAACGCCGAAAAAATATTTTATCCCTCGCCGGCGCTGACGACCTCCAAGGTCGCACGCGGCTGCACCCCTGCACCGGGCGACATCACGATCTATGTCCCGTGGGGCAATGTGGCCATATTCTACAAAAACGGGTCGAGGAGCAACGACCTGATCCGAATCGGGCGCATCGACGGCAACGGAATCGAAGCCCTCAGCATCCCCGGCTCGCTTAGCGTCCGGTTCGAAAGGCAACGACAGGAAACACCGGAAAACAATAGCGAACAAAATCCGACATGATGGAAACGAAAAATAAAACGGCATTGGTCACCGGGGCTGCGAGCGGCATGGGAGCAGCTGCCGCCCGGATGTTCGCCCAAGCGGGCTATTCGGTCATGCTGGCCGACATGAACGGGACGGCGGTGGAAGCGGCCGTACAAGGACTCGCAGCATCGGGATATGAGGCCGACTACACGGTATGCGACGTGACCGACGAAGCCCAGGTCAAAGCGATGGTCGAAAAGACGGTGGCAAGGTTCGGCAAACTCGATGCCGCCTACAACAACGCAGGGATCATGCCTGCGCGGGTAGAGACGGCCGATACGGAAACAGAGGCATTCGACCATGTGATAGCCGTCAACCTGAAAGGGGTCTGGCTCTGTATGAAGTACGAATTACTGCAAATGCGCAGACAAGGCCACGGGGCCATCGTCAACACCTCGTCGATAGGCGGGCTGGTCGGTTCACCCGGCCGCGCCGGATACCACGCAGCCAAACACGGGGTGCTGGGGCTGACCAAATGCGCAGCGCTGGAGTATGCCGGCAAGGGCATCCGGGTCAATGCCGTATGTCCCGGGACAATCGAAACGCCGATGGTCGACAACATGATCCGCACGGGGAACCTGGTCGTGTCCGAAGCGTTGCAATTTGCCCCGGCAGGACGTTTCGGCCGGGCGGAAGAGGTCGCAGCAGCCGTCGTATGGCTTTGCAGCCCCGGAGCGAGCTACATTACGGGACAGGCATAGCCGTCGACGGCGGATATACGGCCATGTAAATTCAAACTAAAAAACAAGAACGATGCAGATAAAAAACACCACCTACGGAGGCGAACGCCCGCTGTTCGCCTCGCACGGCCTGCGCATGGAGCACGTAACCATCCAGGCAGGCGAATCGGCACTCAAGGAGTGCTCGGATATCGAAGCCGTCGATTGCCGTTTCGAAGGCAAATACCCTTTCTGGCACGTCGACGGGTTCGTCGTCCGGAATTGCCTCTTCACCGAGGGCGCACGCGCGGCGCTGTGGTATTCGCGCAACCTTACGATGAGCGACACGCGGGTCGAAGCCCCCAAGATGTTCCGCGAGATGGACGGCATCCGGCTGGAGAACGTACAGTTGCCTTTTGCACAGGAAACGCTCTGGCACTGCCGCAACGTGCAGCTGCGCAACGTACAGGTCGACAAGGGCGATTATATCTTCATGCACGGCGAAAACATCCGCATAGAGGATTACGCGCAAAGAGGCAACTATTCGTTCCAATACTGCCGCAACGTGGTGATCCGCAACGCCGTCATCAACTCGAAGGACGCTTTCTGGAACACCGAGGACGTGACGGTCTACGACTCCGAGATCAACGGCGAGTACCTGGGCTGGCACTCGAAGCGGCTGCGGCTGGTTAACTGCAAAATATCGGGCACCCAGCCCCTGTGTTACGCCACGGATCTCGTACTGGAAAACTGTACGATGGCCGACGACTGCGACCTGGCGTTCGAATACTCGACATTGCAGGCCGCCATAGACGGCCCCGTCCGCAGCGTGAAGAACCCCCGCAGCGGTTCGGTCACGGCCGAAAGCTACGGGGAGATCATCCTCGACGGGAATATCAAGGCACCGGGCGACTGCCGTATCGAAACGTGGAACGACCAAAGCAGCTGCGCATAGATGGAATACGATTTCGACACCGTCATTCCCCGCCGGGGCACGGACTCCTGCAAGTGGGATACCCCCGCGCAGGAAGACGTGCTGCCGATGTGGGTGGCGGACATGGATTTCCGCACGGCCCCGGCCGTCATCGAGGCGTTGCAGCGGCGCGTGGCACACGGCATCTTCGGTTACACGAAGGTGCCCGATGCCTATTACAACGCGGTAGAAGGCTGGTTCGCACGACGCCACGGATGGCGGATCGACCGGCGATGGATCGTCTGCACGACAGGCGTCGTCCCGGCACTGTCGGCCGTAATCAAGGCGCTGACGAAGCCCGGCGACCGGGTGATCGTACAAACACCCGCCTACAACTGCTTCTTCTCGTCGATCCGCAACAACGGGTGCGAATTGTCTTCCAACGGCCTGTCGTACCGCGGTGGCCGGTACACCGTCGATTTCGAAGACCTGGAAGCGAAAGCCGCCGACCCCAAAGCGAAACTCCTGCTGTTATGCAACCCGCACAACCCCGTCGGACGGGTCTGGACTCCGGAAGAGTTGCGACGCATGGGCGAAATCTGCCTGCGCCACGGCGTGCTGGTCGTGGCGGACGAGATCCACTGCGAACTGACCTATGACGGACACGACTATACGCCTTTCGCATCGTTGTCCGAAGAGTTCCTGCGGCATTCGGTCACCTGCAATTCGCCCAGCAAGGCATTCAACCTGGCCGGGATGCAGATCGCCAACATCGTCGCCGCCGACGAAGGGGTGCGACGCCGCATCGACCGGGCGATCAATGACAACGAAGTCTGCGACGTCAACCCGCTGGGCGTAGCGGCACTGACGGCCGCCTACAACGAGGGAGCGGAGTGGCTCGACGCCTTGCGGGCATACCTCCGGGAAAACTACCGCTTCCTGCGGAGGTATTTCCAGGAACACCTGCCGCAATATGCCGTCCTGCCGCTCGAAGGCACCTATCTGGCATGGATCGACTGCCGGGCCGCCGGTACGGGTTCGGAACGGCTGCTCGATCAGGGACGGCTGATGGTCAGCCCCGGCACCCTCTACGGGCCCGGCGGCGAGGGTTTCATCCGCCTGAACATCGCCTGTCCGCAAAGGACGCTTGGCGAGGGGCTGGAACGGCTGCGAAAAGTGCTGGCCCGATAAAAAACACTATTTTTGCAGTCGTCTTCACCGCCGACCGTCTATGGATGCAGGAAAAAAGCGAGAATACGAATTGCTGGAGCTGATCCGCACCGGCAAGCCGATGACCTGGAGCGAGCGGCTCGACCTGATCGTCCGGTTGAGCATTCCCTCCATTCTGGCACAGCTGTCCGTCATCGTGATGCTCTACATCGACGCCTCGATGGTCGGAAGCCTCGGGGCAAACGCCTCGGCATCCATCGGGCTGGTGTCGACGACCACATGGCTCTTCAGCGGGGTATGCACGGCGGCGGCCACGGGATTCTCGGTACAGGTCGCCCACCTGATCGGCGCCAACGACCCGGCGGGCGCGAGGAACGTCCTGCGGCAGGCATTCTCCGCGACGCTGCTCTTCGGGCTTTTCGCCTCGGCCGTCGGATGCGCCGTCAGCGGGTCGCTGCCCGGATGGCTCGGCGGGAACGACGCCATCGCCCCGGATGCTTCGCGTTATTTCCTGATCTATGCGCTGTCACTCCCGTTCCTGCAGGTCAACTACCTGTCGGGCAGCATGCTGCGGTGCAGCGGCAACATGCGTGTCCCAAGTATGCTGAGCGTCCTGATGTGTGTGCTGGACGTGATCTTCAACACCCTGCTGATCTTCCCGACGCGGACGGTGCATTGGGGCGGCGCGGAAGTGGTGTTCCCGGGTGCAGGCATGGGCGTGGCCGGAGCCGCGCTGGGAACGGCGCTGGCAGTCATAGTGACGGCCGGGCTGATGACCTGCTACCTGTGGTTCCGCTCGCCGGAACTGGCGTTGGGAAAGGAACGCGGAAGTTTCCGGCCTACGGCCGAATGCCTGCGCAAAGCCGTCCGCATCGGCCTTCCGATCGGTTGTGAGCATGTCATCCTCTGCGGGGCGCAAATCCTGACTACGGTGATCGTCGCGCCGCTCGGCACCGCCGCCATCGCGGCCAACGCCTTCGCCATCACGGCCGAAAGCCTTTGTTACATGCCCGGCTACGGAATCGCCGACGCCGCCACGACATTGGTCGGGCAGAGCAAGGGCGCCGGGCGGCGGATGCTCACGCAGCGTTTCGCCCGCATGACCGTATCGCTCGGCATGGTCGTCATGGCATTCATGGGTTTGGTGATGTACGTCGCCGCCCCGCTGATGATGGGCATCATGACTCCGGATCCGGAGATCCGGGAGCTCGGCATCATGGCACTGCGCATCGAGGCTTTCGCCGAGCCGATGTTCGCCGCTTCGATCGTAGCCTACGGGGCTTTCATCGGTGCCGGGGACACCGTAGTCCCGAGCTGCATGAATTTCTTCAGCATCTGGGCCGTACGGCTCACGCTGGCCGCGCTGCTCGCCCCGACGATGGGATTGCAGGGTGTATGGATCGCCATGTGCATCGAACTCTGTTTCCGCGGCGCGATTTTCCTCGTCCGGCTGCTGCGGGGCAAATGGCTGGGTGCCGCCACCCCGGCTTGCTGAATCCGGAATCGTATAGCGAAAGAACCGATACCGGACAACTTCCTCTTCCGGGGAACGGAGCCTCAGGCATTTTTTTTGTAAATTCGGAATAAAACAATATCGTCATGAAAAAAATATGGGCCTATATCCTCCCGACGGTGCTGTGTTTCGTTCTGGGGGGACTTGCCGGATGGTTGCAGCACGACGCGATCAACGAATGGTATCCGCTGCTCGACAAACCGGCGCTGACACCGCCCAATGCGGTTTTCCCGATCGCATGGAGCATCATCTACCTCTGCATGGGCATCTCGGGCGGGCTGGTACTGACCTCCGAAGCCCCCGCCCGTAAAAGTGCGGTGAGGCTGTGGTTTTTCCAGTTAGGGTGCAATTTCCTGTGGAGCATACTCTTCTTCGTCTGCCGCAGCCCGCTGCTGGGCATGGCGGACATCGTGGTGCTCGATGTCCTGGTGATCCTCTATCTCGTCCGCAGTGCAAACGTACGCGCCGCTGCCGCATGGCTCTTCGTCCCTTACCTCTGCTGGCTCCTCTTCGCCACCTACCTCAACGCCTATATCCTCGTTGCGAACGGGACGGGGCTGTAAACCGGGGAAAGGCGCGATGTGCAGCAGGACGAAGATTTGAAAAATCCCCGGGAAGGAAACTCCCGGGGATTCGACGGCGTATCGCATAAGGCGGCTATTCCAGCAACGGCAACCTGCCCAGCATATCCCTGAGCCGGATCGCCGTACGGGGCATCGGCTCGGCGACCGTAAGGCCCACCAGCTCCTTTTCAGCCGCAATATCGTTTATCACGCGGACGACCGCCTCTATTTTCATCCCGTCGGGATCGGTGCCGACCGCCGCAACGATCTCCGCCGGGTCGAGCACGTCCATATCGAAATGAACCACCACCTTCGACGCCCCGCACGATTTCAGCCAGGCCCGGAGCGCATCGCTGTCCGCAGCCACCTCTTCGGGGGTGAGATGCTTTATCCCGTACTGATGCTGGCGGGCCTTGATCTCGCCCCGCTCCCAGTTGCGCAACCCTACGAACAGGATTTTCGACGGGTCGAATGCGGCGGGCAGTTCCGCCACGATCTTCGCATCGCCGTGCCCCATGCAGGCCGTCACGGCCATGGCATGGTAGCCGGGATAGGGATCGCCCGGAAGCGTGATGTCGGGATGGGCGTCGATCCATACCATCGCCACGTCGCCGCCGTATTTCGCGGCAAGGTAGGTGAACGGCACCACGCTCACGGAGCAATCCCCGCCCAGGGTCACGATCCTGCCGGGATCGCTCGCCCGCAGCATCTCCAGCGCGGCTTTCGTCTGCCGGAGAATGACGTCGCGGTCGAGTACACCGTCCGTCACCCTGCGTTCCCCGATCTGGGTGGAGACGGGAACGGTGAGCGTTTCCTGCCCGCCGCAGGGAGCCAGGAAGTCGAGCAGCTGCGCCCCGAGGTAATATCCCCGTGCGGCATCGTCGGGATCCTTTACCTCGGGCACCATCGCCGCGACATTGCCACCCTGCCATTGCGGGTAGATCAGGCGGATCGTAGATGTGTGTGTTTTCATAGTTTTACGGTTTGTCGATAGTTTTTCCTGCGCACCGGCAGAAATCATTCCGCCGGCCAAAACGGCAGCCAATAAAATTCCTTTCATGTCCGGATTCACCTTTTTCGTCGGATATGCAAAAATACGGAGTGGCCCCGGATATTGCAAGTACCCGCAAATTATTCATATACCGATAAATTTATCGGTACAGACAAATTACGGGGATATGATGCAAAGTCTTTGGAAAATGATTATTTTTGCACAAACCGGATACCCATATGTACGAAAAGAAAATACCTTTCGACATCGATTGCGGAATAAAGATCGCCATGGAGGTCATCGGGGGCAAGTGGAAAAGCTGCATCATCCTCGAACTGGACAACGGGCCCAAACGCCCCAGCGAGTTACACAGGCTGTTTGCGGATGCCAATGCGCGCGTAATCGACCAACAACTGAAAGAGCTCGAAAAACACGGGGCCATCCGGAAAAAGATCTACGCGGAACTTCCGCCCCATTCGGAATATTCCATCACCGACACCGGCAGGTCGCTGATCCCTGTAATCAAGCAGCTCGAAACCTGGGGCGACGCCTTCCGTCCGAAGATGAAGGAGATCCTCGGCATAGAGGATTAAGCTGCCTGCGATGCAGCGACGCGATTTCATTGCGTCCGATTGCCCGGACAGACAAAAAACACCGCGCGACCCGAACTTCGGCACAACCCCGGCGGGGAATCCGGTGCCTTTATGACAAAAAACACTTAAAAACTAAACGGAGATGAAAAACACACTCGTAATATCCGGCCATACCGATCTTTCGGCATCGGTGGCCAACAAAACGATCCTCGAAACGATTGCGCAACGACTGCCCCAGGCGGAGATCGTACGGCTCGACAGCCTCTACCCGGATTTCAAAATCGACGCACAGGCCGAACAGCAGCGGCTGCTGAAAGCCGACGTCATCGTATTGCAGTTTCCGGTATTCTGGTACAGCGCCCCGTCGCTGCTGGAGCGCTGGATGGAAGAGACCTTCCGGCACGGGTTCTCGCACGGAAGCACGGGCGACAAACTGAAAGGCAAGAAACTGGTGCTCTCGTTCACGACGGGCGCCCCGGCGGAGATGTATTCCCACGAAGGGCCGATGGGCTACACGATCGACGAATTCCTGCCCTGCTACAAGGCCACCTGCAAACTGTGCGGGATGGAGTTTGCCGGATATGTCTTCACCGGCGGGGTGAGCTATGGTGCGCGGACGACGCCAGAACAGGTCGAAGCGCAGAAAGCGAAGTCCGTGGAACATGCGCAGCGGCTGCTCGGGCTGCTCGCGACATTGTAACCCCCGGGCACGCGGCGAAACACCCCGGCAATTCCCGGCAGTCCCAGGCGCGAGGAGTAACCGGAGGATACCGGTGCATCCGGCACCAAAGAAAAGGATTCTGCCCGTTACGCCCGACACGCAGGCAGCTAAAGGGGCGGCAGGGAAAAAGAATGACCGTCTGGCAGGAACCGGAGTAAATCGTTGTATGGCAGACAACGCTAAACTAATCTCTAAATGCTCCGGATCCCGCCGACGGCCATCGAAATTGCGGCGGCAACGCTGATTACAGGAATGTTTGCAATGGTTCACTGCGATTGAGAGCACCGCCGCCGCAGGTTATTCCAACGGCTGCAGCCTCCGGCGCGTAAAGACGATATGCGCCGGAATGTCACCTGTTTCGACCGACCACTTTTTCGTACCGTCGGGATTGAAACAGTAGAGCGTACCGGGGGTCACATAATCCTTGGCGTCCGTCACGAAAAATTCGCGCGTATTGGGGTTTATCGCAATACCATAGGGTATGGCAATCTGTTCGTTCGTTCCGTCGGTAATGAAATTCCGCGTGACGACCTTCCTGGTGCGGACATTGACGATCGCATAGCTGATCGTATTGCGATGCGTGTGGTAGCTCCACTCGGTACTGTACACATAGAGCGAATCTCCGCAAACAGCCATTTCGCTGTTGGGCAACAATTTCAGTTCGTCGATTACCTCGTCCGTCCTGCTGTCGATCACAAATGTTTTGGACGGCGTATCGTAGTAGTCGCCGCGCGAGGAGACCCATATCTGGCCGTACTTGTCCAGTTCGAGCCGGTGCAGGTTGATCGCAACGTCGATCTTCTTAACCTCACGGAACGTATCCAGATCGATGACCGACACCGTGCGGTCGTAGTTCGGCACGCGGTAGCCGCCCGAATTAGCGACGTAGAGTTTGTTGCCCGAGATAACCATTTCTTCGGGTTGGTAGCCGACCGTACAGGTTCCGACGACCGACATGGTAACCGTATCGACTTTGGCCACATAGCCCAACCGGGCGTTGGGATCGATCTGAACCGGCCCGGCATAGGAACTCACGTATGCATAGCGTCCCTTGAAAACGAGGTAGCGGCAGTTGGGAATCGAGATCTGGGTGATATGCCTTGCCGTCCGCACATCCATCACCTCGACGAAATGCGAACAGTTGACCACTGCGTAGAGCTTGTTGCCGTAAATCTGTATGTCGTTTCCCACATCGCCCAGCTCCTTCACGACGCCCGGATTACGTTCGGCATAGATATTTTTCGTGTAGATCCCCGTTTGGTAGTCGAAATAGTCGAGCGTGGACTTGTTGCTGCCCATATTCCCTTCGTTCAGCAGGAAAAAGCCGCAGATCTCACCGCTTTCCCCTCCCGTAACGGTCGTCGAGGTCGACGGCACGATCTGTTCCTCCTTGCGGCAGGAGAAGAGCAGCACCACCATCGTAATAACGACGGCGCATAAGCGTATGTTCGGTAATCGTATCATAGCGTCCAACTGAAAATTATTTTTACATTTGTCCCGGGCATCGGGTAACACTGCACCACTTCGTACTGCTGATTCAAAAGGTTGTTCACTTCCACGGCCGCCCGTAATTGCGAGCACTTCAAATTGAAAATTTTGGACAGCGACAGATCGCTCGTGTACCACGACAGCGCGTAATTTTCAGCAATGTTGGCCCCCGCTTCGTAGCGTTCGCCGGTATAGATAAAGCTGTAATTGAGGCTCCAAGTCCCGTAATTCAATCCGATGATCGCCGAGCCGCTGTGCCAGGGAATATAAGGTATCTGGTCGCCGTAATACTTGCTCGCGGGATCGGTAAAATCCTGGGCTTTCTGGTAAGTGTAAGTCACGCGGCAATCGGCCCCGAACTTTCCGAAACGCATTGCGCCGCTCACGGTCGCATCCACTCCGCGGATTTCGACATACCCCAGATTGACCATCGTCCACTGAAACTGATTGGAGGTGGGCATGGCGATAATCTTGTCTTCGACCTGGTTGTAATAGGCGTCCACACTCGCATCGAGACGGCGGAAATGCGACGACGGCCACTCCTTGGAGTAAGCCAGGCCGACGTTGTACTGGGTCGTGTATTCCGGTTTGAGGTATTTGTTGCCGATAAACGTGTAATAGAGGTCATTGAGCGTGGGCATGCGGAAAACCCGCTTGTAAAATGCCCGGAGCGAGAGGTCGATGTCGTTGAACGGGGTGTACTGCGCCACGGCGGTCGGCGTAAGGACATGCTTGCTTTCGGCGGCCGCACCCGCTTCCCGCGCGAAATCATCGACGAACGTGTAGAGCAAGCTGCCCTGCACGTCGATCTTGCCGAAACGCAACGATGTGGCCAATGCCGTGAGCGAAGTGAACCGCGACGGATAGACGAAATTCACCAGGTCGGCTTCGAGCGTGTTATACTGGAAATCGGCCGCCAGGTTGACATCCCACCAACTGAACAGCGTGAATTCCTGTGCCGCCGAAACATATGCCTCCTGCTGGTAATAATGGTTGTCGACATACATCGTGGTCACGTCCAGACGGGGATCGGAAAGGTAATGCAGGTAGTCGTAGGCGTATTTTGCATGAACCGAGAGGCGATACCACGGCGCGAACGCCTTGCTGAACGCGCCCTGCAGGAAAAAATTCGTATCCCATTGGCGGTCTTCGTGTTTGAACTTACCGGGTTCCTCGCGCACGAAAGCCCCCGGGTAGCCCCGTTCGGAGTTGTAGAAATAGACTTTCGCCCGCCAGCTCCCATCCTTGATCCGGCCAAAAAGTCCGTTCTCGATACGCAGGGCCCGCACATCGCCGTTACGCCGCACGGCAGTGGTATCATAACCGTCCGCCTTGACGTAAGAAAACTTGTAACGGCCCGTCGTATAGAGGAATTCCGCGTTCAGGGAGTTGGATATCCGTTCGCCGAGCCGCTGTTCGTAGAGAACCGACGGATTCACGGTGCCGAACGAACCGCCCTTGAGCGTGAGTTTGAGGTTATGCCGCCTGCCCGCCCGGAACTCCGGGGTACGGGTTTGCAGGTAGACGGCGCTCGCCGAAGCGTAGTCTTTCGCCGACTGCACTCCGGAACTCTTCTGCCCGTTGTAAAGCGTCACGGCAGCCATGTTGTCGAGCGAATACTTACCCAGATCGACTTGTCCGTTCTGGGCATTGCCCAGCTGCACCCCGTCGTAGAACACGCCTACATGCTGTGTGCCCATACTACGCACATTGATCGTCTTCAGCCCCCCGATACCGCCGTAATCCTTGATCTGCACACCGGAAAAATAACGAATGGCATCGGCTACGGAATGGACGCTCAACCGTTGCAACTCCGCGCCGTCGAGCACCTGCGCCGGGATGATTTTTTCGGGACGGCGGCTGCCGAGGACGACCACCGAATCAATCCGCTGTATTTGGGAGAGCCGGGAGGAATCCTTTTGCGCAGAGACAGCGGTTGCGCCTGGCCCCAGGCAGAGGGCCGGACACAACACTACGGTAAATACCAATCTCCGAATTCGTTTTTTACCCGTATCCACTGTACTATTTTGTCATGTTAAAATCCTTCACGCCGAATACTTCGGTCGAAACCTCGCCGATCCAGCCGCACTGAGTGTTGAGCGCCACCTGTATTTTAACGAAATCCACATACTTGAGATTCGCATCCTTGCCGTCGAAGGTCACAGCATTCGAGATTTTGAAGTGGTTGTCGGCCGGTGCCGCATTGTAGTTGTCGTCGTCCGTCAGGCGGTCTATCGGACTGAAATTATCGGCATATCCCCAGTCGAATGCAGGATTCACCCAGTAAGTACCGTTGCCCGAAGCGTCGTAGCTGCGCGATTTGAGGCAGGGGCCCCGTAGCGTGTAGCTGTCCGCTTCGACCCACGCCGGATAGTAATAGTCCTGCTGATGGAATGCTTCGAGATATTCGATGACGCCGCTGCCGCCGCGGTTGTCCGTCCATGCGACATTCATCTTCGGTGCCGAAGGACGGTAATAAGTCACGGCGTAATCCCGGATGGTCTCCTCTTTGCCGTACTCCGATCCTTTGAGTTCGTACCATGTGTCGTTGGGAAGCCCGTCGCCGTTCTCATCCTGCATCACCCAGACGATGCCCGGTTCCGACGAACCGTCGAACGGATTGCCCGTGACGGCGATGTTGTAGTCGCCGTCGTTGTCGATGCTGTGGTCGAACCCCACGACCAGGCAGCCCCCGAATCCGCCCAACGAAACATAGGCCGTCTGCGCCATTCGGTTTTCCGCATAAGCACACGCTTCGGCCATCGTAACGGCCGTATAATTTTCGTTGACAAACTGTCCCGGCGCGGGCAGGAATTCGTAAACTTTATTGCAGGCCGCATTGCTCGCCGCCGTCCTGGCCCGATAATAAGTCCCCTCTTTCGGGCATACGTTTACCGTGAAGTCGTGGGAGACCAGGATATACTCGTTCTGCATTTCGAGTTTCACGGTGTGCGCCCCCTCTTCCGATGCCGTGAACGCATATTCGGCCTTATCGCCCCGCTGCACCTCCTGCCCGTCGACCGACCAGGTGTAGACGGCGTCGAACGCATTTTCAATCTCAACGGCCCGCAGCAGGATCGTGCGCCCCAGCGATACATTGCAGGTGCTCTGCTCGATCGTCCATGAGAAATCCACCTCCTCCGGCAAACGGACGCCGACCATAAACGAAACGGCATCCTCACCGTCCTCGTTACGGGTCGTAAGGGCGAATGCGAAGTCGCCGCGCGCATCGCCCAGGAAAGTATAGGCAGGTTCGGTCGACACCTCTTTGCCGTCGATCGTCCAACTGTAAGTGGTTTCGAGCGACGAAGCGACGACCGGTTTCAGTTCGAGTTCCGAGCCCAACAACAGGGTAAAGCCTTTGTCCGCCCCCGGCAGCGAAATGGTCGGCGGAGTCAGCTCAAATACATCGACACGCAACTCCTCCTCATCCATACCGCCTTTGTTGGTAACGGTCAGCGTAATAAAATACTGCCCGGGCTTCTCGGACGAAAACCGCAGTGCGGGCTCGCTGCCGATCCGTTCGCCGTCGAGTGTCCAAGCGAACGTCGCATCCTCGGCATGCTCATACGACGGACGGATTTCGATCTCGCGGCCGGCTTTGGCCGGATAGATGGCCGTCGGGCTGTCGAGCGTGATGACCGGCGGGTCGGGAAGAGGATCGGGGTTCTCCCCTTTCGAACACGCCGCCGAAAGGAAGGCGACTGCTATTGCAATTTGATAAAGTCGTTTCATATAAAATAGGATAATATGCTGATAGGCTTCGAATGGATAACTGCGGCAGCGGCGCTACCACTCGACGGTAATGTCGTCCACCGCATAATACGCAGGCAGCGAATAACCGTAACCGTTATCGGCGCCGCCAGCCTGATTCAGGCGCAGGGATACGATCTCACCGAGTTCGGAAAGATCCCACTTCGTCCACTCTTTGGTGACGGCTTCGGGAGTAGCAAAGGTCATCGTAATAGTCTTGATCTCTTTGTCGTCGGCATCGTAACCCGTGGCGTAGTAGGTTACATCCTTGGTCAATGCCGGCGAAAGGCCGTTGCCGGACATCGCGACCGAGTAAAAATAGCAGGTCGAGTTGACATGGATGCTCTTGACCGTACGTGCCTTGCCATCGGCGAATTTGAGAATCGGGCGACCGTCACCGTACGGAAAATCTAAATCCAGATAGCCGAATGTCGTCAGGAAATTATCCGAGCCATTGCAGCCTCCGCCTGTCATGCTGTCCTCCGTTCCATCGGGATTATACACGTACAAATCGTATAAATATCCGCCGTATTTACCCTGATCCAGCGAATTGGAATTATAGGAACATACGAACCAGGGGTATCCCCATCCGTTGATGAAGCCCGTAGGCCGGCCTGTAGTGAGCTGCGTGGTTTCATCGACCCAGACATAATCGTCGGGACTCCCCAATTGGGTCGTCGAATATTTTTCGGGGTCATAGTTGCAGGCGACCCATTCGGCCCAGTCGCTACCCTCGAAGGTAACCGTATAGCTATGCGTATCCGCCGCACTTACTTGGAGTTCCGCCATGCACGAGAAATTTCCGGCCATTCCGATCAGGGCGATCACACCCTCCGTTTCTGCATAGCTGTTCGCTTTGGCAGGCGCCACGACCGTCAGTGCATTGCCTTCGACCGAAACTTTCCATCCGTCAGGTTTAGTCCAGGTCATCCGTTCGACACCCTTGCTCTCGATCGTAAATGTCTGCTTCTCATCGTAGACGAATATGCCGTTCTTTGCGGAAATCGCGATGCTCAACGCACCCTGCATGGGAATTTCGATTTTTCCGCCGTCGGCAAGCGTAAAGACCGCAAAACCGGGGTTCGAGGCCGTATCCACCGACTCGAACATCGAATCGCCATCCTTGCCTTCGGCCTTGACCCCCATCTTAGTCCACGTTTTACCGCCGTCGACCGACATTTCCCACTCCTTGGTTTGGGTATCGATGCGCAGCTTCGGAGCCACGGCACTCGCCCCGGGGGCGCCGTCCTCACCCTGCGCCTTGATCTTTTCGCCGTCGACCAGTATGAATTCGCCGCCGAGCGTCCAGTAATAAAGTCCGTCGTCATCTTTTTTCACCGAGACAGCGGGAGCGTCGATTCCGTTTTTTCCGTCGGTGATCGTGGCGGTTTCACCATTGGAGAATGTAATCGTATATCCGTCATTATTTTTGACGACGGAGGTCACGGTTACATTGTTTTGTAATGCATCGACCAGTTTCCGGAGTGCGTCGATATCGGTGTTGGCACTCTTCATGGCCTGCTCCATGGCTTCCATGCGCGAATCGAGGTCATCGACCGCCTTCCACAAATCATCGTCGTCATACGAACAACTCCACGCCGAAACGCCGAGCAGCGCAATCGCCAAAAGGGTAAACAGCTTTTTCATAAGTATTTGTTTTTATGGTATTCAACTAAAGATCAGGAAGAAGACCGGGAATCCCGATCCCCTTCCTGTGTCCTCAGAATCCGGCAGTGAAGAATATCCCGGCCGGGAAATGCGTATAATTCCGGTAGTCGGCAACCATCTTGGGGGTACCCGAACCCAGGTCATAAACCGAAATATCGTTGGTGAGGAAACTCCATCCGTATCCCAGAATCGTATTGTAGTAGTATTCGCCGGTTACAGGATGAACGGCCGGCATGTTGTAGATCATTCCCCAATTGGCGATATTCGACTTTACATCGCCCAGCGTTTCCGTCGTATTCGAGGAGAAAGTATGGCGGTAAATCGTGGAGGAATTGTTGCAGAAATAAATTTCATCGCCCTTGGCCGTGATACCCGGCGTCGCACCCCAGCCGGAGGCGACACCGCCGGCGGTCAGCGTATGTTTTTCCTGTGTATAATCGCCGGCAGCCAACTTGATGATTTGGGCGGGGCTGGCGGAACAGGATATCCACAGGTAACCGGCTTCATCGGATTTGACGACACCGGTCACCGTGCCATCCATCGCGATCGTTTCGGCCACGGCCCCGTTTTCCAAGACCAGGATAGATTTGCCCGCAGGAACGAACACTTTGTTGCCGACGACCGCCATGCGGTTTTTCAATGCACCTTGCGAACCTTCGATGAAGCTGAGCGCTTTCGTATCGAGATCGAGTTTGTATACGCCTGCATTGTCGCGGATATAAGCCGTCCGGCCTATTACGGCCACATGCGACGGCATGGAAAGTCCGGGCAGGTCGCTTTTGCCGAACTTGCCAGTGCGCTTGAGTGTCCTGGCATCGGCCTCAACGAGGATGCCGTCGTTTCCGCCGTTCTGGCTGATGATGTAAGCCTTACCGTCGGCAATGAACATATCCTGCCCCACATTGCCCAACTCGGAACCGTTCATCCGCCAGTAGGCATAGTTGATTAAACGGCCGTTGGCTGTGATATAGATGACCGACCCGTTATCCGACGACATGTTGCCCTCGTTGAGTACGAACGTGCCTTCGGGATCGGAATAATCCACAGCGCAGATGCGTGCGGATGCAAGTTGGGTTTTCCCTTTGCCGTCGATGCCGACGAGCGAAAGGATACCCTCCGTATAGTATGAACCCGCGAACGCCGGGGCCGTCACGGTGACGGTCTTCTTGTCCGGGTCGATCCGTGCCGCCCATCCCTGCGGGATGCTCATCAAGTCGGCGGTCGTTATATCTCCGGTATACGCGAGTATCTTTTCTTCGCCGAAAGCAAACAGGTAGTAGTTGTCCACGTCGGTTCCACCCTTAGGGAGCTGCGTGGGAAATACGAATGCGAAGCCGGCAGCCGAGGCTTTGGGAATGATGATCGTCGTGCCGTCGGTCAGCGTGAAGGTCACCTCATCGTCGCCGTCCGTCACCGATTCGAAGAACGAGTCCCCGTCTTTTCCGTTGCTCCCCGCAGCTTTTACATCGTTGCCTGCGGCATCTTTAATACGCACCCCGTCCACAGTCCAGTAGCCGTCGGCATCGACGGCCATTTGGGGTTTCGAGCCGTCCTTGCCGGCGACAGGGATTTTGTTCCCGTCCGCATCGGTCAGCCAGTTGCCTTTGCCGCCGATCGTCCAGTAGTAGACGCCTTCGAACAGGTCGATACCGACCTCCGGTGCATTCGTGCCGTTTTTAATTTCGACGGTTTTGCCATCGTTGAAGGTAATCGTGTACCCCGTCGCCGTTTCTTCGACAGAGGTGATCGTTTTTTGCTGATTCAGCGCATCGACAAGGGTTTGTAACGTTCCGACCTCTTTGTTGATCCGGGCCAGTTCGGTTTTGATATTCCCGATCTCATTCCACAAGTCATCGTCGTCATACGAGCAGCTCCACGTCGAAACGCCGAGCAGCATTACTGTCAAAAGGGTAAATAGTTTCTTCATTCTGCTTTATTTTGATTGGACAATAAAAAATCAACCGTATCCTTTCGGGATACGGCGCAACAGAAATTCAAAACGGATTTACACCTTCGAAAACATCCAATGCTTTTTTCGTACCGAATGCCGGCAACAGGGAAATCGCAGTTTTGATTTTCACCCGTAATCCCGCAGGCAGCAAATCCAATAAAAGCATCGGCAGGTCTTCTGACTTGTTCCGGTTTCACGCCTTCCCAGCCTTACGGCCAGTGGCAAAGATTGTGAAACGTCTTGCGCCCCTCGTCGGGGCAGGAACTCACAGCAACGGGTATTGTCGCAGATTTTCACTGCATTCCCTTTTCATTCCGCATCACGGCCCGGCGGGTGTGATTTGGAAACCTATGCGACGGCAAATATACAAATAAAATTCAATATGGTATTTTCTGGCGCAAAAAAAATCGGTGCATATATTTTAAGGCATGACAGAAAGTGCCCCGTATCTGCCACCCCAGAAGAAACAAAAGCCCCACTGGCTTGACAATCAAACCAGCGGGGCTTTATAAGCGTACCCGGAGCCGGTTTTGAAAAGTCAAAAACTACGCAAATGTTATAAATCGAAAATAAACCATAATAGTTTATATATCAATGTATAACAATTGCATTTGTTTGGGCCGGTAAGAATGGAATTTTCGCAGTTTTCTGAAAATGCGGACAAATTGCGGACACAAGAAGTTGTGTGAATCCATGAATTTACATACCTTTGAAACAAAGAAATCGAGGTATGGCACAGACGAACTACTACATTGGCAGGACGGCCAACAGCGCCGGAGAATCGGAAATCAACCTGCGGCTTTATGTTTCGCGCGATGTCCGTTTGCGTATCGGCTCCGGGATATGGATCGACCGCAAGCGCTGGGGCAAGAAGAACGACATCAACATTCCGCTGATTCAGGGCGAGGAGCGCGAAGAGCTTTTGGCGAAGCGTTCAAAACTCAAAGCCCTGACCGACCTGTTGGAGCAGGAGATCAACACGGCAGCCGACAAGTCCGTTATCACACGCGAATACATGCAAGGCATTGTCAAGCGGTTTCATAAGCCCACGAAAGCGAAAAAGGAGCATGAAAATACCTTCTTCAACGTGATAGAAATTTATCTTACCTCGCACAAACTGTCCGAAAATAGGGTGAAGAACTTTCGAGTGTTGGTGCGTTGCCTGCATCGGTTCGAGCTATACATGCGAGCAGAGGAAAGCCGCGGATTTTCGCTTTCGTTCATGACGCTTACACCGGAATTGCTGCGCCGAATCGAGAATTTCTTACTCGATGAACGATCGGCATTCCTGCACTATCCGCAGATATACGAACAATATCCCTATTCGGCAAAGGTCGCAGTCAAAACCCCGAAGCGCAAGCGACCTCCCGTACTGGACGAGGAAGGTAACGAAGTTCCGAAAGGGTTGCCTAAGCTGCGAGGGCTGAATACGGTTGCCGACCTGCTGACTCGTTTTCGGGCATTTATTCTGTGGGCGATCGACAACGACCACACGACGAACAATCCTTTCAAGCATTTCACCATCGGTGAAATCGTGTACGGAACGCCCATTTACATAACCAATGAAGAGCGGACGCAACTGCTCGAAGCCGATTTGTCTGGCAATAAAGAGGTAGAAACGCAACGGGATATTTTCATCTTTCATTGCTTTATCGGATGCCGTGTCAGCGACTTGTTCAAAATGACTTACCGAAATATCATCGGTGACGCCATCGAGTATATCCAAAGAAAAACAAAGGAGGATCGACCGGTAACCGTCCGCGTACCGTTGAGCAAAACGGCTGTTGCCCTAATTGACAAATACCGCGAGGAGAGACGCGAAAGCCTTTTCCCTTTCTCAACGGAACAACACTACAACCGTAAAATCAAGGAGGCTTTCCGACTTGCCGGACTGGATCGCACCGTTACCGTGCTCGACCAACGGACACGACAGGAGGTGCAGAAACCGATATACGAGGTGGCATCGTCGCACATGGCACGTCGCACGTTCATTGGCAATATTTATAAAAAGGTCAAAGACCCGAACATGGTCGGAGCATTGAGTGGTCATAAGGAGGGAAGCCGCGCTTTCGCCCGTTACCGAAATATCGACGATGACATGAAACGTGAAATGATCGGGTACCTCGAATAGCGATAAACCGCTCGGTAATTTCTACCAATCAAATTGTTATAGTATATTTGCAGTTAAAAAGACAATACAAATATGGCAAAGATTACGGTAAAGGATACAAGTGTTACGATCATATCGGTTAATGCGAACGATTATATCTGTCTGACGGACATCGCGCGTTACAAGAGCGACGACCCGAATGCGGTGATCGGCAACTGGTTGCGCAATCGGAATACGATCGAATATCTCGGAATCTGGGAAAGCCTGTATAACCCGGATTTCAAACCCCTCGAATTCGAGGGGTTTAGAAAGGAGGCCGGACTGAATGCCTTTACCCTGTCTCCGCAAAAGTGGATCAATACGACCAATGCCATCGGTATTGTTTCCAAATCGGGGCGTTACGGAGGAACCTATGCCCATAAGGATATTGCGTTCAAATTTGCGAGCTGGATCTCCGTAGAATTCGAGTTGTATATCGTCAAAGAGTTCCAGCGGCTGAAAGAAGAGGAACAGAAACAACTCGGCTGGAGTGCCAAACGCGAGCTGTCCAAAATCAACTACCGCATCCATACCGACGCGATCAAACAAAACCTGATTCCGGCCGAAGTGACCGCAAAACAAGCGAGCATCATCTATGCCAACGAAGCCGACGTGTTGAACGTGGCCATGTTCGGCATGACCGCGAAGATGTGGCGAGAACAGAATCCCGATCTGAAAGGCAATATCCGGGATTATGCAACCATCAACGAACTAATCTGTCTGTCCAATATGGAAAACCTCAATGCCGTATTCATCGACCAGAAGATGCCTCAGGGCGAACGGCTCGTAAAACTCAACCGGATCGCCATTCAGCAAATGCAGGTGTTGGAAAGCAGCGAGGAGCGGAAACTACTGAAATAATGCAATGGATTTCCGCAAGATCAACAGTTATGCAATTCTGCTGGCGATAGTCGTTGTCGTCGGATTGCTCGTGTCTATGATCGCGCGGTTCGTGATCTTGGCGAAAGGCGCGGATACGGGTACGGCGAATCTCGTTTTCATAATCGTAATGGGTGTCTGCGCGATATTCTATCTGACCGTCATGGCGGCATTTTCCAGCGTGGCGGATTTCGTTGTTGACAAGATTCTCCCGAAAATTACCCGAAAGAATGCCCCTGCCGTCGAAGCAAAAATTACAGAACCTGCCGATCATGTTTCGGATATGGACATTGAGCAAATCAAGCAGGAGGTAGACAAACGATTTCTCGAACGGCAGAAAGAACAGATCGAACTGTTCCGACGTTATGCGCATAGAGAGCTAGGTCCCTACATCTCTTCCGATGAACTTGTGCGGCTCGATCGCTACATCGAGTATTATGCGTTGCAGGAATCCGGCTCGACAGAACTTACTCCTATCCGTCCGCAAAAGTTGAAAAATGCCGATCTATTCCATTTCGGATGGAACATGGCACACTATTTCGGACGACCGAAACAGGAGGTAGTGCCGTGGCTGAAATCCGCATTTGCTCCGCTTGCCGAGTTGGAGGATTCCTATATCAAAGGGAAACTATATTCCCCACAGACACGGCAATTTATCATTCCCAACATAGCGGATATTCCGAAATATATGGCCGAACACGACGGTTGAAAATCACCTGAATAAGATATTTACGGGAGATTGCGAGGAGATAACGAGTGTTTTTGTTCTCTCCGAAATCTCCCTTTTTATTTGCCCCGGTTCCGATTGGACGGAAACGGCAAATCCATGTTTAACCTAAAAATTTCGATTATGAATTTAAGGGATTTATTGGAGTCGGGGGCAAACGTCAGCGTGACGGTGACGCTCGACGATTTGAGAGCGATTTTCAACGAAGCGGCAAAAGGTGTAAGGCCTGTTGCACAAGAACAGACGACAGAAGAGTTTCTCTCGCGTAAGGAGGTATTGGCACTTCTAAAGATCGACTCTTCGACACTTTGGTGCTGGGAGAAGACCGGGTATGTCAAATCCTATCCGTTCGGCGGACGGAAGCGTTACAGACGCGCGGATGTCGAGGCAATACGCACTGGAAAGAAAGGAGGCCGCGATGAAAGGTAAAGATGAAACGGAGCGGGTTCCCTACTTACGTGTAGGTACGACGATCCTCAAACGTGTACTGATGCCGTTGAGTAACGGCCGGAGCGTTGAAACACTGATTCCATGGAATGTTGAGACGCTGCGGCAGGATTACGGCAAGGACTATCTTGCACAAGTGCCGAAGTACGACGGATTCTGCACCATTCCAAGCCATACGGATTATCATCGGGAGATTCACGGTTTTCTGAATCGTTATGAACCGATTTCGACCTTGCCTGCCGAAGGCGAGTTTCCGCATATCCGTGATTTTCTCGGCCATATTTTCGGCGAACAGATCGAGTTGGGATTGGACTATCTGCAACTGCTCTACCTGTGTCCATTGCAACGCCTGCCGATCGTACTGTTGGTATCGAACGAACGCAACACGGGAAAGACTACCTTTCTCAATTTCCTGAAACTGCTCTTCGAGGGTAACGTAACATTCAACACCAACGAGGATTTCCGTTCGCAGTTCAACGACGACTGGACGGGTAAGCTGCTGGTCTGTGTGGACGAAGTGTTGCTGAACCGCCGCGAGGATTCCGAGCGGATTAAGAACCTATCTACCGCACGAAGCTATAAGGCCGAGGCGAAAGGGCGCGACCGTCGGGAGGTGGAGTTTTTCGGCAAGTTCGTATTGTGTTCCAACAATGAGCGCAATCCTGTTCTGATCGAAGCTGGAGAAACTCGTTATTGGGTGCGACGTGTGCCGCCTTTGACGCATGACAACCAAAATCTGCTCTCCGATATGCGGCATGAATTGCCGGGTTTTCTGTTCTTTCTGCTTCATCGTAAACTGTCCACCCGCGAAGAGAGCCGCATGTGGTTCTCTCCGCGCTTGCTGGCGACCGATGCGTTGCGCTGGATCATCCACTACAATCGCAGCAAAACCGAGGCGGAGATGTTGTCGATTGTCCGCGATATTATGGAGGCCGAGGCTCTTGCGGAGTATCGCTTCGACGTGAGCGACATGGTGAATATGCTGGAGGTACGCGGTATCCGTTCGGATCATCCGACCGTGCGGCGGATTCTCTCGGAGAATTGGCGACTTATACCCGCTCGGCCAACCTATTACCAGCGTTACACGATTACTTACAACGGTGAAATAACGAAGCAGGAAAGCAAAACGGCAAGGGCCTATACGGTTGCACGCGAACTGCTCGACGAATTGTTGCGGTGCGATTCCATATCGTAATTTGTAGGAGTGTTAGAATTAGGGGAAAAGTTATTTATTACTAATTCATTCCGTTTATTACAAAAACTCTTACAACGTCTAACAACCTCTTACGCTCAACAACCGCAATCGAGCGTAAGAACAGTGTAAGACAGATAACTTTTTATTTCACCGAACATTACGGTGATTTCTCAACAAACTTACAGAAAATAATGATCGACATACAACAGATAAAACAGATTTCGATTCGGGCCTACCTCGCCGAACGGGGCTTGCACCCGACCAAAGACAATCCGCGATACGGCCTTTATCTTTCACCGTTGCGTGAAGAACATACGCCGAGCTTCAAAGTGGACTACGAGCAGAACTTATGGTATGACTTCGGACTGGGCGAGGGCGGTTCGATTATCGACCTCGTGATGCGCATGGAGCTGTGCGATGCAGGGGAGGCCATACAGCGGTTGGAACGACACATCGACGGGATGTCCGTTTCTACTTTCTTACGAAAAAATCCTGCCCCGAAGCGTTCTTCCTCAATTATCGTTGAGAAAGTGCGACTGCTGGAAAATTCCGCATTGCTTGACTACCTTGCGGAACGAGGTATCGACCTTGATACAGCACGGGTACATTGTTCGGAGGTTGATTATCGTGTGGCGGACAGATCCTATTTCGCCGTCGGATTCTGCAACGATACCAGAGGCTGGGAGCTGCGCAACCGCTATTTCAAGGGCTGCACCTCGAAAGCCCCGACAACCCGACGTGGTGATTATCCGACGTGCCTCGTTTTCGAGGGATTTATGGACTACCTCTCGTATCTGACGCTCAAGCGCAACCCGGCCCCGCCGCACAATATCGCCGTGCTGAACTCGGTAACAAACCTTGCCAAAACTGTTCCGTTCATCGCGTCGCACGAACGGGTTTATACTTACCTTGACAATGACGAAGCGGGGCGAAAGGCGACTGCCGAATTGAAAACCGCTTGCCGCAATCTCTCAGACCAATCTGTTCACTATCGGCCGCACAATGACTTGAACGACTACCTACGCAACTTCATCCCGTGAAAGAGCACAGGCGGCTGTGCGGCCGTAAGCTGTAACGTTGCAGACATCGAACGAATAAAGGGAGGAATAAAAAAGTAGGCACAAGCGCAGGGAGTGGCTACAGCAGTCACAAGGCTTGCCTTGTTATAGCCCACTATAACTACCGGCTGCGCTTCGGTAGTTGTGGGCTCTCCCGAGGGGCTGGGCTTCGCCCCGTCCCACGAGGGCGCTGCCCTCGACCCAACAACCTCATCCTATTATAACACCAATGAACATGGCAAAGACATCGGACAACATACGCCCGTGCAACATCGGGCAGAGCGAGGCACACAACAGGCGGACACCCCAATACCTCGCCCACATCAATAAGAGGAATATTTACCTGCGTCCCGACCTGATGGCCGCTAACGAAGCATGGGTATCGCCGCGCATCGAGGGCGTTTCGCTTGGGGAGTATTACAAGTACATCGGCGAAATGGTCAAAGCGAAGACCGGACGGGCGATGCAGACCAAAGACCGCACACGCTTGAACAAGAAGACCGGAAAGACCGTCACCGTGCGCGGAAGCACGCCCATCAAGGAGGGTGTTGTTGTGTGCAAGGCCAACACGACGATGGAACAACTGCAACGATATGGGGAACTGTGCTGCGAGCGTTGGGGCATCACGCCGTTGCAAATTTTTATCCACCGCGACGAGGGGCATTACGAAACGCCCGGCGACGAAACCTCATGGAAGCCGAACTATCATGCCCATATCGTATGGGACTGGATGAACCACGATACGGGCAAATCCTGCAAACTCACGCCGCAGGACATGAGTGAGATGCAGACTATACTCGCTGAAACGCTCGATATGGAGCGCGGCACATCGAAAGAGCTGACAGGGCACGAGCATCTGGAGCGAACGGACTACATCATCGCCAAACAGAAGCAGGAGGCTGAGAAAGCCCGTGCTGCCAAGGAACGAACTGAAGCGGAATTGAAAGCGGTAAAGAGCGAACTGAAGACCGAGAAATTGAAAAACTCCGCCGCCGAGGTCGGTTCGACCATTCTCGACGGTATCGGGTCGATGATCGGTACGTCTAAAGTCAAGCGGAAGGAGCAGGAAATCGGAGCATTGCGGCAAGAGGTCGCCGCACGCGATGAAGCGATCGAAACTTTACAAACAAAAATTTCAACCATGCAGAACGACCATAGCAGGGAACTGATGTCCATGCAGGCACGACACTTAACCGAGGCTGCGAACATAAAGAAACAGTATGAAAAAGATTTATCTTTTCTTCAATCGGTTGTCCGCAAAGCGCTGGCGTGGTTTCCCCGTTTCCGCGAAATGCTGCGTATGGACGAACTTTGCCGCAGGGTCGGATTCAATGACGAGCAGACAGAAATGCTTATTAAGGGTAAACCTCTCAAATACAGCGGTGTGCTCTATTCCGAAACACACCGAAGGCGATTCAAAACCGAGAATGTAATCGCACGGATTGTACCCGACGAAACAAACAGCCGCAAATTCACGCTCAGAATCGACGGGATGCCTATCGTCAGGTGGTTCAGAGAACAAGCAGAGCGATTACAGCACTATGTTCAGCCAGAACGGAATGGACAAGGGTTGAAAATGTAGATCGCTGAAATAAAACTTGTAAAGGTATAGCGTATTATCGTAGTTTTTAATTATTTTTGTAGTGGGATTGGGGAAACTCATTCCAGACATATGAAAGAAGCGTTATGCTCATCAAGTATTTGGAAACGTAGGAAATTTTCAAATTGCATACTCAGATGGCATAGTGGTTCTCACGCATATAGCGTGGGCTGCTATTACTACATCTGTATGCAAGGTTTCCTACGACCTCCAAATAAAGACGTGGCATTGCAGTTCCACGCTTCGTGGTTAACAATGGTTCTTGTTGGGGCTGGAGAACATATAACTTATTGCGTATGATTTTGTTTAAAAGATTGATTCTCGTATTGTTTTTTGTAAACGTAGTTTTGGGAGCGTCCGCACAAAGCTCTTCGGGTTATAAAATGTACAAAACACGGAATTACCATAATCAACTCCGATTAAATACAAAGACGGGAGAGGTGCAACAAATTCAGGATGACGGCCAATCTTGGACAATTTGTAGTGCCCGAGAATTATTAGGAGATACAGCAGGGCGATTCTGTCTTTATGAAACGCAAAATATGTGGACCTTCATTATGCTCGACACATATACAGGCAAGAACTGGCAAGTCCAATTTAGCGTGAAAGGCGAGGACTATATGTTTGCGATCCCAATTAACAGATACTCTCTCGCTTTTCCATCTGAGGATTCAAAATGGACGAATAGATTTCAAATGTTTGCGACACAAAATATGTGGACATTCGTATTGTTGGATTCTTATAACGGTAAATTATGGCAGGTGCAATATAGTTCGCGGGATTTGGATAATTTAATGTGTATACCTATCAATGACTGCGAATTAGTCTCTGATAATGAAGAATGTATCTTCTCTATTCAACCTTTAACGAGTATGTACCAATATTATCTCATTAATGACAACACCGGAGATATGTGGAAATTTCAGTGGAGTACAAAAGGGGATGATTATAGGTGGATTGAGCGATTTCGATAAAACCGCTTTTTGATATGCCGAATTTGCCGATCATAGTCATTGGTTTTGTCGCTATTTTACTCGCAATTATAGCGGTGAGACGAATACGCCTAAAAAAACGGTCGGAACAACTTCTCGCAAAGATTCGTCGTATTCCATCTTATGAAAGCAATCGGATAAGCGAGGAACGAAAGGCTGCGATTTCAACACGCAACGAGTGCTTTTCCGCTGATATTGTTACGGATTTAGAAACAAGTTTCGGAAACTGCTATATAACCTTTTTACAAGAAAAGGAGTTTACCCGCTATTATACGGATTATTACAAGGAAGCGGCTGCGCTCGTTCCGCAACTCAAGGCTTTCGGTATCGAACCGTCGGAGGCCGTTGTGAAGTTGATTCAAGATTTCAAGAATATCGGCAAACTCGTCAGATTACACAACCTGCATGTTATTCGAAATTTACTCGATGCGAATAAACTCTTTTTTGACCATTGTTTGAAATATCCGTTGGACGAACAACAGCGTCGTTCCATTGTGTCGGAGGAGGAGAATTGTCTGGTCGTAAGCAGTGCCGGCAGCGGCAAAACTTCCTCCATTGTCGGAAAGGTCAAATACCTGATCGAAATAAAGAAGGTCGATCCTGCCCGGATTCTTCTTATCAGCTATACGAACAAGGCTGCCGCCGAGCTGACCGAACGAATGGGAATCGAAGGTTTGCGTGGCTATACGTTCCATAAGTTGGCCCTTGATCTGATTGGGCAGCAAACAGGAAAGAAACCTTCGATCTGCGATAATACGGATGCGTTGTTCGTGAAAATATACCGCGATTTGCTGGCCGATTCGCGATTCCGCAAACATGCGGTCAAGTATTTCGTCGATTATCAAGCCAACGAGGCGGATTGGGAGAAACGGAAAAATGAAAAACGGCAGCAGTTGTCCGAACAAAAGGACGTGCGGCTAAAAGCCCTGCTTCCGGATATGGACGGCAAACAGATTTACGTGCGGAGTGAGCAGGAGCAAAAAATCTGTTTCATCTTGTCGTCGCTCGGTGTGAAATTCAGATACGAGGAATCCTACGAACATCCAGTAGCCGATGCGATGCACTCCCAATATAAGCCGGATTTTTCGATCCACTTCGAGCGTGACGGTAAACCGCAGCGTCTCTATCTGGAGCATTTCGCTGTGGATGAACACGGACTTGTGCCTGCATGGTTCGCCAAAGATCGGAATATCTCCTACGAGGAAGCCAACCAAAAGTACAACGACGGCATCACATGGAAGCGGGCTGCACACGAGAAATACGGGACGAAACTAATTACGACATCGAGCACGGATTTTTACCGTTCGGATATTCGAGAGACGCTCAAACGATTATTGCTTGATGCCGGGGTTCCTTTGCAAGAACGAACAGATGCTGAACTGTACGGAATGGTACTGCCGGAGGGTAGCAAGCAGGAAAAAGCATTTATCCGATTGATTGCTACATTCGTTACCTTGCTGAAATCGAGTTGTCGAACATTGAAAGAGGTGCTGAAGCAAACCGACGAAGCCGACGACCGGCGTAGTGAGTTCGTAATCAAAAACATCTTTCGCCCCGTATATGAACGCTATGCAGAGGCTTTGCATAATAGCGGACAAATCGACTTTACGGATGCCATTTTGCAGGCGACCGATATTTGCCGCTCGTCACATCCCGTAACGTATGATTATATCATCGTCGATGAGTTTCAGGATATTTCCGTCGATCGCTACAATTTCTTGAAGGCATTGCGCGAAAGCGATCCTCCCGCAAAGCTCTACTGCGTGGGGGACGATTGGCAGTCCATCTACCGCTTTTCCGGGAGCGATATGGCCCTTTTTAATAATTTCGCCGCTTTTTTCGGCCCGACCGAAATCAACAAAATCGAAACGACCTATCGTTTCGGCGAACCGTTGGTCGGTTTATCTGCACAATTCATTCAACGCAATACTGCCCAAATAAAAAAGAACATCCGGCCGTTCAGCGAGCAAACGAAAACAGAACTATCGTTCCAAGCCTATGACCGAAACAGTTATTGCAATGTCATCGGGCAGCTAATCGCATCCATCCCGTCCGATAAATCAGTGTTCCTGCTGGGCCGATACTCATTCGACGATTACTACCTTTCATTCGGCTATAAAAGCGTAAAAGAAGGTAACAAATTCTATTACGTCATCAGTGGTCGGAAAATTGAATTTCTGACCGTACACAAATCCAAAGGGTTGGAGGCTGATTATGTAATATTGCTCCAATGCAATAAAGACACTTACGGTTTTCCGTCGCGTGTAAGCGATGATCCGTCCCTGCAATACGTACTGACCGCAAGCGACCGGTTTCCTTATGGCGAAGAACGACGGCTGTTCTATGTAGCGATAACGCGAGCGAAAGTCAAAACATGGGTACTTTACGATGCTCGCTTCCCATCTGTTTTCGTGGATGAATTCTTGCGTCCCGAAAAGATTACGGAAGAGAGCTATGCCAAACATCCGAACGCTAACAAGCGATGGACGCGCAGCGCCGACCAATTCCTGCAGACCCTTCATCGTGAAGGGAAAAGCATCCGGTATATAGCAGAAAAGATGGGACGCAGTCAAACTTCGATTGCCATGCGGTTGGAAAAGTTGGAAAGTCAAAAATAGATGAATTCTTATCCCTATTTATTCCATGTTCAATAGGCCGATATTTTTCGGTTGCCGCAAATTTACTTACATATGAACTTATTACGTATGAACAATACCAATCTATAGCACAATTTTAATTGGTTTGTTTTAAATATTCGTTAAGCACTTCTCGTGCATAATAATATCCTCTTTCTTTAAATCTATTCCATGAAATAACTAACAATATAACAGCAATTAGCCAAAATAGCCAATCATTATAATAACGAAAAGCGCACAAAAAATCCAAAATTAGCATGGTTGTCAGTATTGTACGCGACCATGCGTATTGGGCATTAAATGCTGGCACTCTACTATCTTCACAACCATTTACCTTTCTCATAGCACATCCGAACATCTTTCGTTCAGAAGCATGTGGGTCATTCAATTCATTCCTCAACGCTTCTATTGCTTTTTCTGCTTCGTAAAATTTAACACGGTTGCAACCAGTCCAATTTTGCCCTTCTACCAACGTGAGAAGTTTGTCTGATGGCATACCGTTTATTGTTTTATAATACAAGCTCTCGAAAAGACTTCCAAGGGCATTAATAAAATATCCAACCAAATAGCCCAATGCGAGATATACAACACCATCTATTTCAAGATTTCCAAAGAAAAGGCAGTTGGCAACCGCAACAACAATTACACCTATTATGGCCGTCGAAAGCAAATCGTAATATCTTATATCCATAAATATTCAATGTTTTAAACAGTTAATGTGCCAATATAATACCAATCAACAATGGTACCTTCATAGGTATTTCGCTTAATATTGCCTTTCCCCCATTTAACCTTTAAACATGCAGGTTTATTGGGTATTTCATTTTTAGTGTAAACATGTACTTCATTATCGTCATTTTCAAACCGTATATCCCCTGCAGTGTTTTGGGTGATAGTTTGTCTCGAATTACCGTAATCAATATGTTCAGATGGGGCATTTCCTATTATAATTAACTTGGGATTCAACACATTTAATAAATCAGGAGGAACAGCGCCTGAATGACGCCCATGATGCGGTTGAAACAAGATATCGACTTGGGGAATATTAGTTTTATATTCGTCATAATAAGCCTGTTGCATTTCAGTTTCCAAATCACCCATCCACATATAGGTCGCACCACCTTTTATGCTATAAGTAAAAATTGGACAAATATTGTTCACTTTCTTGCCTTCAGAAACAAGTTTAAGAGCTTGTTTGAACTTCTCATTACTCAAATCAGGCCACTGAAAATTTATCCCAGAACATCCATTCTCATCATTTGTTTCATTAAGCCAAGCACGTCTAATACCACGTTTTATGGCAAAATTTTTATTATCAAGTAACCAATGATAGCGAGTCAAACTATCATCGTTATCATCTGTCGGGCGTTTATTATCTACCGCATAAAAATTTGTAATTTTCCAGCTATCGTCCAAATATTCTATACCTGCTATATGGTCGTTGTCAGGATGTGTTGATATAAAACGACAAACTCTGCCAGCAGACTCATTTTCTATTTCTTTTATAATTTCATCTTTGCGAGCATTATTTCCATCATTATCTTTCAGATAGCAATCAATAACGGTAAAATTTCGAGAATTATGTTTGATATAAAACATATCCCCGCGGATTTCCCCCTCTGGGAACGAAAATGATTTTACGACAGACATTGGTTTAAGGTATTTTATTTAGGTTTGGGACGAATATTAAACTTAATTAGTTAATAACAAAAATAGATAATTTATTGGTAGATGATACTTTTCGAAAGAATATATTTATTACAAATTATAGTAAAAGAGAGCAATAAAATTCAAATGAATCTTTCCACTTCTCCGAAAATGCGGACAAATTGCGGACATAACGAGTAAAACAAAAATCCCAAATGATTTATAAACAATCATTTGGGATTTTACAATGGTACCCGGAGCCGGGGTCGAACCGGCACGACATTGCTGTCATTGGTGTTTGAGACCAACGCGTCTACCGATTCCGCCATCCGGGCAAGCCTCTTCCGTAGAATCGGGAGGACAAAGATAGTCGATTCTTCGCAATTTTCAAAAAATCCGGTTATTTTTCAAAGAAAGCCTTGATTTTTTTCGCCTTGGCGGGGCCGACCAGCGCCGTCAATTCCTCGAACGGTGCCGCCTTGACCTTGGCCACGGTGCGGAAATGTTGCAGCAGCGTACGGACGGTCTTGTCCCCGACGCCTTCGATCCGTTCCAGTTCGCTATGGATAAAGGCCTTGCTGCGTTTCTGGCGGTGGAATGAGACGGCGAAACGGTGCACCTCTTCCTGGATGTGCGCCAGAAAGTGGAAAAGGGGCGAAGTGGGACGGATGCCGACCAGGACAGGCGGGAATCCGCAGAGCAACTCGGAGGTGCGATGGCGGTCATTCTTGGCCAGCCCGGCGACAGGTATGTCCAGCCCGAGATACTCCAGCACCTCGTGAATGACGCCCATCTGCCCCTTCCCGCCGTCGGCAATAATGAGATCGGGCAGCTCGGCCCCCTCCTCCTGCAGGCGGCTGTAACGCCGGAAGACGACCTCGCGCATCGAAGCGTAATCGTCGGGGCCCTCCACGGTCTTGATGTTGAAATGACGATACTCCTTGCGTGCGGGTTTTCCGTCGCGGAACACCACGCACGAGGCTACCGGATGGGCCCCCTGCAGATTGGAGTTGTCGAAGCATTCGATGTGCCGCGGCTGGCGGTCGAGGCGCAGCTCCTTCTGCAGGGCAGTCATCAACCGCTCGGTATATCGTTCAGGATTCTTGATTTCCAGGTTCTTGAGCTGCTCGGCGCGGTAGATACGGGCGCTCTTCTGCGAGAATTCGAGCAGTTCGAGTTTTTCGCCGCGCTTGGGCACCGTGAAGGTCACACCGTCGAACAGCAGCGTCGTCGAGGGCAGGAACGGCACGACGACCTCCCGGGCCAGCGTCCCGGCAATATGCTCGACGACATGCTGGATAGCCAGCGTCAGCATGTCGCGTTCGTCGCCCCCGACACCCGTCTTGAGCTTCACGGTATAAACACCCACGACCGACCCGTGGCGGATACGCACGAAATTGCAATAGGCCACATCGTCGTCCGGAAGCAGCGAAAAAACATCCACGTCGACGATCTTCGCACTGACGATCACCGACTTGCCCGCATAGTTGTCCAGCGCATCGAGGCGCTGCTTGTAGCGTTGCGCCAATTCGAATTTCAATCCCCCGGCAGCACGTTGCATCTCCTGTTCGAGGTAGTTACGCACGGGGCGCAGGTCGCCCTTGAGCACCGCGACGACCATGTCGACGAGCCGGCCGTATTCCTCTTCGCCCTGCGCCCCGATGCAGGGGCCTTTGCAGTTGCCCAGGTGGTATTGCAGGCAGACCGTATATTTTCCCTTGGCGATCTGCTCGGGAGCGAGATTGAGTTTGCAGGTACGCAAGGGAACCACCTCGCGGATGAAATCCAGCACGCTGTGCTGCATCATCACCGATCCGTAGGGGCCGAAGTACTGCGACCCGTCGCGGTTCAGTTGCCGCGTCGACTGCACGCGCGGAAAATGCTCGCGGCGCACCACGATCCACGGATAGGTCTTATCGTCTTTGAGCAGGATATTGTACCGCGGCTGGAGGGTCTTGATGAGCGAGTTTTCCAGCAACAGGGCGTCGGTTTCGCTGTCCACGACGATATGGCGGATCTCGGCGATCTGCTTCACCAGCACGCGCACCTTGGGGCTGTGCTCCTTGCTCTGCACGAAATAGGACGAAACCCGCTTGCGCAGGCTCTTGGCCTTACCAACGTAGATGATCGTCCCCGAGCGGTCTACGAACTGGTAGACGCCCGGTGACAGCGGCAGCATCGCCACCTGCTCCCTGAGGTTGTTTTTTTCGGTTCCCGCCATAGCGTTAATCGCAATGCAAATGTAGCAATTATTTCACAAAACGCGCCATCCCCTGCGGCATGCCTCCGGCGCACGCTGGGATGGCCGCATTTGACATACGCATAAACTAAAACGTCCGATTTTTTGTTTTATTCGTCGGAACGGCATATATTTGCGACGCATTGAAAACAAACCCAAACCCTATGAGAAAATTTTTACCTTTTCTCTTCGCCGCAGCACTCGCATCGTCCTGTATCGACAACGCTTACGACCTGTCGAACGTGAACACGGACGATGTCACCATCGGCGACGAGGACTCGGAATACCGGTTGCCGCTGGCCACGGTATACGTAAGCATGAGTGAACTGAAGGAAGGAGGCGCGGACATCAAAACGCTCTTCGACGAAGCGGACATCTGGCTTCCCTCGCCCCTGCCCGGAAACGCCGCATACGTCGACCTCCGGGAACTCCAAAACATCCCGGACACAATCACACCGCTGCTCCAAGCACTGATCGACCAGATGATGGACGACGATGCCAAGATCGCCGCCGTCGCCGACCTGCTGGCGGAAAAATACCTCTCGACCTTCCTGCCCCTGCTCCCCCCGGACACGGATCCGGCAAATTTCAAACCGGTATTCATCGAGGCGTTCCGCAATATGCCGATGCTGCACGACCGGCTTTCGAACGAAGTCAAATCCCTGGCCGGCAACTACCTGACAGACCTCAAAGTCCAGGATGTAACCTACGACATCGGTAAGATCGACATCGGCAGCGACGTGGTGGACATGCTTTGCGAGAACCTCGACAGCGAAGGCACCCCCAACCCCAGGAACACGCTGCACCTCTACGGCAGCATCACGAGCGCCCTGCCCGTGAGCCTGCGGATAGTGCCCTATTTCTCGCCTACGAACGTCCGGTTCGACGTAACGGTCGAACCCGGCAGGACGAACGAGATCAGGGAGACGCAACTTTTCGAAAGCGACCTGCGGCAGATCATCGAGGGTGCCGAGATCATCCTCCCCGTCTCGCTGGAGAAATACTATCCGGGCTATGATTTCTCGTCCGGCCAGCAAATCGTCATCACCCTGCGCCTGATCAAGCGCGGCGGCCTGAAGCTCAACCTCTAATCCGGCACAGAACATGAAAAAAATATACGCATTCCTCTTCACGCTGCTGCTGGCATCAGGCGCCGCGGCACAGAACCCGACGGCATATTTCATGGAGGGGTCGACCCTCCGCAGCCAGCTCAACCCGGCCTTCGCCCCCTTACGCGGCTATGTCAACATCCCCGGGCTGGGCGGACTGGACATCAACGTGAGCGGCAACCTCTCGATCGACAAAATACTCTATCCGCGCAACGGAAAACTCGTCACGCTGCTCGACAGCTCCGTATCGACGGCCGACGCCCTTTCGGGACTCAAAGCCGACAACCTCCTGGGTTTCGACACGCGCGTGAACCTCATCGGGTTCGGCGCCTTCACCCGCAACCACAAAAATTTCTGGTCGTTCGACCTCAACGCCCGCGTCACGACCGACGCCACCCTGCCCTACTCGCTCTTCGACTTCCTGAAGCGCGGCAACAGCGGTGACATCAGCGACATCGGCATCACGGCCGACAGCTATCTCGAAGCAGGGTTCAACTACTCTTTCCCGCTGCTCGACGACAAATTATACATCGGTGTGCGGGCAAAATTCCTGATGGGCGTGGCACGTGCACGGATGTACTTCTCGCAATTCAACGTGTCGCACAACGAAGAACGCTGGCTGATCAACGCAGCCGGCGGGCTGGACATCACGGCCGCAGGACTCGACGTGACGACCGAACTCAACGAGCACGGCGAAGAGGTCTACAAGATGGACGACATCAACCTCAAGCCCACCTCGCCCGCCGGTTACGGCTTCGCGGTCGACCTCGGGGCTACGTACGACATCCTGCCCAACCTGCAGGCATCGCTGGCGGTGAACGACCTGGGCTTCATCAGCTGGAGCAAGAACAAGAACGTAACGGGTTATTCGGCGAAGGAGCTCTCCTTCACGGGCGTGACGGTCACCGAGGACGGCACCGAGTCGCCCGACTTCGACATCGACGTACTGGAGTTCCACAAAGGCGCGGCCAAGAGCGTATCGCGTATGCTGCGCGCCTCGATCAACGCAGGCCTCGAATACGAAGTATGGCGCCATAAGATCGGCATCGGCCTGTTGTATACGGCCCGCGTGTGGGAGTACAAGACCCTGCACAACATCACCGGGTCGGTCAATT